>Ga0181534_10001654_pt1 | contig 14363 bp, 11 predicted proteins | sample PEATcosm2014_Bin_37_FD_119758 | JGI IMG/M metagenome (GOLD analysis project Ga0181534, IMG submission 119758) | Peatland microbial communities from MTU Mesocosm Facility, Houghton, MI, USA - PEATcosm2014_Bin17_10_metaG | ecosystem: Environmental > Terrestrial > Soil > Wetlands > Peat | place... | reverse complement strand
GCGCGAATTCAAGCTGCTCGAATACCTGATGCGCCATGCCGATCAGGTGGTGACCCGGACCATGCTGTTGGAAAACGTATGGGACTATCATTTCGATCCGCAGACCAACGTGGTCGACGTGCACATCAGCAAATTACGGCAAAAAATCGATACCGAATCGGACCGTCCGCTGCTGCGCACGGTGCGCAATGCGGGCTACATGGTGACCGCGGGGGATTAGCATGATCCGCTCGACCGCCCTGTCCCTCGCCCTCGGCTATGTCGCACTCGGCATCGCGGCGCTGGTGCTGTTCGCCGCCCCGCTGTGGTACGCCTGGCAGGTGACCATCCAGGATGGGCGCAACGAGATCCTGCAGGCCGACGCACAGCGGCTCACCGATGTGTTCCGTCGCGATGGCGGCGATGGCCTGAAGGCCTTCATCGATGCGCGCGTGAACATGCAGATCGCCGGCGACCGCATTCTGCTGCTGACCGATGCCTCGCTGCACCCGCTGGCCGGGAATCTCCACGCCTGGCCCGCCAATTTGCCGCAGGGGACGGGCAACTACCGCATCGACATGGGGGAACGCGGCCGGCAGCAGACCCTGGTGCACGTCGCGCAGCTCGGCCGATACTACCTGCTGGTGGGCCGCGACAACAAACTGTTCGCGCCGCTCGAGCGGCGCTTCTGGTACGGCCTGACCGCCGCGATCGCGGTGCTCTCGATCGCCGGGCTGCTGGTCGGCCTCATCACCCGCCGCGCGCTCATGGGCCGCATCCACAGCATCCGGCAAACCGTCTCGGCCATCATTCACGGCGACTTGAAGCACCGGCTGCCGACGCGCGTGCAGGACGACGAGCTCAATACTCTCGCCCACACGATCAACGGCATGCTCGATCAGATCGAGCTGCTGGTGCATGGCGTGCGCAATGTGTCGAACTCGATTGCGCACGATTTGCGCACCCCTCTTGCCGAATTGCGTTCGCGTCTCGAGGAACTCGCCCTGATCCGGCCGTCACCCGAGACGACGTTCGCGCAAATCGACGGCGCCGTCGCGGATGTGGATCGTGTCATCCACATTTTCGACGCACTGCTGCGCTTGGCGGAGATCGACGCCGGCATGCGCCGTTCCGGGTTCGTGCCGCTCGATCTGACCGAATTGGCGGCGACGGCGGTCGAGTTCTATGCGCCGGCGGCGGAACTGAAAAACATCCAGCTCAAATTTCACGCCGACGGGCCGCTGCCGGCGTCCGGCGACCCGGTACTGCTCGCTCAGGCGCTCGGCAACCTGATCGACAATGCGCTCAAGTACGCGCCCGAGAGCGGCGTGATCACGGTCACCGCCCTGCGGCGCGCGGACGGCGCGGCGCAGATCGCGGTCTCGGACAACGGTCCCGGCATCGAGGATTCGGAGAAGGGCAAAGTGGTGGAACGGTTCTATCGCGGCGACGCGAGCCGCGGAACGCCCGGTGTGGGCCTCGGCCTGAGCCTCGTGCAGGCGGTGGCCAAGCTGCATGGCAGCGCGCTCGATTTATCGAATCGAAGCCCCGGCCTGTGCGTCACCTTGGTGCTCGCACCGGGGGAGTCGGACGCGCCCGCTCCGCGCTCCGCTTCCGCCGACGCCGCGCCGGCGGACGGTCCGTTTCCCTTCGCCGTCTGACCGGGGGTCCGTCCCGCGGTCAGGGTTCGCGCCAGACGGCGATGTTGCCGGCGATCTGCCACCCGATGCGCGGCAGTCCGTATTGCTCGGTCGCGACGTCGATTTGCCTGAATATGGCCGCCGCGAGCGGCGGGTCGCCCACCAGGCGCGGAATGCCGCTGCGCGGCAGGCGCTCGCCATACCCCTCCTCGATCGGGTACAGGCGCAGCTCTGCGAGCTCATTGCCCCGAAAGCGGCTCACCGCGACGACGCTGCGGAACGTGAACTCGTGCGCGAAACTTTGCACGTTGAGCGGGGCGGTCAGATCGTAATCGGTGGCCTTGTCAGGATCCTTCCAGGCCGCGGACACCATCGCGCGGTTGTTCTGGAACAGGTCATGCGGCAGCGGTTCCTGCACGTCGCTCCAGAAAAAATTCCCCAAGCCGTAGAAAATCGGGCGCAGGCCGCGGACCGGCGAGCGGTACAGTTCGATGGCGCCGAGATTGTGGTTGCCGGTGGTGACGAACAGGTCCGCGCCGGAATCGATCGCCTCGTGCGCGAGCCGGCGCAGGAAGTTCCCCGCATTGCGCGGCTGATCCGGATCGTCGCAACCCTCACTGCATTCGTGGGAGTGGATCGACACGATCACGAACTCGGCATTCTGCCGCGCCGAGCGGATGCTCTTTTCGATCTCGGCCAGATCTTCCCGATCCATCTCGTAGTCGTAGGAGAACTTCGGCCCGATCCGATACTTGACCTCGAACAGCTCCAGTCGATCCGGCGTCTGATTGCAGTGGCGGCGGTGGATCGCACAGTCGGTCTGCGCGAGGGACTGCATCGCCGCCCTCGGAATCACCACGGTCCGGCTCACGTGCAGGGCACTCAGGCCCGGCCGCCCGGGCGCCGCTCCATGGCGCGGCAGCGCATCGGTCGTCGGCCGGAAGGTCGAGGCAATCGACACCAGCGCGACGCGCGCCCGGGGTGTTTCCAGATACCGCGCGGCGCGCGCGAGGCCCCGCTCCTCACCCACCCCGGCATGGACGATGCCGGCCGCGTCGAGATACCGGTTGGTTTCCCGCATACCCTCCAGACCCCAGTCGAGCACGTGGTTGTTGGCGCGCGAGACGATGCCGATACCCATGCGCTTCACATCCTCGGCCACCGCCGGCTCGGACGAATTGGTCCAATCACCGTCCCAGGAATACGGCGCGCCGGAGAAGTTGCGGGCGTCGAATACGCTGGTCTCGAAATTCCCGTACACGACGTCGGCCCCGCGCAGCAGTTCGAGCACCGCGGCAAACCCTGGCAACCGCGCCGCATATTGGGACACGGGCCGTGAAATGATCAGATCGCCGACGGCACCGACGCTGAACCCATCCGGAACGTCCGTCTGCATTTCGTGATCCATCGGCCGTTTCGCGTCGAAATTCGCCGGCTCCCGTGGGATCGGGTCGGCCGGCCCGAACGCGGTGCCCGGCAGTGCGCGCTTGCACGGCGCGAGCAAGGCGCCGAGCAGGGCGGCGCCGAGCAGCGCGCGGGTCAGGCGGGAGTGAAAGCGCATGCCGCATTCTATACCGCAGCGCGTCACTCGCCGCAGTTCGAACAACCGCCGAGGTGGGCGCCCCCATACATGGGCACATCGTGCGGGTCGGTCGGATCGAAGCTCACCATGCGTCGATCGGCGTGGCGATCACAAAAAAAGGTGGCGGTCCCGGACGAGAACTCGCCGAGGGTCCAACCCGCCTCGATCCAGCGCAGCATGGCGAGCAGGAACTCACGCTTCAGGTCGACGCCGGGCGGCAACTCGCGCGATTCAATGACCGTGCCGTGCATGCTGCGCACCACGTACCAGCGCGGCGTCAGGGCAGGCTCGAGCGAATCATGGGCGGTGCGGCGGCGTGCCATGCGGGAAAATCTACTCGCCCCCGGAGGCGCTGGTCCATCCATTAGTCCGCACTGCAGCAAACTGGATGGGCGCCGCTTATTTACCATAACCTCCTAATTTTGCGACGGAGATTACGGCTTTCGCCGCAGTGCCTGGCTATACTTCAGCGCGTCAATCAGGAGCGGGTGATGGTTGGACGAGCCGTGATATTCCTGCTGGGATGCGCCTTGGCATGGCTGGTGCTTCTGCTCCTCATGGCGGCCGGCATTGCCTTGTTCATCTACGCGGCCTGCGCCGAAGTCATCGAATGGCTGGCGGGTGCGAAGCCCCTGAAGCCGGACGCTGCTGCGGCGCGTAAGGCGGCCGACCGGGTCTGCGGACTTTCATAGAATCCCCCGTGTGATGACGCGGCGAATTCCTACGCCGCGCCCACCCAAAGCCCGCTGCCGCCGCCCTCGAGGCGCGGCTATGATCCGCTCCACCAAAAAGGAGTGATCACCGTGCCAATCAATCCGCCGAGCAGTCAAGACCCGCAGGACGAAGCTTCCGCTGATGACGGGGAGCGTGAACTGCGCGGCCGCGACCTTAAAGAGACGGAAAAAAAGCGCCGCAATCCCGATCGGGAGCTGCGTCTCGATGGCGAGAAGGACACGCTGTACACCGACGATCTCGATACGGAGGAGGACTCCGAGCCGCTCGCCGGCACGCGCGGCAGCTCGTCGGGAATCAAACCGTAGCGACCGCCCGTTCGCGGCGGCTCGGACCACAGGGGCGCGCCCGTCACGCGTGGGGGCCGGCGTCCGCTCGAATCCTGTAAGATTCGACTCACAAATGGGCAAGTACACTAAAGCGGCCGCGGCCGTGGCGGCCGCTCTCGCGGTGGCCGCGACCTGCATGGCGCAGACTCCGGAACAGGAAAAGGCCTGGGCGGTCGATCGGGCGCGTGCCGCCGCCGACGCACAGGCCAAGGCCGAACGGCTGGCACGGGAGCGGGCCGCGCGCAAAGCCGACCCGATGGCGTGGGTCGGCACGCTCGATCCGATGAGCGGCGGCGGCTGGGAGTTCCGCACGGTGGCCAACGACGGCGCCTGGGCCGCCTACAGCAGCACGCATCAGTTGAAGCGTTCGGGCCAGGTCGTGTCGGTGTGGCTGAGGCAGGAGTATGCCGAACCCCAGGTCGGCAGCAGCGGACCGTACTTGAGCGCGGTCGAGAAGACGCAATACGACTGCAAGAAGCAGCAGACCCGCGATCTTCTGGTCATCTATTATCCGATCAACAATATCCAGGGCGCCGCCCAGACCGAGGAAGGCGACGCGCGCAGCACGCCGTGGAACGCGATCGTTCCGGGAACCCGTGAGGAGATGTATTTCCTATGGGCGTGCTCCCTGGGTCACTAGCCGAATCGTTGCCACGAGCAGGCGCGAACGGTCGGCGCACGGTCCGACCAGAATCTCGACTTCTCCGGGTTCGAAAACCGGCGCGAGGTCCACGCCGAGAAACTTCAGTTCGGCGGCGGCCAGCAGCAGCGTCACGGTTCCCGATTGACCCGGCTCCAGGCGGATTTTCGCAAACCCCTTCAATTCGAGCAGCGGCCGCACCACGCTTGCGAGCCGGGCATGGGTGAACAGAAAGACGGTCTCCTCGGCGGTGCGCTCACCCGCGTTGGCGACGTCGACCCGGATTACCACGGTTTCGTGCTCGCCGACCGGGACGCCGGGCACACGCAGGTTGGCGAGGGTGAATGCGCCGTAGGTCAATCCGTGGCCAAACGGGTACAACGGCTCGTTCGACACGTCGAGATATTTGCTGGTGAACCGATCCGCGGGATTGGCCGGGCGCCCGGTCGGACGTTCACCGAAGAACAGTGGAATCTGCCCCCCGGCGCGCGGCCAACTCACCGCCGTGCGCCCGCTCGGGCCGATCCGCCCGGTGAGCACGTCGGCCAGGGCATTTCCCGCTTCGCTTCCCAGAAACCAAGCCGCAAGCACCGCACCCGCCTTGTCGGTCAGCCACGGCACGATCAATGGGCGTCCCGAGAACAGGATCACCACCACGGGCTTGCGTTGTAGAGCCGCGCGCTCGAAGACGGCCTCGGCGAGCCGTCGCTGCTCACCCGGCAAGTCCAGATGCGCGCGGCTCGCGGCCTCACCGCTCATCACCGCCGCCTCGCCCAGGCATAAAACGATCGACTGCGCCTGCGCGCACAACTCGAGCGCCGCTTCAATTCCCGCCAGACCGTCGCCGTCGATCTCGACGCCCGGCGCATGCAGCACCCGCCCGTCCCCGAGCAGCGCCCGCAAACCGGCCGCCACGGTGACGTGACCGTCCGGATCGGCCGCACCCCACCAGGGACCGCGCATCTCGGCCGACGCATCCGCCAACGGTCCGATCAGCGCAACGCGGCCACCGGACGCGGGCAGCGGCAGGACCCCCTCGTTCTTCAACATCACGATCGCGCGTGCCGCCACGGAGCGCGCCAGGTGGCGGCGGCTCGCCTCCTGGGCGGCGCCCGCGGCAGCGCCCGGCGCGCCGCTGCCGCGGCGATACGGATCATCGAACAGACCCAACCGGCGCTTCAGTTCGAGCACGCGGTGCACCGAGCGGTCGATGTCCGCGATCTCCACCAAGCCGCGCTCGAGCGCCACGGGGAGCCCCTGGCGGTAGGCCTCGGCCATCATGTCGATATCCACACCCGCCTTCAGTGCGAGCGCGGCCGCCTGCGCAAGGTCGGCCGCCACGCCGTGACGGCACAGTTCAGCGATCGCGTTGTAGTCACTGATGATGACGCCATCGAAACCCCAACGGCCGCGCAGCCAGCCCGCGAGCAGTGCGGCATTGGCGCTCATCGGAATGCCGGCGAGGTCGGTGAAGGCAGGCATCACGGCCGCGACCCCCGAACGCACGGCGGCCTCGAAAGGCGGCATGTACACCTCATGCAAGGTGCGTTCGGAGATATCGACGGAGGCGTAGTCGCGCCCGGCGGTGACCGCCCCGTAGGCGCAAAAGTGTTTGGCAACGGCCGCCAGGGTGTCGCCGGCCGCGAGATCGATCCCTTGAAAGCCGCGCACTTTGGCCTCGGCGAAGCGCGCACCGAGCCAGGCATCCTCACCCGGCCCTTCGGCGCAGCGGCCCCAGCGTGGATCGCGCGATACATCGAGCATGGGCGCGAAGGTCATGGCCACGCCGCCGGCGGCGGCTTCCCGCGCCGCCTCGCGCGCGGTCATGGTCCACGCCTCCGGATCGAACAGTCCCGCCTCGGCCAGCGGTATCGGAAACAGCGTGCGGTAGCCGTGCACCACGTCGAGCGCGAATAGCAGTGGGATGCCGAGCCGCGATTCCTCCACGGCCAGACGCTGCATTTCGCGCACGTGCTCGGCGCCGACCAGGTTGAGCAGGCTGCCGATGCGGCCCGCGCGGATCGCCGCCGTGGAATCGCCCACGATGATCGGTCCGGTCACCGCATAGCCCGCCGCCGTCATGGTGAGTTGACCGAGCTTTTCGCTCAAGGTCATCGCACGTAGAAGTTCATCGATTCGCTGCATGAAACCGCCGGCCCTCATCCGAAGAGAAACTCAATTAGGTGCGCTTTTGCGGGCCCGTGGCCGATAATGCCGCATCTTCACGCCGCCGCAGAAGCCACGCATGATCACTGACCGCCCGACCGCAGATCTCCCGACCGCCGATCTTCCCGCCGAACCGGATGGCGGCGAACTCGCCGAATCCGGCCTGGTGGCGCAGGTACGCATGATGTTCCGCGCACTGTGGGCCTCACCCATGCGCAACGCCCTGCTGGCCCTCTCACTGGCCATCTTCCTGGTCATTGCCGCCACGGCCTACGGGCAAATCCGCCTCAACCGCTGGAATCAGCCGTTCTACGACGCATTGTCGCACAAGAACTTCGGTCAGTTTCTGCGCCAGCTCGGCATTTTCGTGTTGATCGCGGGTGCGCTCCTCGCCCTCAACGTGGCGCAAAGATGGCTCGGCGAAATGATCAAGCTCAAACTACGGCAGGGGTTGGTGCGCGACCTCGTGCAGAATTGGTTGGTGCCCGGCCGCGCCTTCCGTCTCGCCAATGCCGGGCCGATCGGCGTCAACCCGGATCAACGGATGCACGAAGACGCGCGCCACCTGACCGAATTGTCCGCCGACCTTGGCATCGGGCTGCTCCAGGATTCAATCCTGCTCGTGAGCTTCATCAGCATCCTGTGGGGACTGTCGAGTGGTTTCGTTTTTCATGTGGCGGGACGCCTGATCGCGATTCCGGGGTACATGGTGTGGGCGGCCATCATCTATTCGGGTTCCGCCTCGCTGGTGAGCTACTGGGTGGGGCGCAATCTCGTGGATCAAAACGCCGAACGCTATGCGCGCGAGGCGGATCTGCGCTTCTCGCTGGTACGGGTCAACGAGCACATCGATGCCATCGCGCTCGCATCGGGTGAGGCGGACGAGGCGCGCCGTATCGCGGTCGATCTCAGGGGCGTGCTCGTGGCCATGCGCAGACTCCTCGGCGGTGTGACCAATCTGACCTGGGTCACCGCCGGCTACGGATGGTTTACATTGGTGGCACCGATTTTGGCGGCGGCGCCGCTGTACTTCGCCGGCGATCTGTCCTTCGGTGGCCTCATGATGGCATCCGGTGCATTCATGCAGGTGCAATCCTCCCTGCGGTGGTTCGTCGACAATTTCAGCACCCTCGCCGACTGGCGCGCCACCCTGCTGCGGGTCGCGAGTTTCCGGCGCGCCGTGATCGGCACCGACGAGCTGCACGACGTGGAAAACCGCATCGAATTTCGCGAGGGCGAGCCGGGCCGCCTCGTCATCGAAAACCTGCAGATCGCCACGCGCTCGACCTGCACCAAACTCGAGGATGCGCGCATCGAAATCACCGCCGGCGAGCGCGTGCTGATAGCGGGTGAGTCCGGCAGCGGCAAGACACTGTTGTTCCGGGCGCTCGCCGGTTTGTGGCCGTGGGGAACCGGGTGCGTCATCCGGCCGCGCGCCGAAGCGATCGTGTATGTTCCGCGCATCTCCTACCTGCCGCCCGGAACACTGCGCGAGGTGCTCGCCTACCCTGCCGCCGTCGACAGCTTCGCACCCGATGCCTTCGTGCCGGCGCTCGAGCGGCTCGCGTTGGATCGCCTGGTGCCGCTGATCGATCAGGCCCGGCCCTGGGAACGGGTGCTGAGCGACGCCGAGCAGCAGGCGCTGGCGTTTGCCCGCATTTTATTGCATGCGCCGCCCTGGGTGGTCATCGACGAAGCGCTCGAGGCGCTCGAAGATGACACGCTGCGCCGGGTGGGCGAGATCTTGCGGAAGGAGCTGGCGCGCACCGGCGTCATCTACGTGGGACGCGCCTCGGCACGCGATGATCTGTTCGATCGCGTCGTGCATCTGACCAATCGTGCCGACGGTCCGCGCCTCGCCGCCCGGCGCACCGGTGCCGTGCGCCCGGTCGCTGCCGCGCTCTGAATCAGCGCACGCAATGGCATGCCCGGCCGCCAAGTTGCTGCTGTGCGATCCACGCCAAGCCTAGGTAAATCCGCCCGCCGAGGCAAATCAATTACGGCATTCCCTCAAGGTCGGCGGCGCCTGCCGCTGTCGCGTAGAGCACACAGCAGCGCGCCCGCACGCCGCACGAACGACGACGCGCCATCGACGCGCCGCCGATGCGCGATTGCCGCCGACTGCGGCTAGCACATTCAAGCGACCGTCAATCAGACGAATTGTAGAAACAACTTGAAGCTGTGACCGATCTAACATACAACAGTCGCGTAGAGTTGAACGCGATCACGTTCGACGCGCGCAAATTGGCTCTTACTTAATGCCGATCAAGTGCGAGTGCCGGCCGAATGCCCAGTCCAATTCCCGAGTGGAGGTTCGACGATGGGAGCATCACCGCTTAAATCAGATTCCAATCCCCTGGATTTTCTGGATTCCCTGAACAAATTCAGCAAGGAGCATCGCGCTCAGCGCTGGGAGGGCAGCTTCGGGGATTTCTTGACGCAGATCCTGCCGAGCCGCCCCGCCGCGTTCATCCGCTCCAGCCACGAATACATTTGGGACATGCTGCTCTGGCATGGCCGCGCAGCCGAGGGCGATGACACGCTGAAGGCGCGCGAACTGTTCAAGCGCGAACTATTCGGCGTCGACGAACCGCTCGGACGGGTGGTCGATTACTTCAAGGCGGCCGCGGCCGGATCGGACGTCGGCCGGCGGCTGCTGTTGCTGCTCGGTCCGCCCTCGGGCGGCAAGTCGACGCTGGCAATCCTGCTCAAGCGCGGGCTCGAGGAATACAGCCGCACCGACGATGGCGCCCTGTATGCGGTGAAGGGTTCGCCGCTGCGCGAGTCGCCGCTCAATCTCATTCCGACCAGCCTGCGGGCGGAGTTTCGCGAAACCTACGGCGTCGACATCTCCGGCGAGCTCTCGCCGTGGGCCCGCGACTATCTCGACCGCGAGTGCGAAGGCGATTATCTGCGCGTGCCGGTCGAGCGGATTTTCCTCTCGGAGGCCGCACGCTGCGGCATCGGCACCTACGCGCCGCACGATCCTTCGACCGCCGACATCGCCGATCTGGTCGGCTCGGTCGATCTGTCCAAGGTGGCCCGGGTCGGCGACGAAGGTGATCCACGCGCCTGGTCGTGGTCCGGAGCGGTCTACGCCGCCAGCCGCGGCGTGCTCGAGATGATCGAGATCCTCAAGGTCAAGCGGGAGTTCCTGTATCTCCTGTTGACCATGACCCAGGAGAAGAACGTCAAGGTGGCGCGCTTTCCCCTGATCTATCTCGACGAGACCATTCTCGCGCACACGAATCTTGCCGAGTTCAACCGCTTCCTGCAGGAAAAGGAGAACGAGGCGCTGCTCGACCGCATGGTGATCATCAAGGTGCCCTACGCTTTGTCTTACAAAGACGAGGCGCGCATCTACAAGAAGCTGGTGTATGGTGCGCCGGCCTTCCGCAGCACCCACCTCGATCCGCACGTCCTGCACCTGGCCGCGGTGTTTGCGATTCTGACGCGGCACACGAAACCGGAACGCGAGGGTCTCGATCTGCCCAAGAAGGTGCGGATCTTCGCCGGCGAGGCCGTGGAAGGGTTTTCCGACACCGAAGCGCAGCGACTGCGGGCCGAGGCGCCCGATGAAGGGCTCTCCGGCGTGAGCCCGCGCTTCGTCATCAACGCACTCTCCACCGCCATCACGCGCGGCAACGCGCACAGCCTCACCAGCATGGAGCTGCTGCTCGCGCTCAAGGACGCCATCGAAAGCGATGCGCGCATCGACGCCAAGCAAAAGAAGCAATGGTTCGACCACCTGGTGACCGCGCGCAAGGAATTTTACAATCGCTGGGTCAAGGAGGACGTGCACCGCGCGCTGTTCGCTTCGTTCCAGGACGAGGCCCAGCAGCTGCTCGAGAAATATCTCGACGAGGTGGAGGCCTCGCTCGATCAGCGCAAGGTGACCGATCCGATGACCGGGGAGAATCGCGCCCCGGATGAAAGATTCCTTCGATCGGTGGAAGAGAAGATCAAGGTGTCCGAATCGGGCAAACAGTCCTTTCGCCAGGAAGTCATCCGCAAGGCCATGGTCGCGTTCAAGGCCGGCGAAAAATTCCGCCTCGCGAGTCACGCCCGGGTGCGCGAAGCCATCGAACAATATCTGTTCGAGGAGCGGCGCGACGTGCTGCGCCTGGTGACGTCCACTGCGCGGCCGGACGAAGACGCCCGGCAAAAAATCTCTGTGGTCCAGGAACGCCTGGTGAAAGAATACGGATACGACGAACACAGCGCACAGGAGGCGCTCAATTACGTAACGACACTCTTGTCGCAAGAGTAAGGCAGGCATGACATCGCCACTGAAAACGATCCGCCGATGAGCAACGACTCGACCGGGCAGGAGTCGAACACCCTCAACGGTTGGTATGAACTTTTTTCGCGCGGCTCCCGGGATTGGCTGCGGCACAGTGAAAAAATCCGCGAAGCGGTGCGCGAGCACCTTCCCCAGATCGTCTCCGGCTCCGACATCATCAACGACGGATCGCGCACCGTGCGGGTTCCGGTGCGGATGCTCGAGCACTACCGGTTCAGGCTGCTGGCGACCGGCGAGTCCCAGGGCGTGGGCCAGGGCAAGGCCAAGCCCGGAGATCTGCTGGGTCAGGCAAATCCCAGCGCCGGCCCCGGGCAAAAAGGCGCCGGCGGCAAGGAGCGCGGCGGCACCGAGCTGATGCTCGAGTTCAAGGTCGATGACGTGATCGAGTGGCTGTGGGAGGATTTGAAACTCCCCAACCTGCACCCACGGGTCGGTCCCTCCGAGGACACCGAGTGGAAGCGCGAGGGCTGGGATCGGCGCGGAGCGCGCTCGCGCCTGGACCGCCGACGCTCGCTCAAGGAATCGGTGAAGCGCCGCGCGCTCGAACCGGACTCACCGGCCTTCACCGACGAGGATCTGCGCTTTCGACAGCTGAACCGGCGCCGCCAGCCGGCGATGCGCGCGGCGGTGTTCTTTTTGCTTGACGTGTCAGGGAGCATGACCGAGCGCGACCGGCAGTTGTCGAAGACGTTCTTCTTCTGGGTGGCGGCCGGATTGCGCCGCGAGTATCACTTCGTCGACATCGTCTTCGTGGCCCACACCACGGAAGCGTGGGAATTCAGCGAGGCGGATTTCTTCAAGGTCACCGGCAGCGGCGGCACGGTCGCCTCAGCCGGTTTGGGCAAGGTGAACGAGATCATGAAAGCCCAGTTCGATCCCTCGCACTACAACGTGTACCTGTTCTACGCCTCGGACGGCGACAACGCGACGGACGACCGGGTGCAGGCCGCTGAGGAGCTCGAGAGCGTCGCCAAGGCTGCCCGCTACGCCGGCTATGTCGAGATCTGCGCCGGTGAACGCGGCAGCCAAAGCGAAACCACCCAGCTGTTCAAAACGATCGAGCAGGCGGGCCTGCCGTGCGGCCGGTACTCGATCACCGGTCCGGACGATATCGCAGCGGCCGTGCGCCACTTCTTCACCCTCGAATCGCAGATCGACGCGGCGTCCGGCTCGCCGACGGAGCAACCATGACCTCCGACTGGCGCAGTCACGTGCCGCAGCTCGAGGAGTTGGCGCGCAAACTCGGCCTCGACTGGTCACCGGTCATCTTCGAGGCCGTGCCCGACAGCTTCATGACCGAAATCGCGGTGTACGGGCTGCCGGTGCGCATGCCCCATTGGTCCTTCGGCGCCCGCTACATATACCAGCTGCTGCAGCGGCACATGGGCTATTCGCGCCTGTTCGAAGTGGTGTTCCCCGGCAATCCGGGCCGGGCCTACCTCGCCTCGAGCAACGGGCTCGCCGACAACGTGCTGGTGACCGCCCACGTGCTCGGCCATGCGGATTTCTCCAAGAACAATCTGCTGTTCCGCCGCTGCCAGGAACAGGGCAGCCCGCAGATCATCGAGCATGCCGCGAGTCACGCCCGCCAGATCGAACGGGACATCGAGGCGCATGGCTTCAACGCGGTCGAGCACGTGCTCGACGCCGCGCTGTCGCTCGAGCAATACGTCGATCTCGATCAACCGCTGCGACGCGAGTTGTACCCGGAGTATCCGGTTGCGGCCGCACTGCCGCCCGAGGACGCGTTTCGTGCGCGCTTTGCGACGCTCGATAATGACCCCGCACCGAACTCGCCGCTGCGCAAGCTGCGTGCGCCGCTGCCGCCGCGGCCGGAGCGCGATTTGTTGTGGTTCATCGCCACCTATGCACCGGAGATGGAGAGCTGGGAGCGCGACATCTTCCTTGCCGTGCGGGCGGAGTCCTTCTATTTTTATCCGGTGTTCGCGACCCAGATCATGAACGAGGGGTGGGCGTCGTATTGGCATGCCCGGCTGCTGCGCGAGGCCGATTTCATCCCGCAAGCCACCTACCTCGATGCGATCAAGTGCCACTCCGACGTGGTCCGGCCGATCGCCACCGGAGAGCAGGTGGCGCTCACGGTCAATCCGTACCATCTGGGCTTCACCCTGTGGGAGAACATCGTCGAGAAATCCGGCCTCGAGGCGGCACGGCGGATCATGCAGGAGGACGATGACTGCAGTTTCCTGCGCAACCACCTGACGCGCGAGATCGCCGCGGACATGGGGCTGTTCCGCTACCAACGCCAGACCCACGGCCCGGTGAAGGTATTGGCGACGGACATCGATGAACTGCACGAGACCGTGCTGCGCGACAAGTACAATTTCGGCGCTCCGCGGGTTTCGGTGGCGGAGGTTCGCGGCGACGGCACCCTGGTGCTGCAGCACGATGATCAACTTGACGGCCGCGGCCTCGACCCGGAGCGTTCGCGCCGGGTGCTCGACTACGTCAAGCGCGTGTGGCGCCGTCCGGTGCTGCTCAAGACCATCGATGCGGCGGCCAAACCGGTCGAACTGTCCGCCGACGCCGCGGCCTGAAGCGGCCGGCGGCCGCGCGCCGGCCGCCGGCCGCCGGCCCCAAGGTCAGCTCAAATATCCCTCGCGCCCGAGTTCCTGCGTCACCTCGATGATCGCCTCGCGCAGGGTGTCGACCAGCACGTCGCACTGCGCGGGCGTCAGGATCAGCGGCGGTGACATGATGTCGAGATGTCCGAGCGGACGGACCAGCAATCCCATCGCCTCGCAGCGCTGCGCGATGCGCCGCGACATGTTGGCCGCATCGGGCACGTGCGCGCGGGTCGCCTTGTCCGCGACATACTCGACGCACATCATGAAGCGCCGGCCGCGCACATCGCCGACCAGCGGCAGCGAGGCGAGCTCGCGCAGACGCTTTTCGAAGTAGTCGCCGACCGTGCGGGCATGACCCAGCAGATTCTCGCTGGCGATGATTTCGATGTTCTTGAGCGCCGCCG
>Ga0181534_10001652_pt1 | contig 14376 bp, 14 predicted proteins | sample PEATcosm2014_Bin_37_FD_119758 | JGI IMG/M metagenome (GOLD analysis project Ga0181534, IMG submission 119758) | Peatland microbial communities from MTU Mesocosm Facility, Houghton, MI, USA - PEATcosm2014_Bin17_10_metaG | ecosystem: Environmental > Terrestrial > Soil > Wetlands > Peat | place... | reverse complement strand
GCTCGTCGCCGTCAACTGGTCGTGCAGCGCGATGAAGCGGAGCAGATGGTCTTTCACGCGGCGGCGCGCGTAGTCGGGACTCGTGCCGGCGCGCAAAATGAACGGCCAGTCGCTCGCCTGCGCCAGCAGCAGTTCGCGCGCGGCCTGTTTCAAGGCGCGCTTTTGCAACGCGGTGGATTTCTTTTTTAAAAATCTCTTCACCAGCCCGCTCATGCGCTCCTGCGCGACCTGCAGGTGCGGATAAATCCATTCGTTTTTTTCGTTCAGCCACGCGCGCAGATAACCCTCCTCGCCCCAGCTCGACGCGCTCGGCGTGGCAATCTGGTTTGTTGGGTGGCGGTTCAGATATTCCCCGGGCGTGATGAGCGAAATTTCTTTCTGGTCGTTGAAAGCCTTGCGCGCGAAAAAATCCAAAAATTCCGGCCCTTCATACCACCAGTGGCCGAACAGCTCCGCGTCATACGGCGCGACGACGAGCGGCGGACGGTCCAAAAGTCCGGCAAGCTTCTGGATTTGCGCGACGCGTTCGTTGAGAAAATGCGTCGCGTGTTCACTCGCGGCCTGCAACGCGACGTCGCGCTGGTAAATTTCCTTTTGTCCCGCGCCGCCGGTGATGCGGTAATATTTCATGCCGGTGAACCCCCGATTTTGCGGCGACGGCAAATGCGGTTTGACGTAATCGAAATCGAGATCGAAACCGACGTCGCGGTAAAAATCGCGGTAGCGCGCGTCGCCCGGATAGCCTTCGTGCTTGCTCCAGACCTGGCGCGACGAATCGAAATCGCGCCCGAACGCGGCGATTCCGTTCGGCGTAAAGACCGGCGCGAACGTTCCGTAACGCGGGCGCGGATTGGCGTGCAGGACGCCGTGCGTGTCGAGGATGAACCATCGGATGTCCGCCTCCTGCAAAAATTCCTCGACGCCGGAAACATAGGCGCATTCCGGCAGCCAGATGCCGCGCGGGTCGCGCCCGAAACAACTGCGGTAATGATCGCGCGCCGCGAGAATCTGCGCGCGGATGGACGGCGGATGATTGGCGAGCAGCGGCAGAAGCCCGTGCGTCGCGCCGGTCGTGATGATTTCAATGCGGCCTTCATCCTGGAATTTTTTGAACGCGCTGACGAGGTTACCCTCGTAGTAGCGCCACGTCTCGCGCGCGATTGAAAATTTATGGTGATACATCCACGCGAGTTCGCGGAACGCGCGGTCCCAGTGCGTGCGGTGGATTTCCTTTTCGGCCAGCTCGATGAGGCTGCACAAGTGCTTTTCGTAACGCGCGCGCAGCAGCGGATCGCCGAGCATCGTGCAAAGCGTCGGCGAAAGCGAAAGTGTCAGCCGCGCGTCAATGCCGTCGCGCTGCCAGTTCTCCAAAATCTGGATCAGCGGAATGTAAGTTTCGGTGACGGCCTCGAATAGCCAGCTTTCTTCCAGAAATTTTTCGTGCTCCGGATGCCGCACGAACGGCAGGTGCGCGTGCAGGACGAGTGAGAGATAACCTTGCATGAAAATAAAATTAAAGGTCGAGCTTGTCAGAAACCCATTGCGCGAGAGCTTTAGATCTAATCAAGCCGACGATGCCCAGAACGGCAGGAATGGATTTCAGCACGCAGGGGAAAATCCGCATCGGCGTATTGTAGTGCTGGCAGACGACCCAATAGAGCGCGAATTCAATCACGCTGATGCCGATGAGCGACGCGGCGACAAATCGGACGAGCATCAATGCTCCGCGTTCTGGCGCGTCCATAAGATCACAGGTTTTCCGGCAGCGGAGTTTTGAGCGACGGGTCTTGCGGATGCGCGCCGACGTCACCGAGATATTCCGTCTCGCGACTGAATCTTAAGTCCGCCGCACGCGCGTCGTCGCCGTCGGCAGAAACGGCCACGGCGGGCAGGTCATATTTTCCGTCCGGCAACGCGAAACGAAAACTGAACGTGCCATCGGAACGCAATTTGATTTCGTGTCCGCCGAGCGTGACTTTCGCGTCCGGCTCGGTCGCGCCGTAAATGATGAGCTCGGCGTTGACGTTGAACCAAAAACCTTTCGCCTTTTCCATTCCGCCGAACGGACTGGACAGACTGGAGACGCCGAAACTCGAGATGCCGAGCGAGGAGATTTCGTGCGCAAGTTTGCGGCGGATGAGTTCGGTGATTTCGAGCGAACCCATCCAGACGCGGCGCACCTCGTCGATGTTGACGACTTTGGCGAGCGCTTTTTCCTGCTGCGGCGTCCATATCGCGGGCAGCGGCGACGGCGACGACTCGGTGACGCGCGGCAGATCGGGATGGCCGTGGCGGCGAAGCTCCTCGATTGCCTGCGCGAGCGGAAGATTTTCGCAGACGGCGTTCTTGATGATTTCCATCAATTTCGCGAATGGAAATTCAAACGGGATTGTGGCGAACTCGGCGGCATCGTCGTGTGAAACGGCGTCAGGCGGCGTCATCGTGCCGCTGGAAATGGAGATGCGCGTCCACCGTCCGAGCGCGGAATAGTAGCCGAGTTCGGCGATGTAAGAGTTTCCCGCGCGCTCGACATGCGTGAACCAGTGGCGCGATTCGGGGTGGACATGGATTTCGTAAATTGGATGGCCTTCAATCTTGTGCGCGTAAATCCGGAGGACCAAATGGCCGTCGGTGGATTGCGCGTTCATCTTCAACTGCTGCTCGCGCGTCAAATCCCAGTGCGCGTAAAGCCAGTGCGGGTCGCGCGCGGTGAGGAATAATTTTTTCGTGCCGTAGGATTCTGGCAGCTCGGCTTCGGCTCCAAAATTTTGCGAAGGCGGAATTGCGCCGAGCGCGTATTTTTCGCCCGGCCCGCTCGCGGGCGCGGGCGAAGGTGAATCGCCTTCGGACAAAATGGACGGGACCTCGGCTTTTTTCCGGCGGGTATAGGTGCGGCGGACGAGGGTTTCAGCCGTGACTTCGGTTTTCGATTCGGGTTTGGCGGCGCGTTTGGCTTTGGCTTTTGGCGGCATGGCGGAAGTCTTTTTTTTGGCCGACACAGATGCTGGTTTCACTTTCATAACCGCAAGTCCCTGTTACATAGCGATGATTTCACCGCCGGATCAAGGTTACGGCGGGAATTCGCCGGATGCAACGTCAATTTTTTGCAAGTTGTGGATAAGTTTTGTTCAAACGTGCTTGCCAGAAAGTCCGAACCAGTGCTTTTATTCCACTTCGGCCATGAACCAATCCAAGTCCAACGGCGACGTTAATTCACCGGCCACCATTTTCGTGGTGGACGACGAGCCGATGCTGCTTGATCTGGCGTCGGCGATTCTCCAGCCGCTGGGTTACGAGGTGCGGACGTTCCGCGATCCGAAAATGGCGTTGAAGGAATTTCCGGCGGCCAAGCCGGAGGTGATCGTGACGGATTACGCGATGGGCGAGATGAACGGCATGGACCTGGTGCGCGAATGCAGGCGCATCAACCCGCGGCAAAAAATGATCCTCTTGAGCGGCACGGTGGACGAACACGTTTACGCCAACGAAACGACCAAACCGGATTTTTTTCTCGCGAAGCCGTATCAAGTCCGCGACTTCGTCGAGTCGGTGCAGAAACTCGCCGCCAGTTGAACTGTTTTCCCGGCGGATTCCCGGGCGGAGTTTGAACAAACATGATTATGAAAAAGGCAAAAAAAATCTTCCTGGGTCTCGTGATCACGTTACTGGTGCTTGTCGTCGTCTCGGCGGCGGTCGGAATCCTGTTCCTCGATAAAATAGTGAAGACGGGCGTCGAAACAATCGGCCCGAAAATCACCGGCGTCTCCATCAATCTCGACGAGGTGCATATCGGGCTGCTGACCGGCTCGGCCAAAGTCAAGGGACTCGTCGTCGGCAATCCCGATGGTTACAAGGAGCCGGAAGCCATCCGCGTCGGCGGCGCGAGCGTGGGCGTCAATTCGTTTTCCGTCCTTTCGGACAAGATTGTGGTGCGCTCGGTCGTGATTGACGGGCCGGAAATCACCTTTGAAGGCGGGCTGGGCGGAAATAATTTGAGCAAGATCATGGACAATGTGAACGGCATGTCGCAACAAGGCGGCCCTGTCTCGACCAATTCCGCCGGCAACCCGAAACCATCAAAAAAAATCGAAGTGGATGATTTTCTGATCACCAACGCGAAAGTCCATGGAATTCTTGTTTTGTTCGGCGGCAGGGAAGTGACTCTTCCATCTTTGCCACTGCCGGAGATTCATCTTACCAATTTGGGCACGGGCCCCGACGGCATCACCGCCACCGATTTGACGCGGGCGGTTCTTCAGGCGATCACTTCCGCCACGATTAAAGCCGTCGGAAATTTCGGTGCCGATCTTGGCAAGAATGTTGAAAATCTGGGTGGCACGGGCGTGGAAAAAATCAAAAACGGCATCGGTAGCCTGTTCGGCAAATAAGATTTGCGGGCTTTCATTTTTCAACGCGGCGACGAGTTTTAGATTGCAAGCGCGGCGGTTTGCTTTTAGATTTTGCCAGAAGCCCGAAAGTCAAGGTTATGTATTTTGGCGTTGATTATTATCCCGAGCAATGGGTCTTTCCTTACGGCGGCACCGCCGAAAATCCCGAGGGCGCATGGGAACTCGACGCCACGTTGATGGCGAAAGCCGGCATCAATGTCGTCCGCATCGGTGAATTTTCCTGGGGCATCTGCGAACCTGACGAAGGCAAATACGATTTTGGCTGGCTGCGCCGCGTCATGGACATCATGGCCGAGCACGGAATCAAAGTCGTTCTCGGCACGCCCACCGCCGCGCCGCCCATCTGGCTCGCAAAAAAACATCCGGAGATACTCCCGCTCGACGAATTCGGCCGGGTCAAACACGAAGGCACGCGCCGCGCGGTCTGCCTTTCGAGCGACGTGTTTTGGGATTATTCCAAACGCATCGTCACCGCGATGATTGACGCGGTCGGCGACCATCCGCAACTCATCGCGTGGCAGATTGACAACAGCATGGGTGCGACCGACACGGAGTTTTCCTTCAACGAAGCGTCGCGCGAGCAATGGCATTTCTGGCTTCAGGCAAAATACGAAACGATCGAGAGGCTGAACGAACGTTTGGGACTTCGCTTCTGGGGACAGACCGTCACGGCGTGGGATCAAGTGCCTATGCCGATGCACGCGCCGGGCGTCCACAGCCCGGCATTGCTGCTCGACTGGAACCGTTTCAGCAGCGACACGATGGTGCAATTTGTCAAAATGCAGGCGGATACTTTGCACGAACGCTGTCCAAAACATCCGGTGACCGTCACGATGCGCGCGTTTCTCCGCAAGTTTGACCACTTCGACATGGCCGATGTCGTGGATTTCGTTTCCATCGAAAGCAACGTCGTCGTGAAGGCTGAAACCGCCGAACTGGCCTGCGACATTGACATGCTGCGTTCGCTGAAGAAAACCGGGATGAAAACGCCCGACGGCGACTGCGGTTTTTGGGCGATGGAACAAAAAGTCGGCCAGGTCAACTGGCAGGACGTGAACTCGCTCGTCCGGCCCGGGCTCATCCGGCTGTTCACCTATCAGTTGCTTTCGCGCGGCGCGAGCGGCATCCTTTATTTTCGCTGGCGGCAACCGCGCATCGGCGGCGAAAAATTTTACGGCGCGATCCTCCCGCACCACCTTGAAGGCAGCGACCGCGTCTTCAAGGAAATCAGCCAGATCGGCGAAGAGTTGAAATTGCTCGCGCCCGCCATCAAGGACACCAAGGTCCTGCCCGAAGCCTGCATCCTTTACAGCCACGACAATGACTGGACATTGCAGCAGCCGAACCAGCCGAATAAATTTTTCAGCCTGCGCGAACACATCCAGCTCATTTACAACGCGCTTCACGACCGCAACATTCCCGTGGACTTCGCGCGCCCGGCGGAGGATTTGTCGCGCTACAAAATCGTCTTTGCGCCGTCGTTGCATCTGCTTTCCGACGGCGAGGCCGACCGCCTGAAACTTTACGTCCAGAACGGCGGCACGCTCGTCAGCACCTTCAACACCGGCCTCGTCAACCAGTACAGCATCGCACCCGCCACCGGCTACCCGAACGACCTGACCGAATTGTTCGGCCTCGAAGTCTTGGAATTTGATCCGCTGCCGCCCGGCGAGGAAAATCATCTCACGTTCAAGGGCGTTTTCCCGACGACCCATATGCACCCCGCCAAACTCTGGTGCGACATCATCGAGCCGAAGGGCTGCCAGATCCTCGCAACGTTTGTGAAGGATTTTTACGCCGGACGCCCCGCCATGACGATGAACACCTTCGGCCTCGGCAAGGCGATTTACATCGGCACCATGAGCCACCAGCATTTTTACAACGACCTCGTCACCTGGCTGCGCCAGACGTGCAACTTGCATCCGCTGCTCAAAGTTCCCGAAAACGTCGAGGTCAGCATGCGGGAGAAGGAAGGCACGCGCGTTTATTTTCTGCTCAACCACCAGAATTCGCCCGTGCGGATCCAATTCTACAAGCCCATGCACGATTTTCTCACCGGCAATAATTTTTCCGGAAACTACGACCTGCCGCCGCACGGCATCCTCGTCCTCGACGAACATCCTGAAACCAAAACCGCTGGCGAAACCGCCTGATTTTTCGTTTCCTTTTCCGGCATGAATTTTCTGGATTCAATTCTTGCCGCGCTCGCATTTTTAAGTTTCGCGCTGCTGCTCTGGCAATTTTCAGCCGCGAGAAAATTCCCGCTGCACAAGCGGATCGCCGGGACGGATTTCGCGCCCGCCATTTCAATCCTCAAACCGCTCAAAGGCTGCGACGAAACGACTGCGGCCTCGCTCGAAAGCTGGTTCAAACAAAATTACGCCGGCCAGGTTCAAATTCTCTTCGGCGTCTCCGACGCCAACGACCCCGCTTGCAAAACCGTCCAGGAACTTCTTCAAAAAAATCCAGGCCATGACGCTCAATTGATTGTTTGCACGGAAAATCTTGGCGCAAACGGCAAGGTTTCCACGCTCGCCCAGCTCGAAAAATTCGCAAAACACGATTTGATTCTCATCAGCGACGCCGACGTCCGCGTGCCGCCGGATTTTCTCGCCAATTTCGTCGCACCGCTGCGCGACCCAAAAGTCGGATTGGTAAATTGTTTTTACCGCCTCGCAAATCCGGCGACGACCGCGATGGAATGGGAAGCCATCGCCATCAACGCCGATTTCTGGAGCCAGGTCTTGCAATCGCAAAGTTTGAAGCCGCTCGATTTCGCCCTCGGCGCGGCAATTCTTTTGCGCCGGAAAAACCTTCAGGAAATCGGCGGCTTTGCTTCACTCATAAATTGTCTCGCCGATGATTACCAGCTTGGCAATCGCATCTTCAAAAACGGCCATCGCATCGCGCTCTGCCCCGTCGTTGTGGAATGTTGGGACGAGCCGATGGGTTGGCACGGCGTTTGGAAACATCAGCTCCGCTGGGCGCGCACGATTCGCGTCTGCCAGCCGCTGCCGTATTTTTTCAGCATCCTCTCGAATGCCTCACTTTGGCCTTTACTGTGGCTGGTGTCGGAATTATTCCAATGGCTGGAGGTTGTTCAAAACACGCAGCTTGATTTCTTCCGCTCCTGCGAAATCAAAGTCGTATCAATTGAGGGCATAACGTTCGCCGCCTCGCTTTTATTGATCCGGATTGTTCTCGCGCAAAACTTGCAGCGCCGCTTCACGCCGGAGAAAAATTTAATTTTACCGTTCTGGCTGGTGACGGTGAAAGATTTGTTGCAGGCGGCGATTTGGTTTTGCGCCTTCGCTGGAAACACCGTCGAGTGGCGCGGACGAAAAATGAAGCTTCGCGGCGACGGGACTTTGGAAAATGGTGGGCGATGAGGGATTCGAACCCCCGACCGTCTCCGTGTAAAGGAGCTGCGCTACCGCTGCGCCAACCGCCCATTTCTAGATTTTAACCGTTGAACCGCGAATCGTTCAATCGTTAAATCAGAAACGATTCAACAAATCTCATTTTGAAATCCCTGCTGCCGCAACGCCTCGAACAAAACCAACGCGACGCAATTCGATAAATTCAGCGAACGTGAGTCGGCATTGAACATCGGAATCCTCAGCCAGCGTTCACTGTGTTGCTCCAATAATTGTTTTGGCAATCCAGCCGTCTCGCGGCCGAAAATTAAAAAATCATGCGCCGAAAATTTTACTTCGCTGTAAATTTTAGGCCCGTTCGATTCGACAAACCAAAATTTTGCCGCGTCAGTTCTGTGAGCCAACTCAAATGCCGTCCAGTTTTTCCAGCGATGCCACTCAACGTGCTGCCAATAATCCATGCCCGCGCGTTTTAATTGCGAATCGTCCAACTTGAAACCGAGCGGTTCGATCAGATGCAAAACGGATTTTGTGGCCGCGCACAACCGCGCCACATTGCCCGTGTTCGGTGGAATTTCAGGCTCAACGAGAACGACGTTCATAAAAAACCTTCCATAAAACCAATCCATGCGCCGGTGCGGTCATGCCCGCCACGCGACGGTCGCGGCTCGCCAGAATGTCCGCCACTTTCGCCAGCGGAATCTTACCCTGCCCGACCTGCACCAAAGTTCCCACGATGCCACGGCACATTTTGTAGAGAAACCCGTCGCCTTCGATAATGAATGTCAGATGCACACCGGATTTCTTGATGTCGCAACGCGTGAGCGTGCGCACGTTGGATTCCATTTCGTAACTGCGCGTGCCGGCGAACGATTTGAAATCGTGCTTGCCCAAAAATAATTTCGCCGCCGCGCGCATTTTTGCCAGATTCAGTTTTATCGGAAAATGCCACGCGCGATTTTGCAGCAGCGGATTCATCGCCGCGTGATTCCAGACGAAGTAGCGATACTGTTTTCCCGTCGCATCGAAGCGCGCATGAAATTTTTCCGGCGCGCGCACCGCCGACAACACGCGGATGTCGTCCGGCAAAAAGGCATTGAGCGCGAGCGCGAGCCGTGCGACCGGCATCTTGAATTCCGCGCGCGGAATCTCGACGTGCGCCACCATGCCGAGCGCGTGGACGCCGGTGTCCGTGCGGCTGGAACTGTGGATGCGCTTGACGCTCGGAAACATTTTGCCGAACGCCGCCTCGATTTTTTCCTGCACGCCCGTGCCGATCTTCTGCACCTGCCAGCCCTGATAGGCCGTGCCGTCGTAGGCGATGACGAGTTTGAATTTCACAAATTTATTAACAACAAAGGAACCAAGGAACAAAGTCTGGAAAAACAAAATAATTCCCCGGCGTTTGGAAATATTGTTTCATCTTCGTTGCTTTGTTGCTTTGTTGTTGAATTTATCAGTTCAAATTCCATCCAGATAGCTTTGCAACAAAATCGCCGCCGCCATTTTGTCCACTTTCTCTTTGCGCTTGTCGCGGCGGACGCCGCCTTGGATCAAAATCTTGTTCGCCTGCGAACTCGTCAGCCGCTCGTCCCACAATTTTATCGGCACGGTGATGGCGGTTTTCAAGACGCCGACGAAGGCTTCCACCTTTTGCGCCGCCGGGCCGTAGCTGCCGTCCATGTTGCGCGGCTGGCCGATGAGGATGAGGTCGATCTCCTTCTCGATGAGAATTTTCTTCAGCCGCGCCAGAAAGTCCGCGAACGGCTCCGTGAGAATATATTCCAGCGGCTGCGCGATGGTTTTGGTTTCGTCGCTGACGGCGACGCCGATGCGCTTGCTTCCGTGATCAAGGGCGAGGATTCTCATTGCTCGCAGAGTTTTGCAACAAAAGCTTGGCGTGGCGAGCCGATTTCAATTTAATCAGGCAGCGCAATTATGATTCAATATCTCGATTTGCTCCGGCACGTCCTCGAACACGGGAAGTTCAAGGCCGACCGCACCGGCACAGGCACGTTTTCCGTCTTCGGAGCGCAGACGAGATTTGATTTGCGAAATAATTTTCCCGCTCTCACGACAAAGAAATTGCATCTGCGTTCCATCATTTATGAGTTGCTTTGGTTTTTGCGTGGCGACACGAACGTCCGCTGGTTGCAGGAAAATAAGGTGACGATTTGGGACGAATGGGCGGACAAAAAAACCGGCGAGCTTGGCCCGGTTTATGGAAAGCAATGGCGTCACTGGGTAAAAAGCAGCAGGCCATGTAAATCCACAGATTCCGAAAAGATTCAGCCCACTCTTTTTGACTTGAGTGAATTCATACCCGAACCAGCAGCTATATCAACAGGGGTGAGAATTCACAGCGGAGAATGGGGTGTGGATCAAATCGAGGAAGTAATTAAACAAATAAAAAGCAATCCGGACAGTCGTCGACTTATTGTTAGTGCTTGGAACGTCGCGGATATTGATAGTATGGCGCTTCCGCCATGTCACTGCCTGTTTCAATTTTATGTCAGCGATGGTGAGTTGAGCTGCCAGCTTTACCAGCGCAGCGCGGATATTTTTCTTGGCGTGCCGTTCAACATCGCCAGCTACGCGCTGCTCACGCTAATGGTCGCGCAGGTGTGCGGGCTGAAGCCGGGCGAATTTGTCCACACGTTCGGCGATCTGCATCTTTACGCGAATCACGTCGAGCAGGCGAAGCTGCAACTGTCGCGCGAGCCGCGTCCGCTGCCGCAGATGAAATTGAATCCGGCGGTGAAAAGCATCCACGGCTTCAAGTTCGAGGATTTTGAGCTACTGGGCTACGACCCGCATCCCAGTATCAAGGCGCCGATTGCGGTTTAATTTTGAATTGTGAAACACTTCAAAGCCATCGCCGCGATGTCGCTGAACCGCGTGATCGGTGCGGGGAACAAAATCCCGTGGCATCTGCCGGACGATTTCAAGTGGTTCAAACAAAAGACGATGGGCAATATCGTCGTGATGGGGCGAAAAACATTCGAAGGTTTGAGACGACCGTTGCCGAACCGGAAAAATCTCGTGCTAACGCGGCATCCGCAGCGGCTCATCAAAAAAATGCCGGAGATTTTCGGGCAATTCCAAGAATGGCGCGGCGGAAAAGAACGAGGCTATCTTTTGAAAAAGCAATATCAATTTCACTTTTGGAAACCCGGCGAAAAAACAGAAACGGAAATTTTTATTTCTAATTCGCTCGACAGATTGAATCCCGAAGAATTTCCGAACGACATCTTCATCTGCGGCGGCGCGCAGATTTACGAACAGGCGTTGCCGCGCTGCTCGGATTTGTATCTGACGCTGGTGAAGCGCGAGATTGAAAACGGCGACGCGTTTTTTCCGCCATTTGAAAAACGATTTGAGCTGGCCGAGGAAATCCGCGACACGCCGGAATTCAAGATTCTGCATTACCGGCATCGGAGTCTTGGAGCCGCCAAGTAGCACCGCCTTCGTTTTTATCAAAACCGCATCACATTTTCATTGGCTTAAGTTTTTTACCATTGCAGATTGCCTTGCGTGAACCGGAAGCTGCTGCTGATCCCGCTCGTCGGGCTGGCTTGCCTTTGCGCGGCAGTTTTTCCGTGGCGCACAAAGGAAATTGTCGTCGCGCCCGGCGCAAAACTGGAAAAACTCGCGGGCGGTTTTGGTTTTACCGAAGGGCCGACCTGCGACACAAACGGAAATCTGTTTTTCTCCGACCAGCCGGACAACCGCATCATGGAATGGAGCGCGGACGGAAAACTTTCCACATTTCTTCAGCCGGCCGGGCGTGTGAACGGGATGTGTTTCGATGTCCGGAACAATCTCATTGTCTGCGCGGATGAGACAAACGCGCTCTGGGCGGTCGCACCGGACAAAAATGTGACCGTGCTCGTCCATGATTATCAGGGCAGATATTTCAACGGCCCGGACGACGTCTGGGTCGCGCCCGACGGCGCGATGTATATCACCGATCCGTTTTACCCGCACGCATGGTCGCAACATCCCGTGATGGCACTGGCCGGCGAGGAGGTTTTTTATCTTTCGCCCGACCGGAAAATTTTGACGCAGGTGACGGATGATTTGAAAAAACCCAACGGCATCACCGGCACGCCGGACGGAAAAAATCTTTTTGTCTCCGACATCCGCGCCGGACGAACATGGCGTTACGACATTTTGCCCGACGGTTCGCTTGCGAACAAAAAGCTCCTCTGCAAACTCGGCTCGGACGGCATGACGATTGACGACGAGGGAAATCTTTACCTCACCGGCCACGGCGTGACGGTCTTCCGCAAAACGGGAAAACAGATTGACCATATTGACGTGCCGGAAAAATGGACGGCCAACGTCTGTTTCGGCGGCAAAGACCGCCGGACACTTTTCATCACCGCGAGCACGTCGCTTTATTCGATCCGCATGATCGTCAAAGGCGCGAATCCGGCGAAATAATCTCCCGCCCGCCGCCTGTGAATAGTTTGTGAATAACTTTTCCGGATTGCCTTGTTTTCGGCACGCCGTATGCGTCTTTGCCGAAAGTATGAGTGACAACCTGAATCTGGAATCTCATTCCACGATTGAAGCCATGCTGGACGGAGTGACGGTGAAACTGCCTCCGGAATGCTGTTCTCCCAATGCCATCCGCTGTCATCTTGAGATGCTTGCCCTGGAAAAACAGCGCGTCCTGCACTCGTTGAGCATGGATGGCGTGCCGGTGAACCCCGCATTGCCAATGGCCCATCACGGCGGCTTTTCCCGCATCGAAGCCGAGACGGTGGATTTGGAAGACACTTCTGTCCTGTTGCTCAACACGGCGCTGCAACAAATAGACCACGCCCGCGAGTGCGTCGAGACGGCCATAACGCTCGTCCTCATCAACGACGCCTGCGTCGCGCACGAACTCTGGTGGAATCTGGCCAGGCAACTTAAACAACCGGTGCTCACGTTGAGCCTGCTGCCCGACAACTGCCACACCTCCCTCACACAGCTTCGCAGATGGCAGCTCGAACAGATCGCCGCCATCATCCGGGACGTGGGTGAAACCTGCCATTCGGCGGACGTCATTCCGCTCTCCAACGCGCTCGAAAACCGCGTGCTGCCGTGGCTGCAAAAACTGGGCGAACTCATCAGCCTCTGGCGCGAAACCGTCATGGCCGGCTCGCGTCTGGGAATCGAAAGCGACGCGCTTTGATGATATTAAACGGTAGGGTGACGGTGCTCCGGCGCCCAAAAATTTCGGAGGGATGAGTTCCACGAATCCCTGATTTTTAGTTTGGGACTCGCGGAGCTCATCCCTCCGAAAATTAAAATGGTGGCCGTTCGCAAGAACCTTGATTTGGTTTGGGTTTGGTTCTGCGAAGATGTCGCGCCGACAGCGCTGGAAATGTCCGTTCCAAAATCCCGAAGGGATTTAATCAATCAGCCCGGTGTTGCGAGGAACGAGCTACGCCGGATAATTCCAAACAAAATCAAAAACCCTGAAAGGGTTTTATCAACGGATGATGCGAATGATTCAACTCTTTCAGAGTTGATGAATTTGCCGGACGATGACCCAGCGTAGTCCCGCGCCTGCGGGACAACGCTGGGCTGAATGATTGAAATCCTTTCAGGATTTGGGGAGCGCGACCGTCCCGGTTGCAGTTTGACGCGTCTCGCGGCAAACACGACGACGGTTGCGCGCGCGAAGATGTCCGGCGCGGGACGCGCCGGACGGCAGGCGGGACGCCTGCGCTCCCCATTTTCAAAGGGTGGCCGTTCGCAAGAACCTTGATTTGGTTTGGGTTTGGTTCTACAAAGATGTCGCGCCGACGCTGGCGGCATAATTATTTGAATATCGCCTTTAGACGGAATGAAAAATCAAGTGTGCCGGCCACAGTAAAGAGTCTAATTGTAAATTGAACGATTTCCTTTTGTCGAAATAGATTTTGTTGATCAATGAAATAGAATCCCAACTTTTCCCAAGAGCCTGGAAGAATTTGAAATACATTGTCAACGATGTGAATCGTCAAATCATTTTAGTTCTGCAATTTTTCCGCCATAAACGATATGTGGATAATGCTTAAGATCGAATGGAATATCGTCGGATTTTTGTGTAAGTAAAATGACTCTTTGCCCTAGTGCATGCGCATAACCAACTTCATAAAACACATTTGGGTTTCTGCCAGTCATGTCGGCAATAATCAAATCAGCTTTTGCTATCTGATTGTAAACCCGTTCAAGAATTGATTCGTGGAAAATTTGTTCGTCAACTCGCTCGCAATATCCGCCAGCGTCTTTGCATGCAGCTTTTATTCCCAATTGATAAATGTCGTTGAACCCTTCATCAAATGGCATCAAGACGAAAACAAATGGTTTTGGCGTAGTCTGATCCATAATTTCTGACAACACGAACTTGTTAGAATTTTTCAATTACTACAACCAAATTATTTCCTCGCCCGTTTTGATTTCCGATAACTCACCGGCTTCGCTTCCGCTTTCGTGCCGTCCAGCATGTGTTTGAGTTCCTTGATCTGGTCGCGGAGCAGCGCGGCTTTTTCAAATTTCAAATCCTCGGCGGCCTTGAGCATCTCGGTCTCGAGTTCCTGGATCGTCGAGGT
>Ga0181534_10001651_pt1 | contig 14382 bp, 10 predicted proteins | sample PEATcosm2014_Bin_37_FD_119758 | JGI IMG/M metagenome (GOLD analysis project Ga0181534, IMG submission 119758) | Peatland microbial communities from MTU Mesocosm Facility, Houghton, MI, USA - PEATcosm2014_Bin17_10_metaG | ecosystem: Environmental > Terrestrial > Soil > Wetlands > Peat | place... | reverse complement strand
CCCGTGCGGATGGACGCCGAGAAGCGCCGTGACGAGCCGGACGTCGCGATGGCGCTCGTCATCGATCGGTCCGGTTCGATGACCGGGCTGCCGCTCGAGATGGCGAAGGAAGCGGCCAAGGCGACGGCGGACACGCTCTCGGCCGACGACCTCCTCGAGGTCATCGCGTTCGACTCGCAGCCGACTCGCATCGTCCGGATGACGGCGGCCAAGCACCGCGCGCGGATCCAGAGCGACATCGCGCGCATTCAGGCGGGCGGGGGCACCGAGATCTTCGCGGCCCTCGATGCCGCGTATCAGGCGCTCAACGTCACGCGCGCGCGGAAGAAGCACATCGTCTTGCTCACCGACGGCGTCGCGCCGCAGACGGGGATCCGCGACCTCGTGCAGGCGATGAGCGCAGAGGGGATGACCGTGTCGACCGTCGGGCTCGGGCAGGGCATCGACGATCAGCTCCTGCGTATGATCTCGGACCTGGGAGGCGGGCGCTTCTACAAGGTGGTCGACCCCCAGTCCCTCCCTCGTGTGTTCACGAAGGAGACCGAGATGGTGAGCCGGTCGGCCGCCGTCGAGGAGTACTTTCAGCCGAAGGTCGTCGCGCCCGCGGACTTCCTCCGGGGTGTCGACGTTGCCGCCGCCCCCTACCTGCACGGGTACGTCGCGACCAAGATGAAGCCTGCACCCGCGCAGGAGATCCTGGAGAGCGAGCTCGGCGAGCCCATTCTCGCGCGCTGGCACGTCGGCCTGGGCTGGTCGCTCGCCTGGACGAGCGACGTGAAGAACCTGTGGGCCGTCGAGTGGCTCCGATGGCCGGGGTACGGGCAGTTCTGGGGCCAGCTCGTCCGGGAGCACATGCGCCAGAAGCGGCGGCAGGAGCTCACGCTCCGTGCGGAGATTGATCCTGCGACGGGGAACGTGAAGGCATCCCTGGACGCCATCGGCGGGGACGACAAGTTCCAGAACGGCCTCGACGGCAAGCTCACGATACGGTCGCCCGAAGGGGGGGAGGCGCTGCGGACGGTTCGCCTTCCGCAAACCGCGCCCGGCCGATACGAGGTCGAGTTCCCGCTCGACCGGTACGGGCCATACCTGCTCCACGCGTCGCTCGAGAAATCGGTCGACGACGGCAAGGGGGGCTCGCGCGCGGCGACCATCGCGGAGGGCTACGGGCACGTGACCAACCCGTATCCTCGCGAGTATCTCGCGCTCGAGCCCGATGTGAAGTCGCTGCGGCGGGTCGCCGAGGCGACGGGTGGCCGCCTCGACCCGGACGCGAAAGGGCCGTGGGAGCCTGCCGGGGAGTCCGTCACCTATCACGAGGACCTCTGGTCCAGGTTCGTCGCCGCGGCGGTCCTCCTCTTCGTGCTCGACCTGCTGCTCCGGAGGGTGCGCCTGTTCGACAGGAAGCGGACGGCCCGACCGTCCGTCCCGAAGTGGCGGGCTGCGTGAACGTCTGACGGCGGGAGGGCCGGTCACGGATGTATTCCGCTGGCCACCCTGCTATGCGGGGTCGTCCGAGAAACACAGACCGCCCCACGCGCATCGAACAGAGCTCGAAACGTGATCGCCCACGACCCTACCCAGGACCAGCCGATCGCGAGCAAGAGCGATCTCTTCGGCATCTTCCGACAGGCCGAGAAGCCCTCGACGGAGTTTCGCGTCGGCGCCGAAGCCGAGAAATGCGGCGTGTTCGAGGACGGCGGGCGGCCGCTCCACTACGACCCGCCCGGCGGCGAGTTCGGCATCGTCCGGATCCTGTCCGAGCTGGCTTCTCGGAACGGGTGGGTACCGGCCTCGGAGACCGCGGGCGGGCCGGTCGTCGCCCTGGAAAGGCGGGGAGCTTCCGTCACGCTGGAGCCCGGGTCTCAGCTCGAGCTGAGCGGCGCCCCGCAGACGAACATCCACGACGTGGCGGACGAGCTCGACGCTCACCTTCGCGAGCTCCGGGCCATCAGCGATCCGCACGGCGTCGCGTGGCTCGGCATCGGCTTTCACCCGTTCGCCCGTCGGAGCGACCTCGGCTTCGTGCCGAAGAAGCGCTACGGCCTCATGCGCGAGTATCTACCGACACGCGGTGGGCACGCGCTCGACATGATGCTGCGTACGTGTACGGTGCAGGCGAACTTCGATTACTCGAGTGAGCAAGACGCGCTGCGGAAGCTCCGCGTCGGCCTCAAGCTGTCTCCGCTGACGACCGCGATGTTCGCCAATAGCCCCTGGGTGGAAGGGAAGGCGTACGGGGGTGTCACCTATCGGGGTCGCGTCTGGCTCGACGTCGACCCTGACAGGTCGGGTCTCGTCCCTGGCATGTGGGCGGAGCACGCCGGCTACGAGCAGTACATCGACTGGGCCCTCGCCTGCCCGATGTTCCTCGTCAAGCGTGGGGATCGCTACCTGGCGAACACGGGGCAGACCTTCCAGAGCTTCCTTCGGGACGGCTTCGAGGGTGAGCGGGCGACGCTCGGCGACTGGCAGCTCCACCTCAATACCCTTTTCCCCGACGTGAGGCTGAAGCGGACGATCGAGATTCGCGGCGCGGACATGCAGAGCGAGTCGGGGTGTCCGGCGCTGGCCGCGCTCTTCACGGGCATCTACTACGACGACCAGGCGCTTGGAGAGGCCGACGCCTTGACGCGCGACTTCACGTACGAAGAGGTCCTCGCGCTCCGGAGCGCCTTGCACACCGGCGGGCTCCGGACGGCATTTCGGGGGAAGCCGCTGGCCGAGCTCGCGGGCCGGGTCGTAGAGATCGCCGAGGGCGGGCTCCGCCGTCGGGGTCGGCTGGACGGCCGCGGACGCGACGAAGCGGTGTACCTCGCGACGACCAAGAAGCTCGTGTCGCTCGGGAAGTCCCCCGCGGACGCGCTCCTCGAGGGGATGGACGACGAGAAGGACTTCGCCGCTGCGGTCATCCGGCGCACGCGGCTCGAGGCGAACCTCTCTACGTCGTGATCTTGAGGAGCTCTTTCACCTTCGCGATGACCTGCGGCGCCTGGATCGGCTTGGTGATGTAGGCGTTCGCGCCGAGGGCGATGGCCCGCTGCCGGTCCTCGTCCGAACCCTCGGTCGTGATCACGACGATGGGCGTGTCCTTGTGGACGGGGTCGGTACGGACGCGCTTCACCAGCTTGAGCCCGTCCATGATCGGCATGTTGATGTCGGTCAGGATGATGTCGTAGTTGTTCCCCGCGAGCTTCCGGAGGCCGTCGACCCCGTCGTCGGCCTCGGTGACGCGCAGGTTCTTCACGCGCGACAGCGCGAACACCAGGAGCTGCCGCATCATCGGCGAGTCTTCGACGACCAGACAGGTGTACTCGGCGCTCATAGTGATCGGCCCGTGGTTGTGGCGCTACGTTGGGTGCGTGTGAAGCCGCTGCGGCGGCGGCGGCGGCGAGATAGAGCGTTCATGCGGCTGGAGCGGACTTGGGGAAGTTGCTTGTCGAGAGCCCCTGGAAGACGCCGACCCCTGGGATCCGGCCGTCGGCGGCGGCGAAGAGCTCGGCGCCCACGAGGGCCGAGCCCGCGTGGCGGCCCAGCATCTTGAAGAGCTCGAAGTCGACGGCGACGAAGGCCCCCTTCTGAGGAAGGAGGGCGTAGATGGCGATGACGCCCACGGCTCGATCGTCGATCGTCATCGGCAGGCAAGCCGCGGGGCTCACCCGGTCGTCGTGGATGGGGCCTTCTTCGACGTGGGCGATGCCGGTCACGAAGGCCCGCTCCACGGCAGCTTGGGCGTCGTCGTGGGTCTCTCCCGCGCCATAGGGTATTGCGGTCAGCTGGACGACGTCACGCCCCTCGGCGGCGATAGCGACGAGCTCGCCCCGCGCGTCGTCTGCGACGTAGATGGCGTAGGCCCGCGCCCCGACGAGCTGCTGCAGGAGCTCGCGGAGGTGCCGGACGACGAGGGGGAGCCGCATCGTCGAGTGGAGGTGGTAGCTGGCCACGTGCAGGTTCGCGAGGTTCGCCAGCTCCTCCTCCACCTGCGCGTGCCGGCTCGTGAACTGGGTCGAGTAGGCCTCTGCCTCGTGGACGTGCGACAACAGGGCCTGCTTCTCCCTCTCGAGCTCCTCGATCTTGCGCAGGAGGTCACGGATGGCCTCGTCGCTGGCGAGCTGAGTGCGGAGCGACGCGTTCTCGCGCTCGAGGTCGGCCATCGCGCCTCGCAGCCTGTCGTTCTCGGCGACCAGCTCCTCCGTGAACTCGGCCCCCTTCTTGAAGAACGTGCTGACGAAGGAGTCGCGCTGGAGCTTCAGCTGGGCGGCGAGGTCGACGGGGGGGCGATCGCTCCGCCTACCCTTGGCTTTCTTGTCCATCATCCAAAAGACCCCTCCACGGGCGCCACGCCCACGACGACCGTACCACACCAGGTCAGCGTCTGCGGCGACGTCAGTGTCCTGCCAGCTGGTCGATCCACGACGCGAGCTCGCCCCTCACGACGCGGCGTGCGCGCGCCAGCGCGCGGAGGTCGCGGCTCCCGGTCAGCAGCATCGCGGCGCGTAGCTCCCGCACGATCGCGTCCACCGCCGCCTTCGCGCCAGCCTCACCCCCCGCGCGAAGAGCTTTGAGGATCGGCCGCGCCGTCCCGGCCGCGCTCGCCCCGAGAGTGATCGCCTTGGCGACGTCGAGCCCCGACGCGACGCCGCCGGTCGCGATGACCGAACGGAACCCGAGGGGCGACACGAGAGCCACGCTCGCGGCGGTTGGAATCCCCCAGTCCCAGAAGGTCTCGCCGAGGGCGCGCGACGGCTCATCCCCCGCCGTCGCCGCGCGCTTGGCCTCGACGCCGACCCAGGAGGTGCCGCCGGCACCGGAGACGTCGAGGTGCTGGACCCCGACGTTGCGCAGCCGCCGTCCCACGTCCGGCGACAGGCCGCACCCCGTCTCCTTCACGACCACCGGAATCGGAAGCTCGGCGACGAGGCGGGCGATCGTGTCGAGCGAGCCAGAGAAGTCACGGTCACCCCCCGGCTGGACCAGCTCCATCGCAGGGTTGAGGTGGACGCAGAGGGCGTCGGCGCCGACGCTCCCGGCGAGCGCCCGGAGCTCTTCCGTCGACATCGCCTTGGCCTGAACCACGCCGACGTTGCCGAGGACGAGCGTCGACGGAGCGACCTCGCGCACCCGGTACGAGCCTGCCGTCTCCGGCCGCACGTGCATGGCGCGCTGGCTGCCGAGCCCGAACCCGACCCCCTTTTCTTCCGCGACCCTGGCGAGGGCGCGGTTGATCTCGCCGGCCTCGTCGTTCCCCCCGGTCATGGCCGCGATGATCAGCGGGGCTTTGAGCTTCTTGCCGAGCAGCGTGCACGACGTATCGATGGTGCGCTCGTCGAGGTCGGCCAGTGCGTCGTGGACGAGGCGGACGTCGTCGAAGAGCGTGGACGCGAGCCGGAACCCGACGTCCTCGTTGGCGCAGATCGCGATGTGGTCGGCCTTGCGTTGTCCGATGCTGGTCAAGAGTCGCTCCTCGCCGCCTCCTTACTACAGACTCCGGGCGGCATGACGGAAGCACTCGTGCCTGCCCGAGCGTCCGCGCATCGGGGCTCGCGTGAAGGGCTGGGGCAATCAATTCAATTAAAAGTGAAACACGTGGATTTGTTTCATCAATGTGCGCCGTCACGTCGTTGACTTGGTCATCACTCTTCCTTACGGTGCCGCCGCGAGAGCGCCGGAACACAGTGGCGATGGCAACAGAAACCCCAGCAGCGCAAGCGTCTCCGCGAGCAACCGCGGCGGGCGACGCCGCCTGCTTTGCCGACTACGCCCGTCCGGTGAAGGCCGCGCTCGACGCCGCGCTCGCGGCGCACCTGGCCGACGTCGCCGCCTCCGTCCGACACCTTCCCGCGGACGTCCAGGCTTCCGTCGAGGCCGTCCGCGACCTCACGCTGCGAGGCGGCAAACGGCTCCGCGCCGTGCTGCTCGCCGCGACCTACGATGCGTGTGGGGGCGAGGGCGGAGCCGCGAAAGTCGTGCTCGCCGGGGTCGCCTTCGAGCTCCTTCAATCCTATCTCCTCATTCACGATGACTGGATGGACGCGGACGACGTCCGTCGCGGCGGACCGAGCGTGCCCGCGATGCTCCGTGCCCACTTCGGCGCGGCGAGCGCGAGGACGGCAGACGCGTTCACGATCCTCGCGGGCGATCTCGCGGCGGGCCTCGCGCTCGAGGCGCTCGGTCGCGTCCCCGTCTCCCCCGACCGCGTCGCGGCCGCTGCGCGTGAGATGGGCCGGATCCAGCGCGACGTCGTCCTCGGCCAGATGTGCGACCTCCAGGGCGAGCTCACGCACGAGCCCCCGACGGAGGCCGCGGTCGACCTCACGCACACCTTGAAGACGGGGAGCTACACCGTCCGCGGCCCCGTCGCCATCGGGGCCCACCTCGCTGGCGCGTCGGACGCGCTCGTCCTTGCGCTCACCGCGTTCGCCGACCCGCTGGGTATCGCGTTCCAGCTGCGCGACGACGTGCTCGGGACGTTCGGCGATCCCGACCGGACGGGCAAGCCCGCGACGGGTGACATCCGGCAAGGCAAGCGCACCGGGCTCATCGCTGCCCTCGCCGCGGACACCTCGCAGGCGACGGCCACGCTCGTCGCGCGGACCTTCGGGAACGCCGAGGCCTCGCCCGCGGACGTCGACGCTCTCGTCGCGCTTCTCGTCTCGTCCGGGGCTCGAGCCCGCGTCGAGCGGCGCATCGACGCCCTGCTCGCCCAGGCGCTCCGCGCGCTCGAGGGGGCGGACATCTCGTCATCGGGCCGAGCCGTCCTGGAGAGCGCGGCCTACACGCTCGTCCACCGGGAAAAGTAGCGCATGGCGGCCCAGCTCATCCCCTCCCGCGATGGAGACGCCCCGGCGTCGGCCGCGATGAACGCGACCACGGGCCGCGCCTTCGGGAAGGTGATCGTCCTGGGCGAGCACGCCGTCGTCTACGGCGTTCCGGCCCTCGCGGTCGGCATCGATCGCGGCGCCCACGCGACGGCCAGCGCCAGCGCGACGAAGAAGAGCACGCTCGAGGTCCCCGCGTGGAAGGTCGTCGTGACCGAGCGCGAGGGCAAGACCGACCTCGCCCATGCGTTCACCGCGATGCTGAAGGCCGCGCGGGCACTGCCTGCCTCCACGCGGGGGCCCGTCGCCGTGCGCGCGCACGCCGACCTCCCGCCGGGCGGCGGGCTCGGGTGCTCGGCGGCGCTCGGCGTCGCGATCGCGCGAGCGCTCGCCCCCGCCAGAGAGGCCGGAGAGATCGCGGAGCTGGCCGCGGCGTGGGAGCGCGTCTTCCACGGCAACCCGTCGGGCATCGACGCGGCCGTCGCCGCCTATGGCGGGTCGATCGTGTTCAAGAAAGGGGCGCCGCTCGAGCAGGTGCGCCTCTCGGCGCCGCTCACCGTCTGTCTCGGGAGCACGGGCGTCGCCTCCAGCACCAAGGCGATGGTCGACGGGGTCGCGCGCCTCCGCGAACGGAGGCCGGAGCTCGTCGCGAAGTCGTTCTCGGCCATCGAGGCGCTCGTGCAGAACGGCCGCCTGGCGCTCGAGGCGGGGGACGTCGTGGGCCTCGGCAAGCTCATGGACCTGAACCAGATCCTGCTGAGCGGGCTTCTCCTCTCGACGGAGGAGATCGAGCGCCTGTGCAGCCTCGCGCGCGGCGCGGGGGCGCTGGGCGCCAAGCTCACCGGGGCAGGCGGGGGCGGCTGCGTCGTCGCGCTCGTGGCGGACGCGCAGGCGGCCGACGCCACCGTCCAAGCCTGGAAGGGGGCCGGGTTCTCTGGCTTCTCGGCGACGGTTCACCCTGGGGCGACCTCGTGAAGCGCACGGCGCTCGCGCACGCACACGCGAACATCGCGTTCTCCAAGTACTGGGGGAAGCGCCCGTACCCCGGGAACTACCCTGCGGTCCCCAGCCTGTCGCTGACGCTCGACGCCATGACGACCCGCACCCGCGTCACCTTCGACGACGCGCTGTCGGGCGACACGTTCGCGCTCGGTGGAGCAGACCAGGCCGGACGCCCGCTCGAGCGGGTCGTGACGCTGCTGACGAGAGTGCGTGACGCCGCGGGCTTCAGGACGTTCGCGGCCGTACAGTCCGACAACGACTTCCCGACCGCCGGCGGCCTCGCCTCGAGCGCCTCTGGCTTTGCCGCGCTCGCGCTGGCGGCCGTCCACGCGGCTGGCCTCGACTGGGACCTGTCCCGCGTGAGCGACCTCGCGCGCCGGAGCTCGGCGAGCGCGGCCCGCAGCCTCTTCGGAGGCTTCGTCGAGCTGCGTGCCGGTCCAGAGGCGGAGACCGGCGGCGTGCTCGCCGCCGAGAGCCTCGTCCCGGCGGGGGCCCTCGACTGGCGCCTCCTGGTCGTGGCGATGGGCGAGGCGCAGAAGGACGTGAGCTCCTCCGACGGCATGGTGCGGACCGCCGCCGAGAGCCCCTACTACCCCGCCTGGCTCGAGACCGCGCCCCGCCTGCACGAGAGCCTGCGGGACGCGCTCCTCGCCCGCGACTTCCAGCGCTTCGGAGCGTTCAGCGAGCGGAGCGCGCTGGCCATGCACGCGAGCGCCTTCGCCGCCGGGGTCGTCTACTTCCAGGCGCCGACCCTCGCCGTGCTCGGCGTGGTCCGAGCGCTCCGGGCCGGAGGGACGCCGGTGTTCGCGACGATGGATGCGGGGCCGCACGTGAAGGTCCTCGCGCTCCCGGCGGATGCCTCGTCGGTCGCCGTGCGCCTCCGCGAGGTGACCGGCGTCGCGCGCGTGTTCGAGGCGAAGGGGGCCGAGGGGGCTCGGCTGGTCGAGGGGCGCGACGGGGGGCTGGGCGCGTGAGGGTCATCGCCCCCGGGAAGCTGCTGCTCGCGGGCGCCTATGCGGTGCTCGAAGGGGCGCCGGCCCTGGTGGTCGGGGTCGACAGGCACGCGGTCGCGGACGGCGCGCGTCGAGCTTCGCGGCCCACGCCGGAGGTGCTGGCGGCGATGTCGGCCGAGGACGCGCCCGAGGTCGACGCCTCCGCGCTGCGCGAAGATGGGCAGAAGCTGGGGCTCGGCTCGAGCGCGGCGATGCTCGTCGCGTCGCTGGGGGTCCTGGCCGCCCGGCGGGGCGAGGATCTCGCGGCGCGCGACGTCCGGGATACGCTCTTCGACGCCGCGCGCCGCGCGCATGCCGCGGTGCAGGACGGCGGGAGCGGCGCCGACGTCGCCGCGAGCGTCCACGGCGGCGCGCTCTCGTACACGCTGTCACCGAAGGGGGCGCGCGTCGTCCCGGTCCAGCTGCCCGCGGACGTCGTCATCGAGGTCTTCTGGTGCGGGTCCCCTGCACTCACGACCGGGATGCGCGCGCGGGTGGAGGCTCTTCGCGAGCGCAACGCCGCCGTCCACGCCGCGAGGCTGCTCGCCATCGCCGACGCCTCGGTCGCCGCCATCATCGCCGCAGGCGCGGACGACGCTCGCGCGTTCGTCGCGGCCCTCGGCCAGGGAGCCGACGCGCTCGTCGCGCTCGGCCGCGACGCCGACTCCCCCATCGTCCCCCCGGCGCAGCTCGACCTCGTCCGCCTCGCCGCGGCGGACGGCGGCGCGTTCTTGCCGTCCGGCGCCGGCGGCGGCGACGTCTTCGTCCACGTCGCGCCGCGCCCCGCCCCACCGCGGCTGCGCGCCGCGGCCGAAGCCGCCGGCATGCGCCACGTCCCCATTCACGTCGACCGCGGCGGAGTCCGCCTCGTCTCCTAGCTCGCGCTCACGAAGTCTCCTCGAAACCTCCACCAAGACTCCCCCCGTTCACCGCTTCGCTTCGCCACGCTGTCCACAAGGAACTCATTCATGGCCCGCACATCCCGCTTCCCCGGCTTCTACAAGATCACCGTCGAAGAGCGCCGCCAGCTCGTCAGCGAGTCCACGGGCACCTCGCCCGAGGAGATCGCGAGCGCGCTGCACCACGGCGGGCTCTCCGCGGAGACGGCCGACAAGTTCGTCGAGAACGTGCTCGGGACCTACGCGCTGCCGTACGGTGTCTGCCTCAACGTGAGGGTGAACCACCACGACTACGTGGTGCCGATGGTCGTCGAGGAGCCGAGCGTGGTCGCCGCGGCCTCGAGCGCCGCGAAGATGATTCGCGCCGGCGGGGGCTTCGAGGCGGAGGTCGACGCGCCGCTGATGACGAGCCAGATCCAGCTGACGCACGTCGCGGACGTGCCCGCGGCGATGGCCGCGATCCTCCGTTACAAGAAAGAGATCCTGGCGCTCGCCGACCGGGCGATCCCGGGGCTCGTGCAGCGGGGGGGTGGCGCCCGGAGCCTCGACGTGCGGCCGCTCGGCACGGCCGAGGACCGGATGCTCGTGGTTCACATCCACGTCGACTGCCGCGACGCCATGGGGGCGAACCTCGTGAACACCGTCGCCGAGGCAGTGGCCGACCGCCTCGCCGCGCTCGCCGCCGGTCGCGTCGGGCTCCGCATCCTCACGAACCTCTGCGACAAGCGCTGCGTCCGGGTCACCTGCCGCGTGCCGGCCGCGGAGCTCGCGACCGAGACCATGTCCGGCGAGGAGGTCATCGACGGCATCGTCAACGCCTCGCGGTTCGCCGAGCTCGACCCGTACCGCGCCGCGACTCACAACAAGGGGGTCATGAACGGCATCGACGCCGTCACGATCGCCACCGGGAACGACTGGCGCGCGGTCGAGGCTGGCGCACACGCCTTCGCGGCCCGCACGGGGCACTACTCGCCGCTCGTGGTCTGGCGGCGGAGCGAGACGAGCCACCACGGCGCCGGCGTCCTCGTCGGCCGCCTCGAGATGCCGATGGCGCTCGGGACCGTGGGCGGCACGCTCCGCGTCCACCCCGCGGCGCGGCTCTCGCTCCAGATGCTCGGCGTCACCGGCGCCGGCGACCTCGCCCAGATCGCCGCGTCGGTCGGCCTCGCGAACAACCTCTCGGCGGTCCGCGCCCTCGCGACCGACGGCATCCAGCGCGGGCACATGGCGCTCCACGCGCGGAGCGTCGCGGTCGCGGCGGGCGCCGTGGGCGGGATGGTCGAGCGGGTCGCGCAGATGATTGTCGAGGCGCGCGACGTGACCCTCGAGGCCGCCAAGCGCGCCCTCGACGTCGCCCGCGCCTCCGCCGACGTCGTCGCGGTCGAGACGGACTGAGGTGGAGGGGAGCACGAAGGCGAAGGACGAACGGCGGAGCGCGGTGAGCCTGCGAGCGACGCTCCTGGCAGGCCCGGTGCTCGTCGCGGCGTGCTCCGGCACCTCCGTCGCGTCCTCCGGCTCTGCGAGCCTCACGGGGCTCCCCGCGAGCGGGTTCGGCGCGAGCGCGCCGGCCGGGACGAAGGTGGCGTCGGCGATCCTCGAGGGGGACGCCGAGACCTCGGAGGCGACGGTCGCGCTCTACGCGGACGCCCCCGGCATCTCGTGCTCCACGCTGTCGGGCTACCCGCTCGCGCTCCTCGCGATCGACGCCGAGGACGGCGTGACGACGTTCAGCCCGTCGGCGCTCGCCGGCCAGACGCTCTCGTTCACCAAGGGGGGGACGGTCGGCGGGGTGCCCGTCGCGCCCATGCTGCAGGTCTACGACTACGTCGCCAACGCCGCGTCCGTCCCGGACAGCGTGACCTGGGAGACGGGCTACAAGTGGGTGGCGTCGGCGGGGAGCGTGACATTCGCGGCCGACGCGTCGGGCGGCCTGTCGGGCACGTTCACGGCGACGCTCGAGCCGGCGTCAGCGTCGGGGCCCAAGGCGATGGTGAAGGGGTCTTTCACGGCTCCGGCGTGCGAGTAGCGCGGGGCCGCCCGTAAGGCTCCGGGCTCTTTCCTCGTGAGCGTTCGCCTGGGCAGCGGCCTTGTCCTTGACGGACCGGACCGCAGGCTTGGCGACCGAGTACCCGAATGGGTCACGACGGGGTTCAGCTTGCAGTATGCCTCGCTCCGACGCGGGCGCACCTTTGCCGTCTCGCGACATGCGAGCTCGGTGGCTTGCCCTGTCACCCCCTTCGGGACGTCAGAAAGCGCTCTTGGGAGAAATCGACCTCCCTCGTGTCGAATTCTTCCGCCCGCCGCGCGCGGTAGCAGCCTCTTCATGTGAAATCGCATAGTTAGCCTGCGAGCCAGCCAGCCTCCGCCGGGAAGAGGCAATGGGAGCGCGGGAGGAGGCGGTGGGAGCGCGGGAGGAGGCGGTGGGAGCGCGGAAGCACGCATCCGGAGCGCGGGAGGGGGCGACGGGAGCGCGGCGGAGCCCGGTCATCCGCCCGCAGATCGCGTCCAGCCGCGCCGCGGTCGCACGATGCCGCGCATCCGACGGCAACCGCCCCCGGAGGAGAGTCACAGGAGAGCGGGAGATCGGGAGGTGAAGAAGGGAAAAGTCCCGCTCTCCCGCTCTCCCTGTTCACTCACCTCTCCGGAGCGAGAAGCTGCCGTGGGATCCGAGGATGCCGGCCGCCTTTGCGCCAGAGCCAAAGGCCCACTAATAGACCGCGCCGTGTCCACATCTTCCGCTGCACCGTCCCCCTCGGCTCCCGCGTCCCTGACCCTCGGCGTCCCTGGCTTCACGTTCGACTCCCTCTTCGAGCCGGCGAAGCTCGCCGAGCTGTCGGCTCACTTCGAGCGGTGGTTCTCGTCGCGCGCCCCCGAGGCGCACGCGACCTTCGCCGCGTACCGGGCGTGCAAAGGGGAGGGGATGGCCGCGACCGCGGTGAGCACGGCGCTCCTCGCGGCGGCGCCCCACGTCGGCGCGTTCGTCGCCGAGCTGTTCGGTGTGACGGCCGAGGCCGACGCGTTCGCGCGGGACGTGCGCGAGCGCGATCCGATCTGGCGCTTCAAGCGCGACTTCGCGAAGAAGCGCGTGCTGAAGGCCGACGCGGGGAAGGGCTGGGCCGCGACGGGGGCGGGGCTCGCCGACGCGGAGAAGGTCGCGCGCGCGGCGCTCTCGGCCGTGCTGCCGTCGTTCGCGGGGGAGTCGCTCGGGGACGAAGAGCTGGCGGTCTCGCGCGCGGTGATGCTCGTGTTCGAGGTCGACGACGTCGCGCGGAAGGCGGCGAAGGCCGGGGGGGTCACGTGGACCGACGAGCTCCGCGCGCGGGCGCTCGCGATCCGGGCCGCGCTCGTCGCAGCCTCGCACACGCCGGGCGGCGCCGCCGCGGAGGCCTCCGACGCGGGCAACGCCGCGCTCGTCGCGTTCGTGCTCGACGCCGTCGAGGCGTGGCTCGGCCACCGCGCGAAGGACCACGGGGACCGCGCGCACCGCTGGCCGTCGTTCCACATGCCGAAGAACCTCGACTACGACCACCTGGTCGAGGTCGTGCGCCCCGACCCTTCCGGCACGCCCGAGCTCTTCGTCGGCCCGGACCACGAGCGGCGCGAGCGAGGGAGCTTCCTGCTCACCGACCGGCGAGGGAGCGCCCGCGAGGTGGAGGAGCAGATCGACTACTGCATCCTCTGCCACGAGCGCGACAAGGACTCGTGCAGCAAGGGGCTGCGCGACGCGAAGACGGGCCTCGTGAAGAAGAACCCGCTGGGGGTGAAGCTCGACGGGTGCCCGCTCGGCGAGAAGATCAGCGAGATGCACACCATGCGGCAGCAGGGCGCGGTCATCGCGGCCCTCGCCCTCGTCTGCGTGGACAACCCCATGTGCCCCGGCACCGGTCACCGCATCTGCAACGACTGCATGAAGGCGTGCGTCTACCAGAAGCAGGAGCCCGTCAACATCCCGCAGATCGAGACGCGCGTGCTCACCGAGGTGCTCCACCTGCCCTGGGGCACCGAGATCTACGGCCTCCTCACGCGGTGGAACCCGCTCAACGTCGCGCGGCCCCAGAACCGCCCTTACAACGGCAAGAACGTGCTCGTCGTCGGGCTCGGCCCCGCCGGGTACACGCTCTCCCACCACCTCGCGAGCGAGGGCTTCGCCGTGGTCGCCATCGACGGCCTCAAGCTCGAGCCGCTCCCCGCGAGGCTCGTCGGCGACGGCGCGAAGAAGCCCGAGCCCATCAAGGCGTTCGGCGAGATCGCGGGCGAGCTCGACGAGCGCGTCCTCCTCGGCTTCGGCGGCGTCAGCGAGTACGGCATCACCGTTCGCTGGGACAAGAACTTCCTCACGCTCCTCTACCTCACGCTCGCGCGGAACCCGCTCCTCAAGACCTACGGCGGCGTGCGCTTCGGCGGCACCATGACGCTCGACGACGCGTGGGAGCTCGGCTTCGATCACGTCGCGATCGCCGCGGGCGCAGGCCGGCCGACGATCATCGACATCAAGAACAACCTGTCGCGCGGCATCCGGAAGGCGTCCGACTTCCTCATGGCCCTGCAGCTGACGGGCGCCTACAAGAAGAGCTCGATCGCGAACCTGCAGGTCATGCTGCCCGCCATCGTCATCGGCGGCGGCCTCACGGCGATCGACACAGCGACGGAGCTCCTCGCGTACTACGTCGT
>Ga0181534_10001650_pt1 | contig 14385 bp, 14 predicted proteins | sample PEATcosm2014_Bin_37_FD_119758 | JGI IMG/M metagenome (GOLD analysis project Ga0181534, IMG submission 119758) | Peatland microbial communities from MTU Mesocosm Facility, Houghton, MI, USA - PEATcosm2014_Bin17_10_metaG | ecosystem: Environmental > Terrestrial > Soil > Wetlands > Peat | place... | reverse complement strand
TGCGGTGGATGGAGGAGGAGAAACAGGAGATAAATAACCGCTTCTTGGTGTGAGCGAAAACCTCGTCGAACTTCCGCCGCACGGCGCGTTCGCTGGGCGTGTAGCCTTTGCGCTCGACGTTGGTGGAGTCCTGAAACAGAGCCAGCACGCCCTGCTTGCCGTATTCGGCGAAAGCGTGCAAATCGAAGAGATGATTGTCGGTGGGGGTGGGGTCGACTTTGAAATCGCCGGTATGGATGATTACGCCCAGCGGCGTATGAATGGCGAGCGCCACGCAATCCACCAGGCTATGGGTGACGCGGATGGGATGAATGGTGAAAATCCCCGCTTTAAAGCGCTCTCCGGCATGCATCTCGCGCAGGTCGGCGTATTCCAGCAATCCGTGCTCGTCGAGTTTGTCCTCCACGTAGGCGAGTGTGAATTCCGTCCCCCACACTGGCACTTTCAGTTCGGAAAGAAACCAGGGGAGGGCACCGATGTGATCTTCGTGCCCGTGGGTGAGAAGGATCCCGCGAATCCGCTGGCGGTTTTCGATGAGGTAGGAGATGTCAGGAACCACGATATCCACGCCGAGCAATTCGGCCTCGGGGAACATCAATCCCGCATCGATCACAAGAATGTCGTCGCCCCAACGGACGGCCATGCAGTTCATACCGAACTCGCCAAGCCCCCCCAGGGGGATAATCTGCAGTTTTCCAGTTGGCATTGATTAAACGATGCTAGCAGAGTGCGTCAGCCAGCGTACAGATCATCTTTGGATTTCAGAGAGCGAAATCGACGGCGCGCGCGGGAGCAAGGGTCCGCTCGGTAGTAATCTTGCATGGGCTGGGTTAAGGTGGACTCATGGCAGGCGCAACGAAAACCTGGGTGCGCGCCCGGGTGGAGAAGACTCTGGTGAAAGGCCTGACGCGGGCCTACTCCAGCGTGCAGGTGGATCCGGATAAGTTTTTGTTGCAATTGCGGACCGCGCACCGCCTTCCCATCAGCGGATACCACGGCGTGTATTCGCTCGAAGTGGGTGAGGTGGATGCGGTGGCCGACGATCTGATACGCGGGGGCATGAAGCTGGCGGCGGCCGAGGGCGCGGGTTTTGGCATGGGGGGATTGATTACCATTCTTCCCGACCTGGGTTTTCTCTCCGCCATCACCATGCGCACCATTCAGAAGTTGAGCCTGGTTTATGGTTTCCAGTTCAATACGGATCATGAAATTGCGGAGTTATGGCTTGCGGCGGCTAGCGCGGCCGGAGTCGATATCAGCCGCGACATCGTGGAAAAAGAGGTGGTCAACAAGTTTGTGCCCCGCATGATCCAGCGCATTGCCGCGCGGGCCAGCGCCGAGATTGTGGAGAAGTGGGCGGGGCGCCTGATTCCGCTGGTGAGTTCGGCGATTGGCGCGGGACTGAATTATTGGTTCGTCCGTGCCTGGGGCGAGCGAGCCAAGGCTCATTTTCGCGAACGCTATTTGCAGGTGCAGCGGGCACATCAGCATGCCATTGTCTCGGCCCCGCGACCCTGATCTTGCCGCCGGCCTTACCGTCAGTCTTGTCGCCGATCACGGCAAAACCTTCGGCAGATTGATTTGACCGCGGCGGCCCATGGACATGATAAAAATGTGAGTGACTTCTTTCCGCACCACCGCGATCCTCTTCGATCTGGACGGCGTTCTCGTCGATTCCACGCGGTCCATCGAGCGCCAGTGGCGCGCCTGGGCCCGCGAACACGGAATCGACGGTGATCTTGTGATGGCGACCAGCCACGGAGTTCGTTCCAGAGAGATCATTAAGGCAGTTGCACCGCATCTTGATGCCGAAGCAGAAGCGCGCAAACTGGAAGCGTTGGAGGCGGCGGACCGGGATGGGGTTTCGGTCATGTCTGGCGCTCTCGACTTGGTGCGCTCGATCCCGGAGGATTGCTGGTGCGTGGTCACCTCGGGAACGCGTCGTCTGGCCGAGGCTCGGTTGCAGCTTGCGGGAATTCCCCTTCCCAAGATCATGGTCACCGCCGACGATGTTTCCCATGGAAAGCCCCACCCCGAGCCTTATCTGAAGGGAGCGGAGCTGCTCCGGACAAAACCCGGGGAATGCCTGGTGATCGAGGACGCTCCGGCGGGAATACTAGCCGCACGAGCGGGAGGTATGAAGGTGCTTGGGTTGACCAGCACATATCCGGCTTCGGCTTTAATGCAAGCGGACCAGGTGATTCAAAAGCTCGATCAGATCCGCTTGTCCGTCATTCGTCCGCGGGAATTGCTCGTTGAGATCGCATAGTCAAGACGAGCAGCGACACGCCGATCACCTCAGCCAATCCTCCAATTCAATTCCGCGATCGGTCTTCTCGTCGCGGTACTTGACGATGACCGGCGTGTACAAAGAGATTCCCATCTCCGCTGCGCCACCCTTTTTGATGGCGCGCGAGCCGGGCACGACCACGGCGCCTTCTGGCACTTCCAGGGGAGATTCCGGGGTGGCGCGGTAAACCTGGTCACGCACCAGATCGTAGAGCGGGGTTGACCGCGTCAAGATGGTTCCCGCGCCCAGAACGGCTCGCGCCCGCACCAGGGTGCCCTCATAAACCCCGCAGTTGCCGCCGATCAGGACGTCGTCTTCAATAATCACCGGCGCCGCGTTGACCGGCTCCAGCACGCCGCCAATCTGCGCCGCCGCGCTCAGGTGCACCCGCTTGCCAATCTGGGCGCAGGAGCCCACCAGCGCGTGGGAGTCGATCATCGAACCTTCATCGACGTAGGCGCCAACGTTGATGAACATCGGGGGCATGCAGATTACCGACGCCGCCACATAGGCTCCCTGCCGCACCGACGAACCTCCGGGTACAACGCGGACGCGATCCGCCAGCGAAAACTGCCGGGCGGGGAAGGTGTCTTTATCCACAAAGGAAAGAGATCCGGCGCTGGTTTCCGTCAGTTCGCCGAGGCGAAAGCCGAGGAGGATGCCATGTTTGACCCAGATATGAACCAGCCAACGCCCGTCGACTCTCTCGGCGGCGCGGATGGTGCCCTGGGTGAGTGCCTGGCGGAATTGGAAAAAGAGCGCCCGCGCTTCGGGATGGTGCTCGACTTCGCCGAGGGCGGCGAGATGCTCGATCGATGTTTGCAGCGTGGGCATGGGGAAATCTTGATGAGGATTGACTCTCCGAGCTTTTCAGTCAACGATTCTAAATTGCTCTTCACACGCACTTGCACTCGCTGCGGATCAGCACGCCGGTCATCTGATGAGCAGCTTCGCGCCCTTGCCCGAGGGATGCAAAGGGGCCGTGCCACTTTGAGTGATTGGCATCGTGTCCGGCGGGGCGGCCTTTTCCCTGATTGCACTGGCCGCACGATCCGCGGTGCAGCACGATCTTGCGCGGCCCTGCCGCCCAGTTTTCGTAAATAAAAAACTCCGCCGCTTGCGGGGCGGGCGCGGCTGCTCTGGCAATCAACCCGGCTTCGGTGGCAATCCGTTGCAGCTTCGAGCGGGTGTCGCGCCGCATGGGCAGCAGGGGCAGGCGGTAGTTCTCCCCAATCCTTCCCATCATGGCCAGCACCGCTTTTACCGGCAGGGGACTGGACTCGATGAAGTTCGCCTGCATCAATCCCAGATATTTGCGATAAAGGCTTCGCGCCGCCGCCCAGTCATTGCTCAGCGCGGCCCGGGTCATCTCCGCCATTTCGCGGGGGATTTCGTTGGATACAACGGAGACCACTCCCGCTCCACCCAGCGCGATCACGGGCAGGGCGAAGGCGTCGTCCCCGGAGAGCACCAGGAAATTCTCCGGCACGGCGTGGATGGCTTCGGCGATCTGGGTGATGTTTCCGCTGGCTTCCTTCACTCCAACGATGTTTGGAATCTCCGCCAGTCGCGCCAGCGTCGCAGGTTCCAGGTTCGAGCCGGTGCGGCTGGGAACGTTGTAGAGAATGACCGGCTTTTCGCCCACCGCCTCCGCAATGGCTTTGAAGTGCTGATACTGACCTTCTTGCGTGGGCTTATTGTAGTAAGGCGACGCGGTCAGGATGGCGGCTACTCCGGAGCGCGCGGCAATCTGCTTCGCCTTCTCGACGGCCTCGGCGGTGCAGTTGGAAGTGGCTCCGGCCACAATCGCCACTCGGCCAGCGGCCACTTCCATGGTGGTATCGATGACGCGCAGCCACTCGTCATGGGTGAGAGTCGGCGTCTCGCCCGTGGTGCCGCAGGGGACCAGGAAATCTATTCCACTCTCGATCTGCCAGGCCACCAGGCTGCGCAAGGCGGCTTCGTCGATCGAACCATCCTGAAGAAAGGGTGTGACCAGAGCTGTACCGCAGCCACGAAGTTCCATCTGAATAAGATAGCGCGAATAGGTCTGCGAGGAAACGGCGGGCTGTGCAGGATCCTCACATTTCTCTCCACACGTCCTTGAAATCGTAGAAGCCCTTCTTGCCGACGATCCATTCCGCCGCACGTGCCGTGCCTTCGGCAAAGCCCATGCGCGACTTCGCATCGTGGCAGAGGTAGATCTTGTCGGCGCTGGAGTCAAGGACGATCTCGTGCATACCCACCACGTCACCTTCGCGAAAGGAAGTGATCTCCAGACCGGCCGGATTGCCCTGGCCGCTAACCTGCCGCATCACGCTCTGGATGGCGATGGCTGTGCCCGAGGGCGCGTCCTTCTTGTGAGCATGATGCCGCTCGAAAATCTGTCCCGAGTAGCCGTGCTGCATGGCCGCCGCTGCCGCGCGGGCGACGTCGAGAAAGAGATTTACTCCCAGCGAGAAGTTTGCTGCGTAGATAAGCCCCGTGCCGCGTTGTTTGACCAATTCCTCGATACGGACAATTTCGCCGTACCATCCAGTGGTACCCACGACAATATTCTTCCCAGCCCTCACGCAGGCCTCGATGTGGCCGACCACGCAAGAGGGCGCCGTGAAGTCGATTACCGTGCCGATGTTACGGAGCTTTTCTTCGGTGAGGGCCGCACCGCGGGTGTTCTCCGCCGCGCCCACAACCTGAACTTTGTGACCGCGCTGGCGCGCCACCTCCGCCACCAGCGATCCGGTCCTTCCGCGGCCGAGAAGCAGGATGTTCATGAGCCGAAGCCCTCCGTCGCGCAGCGCGCGAAGACTCGGCAATCATAAATGGTCGGCTGCGGAATGCTCATTGCGCCGTAGCTTCTGGGAGGCATGGTGCGTCGTAAGTAGTGGTCGTTGATATTAGTATTGCGCCTGGTCCGCGTGGTCCATGGTGTCGCCGAAGAACTCAAAGGCTTTAAGCACAGGGGACACAGAGAGCCACAGGGCAAACGGGACAATGATAAGCGTCGATGTGGTTGACGCAGCTGTTTGACGCAGCACACGAGAGTTACGGGAATTTGCAGCATTTACGGTACGGCTAAAGAGGGATTTAGGCTGCTCCCCCAGCGGCGATTCGGAGTCTTCTAGGCGAACACTTCCGGATCCAAATCCTGGAAGAAGGTCTTATGCAGTCGCCGGATCACTTCCGGGACATCGTCTTCTTCGATCACAAAGGTCAGATTAATCTCGGAGGCGCCCTGCGAAATCATGCGAATCTTCTTGTCTTTCAGCTCCCCAAACACCAGCGCGGCCACTCCCGGTTTGTCGCGCAGGCTCTCGCCCACCAGACACACGATGGCTTTCCGGCCTTCATACTTGACGTCGGCCAGTTTGGCCAGATCGGCCGCCAGCGCGGGAATGGCCTGATTGGAATCGATGGTCAGCGATACGCTCACCTCGGAGGTGGAGACCACATCGACCGATACCTGGTGGCGGTCGAAGGCCTCAAAAATGGAGCGCAAGAATCCGTGCGCCAGCAGCATGCGAGGGGCGGCAACGTCCACAATCGTAATCCGCTTCTTCGCCGCAATGGCCTTGAAGATATTGCGGACCGGGGGCGCATGGGCGGTGATCTTCGTCCCTTCGCAGGAGGGGTTCATCGAATTCAAGACATACACCGGTATATTTTTTTGAATCGCGGGCAGCACGGTTGCGGGGTGCAGAACCTTGGCGCCGAAGTAGGCCAGTTCGGCGGCCTCATCGAAGCTGATGACTTTAATCCGGTGCGCCTCGGGGCAGATGCGCGGATCGGTGGTGAGAATTCCATCGACATCGGTCCAGATTTCAATGCGCTCGGCATCCAGGCCAGAACCGACGATGGCTGCCGAAAAATCGGAGCCGCCCCGCCCGATGGTGGTGGTGATGCCGGCCTTACTGGCGCCGACGAATCCCCCCATTACCGGAACCTTCCCGGCTTCGAGCAAAGGCTTCATATTGATCTGCAGGCAGGCGGTGGTCTCTTCCAACTGGGGCACGGCCTGCGTGTAACTGCTGTCGGTAACCATCACCTGGCGGGCGTCGACCAGGGCGCTGTTCAAACCCATCGCCGAAAAGGCCGCCGCCACGATTTTGCTGGAAAGAATTTCGCCGAAGGAAGCGACATGATCGGTGGTTCGCGGCGTGATCTCTCCGACCGCGGAAATGCCGCGCAGTAGCTCATCGAGGGACTCGAAATCCTCCCCCAGCTGGGAGTGGAAATCGCTGAAGCGCGCGGTTCCCAGCAGTTCACTGGCGGTTTCGTAGTGGCGCTCCTGCAGGGAACGGCAGAGTTTGAGCGCGGTCTTGCGTTCCCCCGCTCCGGCGGCGCGGGCCATGGTCAGCAGCGTGTCGGTCACCCGAGCCATGGCGCTGACCACCACTACCGGGCGCTGCTCCAGTCGCTCCTGTACGATGCCGGCGACACGGGTGATGGCCTTGGCGTCCTGCACGGAGGTGCCGCCGAACTTCATTACGATCATGGGCGAGGCTTCCCCGGGCAGGAATCAGAACGATGCAACTTCGGGTGGACTCTCAATCGAAGTAACCCTTAGCCTTGAGCAGTTCCGCATTGAGCAGGGCCGCTCCCGCGGCTCCGCGAATCGTATTGTGGGAAAGCACGGTAAACTTCCAATCCAGAACGCCACAGGGGCGCAACCGGCCCACCGCCGTCGTCATGCCCGCCCCCAGGTCGATATCGAAGCGCGGCTGGGGGCGGTCGACGGCATCCAGGTAAACCACGGGCCGCTGGGGCGCGCTAGGCAGCTTCAGTTCCTGGGGCTCGCCGCGGAACTGATTCCAGGCTGCGACCATCTCTTCCGGCTTGGCCTTGACCTTCAGCCGCACGGAGATCGATTCGGTGTGCCCGTCCTCCACCGCTACGCGGTTGCACTGCGCACTCATGGCAAAGGCCGCGGGAATCACCCTCGTCCCATTCACCTGACCCAGCAGCTTCTGGGTCTCCTCCTGCATTTTCTCTTCTTCATTACGGATGTAAGGAATCACATTACCCAGGATGTCGAGCGACGCCACCCCCGGATACCCCGCTCCGCTGATCGCCTGCAATGTCACGGCCATCACCGCATCCAGGCCGAACTTGGCATGCAATGGAGCCAGCGCCAGCACCAATCCGATGGCACTGCAGTTCGGGTTCGTCACGACGTATCCGCCGGAGGTTTTTCTCCACGTCTGGACGTCGACCAGCTTGAGGTGCCCGGCGTTGACCTCGGGAATCACCAGCGGCACGTCGGACTGCATGCGCAAGGCGCTGGAATTGGAAACCACGGCACAACCGGCTTGGGCAAAGCCCGGCTCCATTTCGGCGGCGATCGAGGCATCGAGCGCGGCAAAAATTATCCGGGGCGCGCCCGCCGGGGTGGCGGGCGAAACTTTCATCGCCGCAATGTTCGCCGGTGTGGCCGTCTTCAACCGCCAGCGCACCGCCTCACCATAGGTCTTGCCTTCAGACCGGTCCGAAGCGGCCAGCCATGCCACCTCAAACCAGGGATGGTGTTCGAGCATCTGGATGAATCTCTGCCCGACCACGCCCGTGGCGCCCAGAATACCTACCGGAGTCTTGCTGCTCATAATTTAAGGAAGATGATTCCAGGTAACAAATTTAACAACACGCACATTGGATTCTACAACAGGCTTTGTTATCCAATAACTCCCCCAAAGTAACCTCGGGGAAGTGCAGGCGCCAATCGCTTTGCCGATGGCAGTTGCAAGGGATTGCCATGCCAGAGCTGAGGCAAAACTTCTTCACCAAGGAGTGGGTCATCATCGCCACCGAGCGCGCTAAGCGCCCCGAAGAGTTGGTGGTTCGGCGCGAGATGGCGAGCGTTCCCGCCTACCTGAATACTTGCCCGTTCTGCCCCGGAAACGAGGATCAAGCGCCCACCGAACTGCTTCGATCGCCGGCCGGCGCCGAGCAGCCTTGGGCGGTTCGCGTGGTTCCGAATAAGTTTGCCGCGCTCTCCAGCGAGGTGCAGCCCACGCGCAGCTTGCAGCATCTACGGCGGCGCGTGGAGGGCTTTGGTTTCCATGAAGTGATTGTGGAAGGCCCCGACCACTCGGGCTGCATGGCGCTGATGCCAGACGAGCACGTCGCCCGAATTCTGGAGGTGTTCCGGGAGCGCTACAACACGCTGAGCACCGACCACCGCATCAACCATGTCACCATCTTTAAGAACCATGGTAGTGCGGCCGGAGCCAGCCAGCAGCATCCCCATTGCCAACTCATCGCCACGCCGGTCATCCCCAGCCAGGTGCGCCACCGGCTGCACGAGGCCCTGCGGCACTACGACGATGCCGGGGAATGCATGTTCTGCCATATGGTGGAGCGGGAAGTGGAAGACGAGTCCCGTCTGGTTCTCAAGAGCAATCTGTTTGTCGCGCTGGAGGTTTTCGCCTCGCCCACGCCCTTCGCCACTCACATTTTCCCGCTTCGCCATATGGCCAGCTTCGGGGAAATCGCCCCCGCCGAGATTCGCGACCTGGCCCGAGTCCTGCGGACGCTCCTCGCCAAGATTTACTTTGGCCTGGAAAATCCCGATCTCAATTTCACCATCCGCAGCAGCCCCGCCGATTACGTCGGAGCCCGACACTTTCACTGGTATGTCAGCGTGATTCCGCGGCTCACCCGGACCGCAGGATTTGAACTAGGTTCGGGGATGTTTATTAACAGCGTTCTGCCGGAGGCTGCGGCCGAATTTCTCCGCAGGGTTGCACTCGAAAGATCTGCTGCCGCCGCCCTCTAACCTGAGCCCTCTAACCTGAACCCTGATTACTTAGTCTTGCAGGAACGGCCGCGAATCGATTCACTTCTTCAACCCCACCTGACTGCCGAGCACATACTCGTTGAGTGGCCCAAACTTTCTCTTTTCCGCATAAAGCCGCCATCGCCTGAAAACGATGCGCAGACTTGCCATGACCGGAATCGACAGAAAGATCCCCAGGATGCCGGCAATCTCCCCGCCCGCCATCACCCCAAAGATGGACGCCAGGGGATGCAGTTCCATGCTGTGCCCCATGATCCGGGGCGAGCTGACGTAATCCTGCGTCAGCCGCCAGCACCCTAGAAAAATAATCAGCCCCAGCCAGTGCGGAAAACCGGTGAGCAGCGCCACGGCCATAATGGCTAATCCCGCGACCATGGGGCCTACCACCGGAATAAACTCCAGCAATCCGCCCAGCGCGCTCAGCACAAAAGCGTAAGGCACCCGCATCGCGCTCAGGGCGATGCCGAAGGCCACCAGGGTCAGCGCGGCCAGGGTCAACTGTGCCCGGATGAAATGAGCCAGCATCTGATTCAGATCGTTCAGCACACCCTGCAGCAGTTCGCGCTGTGGACGGGACTGCACCAGATCGAGCAGAATCTGGCTGAAAGCCCGTCCATCCTTGAGAAAAAAAATCGATAATAAAGGCACAATCACCAGCAGCCAGGCCTGCTTGGCCACGTCCGCGATGCGCAGCCCAAAGTTTTGCGCCAGGGCGGCGATCTCATCGCTGTGGCTGGCGAGGTAGTCGCGCAGCAGATTCACCACCCGCGAATTCCACCCGTGCCGCTTTTCCAGTTGATCGGCGATCTGGCCGGAACTCATTTGGGTGAAGGCTGGCAGAGATTGTCCCAAGCGAGCACTTTCGCGGCCGATTCGCGGCCCCATGGAAACGAACAAGAGCACGATCAGCCCCAGCAACAGGATGTAGATGACGGCGATGGCGCGGGCCCGCCCGCGCAATACCTTCTCCAGATAGGAGACCACCGGGCTCATCAGGTAGGCAAAAAAGATGGCGAACAGGAAGGCGACCAACGTCTCCCGCGCCACATAAAGAAATCCCAGCCCCAGGGCGAACAGCAGGGCTGTGGTAAGAACCCGCGCCGTACGTGCATCCGTCACCGGCAAAACTCGCTCCTGAATGCGTCTTCACGAATAACCGATGGGGCTTGGGTATTCGGATATCGGGCTCGGCGAACCATGCTGGCATCATCGTACCTTTGCCAGAGAAGCCCGCCAGGCGAGTCCCGAACTTCTAATCCCGAAGCACTTCCGTATTATCGTCGGGGATCAGCACTCGCACCACTTTGAAGTGATCCTTGTCGTCCAGCCAAAGCGCCCAACTGAAAGCTTCGCCGGTTAGATTGAGCCGCAACAATTCCCGCTCCGCACCGCGAATCATCAATTTCTCTCTGCCCACCAATTCCATGCGCACTCGCATCGAGGTCCGGTCCTGGGGAACCAGCACGCCAAACTCCACCGGGCCCTGCTGGCATTTAAGATTGCCGTTGTCGCTCTTACAGTTGGTTGCCAGGTAGCGCCACGCCAAGATTTCGCGTTGAATAAAGAAGTTGTTATCCAGAATGGCCGACGTATTCGGCATCAGGAAGGGCTGCTCCGCCGGCTTGGCGGAGGGAGAAGCGCTGATTTTCTCCAGCAGGAACTCGTCCTTGGGCGTTACCAGCAGCGATCCACTGCCGTCGCTCCAGTCATAGCGGATCAGTTCCCCCCCGGGATTCATTTCCAACTCCGATTTTTGATGAATGCCGGGGGAGTTGCCGGCTTCCTGCAGCTGCGAATTCACTCTGCTGATTCCTTTATCCTCCAGCACCGTGAAGCTCTCCGTCATCACCCGCTGCCCTCGAACCATGACTCCGAAGGAACCCGAATCCACCATCTGGCTGGCTGCGGTTTTCCCGCTCTGCGCCTCGCTGGTCCGAGCGGAAAGCATTCCCGCCGAGACTGCGGCAACCAGCGCCGTGACAACAGACGTGCTTGCGAGCCAGCGCGACATGATTCTCCTTCGCATCGATTGCATACGACTCATCGCTCCCAACCCAGGGCGCGAACCAACTCTTCCACGACCTGCTCCACCGGCTTCCCGCCCGTGTCCTGCCGCAATCTTGCCTTAAGGTAGTGCGGGCGCCGTTCCTCGTAGAGCTCTCGAAAGCTTTGCTCACTGCGCAGCAAGGGCCTTTGCATCCCTTGGCTCTCCGCCTGCCGGGTGCATCGCCGCCAAAGTTCGTCCACACCAGCTTCCAGAAACACCGTCGGAACCTGTTCGGTGGCAATCAGGGTAGCGCTGGGTTGGTGCGCAAAGGCGCCACCGCCCAGGGCAATCACTCGCTCGCTGCCGCCGCGAACCTCTTCCAGCAATTGCTTCAGGGCGGCATGTTCGGCGCGGCGAAACTCGGATTCTCCCAGTTGGCGAAAAATCTCGGCAACCGTCTTGCCTTCGAGCCGTTCCACCCGCCCATCCAGGTCTTCGAAGCTCCAACCCATCCGCTCGGCCAGCATCCGCCCCACGCTGGTTTTCCCCGCGCCCATGAATCCCACCAGAATGATGGCGCTTGCCCGCGGCACACTACCGTTCATGTCAAGCTCGTAAGAGAGCCTCAGCTTGCGGATATTCCGCCGACAGTCCGATTGGTTCACGGATGTCGTCTTTTATTGTGATTGCTTTTCGGAACGTTTTCTGAGATGAATTTTACCACTGAAGGTTCGCAACACCACCGTCGATGACATGGCCACCCGACCCATCGTACCTGCGAAGGCACGTCCCTTATCCATTGCGTACCAGGTATGGGTTTTAGGCTGGAGCGGAATATCGTCCTGGACCTCGCCGCGCACCGAGCGGGCGCTCACGTCGGCCGAAGTCCACTCCGGAATGGTCGCTTCGATGTCGCCGCTGTGGCTGGTCAGCCGGTATTCGCCGCTGTTCCCGAAGTCGCCGATGTAGTTGATCCGCCCGCTGGTGGAGACCACCTGCACCAGCGAGCCATTCACACCGTTCAGCGTGACCGTCCCGCTGAGTGAATCCACTTCCACATGTCCGCTCTTGATGTTATCCAGGTTTACCGCCCCGTTCATGGTCTTGACATGCACGTGGGCGTCGGAGATGTCGCGGACATCCACGTCCGCCCCCGGGCCCTCCAGGCTGACATCGCCGTGCAGTTTTTCCGCGTGCAGCGAGCCGGTGCTGGAATGCAGGGTCACGCTGGCATCGGCCGGAACCAGGACCTCATAATCGACACGGCCGGACTCCGGGTCGGCTCCGGGCAGAAGATGGGATTGAATATCCACTCGATTGCCGCTCTGGTTGTTATCGACTTCGACTTTGTCCGAGTGCAGGAAGGCGTTGACTACCACGGTGCTATTGGAAGATGGCTTGACCCAGATCGATCCGTAAGCGTTCATCACGGAAACGCCGGCATGCGGGCCCACGGTAAAATGGAATTCCCGCTTGCTTTGCGCCGGCTTGTTTGGCGCTGCCGCGTTCTGCGCGGCAACCTTTCCTGTCATGGCGCCGGCAACCATCAGGCTGACTGTGGCGAGCTGCGCGGAACGTCGACTCCACATGGCGAACTCTCCCAAGCTGGACGGCCCTGGCCGCGGATTTTTCCTGCGTTTGAACTTCATCCCTAAGGCTGAGGCCGATCCATGGCCATCTCGAAAAGCATCGATTTTTGCTGGTAGGCGTCCATCAATGAGCGTCGCGCATCTTCGTCGTTGGGATTTTCCCGGACAGTCGTCTCCGCATCCTGAATCGACTCGTTGACCCGCCTCAGATTCGCTTCATACTCGCTGCGCATCGCCGGAGGGTTATCCGCCACTTCCTGAATCAAATCGTCATCGTTGAGCCCGGAGTTCAATCCCGCCGAATTGTCAGGCGGCGCAACCAACGCCTCCTGCCTGATCGGCACAAAATTGACCGGCGCAAACCGCTGCCGTTCATACACACCCACCACCAGCAGCAGCAAGGCCGCTGCCGGCACCAGCCAGCGCGCCGCTCCCCAGCGCGCCGCAAATGACGGCACCGAAGGCCGGCCGGGCGGGCGGATGAACCCCTCCCGCCGCAACGTCATTTCAATGGAATTCCAAACCCGTGGGCTGGGCTCATCGGCGGCTTGCAGTTCCGCTGCCCTGGCCATGATCAGCTTTAAATCCGACACCAATGCCGAACATCCCGCACACGCTTTGAGATGGGTGCTTTGTTCCGGCGCGCTTCCATCTTCCACTTCCGCCAAGCTTTCCTTCAGCTCAACGCAATTCATACGCCCTCTCCCCGAGTCTAACGCGCTTTTTTGACTTGCCGCGCTACCAACGCCCCAGCCGAGGTTACCAATGTTCCTCGACTACTTTCCAGACAAATTTATCAGCCGCTTTCGAGTGGGGACAGCCGCTCTCGGCTTTCCGGCGAGGGGGCGAGGGAAACACCGGGGCTTAAGCCGTCGATCCCTCAACCGACCCACCACCATACTTCACTCCTCAAGTCTTCCCGGCCTTTTCAGCTCGACTCATCTTGAGCAGTTCGCGCAGCTTCATCCGTGCCTTGTGCAACTGCGACTTGCTGTTGCCGATCGAACACCCTACCAAACCGGCAATCTCATTGTGCTCGTAGCCTTCCACATCGTGCAGGACAAAAATCATGCGATAACCCGGGGGCAAATCATTTACCGCTTTCTGCAATTGCAGACGGTCAATCGACCCGGCCAGCGCCACATCGTCCGCCCCAAAGTCCTTCTTCGGAGAATCCTCGTCGGTTCCTTGTGTGGTTTCTTCCAGCGAAACCGAGGGCAAGGTCTTCTTCCGCAAATGCATCAACACCACATTGACCGCCAGGCGATGCAACCAGGTGGAAAACGCTGACTCCCCACGAAAAGTTGCGATCTTGCGGTAAAGCTGCAAAAACGCCTCCTGGGCCAGATCCTCCGCCTCGCCTGTGTTTGCCGTCATCCGCAAACACAGCGAATACACACGTCTCTTATGCTTTTCATAGAGCACCGCAAAAGCTTCGGCGTCGCCCTGTTGAGCCCGTTCGATGGTAGCGGCTTCGCTCGGTTCGGTGCTGATTTTCTGTCGGGGCTCGGTCAAGTTAACTTTTCCGGCCGCACTCATTCGGATGCGGCATAACTCGCTTCTGTTGTACCCTTTGCGCGCAACGACCCAAAGAGTTCGAAGGTCGTAAATTCCGTAAAATCAGAGAGTTTCTACCGAACTGTGGAGGCTTTTGAGGGCAACTCTTCGGCGCTCGTCGGCAACCGGAAACCCTTTGCTTGCGCTGGCTTGGGCGCAGAATTTCCAT
>Ga0181534_10001648_pt1 | contig 14386 bp, 10 predicted proteins | sample PEATcosm2014_Bin_37_FD_119758 | JGI IMG/M metagenome (GOLD analysis project Ga0181534, IMG submission 119758) | Peatland microbial communities from MTU Mesocosm Facility, Houghton, MI, USA - PEATcosm2014_Bin17_10_metaG | ecosystem: Environmental > Terrestrial > Soil > Wetlands > Peat | place... | reverse complement strand
GACGGCTTGCTGCAGGGCGAGCAATGACTCACCGCCGTACTCGTTGAGGCTTTGAATTTCGAAATACAGTTCGGGACTCTCGGCCGCCACCCTGCTCGCCACTTCCAATTGCGCGTCGAAGGTGGTGCTCGACAATTGCGCGAGTCGGGGAGCCGCCTCGCCGCTATCGGCCAGCGCGGTGAAGAATGCGATGTTGAGCGCGTGCGACAGTCCGAGCACATAGGCGATCAGGCGATCATGCTCGTCCAGGCCCATGACGACGCGCTCCGCCATGGTCGGCGCGAACAATTCCTGCGCTTCCTGCAGCGCGTCGGGATTCCCCAGATCAATGAAGATCACGTGCCGTCCCGACAGCAATTCCGTGTCCGGACCGAACATGGGGTGCAGGGAAGTGACGCGGCAACCGGCCTTGACCAGCGCATCGAGGCCGGCGCGCAGCGGCGTCTTGAGCGAACCCAAGTCGAAAATCAGGCCGCGCGGCGCGCGCTGGGCCAGGCGCTCGAGCAGACGGGTCGTGGCGCTCAGAGGAGTGGCGAGCACGATCAAATCGAAATCCAGGGGATCCTTCTGCCACTCGGCGACCGTATCGAATCCGGGCAGACCGCCCATGGGATCGGCGATGGCGACCCGGAATCCCTGCGAGGCGAGAAAATCCGCGAACCATGCGCCCATCTTGCCGTGACCGCCTATCACCAGCGCCCGCTTGCCGCTGCCGTGCGCCTGGGCGGCGACGCGGGCGTGCTCCTGGGTCGCGAGCGAGGACTGTATCAACTGCCGCAGCAGCGACTCGGCCAGGTCCGGCGGCACACCCAGGCGCGACGCGGTATTGCGGCCCCGCAGGATCACCTCGCGCTCGCGGCCGAAGTCGCGTGTGGCGCGGCCGGTGGCACGTTTGACGGCCGCCACCTGCTCGCTCAATGCCTGACGGCGCGCCACCAGTTCCAGCAGCTGTCCGTCGAGATCGGTCAGCGCGCTTCGCAATTCATCCAGATTCATGTCAAAAAAGTCCCCCAGTGGCTGCCGTTCCCGTTTTACTGTCCGCTCCCTGCTACCGCAAGCGCAGCGGCACGGCTAACATTCTCATATGAGCGGCGACATAAAGACACACTGGACTGAAACCCTGCCCGATCCGCTGCCGGCCGACCCGCTCGTGGTGGCCGTGCAATGGCTGGCACAGGCCCAGAAGGATGCGGCACAGCCCAATCCGAACGCCATGGTCTTGGCGACCGTGGACTCTCGCGGCCGCCCGTCGGCGCGAGTCGTGCTGTGCAAGGAAATCGACACGAGGCGGGGCTGTATTCTCTTCTACACCAACTACGCATCGCGCAAGGGCCGGGAACTCGAATCCAACGGCAGGGCAGCGGTGGTATTTCACTGGGATCACCGCCATCGGCAGGTCCGCGCCGAGGGGCAGGTCGAGCCGCTCTCGGATGCCGAGAACGATGCCTATTTCCGCACCAGACCCTGGCAGAGCCGCCTCGGCGCATGGGCCAGCGAACAAAGCCAGCCCGTGGAATCGCGCCAGGCGCTCGAGCGCAGCGTCGCCGAGGCGGCGCGCCGGTTTGGGATTCCCTACGCGGGGCCCGGCTCGGTCGAGCCTGCCCAGGTCGGCGTGAACGTGCCGCGGCCTGGCAATTGGGGCGGCTATCGTCTCTGCGCCGACGCCGTGGAGCTGTGGGTGGAAGGCGAGTTCCGCATCCATGACCGGGCGCGCTGGACCCGATCCTTGACCGAGCCCCCCGGGGCCGATGTGCCGGCGCCATGGTCGGTCACCCGCCTGCAGCCCTAAGCGGCTGCGAGCCGGCCCGCCGGCGCGCGATCGCTGTTGCCGGAAGTCTCGAGAGTTCGCAAACCGCGCCTTCAGGCTTTCCATCAGCGCCTTGAAGCCGGGCCGTGCACGAACCGGGTCGAAGTCGTATACCTACCGGTAGCGGTCCATCAGCTTGCCGAGCGCGGCATTGCCCGGAGAGAGCTTTTCGTACGGGATGCCGTTCAGCGGCGTTTGCGACGTGTGGTTCAGATTGTGGAACTCGGTCGAGTCCGTTTCGTCGATGTGGATGAGCCCGGTCACGTATTCTCCGTGCTTGAGCTTGGTCTCGATGTAGTTGTAGGCGGCCGTGCGATCCGTCGGATCGTAGGCCGGGTCGAGCTTGCGCAGCATGACCCGGCTGCCGTCGTGCAGGCTCACGGGAATCGACTCGCCTTCCGCATAATCCACCGCAATCTCCTGCGCCCGGGGCACGAAATCCGTTTCGATCGCCGCATGGTAGTGCTCGCGCGTGAAGGTGTAGCTCTTGGTCGAACCCTCGTGATCGTTGAAGGTGACGCACGGCGAGAGCACGTCGATCAGGGCGAATCCATTGTGGCGCAGCCCTGCTTGAATGAGCGGAACGAGCTGCGCCTTGTCGCCGGAGAAGCTGCGCGCAACGAAGGTCGCGCCCAGGGTGAGCGCCAGCAACACCGGGTCGATCGGCGGCGATGAATTGACGTCGCCGCGCTTCGCCTTGGTGCCGATGTCGGCGGAGGCGGAGAATTGCCCCTTCGTCAATCCGTAAACGCCGTTGTTTTCGATCAAGTACAGCATGTTGATGTTGCGGCGGATCGCGTGCACCAATTGACCGATGCCGATCGAGAGCGAATCGCCGTCGCCGGACACGCCGACGTAGTTCAGCCGCCGATTGGCGGCATTCGCCCCGCTGGCGATCGAGGGCATGCGCCCGTGCACGGAATTGAAGCCATGCGAGCCGCCGACGAAGTACGCGGTGGTCTTCGATGAGCATCCGATGCCGGACAGCTTCACCAGCTGTTCGGGGCGAAGCGAGAGGCCCCAGCAGGCCTCGATGATCGACGCCGTCACCGAATCGTGGCCGCATCCGGCGCACAAGGTCGACATGCTGCCCTCGTACTGGCGGCGGGTCAGGCCGAGCGCATTGACTGGAAGCGACGGATGAGCGACTTTCGGCTTGTTGATGTATGACATGGGGTGCTCTTCAGGTCTTGCGCGGAACGGCCGTCAGGCGCGGTGCCTCGGCGAGCTTCGCTCGAATTTCATTGACGATGGGATCCGCCGACATCGGGAACCCGCTGTAGCTCAGGATGGAATGGAGCTTTGACTTCTCCACCGCGGTCTCGAGGATCAAAAGGGATCTCAGCTGCGCGTCGCGATTCTGCTCGACGACGAAGATCGTCGAATGCGACTTCAGGAAGTTTTCGACGTCGTTATTGAACGGAAACGCCTTGACCCGAAGATAGTCCACGTTGATTTTCTGCCGCCCGAGCACGTCGAGCGCTTCGCGAATCGCGCCGTCGCAGCTGCCCAAGCTGACGATTCCGACTTCGCTGCCGCCGGCCCCCATGATGACGGGTTTCGGCAGGTATTTCGGCGCGTTCGCGAATTTGCGCTTCAGCCGGTCGAGCACCACCTGGTATTCCGCGGAATCCTCGGTATATCCGCCGTATTGATTGTGGCCCGAGCCGCGCGTGAAATACGCGCCCTTCGGGCTGGTGCCGGGCAGGGTGCGGTAGGTGATCGCGTCGTCGTCGCGGTCCACGTAACGGTAGAACTTCTCCAGTCCCGCGAGCTCCTCGGGCGAGAGTATCTTGCCCCGATCGGGCCGATATGCATCGTCCCATTTCAGATCGGGACACATCCAATCGTTCATGCCTATATCAAGATCCGACAGCACGAAAACCGGCGTCTGCAGGCGCTCGGCGACATCGAAGGCCTGCGCGGCCAGGTAGAAGCATTCCTCGGGATTTGCCGGGAACAGCATCACGTGCCGCGTGTCGCCGTGCGAAGCGTACGCGCACAACATGAGGTCCGATTGCTGCGTGCGCGTCGGCATGCCGGTGGAGGGCCCGACCCGCTGCACGTCGAATATGACGCACGGCACCTCGGCGTAGTACGCCAGGCCGACGAATTCATTCATCAGCGAGATGCCCGGGCCGCTGGTCGGCGTGAAGGCGCGCGCACCGTTCCAGGATGCGCCAAGCACCATGCCGACCGCCGCCAGTTCGTCCTCGGCCTGCAAGACCGCAAAGTTGCGCTCGCCGGTCTGCGGATCGACCCGATAGCGTTCGCAAAAGCCCTTGAACGCGTCCATCAAAGAGGTCGACGGCGTGATGGGGTACCAGGCGCCGACCGTGGCGCCCGCGTACACGCAGCCCAGCCCCGCGGCCGTATTGCCGTCGATCATGATGTGGCCGCGGGTCTTGTCCATGTGCTCGACGCGCAGCGGCAGCGGCGATGTCAGATTCTCTTTGACGTAGTCATAGCCCAGGCGCAGGGCCTTGGTATTGGAATCGAGCAGTTTCGGCTTCTTGCCGTAGCTTTCGCGCAGCAGCCCGCTGATCACCTCGAGATCGACGTCGAGCAGGGCGGCGAGCACGCCGGCGTAGGCAATATTCTTCAAGAGAATCCGGTTGCGCACGCCGTCGAAATTCTCGTTGACCAGCTTCGCGAGCGGCACCTCGATCACCGTGATGTCGCCGCGCTGCAGCAGCGAACTGCGGGGCCAGGTCGAATCATAGATCAGGTACCCGCCGGAACTGAGCTCGCGGACATCCCGTGAATAGGTTTCCGCATTCATCGCCACCATGATGTCGACCTGGGAGGCGCGCGCGGCGTAGCCGTCGCGGGTCACGCGGATCTCATACCAGGTGGGCAGCCCCTGGATGTTCGAGGGGAAGTAGTTCTTGCCGGTCACCGGTACGCCCATGCGGAAGATCGCCTTCATGATCAGCGAATTGGCGCTGGCAGACCCCGTGCCGTTGACGTTCGCGAACTTCACCACGAAATCGTTCACACGATTGGTGTTGGCAATCAGGCCGGGCATGCTGAGACCTCCTCATCGACCGCCTGCGGAATGTGAATCGTCGACTTCTGCATGTCCCAGGCCGCGGTCGGACAGCGTTCGGCGCACAAACCACAATGCACGCAAACATCCTCGTCTTTGATCATCACGCGCCCCGTTTGCGGCAGCGTGGCGGAGACATACAGCGCCTGGGACCGATTGACGGCGGGCGCCGTCAGCCGGGAGCGCAGTTCGGTCTCCGTGCCGTTCTGCGTGATCGTGAGGCAATCGACCGGGCAGATGTCGATGCATGCGTCGCACTCGATGCACAGCTTCGCCGCGAACACCGTCTGGATATCGCAATTCAAACATCGCTGAACCTCGATGGCCGCCTCTTCGGCGGTGAATCCGAGCTCCACTTCGATGTTGATCTTTTTGAAGCGCTCGATGAGGCCCACGTGCGGCACGAGACGCCGTTCGACGCCGTTGTACTCGTTCTTGTACGCCCACTCGTGCATGCCCATCTTGCGGCTGGACAACGTCACGCCGCGGGGCATGCGCTCCTCGACCGCTTCGTCGTGGCAGAACTTGTGAATGGAAATGGCGGCCTGATGGCCGTGTTCGACCGACCAGATGATGTTCTTGGGGCCGAACGCCGCATCGCCGCCGAAAAAAACCTGCGGCAGCGTCGATTGATAGGTGGTCTTGTCCACCTTCGGCACGTTCCATTTGTCGAACTCGATGCCGATGCTCTTCTCGATCCATGGAAAGGCGTTTTCCTGGCCGATGGCGAGAATCACGTCGTCGCAAGCAAAGAAGACTTCGCCCAAGGTACGCGTCGCCTTGATGTCGCCCTCCACGATGTCGTACTCGAGTTCCTCGAACATCATGCCCTTCAGAAGGCCGCCCTCGGTCACGAAGGACTTTGGCGCGTGATTGACGACGATGGCGACATTCTCGTGTTCCGCGTCCTCGAGTTCCCACTCGGAGGCCTTGAAGAACTGGCGGGGCTTGCGCGCCATGACCTTGACGTCCTTGGCGCCGAGGCGCAGCGAGCTGCGGCAGCAGTCCATTGCCGTGTTGCCCACGCCGATGATCAAGACTCGTTCGCCGATGCGTTCGACATGGCCGAAGGCAACCGACTCCAGCCAGGTGATGCCGATGTGCACGCGATCCGTATCGTGGCGGCCCGGCAGGTCAAGCTCCTTGCCCTTGGGCGCGCCCGATCCCACGAAGACGGCATCGAAGGTCTCCGACTCGAGCAGCTGCCGCATGCTCTTGACCGGGGAGTTCAGGCGCAGGTCCGCGCCCATGTTCACGATATAGCCGATTTCCTCATCGAGAACATTGGCGGGAAGGCGGAACGCCGGAATGTTGGTGCGCATCAGACCGCCCGGCACCGCGTATTGCTCGAAGATCGTAACTTCGTAGCCCATGGGCAGCAGGTCGTTTGCGACGGTGAGCGACGCGGGCCCCGCGCCGATGCAGGCGATGCGCTTGCCGTTTTTCTCGCGCGGCGCCGTGGGCAGCAGCGCCGTGATGTCGTCGCGATGATCGGATGCGACGCGCTTCAGCCTACAGATGGCCACCGGTTTTTCCTCGATCCGGCCTCGGCGGCAGGCGGGTTCGCAGGGACGGTCGCAGACCCGGCCCAAAATGCCCGGGAAGACGTTGGACTCTCGATTCACCATGTAGGCGGCGGTGAACTCGCCCTGCGCGATCAGTCGAATGTACTCGGGAACATCGGTGTGTGCCGGACAAGCCCACTGACAATCTACCACCCGATGGAAATAGTCAGACTTCGAAGTATCGGTCGGCTCCATGATTCCTCGGTATCGATCCCCCCACCAGCCTCCAAGTATAGCGGCCCTGGGGTGTTTGTGACGGAACCGCGGCACAATGTGGCCTGGAGCGGCGTTCGGGCCGCCGGACGGCCCGTCGAGGGGCCTGCAAGGTACAATTGACAGATTCCGTCCCACGAGAACGCGCCGATGAACCTTATTCAGGGCCAGGACGCCACGTGTCCGCATTGCTGGGAGACCGTCAACCTGACCCTCGATCTATCGGTTCCGGAGCAGGTCTACGTCGAAGACTGTCCCGTGTGCTGCAAGCCGATGCTGGTGTCCTACACCGCCGCGGACGGTGAAGTCGTGGAGTTCAGCGTCGAGCCCGCCGAGTGACGCCGTCCCCGGGTGCCATACCGCCGCGGGGGGCCGCACCCCGCCGCGGCCGGGCGCCTGGCGATGCAGAGCCGCGGCGGCGCCACGGATGGAGGTCGCTGCGCATCCTGATCTTGCTGCTGGTCCTGCTGGTGGTCGCGGCGAGGACCTATCAGGAGCGCTATTTGAGCACGCGCTGGCGCGAGCCTCTGTTCGTCTCCATCTATCCCATCGCGGCGGACTTAAGCCCCGTGACGCTGGGATATCTTGCGGCGCTCGACAGCGAGCGCTTCAAGCCCATCGATCGATTCTTCGCCCGCGAGGCCGAACGGTATCGTCTGGCGGCGAATGAACCCGTCAGAACCCGGCTCCGGGCCGAATTGACGGATCGCCCGCCGCAGCGCGCGGCGGATGCCGGACTGCTGGCGACGGCCCTGTGGAGTCTGCGCCTGCGCTACTGGGCCTGGCGCGTCAGCGGGCACGCCCATGAACCGGAAGATATCCGCATGTTCGTTCTTTACCATGATCCGGCGCTCACCCCCACCGTGCCGCATTCACTGGGCCTCACGAAGGGACTGATCGGCGTGGTGTACGCCTTTGCCGCGCCCGAGATGAACGGCGAAAACAACGTGGTGATCGCCCACGAGCTGCTGCACACCGTGGGCGCCACCGACAAGTACGATTTCATCGATGACTCCCCGCGCTTCCCCGACGGCTATGGCGATCCGGCGCAAAAGCCTCTCTATCCGCAGGCGACGGCGGAACTGATGGCGGGGCGGCGCATGCTCGCGCCGGACAAATGGCAGCAGGCGGCGAATCTTGACCAAGTGGTCATCGGGCCCGCCACGGCACTGGAGATTCGCTGGCTGCAGCACCGCCAGAGCGCGAACTGAATGCCTGACCGAGAAATCGGCGCAGGCGGCGGCTAGCTCAGCGCCGCCAATATCGGTTCATGCAACAGCCCGTTGGTCGCAAGCACCGAGGTGGACTCGAGCGTGATCGGCGCGCCGTCCAAGTCCGTGAACCGGCCTCCCGCCTCGGTGACGATCGCCACGCACGCCGCAATGTCGAGAATATTGACGTCGGACTCGATCACCGCGTCGATCTTGCCGGCCGCCAGCAGGTGATAGTGCAGAAAATCGCCATAGCCGCGGATGCGGTCGACCCGCGTCACGAGCGCGCCATACCGCGCCCACCGAGCTCCGGCGGCGAGCGTTTTCAAATTGCCGGAAGACAGCGCGGCGCCCTCGACCGTGGATACCTGACTGACTGCCACGCGCCGGCCGTTCAGATACGCCCCGCCGCCGCGCTCCGCATAGGCGAGTTCGCCGTACACCGGAGCGCTCGACACCCCAAGGACGATTTCCCCGCGGCGCAGCAGCGCGATCTGCGTCGAAAACATCGGGTATTCGCGCACGAATGCCTTGGTGCCGTCGATGGGGTCGACCAACCACAGATTCTCGGCATTCACGTCCCGCGATCCGGTTTCCTCGCCGAAGAACCCGTGGGAGGGAAAGCGCGTCTCGAGAATCTCGCGGATCGCGATCTCGCAGCCCGTGTCCGCTTCGGTCACGGGCGACTTGTCCGCCTTGATGCGCACCTCGATGTTGCGCTGGAACAAGGAGCGGGCAATGGCCGAAGCCCGCTCAGCCGCGTCGAGGGCGGCCGTAAGTTCGGGCGATGGATTCATGGGGCTACCTTACCAAACCTTGTGCTACCGTCGCACCTGGGATACCGAGACTTCGAGCGATGGGCAACCGGCTGAGCAAAATCTATACGCGAACCGGCGACGACGGCAGCACCGGGCTTGGCGACGGCTCGCGCGTGCCGAAGGAAAACCTTCGCGTTGAGGCCTACGGCACCGTCGATGAGGCCAACAGCGCGATCGGCGTGGTGCTCGCCGTCGCCGGCCTGCCGGCGCCCATCGCCCGCTGTCTCACCGAGGTGCAGCACGACCTGTTCGATCTGGGAGGAGAACTGTGCATCCCCGGGCACCGCATGATTGCCACCACGCATGTCGAACGACTGGAGACGGAACTGGACGGATTCAATGAATCTCTGCCGCCGCTGAAGGAATTCATTTTGCCGGGCGGCGGCCCGGCGGCGGCCGCCTGCCATGTCGCCCGCGCCGTATGCCGGCGCGCGGAACGGCGCTGCTGGTCGCTGGCGCGCACCGAAACGGTATCGCCGGAGGCGCTGAAGTACCTGAATCGCCTGTCCGATCTTTTGTTCGTGCTCGCCCGCGTGCTCGCGCGCCATGAGCAGGGCAGCGAAGTGGTGTGGCGCCGAACGAAAAAATGACCGGCGGCATGGCTTATCGCCCATCGCTACGCGACGCTGGCCGCGTTGAACCGATTGACGTGCAACCAATCCGCATGCCAGCGCTCCAGCTCCGCGATGGGCAGCGGGCGGCAGAATAAAAAGCCCTGAACCTGACTCGCGTCGCGGGTCTTGAGGTACTGCCATTGCGCTTCGGTTTCCACGCCCTCGGCCACCGTGGCCAGCCCCAGGCTCTTCGCCATGGCGATGATGGCGTCGACCAGCGGCGCGTTGCCGCCGGCCTTCGAGGCGATATCGCGCACGAACACCCGGTCGATCTTCAGCGTGTCGATGGGAAAGTGCCGCAGATAGGACAGGGAGCTGTAGCCGGTGCCGAAATCGTCCAGCGCCGTCGCGACTCCCAGCTCCTTGAGCGATCTCACCGCCTTGCTGACCGCCGCTGAATATTCGATCAACGCGCCTTCGGTGAACTCGAGCTCGATCATGCGCGGCTCGATTCCCGCGGCGCCGACCGCGCGCGACACGCGCGACACCAGGCTGCCGTCGCGAAATTGCACCCCCGACACGTTCACCGCGACCTGCCAATCGGGCGCCCCGGCGTCGCGCCAGCGGCGCACCTGGGCGCAGGCCTCGCGCAGCACCCAATCGCCGATCTCTACGATCAAGCCATTCTGTTCGGCCAGCGGGATGAACTCGTCGGGCGCGACCAACCCGCGTTGCGGGTGCCGCCATCTCAGCAGCGCCTCGACCGCCTCGACGCGCAGATCCTTGAGCGCGAGCCGCGGCTGATAATTCAGGGAAAACTCTCCCCGCTCCAAAGCCTTGCGCAGGTCCGCCTCCATGGACAAGTGCTTGGCGGCGCGGGTGCTGATCGATTTGTTGAAGAACTCGAGTCCTCCCTGCCCCGTCTTCTTGCCATGATGCATGGCTGCATCGGCATTCTTGACGAGAGCCTCGGCGCTCGCCGCGTCGCCCGGAAATATGCTGATGCCCATGCTGGCGGACAGCGGTATCTCGGCCTGCGCGAACAGGAACGGACGCGCCAGCGCCAGCTGCACCCGCTGAGCCACCAGCTGTGCGGCTTCGGCGGTGCAGACCCCGGGCAGCGCCAGCGCGAACTCGTCGCCGCCGGTGCGCGCCACCCAATCGTTGATGTCTTTTTTCTCGAGGCTGTCCTCCGCTTGATCCAGCGTCGGCCGCGAATCGCGCAGGCTATTCTGCAGACGGTACGCGACTTCCTTCAGCAGCACGTCGCCCACCGCGTGCCCCTGCGTGTCGTTGATGCGGGAGAAATTGTCGACGTCGAGCATCAGCACGGCGACGCCGCGCTGCCTCGGAACGGCCCAGGCCACCTGCTGCTCCAGTATTTGCAGCAGACGTTGACGGTTCGGCAGGGCGGTGAGGGGATCGTAGTAGGCGAGATAGCGCACGCGTGCCTCGCTCTGGCGCAGCTGGTCCTGGGTCTGCTTGGACCGCACCAGGAACTTGACGCGTTGCGCGAGCAGCATCGGATTGATTCCCTTGGAGGAGAAGTCGGTCGCGCCCGCGTTGTAGGCGCGGTTGACCGAATCCATGTCGTCGAGACTGGTCTGCATCAATATCGGCACGTGGCGGCACTCCGGCAATGCGCGCAGCGCGCTGCAGACATCGAACCCGCTCATGCCCGGCATCACCACGTCGAGCACCACGCAGTCGGCGGGTTGCTCGATGAACCGGCTGAGAGCGGTCACGCCATCGGCCGCGGTGATGACGCGAAAGCCGGCCATTTCCAGCGCGGTCCCGGCCAGCAGCCTTGCGCCGGGATCATCATCCACGACCAGCACGGTTGCCGACATGAGCCCTTTATCTTCGGATGTGTTCATCGTTTCCTTGGCGGTTCGCGCGTCACGGTCACGCGGCGTTGGAGGATCGCTCGCGCGTCAGCGCGGCGCAGAATTCTTGGTACTCTCGGCGTATTCGCGGCACGACCGAAGCGGCCTGGGTGATCCCGCCCTCGCGCAACAGAACTTCGCATTCCTTGGCGGCCAGCGCCAGACGGGCCCCCCCCAGATTCGAGGTGCTGGATTTGAGCGTATGTACGGCCTGTGAGAGCGCGTCGGCCTGCATGTTCGCCGCCGCGGTCTCGATCGCCGCGACCAGGACCGGCGAATGCAGCAGGTACAGATCGATCATCGAATTCAGCAGCGCGGGCTTCGCGAGCGCGGCGATATTGCGCAACACGCCCGCATCGATCAGTGGGACGCGCGATAGATCGCGCCGCTCGGATTCCGGCAGGGAGCGCAGCGCCAGCCAGCGCCTGAGCAAGGTCGCCAGCTGCTGCTGGGTGAACGGCTTGCTCAGGAAATCATCCATGCCGACAGCCAGGCAGCGTTCGCGGTCTCCCTCCATGGCGTTCGCGGTCAGTGCGATGATGGGCACGCGCGCCGCGCCCGGGGCTTGTTCGCGCCGTCTGATTTCACCGGTCGCGGTCATGCCATCCATGACCGGCATCTGGCAGTCCATCAACACTGCATCGTATACGGCGGCGTCCATCGCCTCGATGGCCAGCTGGCCGTTTACCGCGCAATCGGCCGTGCAGCCCAGGCTCTCGAGCATGCCCACCGCCACCTCGCGATTGACCGGGTTGTCCTCGACCAGGAGGATTCTGGGCCCGGCCGCGCGGGCGCCCGCCGCCGCCGGGGAAGGCACCGCCGGGACGACAGGCGCGGCAGACGCCGGAGGCGCAGCGGGCGCCATGGACGCTGCGTGTGCCGATCGCGGCGGCGCATCGTCAGCGGCTCCCGGCGGCAGGGCCATCACCCGGGTGACGCAGGCAAAGAGCTGCGAGCGGCGCAGCGGCTTGGTGAGCGTGGCGGCGAACAGCTGGGAGATCTCGGCGCCATTCTCATGATCGTCCCGCGTGCTCAGCAATATGAGCCGCAACGCCGACCAGCGCGGCTCTCGACGAATGAATTTGGCCAGTTGAATTCCGTCCGTGCCGGGCATCTGGTCGTCCACCAGCGCCAGATCGAACGGCGCTCCGTCGACGCCGTTCAGCGCCGTCAGGGCCGCGGCGCCGGTCTGCACGGCAACCGTCGCGGCGCCTCGCGACTGCAAATGCTGCTGCAATATCTCCCGATTGCTGGCGTTGTCGTCGACGACCAGCACCCGCAGCCCCAGCAGGCTCTGCCGCGGCAGGCGCGTGAGGGTGGGGGCTGCGTCCGAGGCGGGCTCCAGGCGCACCTCGAACCAGAACGTCGAACCGCGATTGACCTCGCTGTGGACACCGATCTCGCCGCCCATCAAAGCAGCCAGCTGCCCGCAGATGGCAAGACCCAGACCGGTGCCGCCGTACTTGCGCGTGGTGAACGAGTCTGCCTGGCTGAAGGCATTGAATATATGGCCCTGCGCTTCCTGGGATATGCCGATGCCCGTATCGATGACCTCGAATCGCAGCAAGCCGTCCTTGCCGACGGTCCTGACCCGCACGATGACTTCTCCGGAGTCCGTGAATTTGATGGCGTTGCCGACGAAGTTGATGAGAACCTGCCGCAGGCGCGTGGGATCGCCGTACACCGTGCCGGGCAAGTCCATGTCGAGGGCACAGGCCAGCTCCAGCCCCTTCGCATGGGCGCGTCCGGCGAAGATCTCGATGGTCTCCTCCACGGTCTCGCGCAGGCCGAATTCGACGCGCTCGAGCTCGAGCTTGCCGGCCTCGACCTTTGAGAAATCCAGGATGTCGTTGATGATCTGCAGCAGTGCTTCGGCGGAACGGGAAATGGATTCCGACAGGTGCCTCTGCCGCGGAGTCAGTTCGGTCGCCTGCAGCAATTCTGACAATCCCATGACGCCGTTCATCGGCGTACGAATCTCGTGGCTCATGCGCGCAAGGAACTCGCTCTTGGCGCTGCTGGCCCGCTCCGCGGCATCTTTGGCGCGGTTGGCCTCGCCGATCGCCAGTTTGAGCTCCAGGTTGGCGTTGCCCAGATTGATCGTGCGTTCCTCGACCTGCTGCTCGAGGAATTGCCGATACTTCTCCAGCCTCGAATCGCGATGCCGGATCTGCCCGAGCATTTGATTGAAGCCCTCGATGAGCGAGCCGACTTCATCCTGGGAGCTGCGCTCGACACGCAGACTGTAGTCCTCTTCCGAGGAGACCCGCTTCATGGTGTTCGCCAGATTGACGATGGGTCCGGAGATCTGTTGTTGCAGGCGCGCGGCGAGCCAGTAGGCCGACAGGACGGCCGCCACGATCGCCGCCAGGGCGATGAGGACGTAGCTGGGCCAAGCCTCGTACAACACCTGCAGCGGCACGAGAATGTGCACGAACCCCTGTACCTGGCCGTTGCGCGCGACGGCGGCGATGATGTGGAACCGGCCGCCCTGAAAGAACATCTGCGGGTGCTGCGGATCGGCAGGCGGCGCCGCGCGCGGCATGGCCGCGGACTTCTCCGCGCCTGCCGCTTCCAGATGTACGTCGTTCTGGCCGCGATGGTAGGAAGCGAGCTTGCGGCCGTCCGAGCCCAGGACCTCGGCGTCGCTGACCAGCCACTCATCGCGTAGCCCGCGCATGATCTTGAGCGCCGCCGCGCCGTCGCCGTTCTGCAGCGCCTCGATGGTACCGGCGCCGGTGACGCGCGCGATCCGGGCGGCGCTCCACTGCAAGGCGTTGCGCAGATCGAGCACATTGGCGGCACAGTGCATGATCATCGCCACGGCGAAGACGGCGATGGCGGGTACCAGGATGACCACGCGCAGCTTTCGCTCGATGGGGAGGTCCGCGAACCAACGAATCAATAGTCCTCCCGCTCAGAAGTACGTTACTGCGCCCTCTTAAGTGTCGGCTTTATCGGGCAATACTGCTGGTTGCAGCGCAGAAATCTGCAGCCGGAAAGTGTGATGAGGTTCACGCCTGACGGCGCGTTGAGGGCCGCGCCGCCTACCGCGTTAGGGGTTTGCCGCAACGGAGGGGCCCCGCGCGGCGATGGCCGCGGCGACCAGGCGCCGGGCGCGCGGCCAATCAAAGGCGGGGCCGGGATCGGTCTTGCGGCCGGGCGCAATATCGCTGTGGCCGACCAGGCGATCCGGAGACAGCCGCGGATAGGCGGCACACAGTGCGGCCACCACCTGCGCCAATGCCTCGTACTGAGCCGGCTCGTACGGCAGCGTATCGGT
>Ga0181534_10001647_pt1 | contig 14391 bp, 9 predicted proteins | sample PEATcosm2014_Bin_37_FD_119758 | JGI IMG/M metagenome (GOLD analysis project Ga0181534, IMG submission 119758) | Peatland microbial communities from MTU Mesocosm Facility, Houghton, MI, USA - PEATcosm2014_Bin17_10_metaG | ecosystem: Environmental > Terrestrial > Soil > Wetlands > Peat | place... | reverse complement strand
TTCGGCGAATAGCGCGGCCCACCAAAATCGCACGCAAGCCTGCTTGTGGGGCAGGCTCCCAGCCTGCGGCGGCCTCTCAGGCCGCCTTCCCGCATTTTCGTTCGATTGGAAAAGGTTTTCGCTGGTTTCTGGCGCCAGAGACTTTTGGACGCCGTTTGCGATACTTAGGTTAGGTGCTACGGAACATCCTGATATCGGCGGGCGAAGCCTCCGGCGATCTCTACGCTGCCCTGTTGGCGGAGGAGATGCGCCGCATCTGGCCGGAGGCGCGGTTGTTCGGCTGCACCGGTCCGCGCATGCGCCGCGCCGGCGTCGAAACCGTGGTTGATGCCGCCAGCCTGGCCGTGGTCGGCCTGGTGGAGGTGATTTCGCATGTTCCCCGCATCTACGGCGAATACCGCAAGTTGCAGGCGGCTGCGCGCAGCCGCCGGCCGGAACTGGCCATCCTGACGGATTCCCCCGATTTCCACCTGCGCCTGGCCCGCAATCTGCACCGCCAGGGCATTCCGGTGGTATACCTGGTGGCGCCGCAAGTGTGGGCCTGGCGCAAGGGCCGCTTGCGGGGTATGCGCCGGAGGCTTCGCCACGTGCTCTGCATCTTTCCCTTTGAAGAGGAGTTTTTCCGCGGCCACGGCCTGCCGGCGACCTACATCGGCCATCCGCTGGCGGGGATCGTGAAACCCAGCCTGTCGCGGGCCGAATTTTTTCGGAAACACAGACTTCCTCCGGGCCGTCCATTAATATCGGTGTTGCCTGGAAGCCGCCGGGGGGAAGCCGCCCGCCATTTGCCGCCACTGCTCGATGCAGTGGGGCGTATCTATCGCGACCAGGCCGCCAGTTTTATTCTGCCCGCATCGGCCACGGCCGGCGCCGGCTTCTTTCAGGAACGGATCGGCGGAGCTCCTATACAGGTCATCGACGGGGAAAACTGGGATTCCATCGCGCATGCCGACCTGGCTCTGGCCGCCAGCGGCACGGTGACGGTGGAAGCCGCTCTGCTGGGCACACCGATGGTTACATTTTACAAAGTCACAACCGCAAGCTGGCTGGTGGGCCGCATGCTGGTGCGGGTGCCATTTTATTCGATGGTCAACCTGATCGCCGGACGCGCCGTGGTCCCGGAGCTGATGCAATCGCAGTTGACTGGCGTTCGCCTGGCCGCCGAAGCCCAGCGCCTCTTGCGGGACGATGGCGCGCGCGACCAAATGCGCGCGGATCTGGCCGAAGTGGCAGCCCGCCTGTCAGGACCCGCACGCCCGATGTCCCGCGCTTCCGCCATAATCCAAGACCTCATGGAAGGACAACTCGCTCATGTTTCGCAGTAGTAAGCTATCCGCCCTCGCGCTTCTGTGCCTCGCCGCGGGCGCCCAGGCGCAGGAGCGCCGCACCCGCATTCGAGTCGAGAATTACACCATCGACGCCGAGATTCAGCCGGCCACCCAATCGCTCATCTCGACCGTCGAGGTCCGCTTCCTGCCGCTGGACAACGCCAGCACGGCTACCTTCGAGCTGAACAACGCCTTGACGGTCTCGCATGTCGTCGACGGCAAGGGCTTTCAGATCAACGATACACGCAACCAGCAGGATTCGACAGTCAAGCTCAGCTTCGATCCGTCTTTGCCCAAAGGCCAGCCGGCCACCCTGAAGTTCACTTACGAAGGGCGCTTGAGCGGCAACGAAGACTCCCCGGTCTACGGCATCAAATTCGCCGCCATCCACCCCGATTACGCTTTCCTGCTGTATCCCGCGCGCTGGTTCCCCGTCAGCGGCTACACCACCGACCGCTTCACAGCCGACTTGCACATCACCGTCCCCTCCGGCTATCAGGTGCTGGGCAGCGGCCTCGACACGCACAAGGAAGCCGGCGACAAGGTGGTCTACAGCTTTCACTTCGATCACCCCTCCTTTCCGGGCAGCATCGCCATCGTGCGGGAACCCGGCGCAAAGGTTTCCGCCGAAGGCGTCACCAGCACGCTGTACTTCCGCGGGGACGAGAAGGGAATGGCGCAGCAGTATGGCGAACAAATCGGCCAGATGATGGCCTACTTTACCGGGGATTTTGGCCTGCCGCCCTATGCGAATCTCACCGTCGTCGAGACGGAAAATGGCGCGCCCAACGGCTACTCCGCGCCCGGCATGATCTTCCTGAATCCGCACGCCATCGGCAAGCAGGTGGGCGCCAAACTGTTGGCCAACCAAATCTCGCGCCAATGGTGGGAGGTGCTGGTGTCGCCCGCGACCCGCAATCACCTCTGGCTCACCAACGGCCTGGCAGCCTATTCGGAACTGCTCTGGACCGAGCATACCGCCGGGCCCGGAGCCGTGGAGTCGCAATTCCGCGACGACGCCGTGGAGGCCCTCACGGTAGACAACGTTCCCATGATCCAGGCGGCGCGCATGGAGGACTATTCGCCGGAGCTGTGGGCGCTGACCGGCAGCAAGGGCGCGGCCGTGCTGCACATGCTGCGCTACGTCATCGGCGACAAGAATTTCATGGACACCTTGAAGGAATTCGCCACGCGTTACACCTGGAAATCGGCAACCACCGAGAACTTCAAGAACGTGGCCCAGGATGTCTCCAAGCAGGATCTCGGCTACTTCTTCATCCAGTGGGTCGAATCCAGCGGCGCGCCCGAATTCAAGCTGGAGTACACCATTTTCCGCACCCAAAAAGGCTTCCGCGTAATGGGCAAAGTGGCGCAGGACATGGATACGTTCAAGATGCCGGTGGATCTGAAGATTGAAACCGAGGGCAATCCGGAAGAGAAGCGGGTGGAAGTGGTGGGCACGTCTTCGGAATTCACGGTCGACTGTTTCGGCAAGCCCAAGAACGTGATCATCGATCCGGACCGCCGCGTGCTGCGCCTGAACAACCAGGTGCGCACGGCGGTGGCCATCCGCCGCGGCGAGCAGTTCATGGAAGTGAGCGAATTCGCCGATGCGCTGAAGGAGTATCAGAAAGCGCTGGAGAACAACCGCAACAGCTCGCTGGCGCACTACCGCATCGCCGAAGTGTTTTTCATGCAGAACAACTACCAGGCGTCCGCCAACGAATTCCGCGAAGCGCTAAACGGCGACCTGGAACCCAAATGGGTGGAAGTCTGGGCGCACATCCACCTTGGCATGGTGTTCGATATCACCGGCCAGCGCGACCGCGCGGTGAACGAATACAACCTGGGCGTCCGCACCAAGGACAATACCCAAAACGCGCAGGAAGAAGCCGCCAATTATCTGAAAAAGCCCTACGAGCGCAAGAAGAGCCCGGAATCAGAGCAATAGGGGCGGCGATTTGGATCGGCTTCGCTTCGTGCGGTGACGGAGGGATGCGCTTCCGGAGCTCCTCCGCATCGCGCATGTCCTTAGCCCGGCCGGTGGACTCCTTATTGTGGATCAACGCTTCCCGCCCTGTGAACTGAGTTGCCACGCCATCGAGCATACCCGCGGCGCGACCTTGCCACGCTTCTTCAAAGCTGACGCCTGAGATTGACGTGAGGATGTCGATCCGGTTAGGACTAGAGTGGATCGGTATGGCCAGCGTCGCAGTATTACCAGATGAAGAGGTTAAGAACCGCCGCAATCACCGCCAATATCATGGAAACCGCAGGAGGGTGAAACCAGATCGACAAGATGTTGACCGCAACGCTCAGGAAAAAAGGAAGGTAAATCGCGAGAATCCGCCTCCCGACATACCTATGAACGACTGGAAGATCCTCCGCACTGATGAGTCTCCATGACGAGTAATTCGCGACACCATGCACCAGTCCGCTACTAACGAGTAGATCGTCAAGACGAAGTACACTCGGTGGGCACTCCCCAACGGGCCGCTCCCGATCCGAACCATCACCGCCGAGAGACCATCAGCGATTGCAATTCCGGGTCTTTCTGCCGATCCTGCTCACTCTTGCTACGGAAACAAAAATAAAGGCGTGCAATCCGTTTCGGCCAGCCGGAGATCAGCAAGCAATTTACCGCGAACCCTGTGCAGTCATCGATGCCTCTTCACCAGAATGCGCCATACTCGCCTCTATGGTCGGCGCATCAGCCGCAAACCATGTGGCCGGGTTGTTGCCTCGTTGATTTGACCCGCATGAACGCGAATCGGCGGCGATCTTGACGGGAACCGCCTTCTAACCACCGGCGCGAAACAGTCAGGCCTTTAGGGGCGCCGCAACTTTCTGAATTTCACTCACGGCGGTGGCATCGTCCCGGAATGCCTTCTGCTGGCGCTCGAGGTTGGCCACGGTGGTCTCGCGGAACCAACCGGCGACGTCTATGCCCAGCAGGTCAATCAGATGTTGGTGCGCCGCCTTCCAGTCCCGATCAGCCGTCGCAAGCTCGAGTTTGGTGGCCGTCTGCCAGTAGCGCTCTTCGCTGTTCTTCGGCGCCGGCGCCGCCGAGACGGAGAATCGGACCACTGGAATCAGGGTCTGCAGCGCGGCGCGGTCCTCGTCGTTTCCTCGAAGCAGGCGCAACGTGACGGCGTTGACGCCGGGGTAGTAGTCCCGAAGATCCGCGCGGAGGCCTTGTTCGTATGTATCGATGGCGCGTTGCAGCATCGCTTCGGCCCGCGGGTCATCTTTGTCGTCCGCCGAAAATGCATCATGCCAGCCTTTGAAGATGCGGCCCCGTATGCCATAGGTCTCGCTGGTCACGCTGGCTTCCGGAATATCGTTCAGCGCCGAGATCGCGTGCTTCCGGAATACTTCCGCCTCGTCTGGTTGCCCGGCCTTTGTGGCCGCCTCGGCGAGACGGTTGAGGGCCAGGGCGTATTGCTCGATCGCGATGGCCGTCTGCTTGAGTTCCTTCGGGAACTGCTCAAACAGGGACACCATTCGGTCGTAAGCCCTCCGCTCGCGATAGGCGAGATAAACGCCAAGCAGCGCGGTGTGAACCTGCGAAACGTCGGCCGGAAGGCCGATGATTTCGGCCTCGATCTGAGCCAGCTGAGCCAGCGCCTGATCGTTGTTCTTGATCAGGAGTGCGGCCTTGATCCGTTCGCCGAGTTCGCCCGTGAACTGCAGCCGTTCGAGGAAGACGTCGGTCTTCGAGTGCTCGATCGAACCCGCGGGCTTCCACGCCGTGATCTGCATAATCGGGTTGTCAATGGGAAGTTGCCCGGAGCGGGCCTGCTGCAGTCTCTCGGTAACCACATTCGCAAGGGCCCCTCCAGCATCGTCGCTGAGCGATCCGTCGCCTGCGAGCGCATACGGAAGCATTCGTAGCGGCTTGAAATCGAACGGCAGCTTGCCCACGAACGGCTCGGCGCACAGGAGCAGCGTGGCCCGCGCGCTGGCGCCGTGGCGGACGCCGACCTCGTACATGACATTCGGGTTCGCGAGTGTCAGGTCGGCGACGACGTATTCGGCTACGAGCAATCGTTCGAGCATAGGCTTGTGGATGAAGCCGCCGGCCGGCTCGAAATCCGCGCGTATAGCGTCTAGGCCTGCCGCTTCCGCGCCGCGGCTGATAAAGAGGTTGACCCGATCGAAATCGATGGTCATGCCGCTGTCGGCCGGGCGACTGCCGAACGGCATGGCAATGAAGCACATCGGGCGGAGAGCGTCAGCAAGAGGCATCGCGGCTAAGGTAGCACAAGGAGAGGTTTCGCGGGGATTTCCCTGGCAGCACGGACTCTTTGTAGGGCGGGCGTCTACGCCTGCAGCGGGTCTCCACACCCGCCGCTGACGCCGCTCGGACGCGCACAATCGAAAACCCAGCACGCGGGGCTGAAGACGCTCCTGGCGGGTCTTCGCGCTCCCCGAATCCTGTTGGCACTCTTCGTCGGCTGGGTGCTCTCTCCGTTTATGAGCCTCGCATGGGCCGAGATGACTTCTAGACAATCCGGATCACTCCACCCACTCACCCATAATCGGCTGAAAACAAAAGCGAAGCACCCCGATCCCTCGCCCCGGCACAAAATCCCGTGCTACCCTGATGTCGGGGCAAGCTCCCCGCACTCGCCGCATAGGCGTTCTGCCGGAAGCACCCGCGCTCTTTGACAATTTCAACCGCAGCCGGCGCAACAAATGCAACCTAATGCAACACCCCACCGAAAAACGAGGCATGTAGCAGCCGGCGCCATCGTGTCCCGCGAACGAACCCAATTCCAAGCAACGAAAATAACTGAAGCCCAAACCAAATCACGGCAACTATAAGCAAATGCTAAGGTTAGAAAGGTCCCCCGTGAAATTGGGTTTGGTTGGCCAGCGGACTACCCGCCGCCCCTTACCCAAGCATCTGCGCCAGCAACCACCAACGTCTCGGGCGCCGCACTGTTACGAAGCCGGCCGGAACCTCCGCCACGCCGGCCAGCCCGGCGCGAATCTGATTGACGCGCTCCTGATGGGTGTGGACCTGGCGCACTCCACTGCGGCGCGGATCTTTCCACCGTCGAAGATCTCACCGAAGAGCAACTCCGCCATGACAGACCTGGAGGTCTGCCCCACTGCAATCTTCCCCGATTCGCTCGAGCACTCCTCCCCGAACAACACCGTGGTCGGGGAGAATGAAGGTAGCTTGCGCCTGCACAGAGTTTTTCTCGCACTAACGATTGCCGCCACGGGACTCGCCAAGACCTGGCGCGTCGATGGCATCGTGATCGCCGTGGACCGCGCCGCCGGCACCATGCTGGTCTCTCATCGGCCCATCGAAAATTACATGGGCGCCATGGCGATGCCCTTCCGCGTCGAGGATGCCGGCCAACTGGAGGGCCTCTATCCGGGCGCGCGCATCCAGTTCGATTTGACGGTCACGAAGGCGGGATCCCTCGCCCGCAACATTCGCAAAACGGGCGAGCCGGACGCAGTCGTGCCGCCGCCGAAAGAAGCGATCGGGATCGGCGATCGCGTCCCCGATTTTTCGCTGACCAGCGAAGCCGGCCAACCCGTCCGACTGGCGGACCTTCGCGGCAAGGTGGCAGCCATCGACTTTCTCTACACCCGCTGCCCCTTGCCCGACGTCTGCCCGCGACTGGCAGCCAACTTCGCCGCTCTCCAGCGGCGCTTCGCGGGTCGCATGGGCGCGGATCTGATCTTCCTCTCGGTGACTGTCGACCCCGATTTCGATACGCCGGAAGTCCTTGCCGAATATGCCAAACGATGGGGCGCAAAGAGCCCCGGATGGCGTTTTTTGACCGGAGATGTGAGCCGCATCGCCGCCGCGCTTGGCGAGGTCTACTGGACGGACGAGGGGTCAATCGGTCATAATTCAACTATTTCCATTGTTGATCGCCATGGCCGCCTCTCGGCGAGTGTGAGTGGTTCCACCTGGCGGCCCGATCAACTCGAACAACTGTTGCAGCACGAATTGGAGAAGCCATAATGAAGCTTGCGCTTACCGCTCTCATCGCCATCGCCACGCTCGGAGCGGCGGAAATTCCGAAGCGTGGCGATAACTGCGCGCCGCCGCCCAGCGCCATAGCTCCCACGCTGCCGGCGAAGCTGCTGCCGGGCATGGGTACCGTCCACCTGGCTATCACGACGTCCAGTCCGGAAGCCCAGGCGTTCTTCGATCAGGGCCTGGCGCAAATGCATTCCTTTTGGGCGCGTGAGGCCGAGCGATCGTTCCTGCAGGCCGCCGCGCTTGACCCGAAGGCGCCGATGCCGCAGTGGGGTATCGCCATGGTCGCCGCGGGCGACTGGCGGCCTCGCTTTCAAATCGACCTGCTCACAGAAATTCAGGGCAAACAGGCGCCGCCGTCGCTGGTGCGCGCTCAGGCGGCCGCGCGGAAGGCATTTGAACTCAGCCAGACGACCGGCACGGATCTCGAAAAGTTGTATGTGGCGGCCATCGCCGCGCGCCGGACTCCCGGCGAGAAAGACCCCGAGGAGGCGTTCGTGAAGGGCTTGCGCGCGCTGCTCGCTCAGTATCCCGATGAGGTGGAAGCGCAACTGGATCTGGCGCTGATGATCATGCGCGGGTTCTCCGTGCGGGATAAGAAGCCGCTCGCGCCGGGATCGACCGAGGCGGTTGAGATCCTGCGCGGCCTGCTCGTGAAAGCGCCCGACCATCCCGGTGTCCACCATTACGTCATCCACGGATTCGAAGGCTCCAGTTTCGCCAAAGATGCCTGGCCAAGCTGCGAGAAATACACTCAACTGGTCACCAATATTCCGCACGCCTTGCACATGCCGGGCCACATCTATTCGCAAACCGGCCGCTGGGCGGATGCCGCGAAGTCGTTCCACGACGCGGCCATTAACGAACGCATGTGGATGAAGCTGGATAACTTGTACGGCAACGGGCACCATGGCCACAACGTGCATTATCTGGCGACGGCCTACTCCTTTGAAGGCCGTTATGACGATGCCGTAGAGGCCGCGAGCGAACTGCTGGGCTACAAAGAGAACCCCGGCCAAGCGGCCCAAGCCGACCTTTTCACCGGTGCTTATGCGCAGGGTTGGTTCGCCATGTTGCGCACCCAGGTTCAGTTTCAGAAGTGGGACGCTATCCTTGACGATTCCGTGCTTCCGGTCCTGAACCGGCCGCGGCAGCAGGCGTGGCGGCACTGGGCGCGCGCCGTGGCCTATGCGAATAAGGGCAATGTTGCCGGCGCGACGCAAGAATCGCGCGCGTTCGAACTGTCGATGGCAGAATTTCGGAGCAAGGTCAAACGCCCGGAGCCGCCCGAATTGCAAGTAGCCCGCCGCGAGCTGGCGGGGCAACTGGCGGTGGCTCAAGGGCAAATAGGGAAGGGTCTGAAGCTGCTGGAAGCTGCCTCGAGAGCGGAACGGGAGTTGACTTATACCGAGCCCCCCTTCTATCCGCGGCCGGTAGCGGAGGCGCTCGGAGAAGAAGCGCTAAAGCACAACAAATCCGCGGTAGCGCAGAAGGCGTTCCAGGTCGCGCTCGATCAGTACCCCGGTGATTCTCACGCCGAGAACGGCCTGCGCGCCGCGATGCAGCCGAACCTTGGGGGGCGGGCAATTCTGCCCGCAGCCGGCTTTTAGCCGGCCGCACCCATTACAAAGCGTTCCGTCGCCGGCCCGCAGCCCTGTGCACCACGGTCCGAGGCTTCCCCACCTTGCCTTCAGGCCGCTCCGCCTCAGCGATGGCGGCTCGTACCAACACCCGAACACCCGGTGCCTCCAGATCCGCAGCCTGCGCGATCCGCAGATGCCGAATCAACTTGCCCTCGCCCAGCAGCAGGCCGTCCGGATCGGCCAGCACAGCGCCAAAATTAAACCCGAGGTTCACCCAATTGGCATGCGTGGTGGTGAAGACGAACGCATCGCTGGGCCGCTCGGTGAAGCTGAAGTGATCGGCGATGGTGTACACCTCGTAGACGAACTCGCTGGCTGCCGGCGCCTCTTCGAGTACCAGTTTTCGAGCGGCCAGCGCCAGCTTCTGAATCGCTTCGCCGTAAGGCAGCAGGAGCTTGAGGTACTCCGGGTCGGGTGGACGCATGTGCACCCAGCCAGTGTATCCCACCGAAAACTCTATCTGCCAGCGCCGTGGGCACGCGCGGCGCCATCATAGTCGCGCTTGCCGAACGCATCCGTGTCGCAAATGCCGAAGCTGCGGAACAGCCTTCCGCCCGTTCCACAGCCGGCTTTTCGGAGCGCAGCGGGAGGCTGGCGCCCATGCCGCAAATCCAGGCCAGCGCCAAGGCGTTAGCCGGCACATACATATTAAAGTCCGCCAGGCTGTGGATACCGATGGCCGCGACAGCGCCCGCGCAGCCAAGTCCAAGGTAGCGAGTCGTGCGGTCCGCGCCTCTAGAGTGAGGCCGCGCGAAAGGGTCTGGCGAAGACCGGGAGCAGTAATACGGCCGCAATTAGAAAGGTCCTTTACACCAAAGGCCGATTCACAATCGGCCTGCAGGCTGACAACAGTTGACAACCTGCCCCACAAGGATTACATCCCGCTCCACTTCAGCAGGCTGGTGCAGGGCCGCGTCAGGGGATCGTCGCAATGGTTGGGGCTGATGCGCAGCGCGTAGCCCAGGCGGCCGGTGCGTTCGGGCACGATCTCCTTCTCGAAGATGGCCACCGTTCCGTTCTGCCCGGTGGGCGGCAGCACCATCACTTCGGTGTCCTCGAGGCCCCCATCGGTGCCGACTCGCCCCATCACCACTTCCACACGCACCTCGGCAGGCTCCAAACCGGCCAGATCGATGGCGGCGCGGACGGGCACCGGATGTTCGCTCAAGATGGTGCCCACGGGCGGCGCGCCGGTCTCGACGAAGCGCACACGATCCCAGATCTGGCCGACCCGCTCGTTCCAGGCGGCTTGGGCGCGGGCTTCCTGGTAATTGTTGGCGCTCAGCCTTACGGCGTCGGCGTGCGCCGGATCGTAAAACTCGCGCGCGTATTCGGCGACCATGCGCCGCGAATCGAACTGCGGCGTCAGACCTATCAGTGACTGTTTCACGCGCCGCAGCCAATCGCGCGGAATCTGGTCGCGCCGCTCGTAAAACAGCGGCACAATCTCGTTCTCCAGCAGATAATAAATCTCACTCGCGTGCAGCGCGTCCTGCTCGTCGGTATACCGCTCGCGGTCGCCGATGGCCCATCCCCCGGAGACTTCGTAGGCTTCGTCGAACCAGCCATCCAGGATGCTCAAGTTCAGCACGCCGTTGATGCCGGCTTTCATGCCGCTGGTGCCGCAGGCTTCCTGGCCGCGCTTCGGGGTATTCAGCCACAGGTCCACACCCTGCACCATTTCGCGCGCGACTTTCATGTCGTAGTCTTCGACGAAGACCAGGTGCTTCCACAGATCCCGGTCGCGCGAAAGCTGCACGATATCGCGGATGAAATTCTTGCCTTCGTTATCGCGCGGGTGGGCCTTGCCGGCGATCACGATCTGCACTGGCATATCTTTGTTGCAGAGGATGCGCTTGATACGGTCCACATCGCGGAACAGCAGCGTGGCGCGCTTGTAAGTGGCGAACCGGCGCGCAAAACCGATGGTCAACGAGTTGGGATCGAGCACCTCCTCGGTGTGGCGCATTTCGGCGGCGGAAGCCTGCCGCCGCAAGGCGGAGGAGCGCTGCCGCTCGCGCACGAAATTCACCAGACGGCGCTTGCGGCGGCGATGCACCTCCAGGAGTTCTTCATCGGGGATCTCTTTGACCTGCTCCCAGACGCTGGCGTCGGAGAGCCGCTCGCGCCAGTCCGGCTGCAGATACTGATCGTAGAGGGCGGCCAAGTCCCCGTTGAGCCAACTGGTGAGGTGCACGCCGTTGGTGACCGAGGAGACCGGAACTTCCCAGACCGGCAGTTGGGGCCACAGGTCGTGCCACATTTCCTGCGAGACGTCGCGATGCAGCTTGCTGACTGCATTGCGGTGCGCGGAGGCCTTCAGCGCCAGGATGGCCATGGAAAAGCGCTCCTCGCGATTGGCCGGATCGCGGCGGCCGAGGGCCATCAACTGGTCGAAGTCGATTCCGATATCCGTGCAATAAGCGTTGAAGTAGTGATACATCAAGCCCGGATCGAACAGGTCGATACCGGCCGGCACGGGGGTGTGCGTGGTGAAGATATTGGTGGCGCGGGTGGCCTGCAGCGCTTCCGCGAAATTCAATCCATGCTCGCGCTTGAGCAGCCGCATCCGCTCGAGCGCGAGGAACGCGGAGTGGCCCTCGTTCATGTGATACACGGTGGGTTCCAGGCCCACGGCCTTGAGCGCGCGCAGCCCGCCCACTCCCAGCACGAACTCCTGACGCATGCGCGTGTCGGTATCGCCGCCGTAGAGCGAATCGGTGATACTGCGATCCTGGGGCAACTGGTTTTCCGGAATGTTGGTGTCCAGAAGGTACAGGGCGACGCGTCCGACCTCCATCTTCCAGACTTGAATCATGACCTTACCGGTGGGCAGCCGGACGAAGACTTTGAGATTCTCGCCCTGCGCATCGAGCGCCGGAACAACGGGGAGGGTATAGAAATCGTTGGTGGGGTAGCGCTCCTGCTGCCAGCCGTCGGGGTTCAGCACCTGGCGAAAATATCCCTGCTGGTAAAGCAGTCCCACGCCCACCAGGGGCAGGTCGTAATCGCTGGACGATTTCAGGTGATCGCCGGAGAGTACGCCCAGACCGCCGGAGTAAATCGGTAGGCATTCGGAAAGGCCGTACTCGGCCGAGAAGTAGGCGATCAATTTGCCGTCGCTGCGGGGCTTGCCGCCGAACACGTGGGCATCGTAACGCTGGCAAGCCATGTTGTAGAGCGCCAGGTAACGCGGGTCGGCGGCGGAGCGCTGCAAGGCGGCACGCGAAACCCGGCCGAGCATCAACACGGGATTGTAGTTGCACTCCCGCCAGAGATTCGCATCGAGCCTGCGGAACAGGGCGCGTATGAGAGGTTCCCACGCCCACAGGATGTTGCAGGCCAACTGCGGCATGCGGGACAGTTGCTCTGGCAGCGCCGGACGAACCAGGAATTCATGAACGGGCTGGATACGAAATGGCATTTCGGCGTTAGCGCTCTTTCTTTCTAAAATAGCGCAATCGGGAGGCGGGTTTCACGCGAAGGCGCAAAGTCGGGGACGCAAAGAACGCCCAGGAGTCACGCGCTATCTAAGGCTTCGGCTCAAATGCCACATGCACGGTGTTGGCGTGTCCCGGCCCGACGGTCAGGTTCTGGGTCAAATCGCGATAGCCGTCGGTCGAGAAGACGGCTTTGTACGTGCCGGGCGCCAGCCTGGTGGTGAAAGGCGTGCGGCCGATGGGCGCGCCATACATAGTGACCAGAGCGCCCGCGGGATTGGAGGTGAAGGCGATGTCCGCCAGGAATCCGGCGGGGTCGAGTTCGACTTCACCGTCGATATAGACGGCGATCACGGCGCCTGACATGAATGCCTCGTCTCTGCCATACGAGAACAGCAATGAAGGCGCGGCTGGCGCTGCCGTGTTTTGCGCCACCGCCGCACCGCCGGCTGATGGGCCGGCGTGTCCGCCGATGGGGGCAGCTTTCGCCGCGCGGATGGGGACTTTGCCGCCGCTCAACAGCGGGAGGCTGTCGAGCGTTACGCCCAGTTTGCCGCCTTTTCCCATGCGCGTCTTGGGCTCGACCTCGGTGATCGTCGCGCTGACTGTCGCGCCGTGCGCCATGACCAGCACGCCGCTGATTCGGAGATCGTCCACGATCTCAAAATCCGCCGTTTCGCCGGGACGGACGTTGGTGAACGTCAGATCGCGCGCCAGGCGCAGGCGGATCGGGGTGGCGTCGTGGAGATTCAGCGCCACGGGAACGAGGGACGGGCTTGCGGCCGCGGCGCAGGCGGCGAGGATCAGCGAAACGGCGAGTCGGCGTAGGGGCATGGAGTCCTTTCCCGGCCCTCTGCCCAAGCGCGGGCTGGACCACTCAGCCATTGTGAGCCGAATATGGCTGGACGGCAACGTTAACCATAGATAGTGCTACGGCTTCGTCCCGAGTGCGGCCATGCACGGTGGCGGCGATCCTTGACCGGCGGATATGTTCTGGGCCAGTTCGGCGAAGCCATCGATTGAAAAGACGGCTTTGTATGCGCTTCGTCTTCCAGAGATGACGCGCATCCAAATCGACGTGCCGTCTCATCTATTGATGGGACTCGGAATCCAGACCGGGCGCTGCTTCAGCATTTGATTCACGATGTGTTCGGCAACCCTTGTAGCCTCGCCCCGGTCGGAGTCCCCGGCCCACACAACGGCGTTGTCGCTGTTCCGAACGAGCTTGACAGCGGCTTGAACCTCATCGCGGAAGTGGACTCGAAGGCCAAAAATAGAGCGGGCGCTAAATGACTTGCCTTCGGGAACCACGATCCCGGTCATCGTGTAAAGCGACCCGTTGGGGTCGCAGGCGCCAGGCCTGTTAGTGTCACCAGGGCTGGGTACTGCCGCAATGATAACCACGGGCACTCGCTGCTTCTGCATTTCGCCCATTACGAAACCATCAAAACCGCCGACCATCGGTTGCAAACAAAGAGTGATTCCCGCCGGAACTGGTGTGGGTGACTTGGCAGACAATTGGGGCTGCGGCCCCTGACGTGGCCCCGCATCGGTAGGCTGCGACGGTTGGGTAGGTTGTACCGGTGCAGTCGCGATCTGCGCTTCGCCTTTCGGTTGCGGCGCGGGATTCTCGTATCTTGTCGGGGCGCCGTCACTGATCTGAGGCTGGCACGTGCTTCCGTTTTGCCTCGCGGCCATGAGCTTGATAGCGTGCTCCGAGACTCCGGCTTGCAGAAGGGCTGTCGTGTACGCGGGCGTTAGATTAAAGCTCACTTGGGGCGCCGCACATATCATCGACTCCAGTTCGCCGCCCGAGAGAACCCGGGCCAGCTGCGCGACACGCTGGTCATCGAAGATTGCGGTCTGGGCGGAGGCTGCCAGGCCGCTGACGGGTAGAACTGCCACCAGGAAGGCTGCGACGCGGCGTGTTGACATGGATGGTCCTTTTCCCTCCCCGCCCACGTGCGGGC
>Ga0181534_10001646_pt1 | contig 14396 bp, 10 predicted proteins | sample PEATcosm2014_Bin_37_FD_119758 | JGI IMG/M metagenome (GOLD analysis project Ga0181534, IMG submission 119758) | Peatland microbial communities from MTU Mesocosm Facility, Houghton, MI, USA - PEATcosm2014_Bin17_10_metaG | ecosystem: Environmental > Terrestrial > Soil > Wetlands > Peat | place... | reverse complement strand
GAGACCTTTCTCTGGGCGATCCCCAGCTTTCGCATCCGATACATCAGACTTGTTCTGGGTAAACCGAGGCGTGAAGCTGCCCCATGGTGCCCGCCAACGACGCCTCCAGCCTCACTCAGGACTTTGAGGATATGCGCGCGCTCAGCCTCTTCGAGCGTCCTGGTTCTGCTCGCCGCGCTTTCCTGAGCCATGGGCGCCGAGCCAATCGCAGGCAATCGGAGTTCCGGTCCGGCAGACATGATCACAGCGCGCTCAATCACGTTCTGTAATTCGCGAATATTGCCGGGCCAATCATGCTTGCAGAGGGCTTCCATAACCTTGTCGGGGATGTGGCTGACGCACCGATTCATGCGATCAGCGAATTTCTCAAGGAAAAAATGTACTAGCGCTGGAATGTCCGTCTGGCGGTCGCGCAACGGCGGAAGCATGATCGGAAATACGTTGAGCCTGTAGAACAGATCCGCGCGGAACCTGCGCTCTTTGACCATCAGCGGGAGATCCTGGTTTGTGGCGGCCACGACGCGAACATCCACGCGCATGGTCCGGCTGTTTCCGAGCCGCTCGAATTCCTTTTCCTGCAGAGCGCGCAAGAGCTTGGGTTGCAATTCAATCGGCAGGTCGCCGATTTCATCAAGAAACAGCGTGCCGGTGTGGGCGCGCTCAAAGCGCCCGATGGCCTGATTCATCGCTCCCGTGTAAGCGCCGCGTTCATGACCGAAAAGCTCACTTTCGAGGATTCCGGCGGGCATCGCAGCGCAATTTACTCTTACGAATGGTCCCCGGCTGCGCAAGCTCTCCTCGTGGATTGCCTTGGCCAGGAGTTCCTTCCCCGTCCCTGTCTCGCCTTGGATGAGGACGGCGGAGTCCGTCCGAGCCACCATCTGGACCGACTGCCACACGTATCGCAATTCCTGGCTTGAACCGATCATGCCGCCGAAGCCAGGCGCGCCGTCCTCTTTGAACGACAGAACGCTTGCTGCCATATCCTTTACCTCCTTGAATTGATTGGGCTGGAAGCCTCATTCTCGCTACCTAGTTTGAACCCGACTTCCTTCGCAACAAACATCATTCCTTGTGAAGTTTGCCTGGTCATTTGGTTGGAACTTCGGAGCACCTGAATCGGCCCTCTGGAGGTAGTCCTTTCGAGTGAGCACCTGGATCCGCGCAGGAATTTACAGCCGGCGATCCGAAGAGACAGGGATGACGGAGCGGGAATTCGCCAACATGATCGACTGCGAGCTCGTCGCGCCTACTGACGCTGGGTCGAAGACAGGGCACAAATGCTCAAGCTTCGGTGGGCCGAAAGCGCGGAGGTCATATGATGTTCCTTGGGGCATCGAAGTCAACCCCAGATTCGCGGGTGCGAAGTCCGCGATCTGCTGTCCAGCAAGAATCAGATCATCGCAGCAGCGGGTTTAATCGGGCGCGCCCGGGAGGCTGGGGCCTGAAGCCGCGCCCGGTTACCGGGAAAGGCCGATCCGTTTTCTGCCGAATCGGCGGGCGTCTACGGACCAGGCGCCGGGGCCAATCATGGCCAGAGCGGCCGCGAGCGTCGCCTGGACCAGTGCGTTGCATGGATCGCCCGTATGCGACCAGATTAGTGAGATTCCAATCCACATCTTCGCCGTAGCCGCTAGGGCGCCCACCACTGGGGTAAGAAAACCAATTATCAGAATAGCTCCGGCTGCGACGCCCACAATCTCCATCGCGCCTGTCCCAGCAAGCGATCCTTGCCCTGCGTAGACGATTCCGGAGTGGATTAGCGCAATACCAGCGGATAAACGTAACAACAGGAGACCGGCGCCCGGCCAACCGTCGGCAAATGTCGAGAATAACCGTTGCATAACGACCCGATTTGAGAGTAAGCGACTTCGGGAAGAATCCGCACACCTGAAATTCCCATTGAGCGATCATCCATTCGGGGGATCAAAGCTCGATGATTCCCCGCTTAATCGCGGTTGTGACGGCATGCGTTCGATCGTTGGCCTGGAGTTTTGCGAGTATTTTCGCAACATGGCTCTTTACGGTGTCCTCGGCAATCGAAAGGCGGGTGGCGATCTCCTTGTTCGCATTTCCGGTCGCCACTAGGCGCAGCACTTCGATCTCGCGCAAGGTCAGGTCATCCTCATCCGTGTGCTCGGCTAGTTCCGCTGCAACTTCCGGGGGTATTCTCTTCCTGCCGGCGTGTACGGCGCGGATAACCTCCGACAGGTCCTGATCTACGTGCCCCTTCAGTACGTACCCGCGTGCGCCAGCTCTTAACGCGCGTACGACTTGCACGTCACTTAGATAGGTGGTGAGAACGATCACGCGCGCCTCGGGGAAGTCGCTACGAATCGCAATGATCGCCTCAATGCCGCTTATTCCTCCCATTTGCAGGTCCATTAATGTAACATCGGGTCGATACTTCCTGAACTGGTGAATCGCTTCCTCGCCCGAGGCTGCCTCCGCAGCCAGCTCCATATCGGGCTCGGCGTTCACGAGGGCCGCGATACCCCTTCGCAGAAGCGCATGGTCATCGACTGCAAGGATACGAATTATTCCATCAGTCCGCATAAAATCCAGTCCATCTTCGGAACAATTGGGATGGCCGAAAACTCCGAAACTTTAGATAGGCGACAGAGGCTGGAACCGTGATCTGGACCTCAGTTCCCGTCCCAGCCTGGCTCCACAAATCAAGTTCCGCGCCGATCAGTTTCGCGCGCTCGCGAATTCCGGGAAGTCCCCAATGGCCGGGTCGCGCACCCGTATCGAGCACGCCAGGGTCAATTCCCGCTCCATCGTCGCGAATGCGAAGACGGAATTCCTGAGCGGAGTACCGCATTTCGACTTCGATTCGTTTGGCGCGAGCGTGGCGAAATGCGTTGCGAAGTAGTTCGCGGCCGATCCGATAGAGTTCGTCCTGAAGAACCGGCGATAACGCCCGTGGCGCTCCTTCCACAGTGACGCATAATGCCGCATTGCCTTCTTTCGCGAACTGAGCATCCGAAAATTCCGGCCCTGTAGCCCTGAACAGCCTGGCGAGGTCTTCGCGATCCGCTGTTCCCGAGCGCAACTCTTGAATTGCTTCGCGGCCCTCAGTCATCGCCCCCTTGGCGCTTGCTATCGCCCGATCCAGACTCCGGCCCGCGTCTTCGGGGCTGCGCGACAAGAGCCTCCTGGCCGCCTGAAACTCGAACAGCGACCCTTGAAAACTCTGCAGCAGCGTGTCGTGCAACTCGCGAGCTATGCGCGTCCGCTCGAAGATTCGTTCTTCCAGGCGCATACTGAATTGGTGCGCAACTTGGCGTAGCCGCAAGCGATATAGCCCCCAGAACGACGCCAGAAGGGCCGCAAGGCATGCACTCTGAAACCAATGTGTCTGATAATAAGCGGGATCGACGGAAAAATCGAGTGCCGCGCCCTTTTCATTCCACACACCATCGTTGTTGCAGGCTCTTACTATGAAGCGATATTTTTTCGGCGCAAGATCGGTGTAATAGGCCTGCCTTCTCGTGTTCGCTTCCTGCCAATCTTTATCGACGCCTTCCAGCTTGTAGCGGAACTGAACGCGTTCAGGGATCGTCAAACTGAAAGCCGTGTAGTCGAGCTGAAGGTTATGAGTGAGTTTGGGAAGTGCGATGCCTTGAGACGCACGCATGGCTTTACCGTCGGCTATTACCGTCTCAATCTGGACGGGCGGCGGCAAATCATTCTTGGAAGCATGAGGATCCAGATTCAGATACCCCAGACCGTCCGACGTTGCAACCCAGAGGCGGTGGGGCGAACCGGCTATCAGCTTGATAACTCCCGGAATCCCGTCAAGAGCGCCATAACGTTCAATTCGAGGACTGTATCCCGGATTTGCCACCGCACGGTCGAACTCTGCGATCGGCATCCTCATCAAGACTCCTCCCGCCTTCAGCCACAAAATGCCGCTTTCGCCTCGTTTCACGGCCTCTACTCGCAGCCCATGCGCCACATCGACCAACTGAAACCGGCCGTCTTTGAATTTAGCCAAGCCCCCTTCTCCGGCGAGCCAAAGCTCACTGCCAGGCGTCCCAATAATATTGCGTGTCGCGCCCTCGGGCACGCCGTCTTTCTTTCCGTACTCGTGTATCACGCCGTTGTCGTAGACCGAAATCCTGCCGTCAGCGTATGCGATCCAAACCAGCCCAGGACCCTTGGGATAGAAATTAAACACGTTGGAACGGAGTTGGGGTATGTTTGTCAGTTTTCCCGCAGAGAACCGCATGACTCCCTGTGTAGGACTCGCGATCCAAATGTCGCCGTGGCCGCAACCAATCCTTTGTATGTAGCTGTTGCGCAGCCGAAGAGAATACACAATCCCGTTTCCTGTCCATTTGCCAACGCCGTACGGAGTTCCCACCCAGATGGTTCCGTCGGACTCAAAACAATCGGTGGCGTTCAGGACGGGAAGGCGCAGGGTGGCGATCTTGCCGTTGGGCGCCAGATGCGCCAGCGTCGGCGGGTTTGCCGTCCTTATGAGAATCCCACCGTCCCGTGACGAATCCCACATAATGTAGATCCGTTCCGCGTCCGGGAAGGCGACCCGGTGGAAGACGCCCTCCCGGAAGCGGTCCAGCCCCTGGCTCGTGCCTACCCAAACGTTGCCTTCCCGGTCTTCCATCGCGCATAAAACTGTGTTCCCCGACAAGCCTTCCCGGATCGTAAACCTTTCCGACTGCGAATCGACTGCCGCGATCCCTTTAGCGGCGATCATGGCAAGAACGGGAACTCGCCAAAGTCCACCGCCAGAGGTACCGGCCCACAGGGATCCCTGACGATCCACCATCACTGCCACTGGGTCAGGCTTCACCTCAATTCGCGGGCCGTTGGCGTTGACCGAATGCACGGAATCTGTGTTGGCGAGCCAAACGTTCCCGTCGGGCGACTGTGCGAAGAAGTGGAAGTTGCCGGAGGCCAGCCGCATCGGAATCCCCGGATCGGTAAAGTGGTTGGCGCCGGGCGCCAGCCTCAGGGCGCGATCTTCGGTTATCAGCCACAGCACGCCGTCTCTGTCGAACCATACGTAGTAGGACCGCTTGGCGGAGTGATGCAGGGCGCGGGCGATTTCCTGCCAGCATCCATTGCGAAATCGCGCCAGACCCCCGTTTGCGGTCGCTGCCACAAGCGAACCATCGCGATCCTCGGCGAGCGCGTTGGCCTGAGGGAGTTCCTGGAGGGAAAAGGTGGTGATGTTCCCTCCGGACAAGCGGCTGACGCGGCCGGAATCGAAGACCGCCCAGAGGCTGCCATCGCGAGTAGCAAGTATGTGCCGGATATTTGTTCGCGACAAGGCCTCCATGCGTGTAAATCGAACGCCGTCGAAACGAAATAGTCCTTGGTTGGAGGCTAACCAGAGGGTCCCATCTTTGGTCTGAGCGAGGTCGCGGACTTCGGTAAAGGGCGTTTCGCCACCGCTCCATTTGGTATGAACCAGGTCCGTGATTTTCGTTTGCGGATCGAGCGCCATCAGCGGCGCCGCCGCGAGCAGGAACAGGATCGGGAGGGGCTTCATCGCTAGCACGATCTTTACCGTGAGCCCGCAACTCCGCCTCCGTTCGATCATCACCAGCAATTGCGATAGTAACATACGAATCCATTGGCGCAGCTGGCTCAACATACTGTGCCGCGACGAACGGGGTGACCGATCCCAGTCAGTCTGACGGAAATTCGTCGCGGGTCCGTCATTACTCAGGGGCTGGAAGCCTCATTCTCGCTACCTAGAACCCGACCTCGTTTTGTCAACAAACATCATTCCTTGTGAAGTTTGCATGGTCATTTGGTCGGAACTTCGGCGCACCTGAATCGGGCCGTCAAGCGTAGTCCTTTCGAGTGATGAACGCGCCTTGACGTCTGCGATCATCGATCATCCGAGAGCCTGATGCGTTTTCTGCCGAATCGGCGCGCATCTATGGACCATGCGCCTGGACCAATCATTGCCAGCGCCGCCGCAAGCGTCGCTTGGGTCATTGCGCTCCACGGATCGCCAAGATGTAAGCAGATTTGTGAAACTCCAATCCATACCTGTGTGATAGCCCCAAGAACACCCACTACGGGCGTGAAGAAGCCAGCCATCAGCACTAGCCCGGCTACGATCCCTAGAATCTTGAGAGCCTCCGTGATCAGAGGCGGCCCTCGCTTGCGCGAATGGTTCCAGAATGAATTAGAGCGACACCCGTAAACAAACGTAACAGGAGGAGTCCGGCCCCCGGCCAGCCATCGGCAAACGTCGAGAACAACCGTTGCATAAACAGCCCGATTCGAGAATAAGCGACAACGGGCGAAATCCACACACCTGAAATTGCGACTGCGCCTTACTCTTTTAGGCGATCAAAGCTCAATGATTCCGCGCTTGACGGCCATGGTGACCGCATGCGTTCGGTCGTTCGCATGTAGTTTGGCGAGAATCTTTGCGACGTGGCTCTTCACAGTGTCCTCGGCAAGCGAAAGGCGGCTTGCGATTTCCTTGTTGGCGTTCCCTGCCCCGACTAGGCGCAGCACTTCGATCTCGCGTGAAGTCAGGTCGTCCTCCTCGGTGTGCTCGGCTAGTTCGGCGCCGCCCTCTGGCGGAATTCTCTTCTGCCCGGCGTGGACGGCGCGAATCACCTCGGACAGGTCTTGATCCACGTGCCCCTTTAGTACATAGCCGCGCGCACCAGCCTTCAGCGCTCGCAAGACTTGCGTGTCACACAGATAAGTTGTGAGAACGATAATTATCGCATTCGGGAACTCGCTGCGAATCAGAATGATCGCCTCTATGCCGCTCATTCGCGCCATTTGCAGGTCCATCAACGTAACATCGGGCCGATACTTCCTGAACTTCTCAAGCGCTTCCGCGCCAGTGGCCGCTTTCTCGCCGACGGGTCACCTAACGCATGTCTGATAGCCCGTAGAAACTCAGAGCCGGTAAACGATTTGCGCAGGAAACCCACAGCACCATCCTCGACTACATGCCGCTCGATTTCGCCATCATCGTGGTGAGCGGCCATAAAAATGATAGGTAATTCTGGGCGCTGACGCTTTAAGCGCCGTTGCAGTTCCAGGCCATCGACGTTCGGCATTCGAATGTCTGTAACCAGGCAGTTCGCCGTCGCGACTGCTTTCGACCCCGGAAAAATGCATGGTCCGCCAATAGCAAGTTTATTTATGGGGGTGTTTCGCCCGATCGTCGCCAAGAATGAGTTAAGAAGGCCACGCATAAATAACAATGTTATGGACGGTGGATGGTTGATTCCGTAAACTCGAACATGTGGGCGGAGTTTTATCGAAACGTTTCCTAGTGCAGGCGCGTGATTCCAGGGCTGTGGGAAACCGCAAGTAGGTCGATATTGCTCGGGTTGCCCGGAAAGGACACAGAATGACGACAAACTACACGCCGGCAGTTGCAAGCAGTAGCGTTAAATATGGCATAGAAGAGGTGGATGCAATGAAGATAGCCTATCGCGAGGCGGGTACTCCAGGGAATCCGAAACTGGTTCTTCTTCATGGATTTCCCTCTTCATCGCACCAGTACCGCAATCTGATTCCCGCGCTGGCGGACCGCTTCCATGTGGTCGCTCCCGACTATCCCGGCTTCGGCAATAGCGATGCACCGGACCCGCGCGAATTCCCCTATACGTTTGATCGCCTGGCGGAAGTGACGCAAAAGTTCCTCGCGCAAAGAGGCTTTGACCGCTTCGGACTCTTCGTGCAGGATTACGGTGGTCCGGTGGGCTTTCGCATCGTAACCCGTACGCCGGACGTTCTGGAGTGGTTCATCATCCAGAACACGAACGCATATGAAGTGGGATTCACGCCCGCCTGGGCCGGACTGCGCGATGCTCTATGGCACGAACGGACGCCTAAGAACGAAGAGGCCGTGGCGGGCCTGCTCACTTACGACACCGTGAAAACCGTCTACCTTCATGGCGCACAGAGGCCGGAACTGATCAGCGCCGACAACTGGAACTCGGACTTCTTCACGACGATTCAGAAGCCCAACGGGCGGCAGATCCAGATGGATCTTTTCTACGACTACCGGACGAACGTCGCCCTCTATCCAAAGTGGCAAGAATTCTTAAGAGATCGGAAACCCAAGACCATTATCTTTTGGGGACAGGAAGATATTTTCTTCACTCCGGAAGGCGGCGAGGCCTACCTGAAGGATCTGCCGCACGCCGAAATGCATCGCCTGGGCGCCGGGCACTTTGCGGTTGAGGATTGCCTTGAGGAGATTTCCAGCCAAATGCGCCGCTTCTATCTCGAACAAGTGGCGGCAAGGCGCTAGCCTGATCCGGTCCCGTGCCAACCCTTTATGGACGAGCCAATGGCCGGCAACATAGTTCCATCAAGCCTTGCTAGGAACAACTTGAGAGTCCAGCGGCCTCCGAGGCACTCTGCCGTCGTTCGTTTAACACATTGGGTTCACGCTGTTGCTTTCGTCGCTCTCGTCCTGAGTGGGGTTGGCATCCTCCTTGCCCACCCGCGTATGTATTGGGGCGAAACGGGGACGGTCGGAGTGGCATCGCTGTTTGACCTGCCCCTCCCGTTCGTGCTGGATTTGCCCCTACGCGGCCCGGGCCGCTACTTGCACTTTTTATCTGCATGGGTCTGCCTTTTTAGTGGTCTGCTTTACGTAGTCTGGGGCCTGTACAGACAGCACTTTCGGAAAAATATCTTGCCGAAGCGAGCTAATCTGAGATTAGGGCCGATTGTGAACGTCGTTTGGAATCATCTGCGCTTCAAGCGTCCGACCGATGATGAAGCGAACGTCTACAATATCCTCCAACAGTTTTCTTACCTCGCGGTCGTATTTGTCTTGATGCCTTTTATGTTCATCACGGGATTAGCCATGTCTCCAGCCATCACTTCGGTCTTTCCCGTATTGGTGACTATGCTCGGCGGTCACCAATCCGCCCGGACGCTTCATTTTCTTGCTGCCAGTTCGCTTGTTATATTTTTGCTTGTTCACGTAGGCATGGTTATCCTTGCGGGTTTCACCAAGCGGGTTCGCGCAATGATTACCGGATACTCTTCTCGGGCAGCGAAGGAGCTTTCATGAGTATCGAAATCCCACGTCGAAAGATCCTCAGAGCCGGATTGGCGAGCGTCGCCGGAGCATCCGGTTTGGCCGCCGCGGCGAAAATCGCCGATCGCTACGGATTGCTAGCGCCCGATCATGGTGGCATTTTTGGCGCTGGCGAAGTGCTCACGTATGGAGCGCAGCGCCTTCTTATGTTTCATCATTCGATGGCACGCGAATTCAATCGCGCCCAAATCTCCAAGGTGACTCGAATCAACCATCGGTACCCCGACGACGATGACTCCCTGAGATTGCTAAAAGGAGATTTTGCGGACTGGCGCCTGCGGGTCGACGGCCTTGTCTCCCATCCGACGTTCTTCTCTCTTGACGAGATCAAGCGCATGCCTTTACGCAGTCAGATCACTATGTTGGCCTGCGAAGAGGGCTGGTCCTACATCGCAGAATGGACCGGCGTTTCACTTTCTTACTTAATGAATCTTGTGGGCGCCGATCCAAAAGCAAAATGGGTGGTGTTCTATCCCCTCGATGATTTCTGGGGCAGCATTGACATGGCCGAAGCGCTACATCCGCAAACGCTGCTTGCCTACCGAATGAACGGCGAAGACCTGACAGACCTAATACCTGCTTACGGGGCACCGCTTCGATTGCGTATTCCACGGCAGCTTGGCTACAAGAATTTGAAGTATCTTGTGCGTATTTCAGTCGTGGAGTCGTTGAGAATCGTGGGCGACGGCAACGGGTCGGCGGCCCCCGATATTGGCTACTCGTGGTACGCCGGGATTTGATGGCGTGGACACCCGTCGGGCGGTGCAAGCGTTCGATTCGTGCGTGCGAACCCTTGAACAGCTATCTCCTCCACCGCAAGGTTAGAACAAAGAACGAAGCCGGGAAGACGACCGCAGGGCTCTCGTCGTTCGGCATGGTGCTGGAATGAATGCTCGTGGGCAAGCGGGTCTCGGAGGGGCTCGCGATCTCATGCTCGATTGTCGAAGCGCACGGCGGTCGGTTGTGGCTCGAGCCCACCGAAGGTCCCGGAGCAACCTTCTTGTTTTCTGAGATAGCCGATCGACTCGAAGTCGCTCGAAAGGACCGCCATAACAAATAGCCAGTTCTTCCCGTATGCCGTAGCACCACAAAAGGATCGAACCTGCGTGAATTGAGGCGCCATGTCTGCCGAAGAACCTCTCAACTCTACCAACGCGCGTGGCACGAACCAAGGCTCGGAGCTCACCCAGGCCATGTCGCCGGAAGAAACCGCGGCTGCAGTGATCGGCCGCTATCACCTGCTGCAGAAAATCGGCGAAGGCGGCATGGGCGAGGTCTGGCTGGCCGAACAAAGAGAGCCCGTCCGCCGCCGCGTCGCCCTAAAACTCGTCAAAGCCGGCATGAACAGCCACGAGGTTATCGCACGCTTCGAATCCGAGCGGCAGGCTTTGGCCCTGATGGACCACCCCGCCATCGCCAAAGTCCTTGATGCCGGCTCGAAATCGCAAGGCGCGCCGTACTTCGTCATGGAGTACGTCGCGGGTGTTCCAATAACAACCTACTGCGACAATCATCGGCTGAGCACGCGCGACCGGCTGGAATTGTTTATGCACGTCTGCGAAGGAGTGCAGCACGCGCATCAGAAAGCCATCATCCACCGTGACCTGAAGCCATCGAACATTCTGGTCACCGAAGTCGATGGGCACCCCGCGCCGAAGATTATCGATTTTGGCGTGGCTAAAGCGCTGACGCAGAAGCTGACCGCGGATACCATGTTTACGCGCGTAGGAGCGATGATCGGAACGCCGGAGTACATGAGCCCGGAACAGGCGCTTTCTTCGGGCGGAGACATCGACACGCGTACCGATGTCTACTCGCTCGGCATTATTTTTTATGAACTGCTCGCAGGCTCGCCGCCCATCGAGCTGCGCAAAATCGCATTTGACGAATTCCTGCGCAGATTGCGGGAAGAAGACCCGCAAAAGCCGAGCACCAAGATCCGCACGCAGGACCCGGCGACGTCAACGGACGTCGCCCGCAAGCGCCAGACCGTCCCCCGGGCGCTCTCCAAGCAACTACGCGGAGATCTGGATTCGATTGCATTGAAGGCTCTCGAAAAGGATCGGGCGCGCCGTTACGGTTCGCCCTCCGATTTCGCGGCGGATATCGGGCGATATCTGAAGAGCGAACCGCTGCTGGCAGTCGCACCGTCGGTGGCGTACCGCGCCCGCAAGTTCGCGCGCCGATATCGCGGGGCGCTGGCGACCGGTTGTGCTTTCGCTCTGGTGCTGATCGCAGCGGCCGCCGTCAGCATACGGCAGAGCATACGAGCAAACCAGGAGACGGCCGTGGCGCAGGCAGTCAATGATTTCCTGCAGAACGATGTACTAGCGCAGGCCAGCGCCGCCACCCAGTCGGGGCCGAGCGTGAAACCCGATCCCGACCTCAAGGTGCGAACGGCCTTGGACCGGGCGGCGGTCCGGATCGCGGGAAAGTTCGATCGGCAACCGGAGGTGGAGGCGTCTATTCGGGACACTATCGGGCAGACGTACATGGACCTCGGGCTCTACCCGGAGACTCGCAAGCAACTCGAGCGGGCGCTGGACTTGCACAGGAGGTTGCTGGGGGCAGAGAATCCAAGAACTCTCAAAACCATGAACCGCCTTGGAAGAACTGCCTGGCTTCAGGGCAAATATACGGAGGCTGAGACGATTCTCGGCCAGGCCCTGGGAATTGAGCGGCGGGTGCTGGGTCCGGAGCATCCCGACACGCTGAAGTCCATGAACAATCTGGCCATCGTCTACCGCGACCAAGGCAGGTGCGCGCAGGCCGAGGCGCTCGAGAGCAGGGCCCTGGAGATCGAGCGGCGCGTGCTGGGTCCGGAGCATCCCGACACGCTGAAGTCCATGAACAATCTGGCCATCGTCTACCGCGACCAAGGCAAGTACGCGCAGGCCGAGGCGCTCGATAGCCAGACCCTGGAGATCAAGCGCCGCGTGTTAGGCTCGGAGCATCCCGACACGCTGAAGTCCTTGAACAATCTGGCCAACGTCTATTACTCCCAGGGCAAGTACGCGGAGGCCGAGGCGCTCTACAGCCAGGCCCTGGAGGTCCAGCGCCGCGTGTCGGGTCCCGAGCACCCCGCCACGCTGCAGTCCATGAACAATCTGGCCGACGACTACAGCGCCCAGGGCAAATACGCGCAAGCCGAGGTGCTCGACAGCAAAGTCCTGGAGATCCAGCGCCGCGTGTTGGGCCCAGAGCATCCCAGTACGCTGATGTACATGAGCAATCTGGCCGCGGACTACTCCTCCCAGGGCAAGTACGCGCAGGCCGAGGCGCTCTACAGCCAGGTCCTGGGGATAAGCCGGCGCGTGTTGGGCGCGGAACATCCCATAACCCTTGGCGTTCTCTCGGAGTTTGCTTCGATGTACCAACGCCAGGGCAAATACGTTTTGGCAGAGACTTATGCTGCGCAGGCCCTAGCGGGGCGGCGGCACGCGCTGGGCCCGAAACACCCGGATACGATGGATTCGGCGGCCGATCGCGCGCTGGCTTACCTATCGCAGGGAAGGTTCGCCGAGAGCGAGGTGCTCGCGCGCGAGGCCATGGAGACCGATCGCAGGAAGCGGCCGGAAGGCTGGCAGGGATTCCGAGCCGAGGCACTGCTGGGCGCCAGCCTGGCCGGACGGAAGAAATACGTCGAGGCCGAATCGCTGCTGCTCGAAGGCTACCAGGGTATGCTGGCACGGAAGGACCGGATGGAAGTCCCGAACCGGTATCACCTGGAACGCGCCCGCGTATGGATTGTCCAACTTTATCAGGCGTGGGGCAAGCCGGAGAAGACTGCCGAGTGGGAGAGAAGTGAGGGTCAGGTACGCCTGAAAGATCCTCTGTAACGCCGCATTCCCGAAACGGAATGGCTCAACTCCCGGTCGGGCATCCGCAAGTTTATCCTTCGATGCGGAGCGCTATTCGCACTTCGGGCCATTGAGTGCTGAGGCGAGGATAAGGCTGCCGCCCCTTTCCCCGCGCGCCTTCCTTCGCTAGCGGCGCACTTCCTCTGCTGCGCTCCGTACAGTTTCTCTTTGACGAAGCCGAACACTTTTCCATAATCGAGGGTGCCAGCGCTACGCTCCGAGGTGTTCGGGTCCATCCCGGAATGCCGTTTAGTCGCCGTTGCAATTTCAGACCATCGATATTTGGCATTCGGACGTCGGTGATCAGGCAGTTCGCTGCTGCAAGAGTGTTCGACTGCCAGAACGCCTCACTGGAAGGAAAGACAGCAGCGGCGTATCCTGCGGCATCGAGCAGGCTTTCGAGCGACTCCAGAATCCGATCGTCGTCATCCACCAGCGCGCGGTGAAACTCGCGACGGTACTCTTCGGTTTGACCACGTTTCCAATCTGCTAGGGTGAAATGCGGGGCCTGCCTATAGCATGTTTATTTACTTGCGCCACTGAAGAGCTGAGGTCGCGAGAGGGCAAACCCTTCGTCGTCCCTAATACAGGTCCTTTCGGGCGACTCCGAGGCTATCGGCCATTCTGATTAATTCCGCCAGCGAACGTGCACCCATCTTACGCATGATATTTCCACGCTGGATCGCCACTGTGAACCCGCTGTTCCCAAGCTCGGCAGCGGTCTGTTTGTTCGCGAAGCCCGCGACGACAAGTGGAAGAACTTCCTGTTCCCTGGGCGTCAATAAGTCGTATCGCTTGCGCAGTTCGCCCAGCGTAAATCGCGCTGCCCGTGCCACGCGATCTCGTTCAAGGCCCTGCGTGATCGCCTCCAGCAATTCATGTTTGCGAACCGGCTTCAAGAGAAACTCGACCGCGCCCGACTTCATTGCTCGAACGGAAGAGGGGACGTCACCATGTCCGGTAACGAACACGATTGGCGGTCCATCGATACCTGAAAGTTGCTGCTGAACTTCGAGACCATTTACATCGGGCAATTCCAGATCGAGTATCAAGCAACTAGGACAATCGGGCTTTTCAAATTTGAGAAAATCAACAGCGCTTTCGAAAGCAGCGGTGCGAAATCCGGCAGATTCCAAAAGGCTGCAAAGGGCTTCGCGGATCCGACGATCATCGTCGACGATAAAGATGAAAGACGCTTCTGGGCTCATAATCTGGAAACCGATCTCGACGGCTTCGTGGGATTAGCAATATCTGATCCGCATAACCGGGAACGGATTTGACAGTGCGACGCGTACGGACCACGCGCCGCGAAAGAGAATCGGTGGATTCTGCGAATTCATATTTGCGCAAGAATCGGGCGCTTCACAGGCAATCGGAAACAGAATAGTGATCCCGGTCCATCGGTGGGCTCGAGCCACAACCGACCGCCGTGCGCTTCCACAATCGAGCGTGAAACTGCGAGG
>Ga0181534_10001644_pt1 | contig 14399 bp, 11 predicted proteins | sample PEATcosm2014_Bin_37_FD_119758 | JGI IMG/M metagenome (GOLD analysis project Ga0181534, IMG submission 119758) | Peatland microbial communities from MTU Mesocosm Facility, Houghton, MI, USA - PEATcosm2014_Bin17_10_metaG | ecosystem: Environmental > Terrestrial > Soil > Wetlands > Peat | place... | reverse complement strand
GCATGACGAAGATGGCGGGTACGGGGGCCAGAAGCGGTACCGAATGTTTGAGATTGATAACTACGTCACAGTCGTACTGCCGCAACGCGCGCGGCACCTGGACTTGATCGAAAATCAGTTTCGACGGACTGTTCAGAACGATCGGATGCGCATTGGGGAACTCCTTGAAACGGTCTCCCAGGGCTGCATTCGCAATAAACAGGTAGTACTCGTTGACCCGATCGATGCGCAGCAGCGCATTGAGCAAGCTGCGGGTATATTCGCCCGGTCCGCCGACATCGGTCAGGCTGCGAAGCATGACTCCTATTTTCATAATGGGGCGATTTTCATAATGGGGCGATTTTCATGATGGAATTGCAGTCATATTGCGGGACATTATAAATTGATTCGCTGGGTCAAATAGCGACGCCAACAACAAAACCCATAAACCTTTCAACGATCTTTCATGAAGGATTCAACACGTCCCGCGCCCGTTGTGTACTGGCTCACCGAGGCCTTCTTCCCGCCCTTGGTGGGTGGCCAGGAGCTGATTGCCTCGCATCTTGCTCAAGGACTGTACGGACGCGGCTTCCAGGTACAAGTCATCACGCGGCAGACCATTCCGCCGAGCGCGGCTCGTGAGAATGTGAATGGTGTCGACGTGCGACGCCTGCGTCCCGGCGGAATGCTCAAGGGCAAAGGCTTCGCGGCGTTGTTCCCGGTTCTGATCTTCCTGCTGAAGCTGGTCTGGATTCTGGTCAAGGACGCATTCCGCTACGACGTGGTCATCGTATCGGGCGCAAAGATCATGCCACTGGTGGTGGTTCCCCTGTGCGCGCTGCTGCGTAAGAAGTGCATCATCCGCGCCGAGTCGTATTTCGAGCTGCGTGAGACCATCTCTACCGAGAGCATGCGAACCATGGGCTCCCGCAAGGGCAAGCTCGTGTTCAGCTTCCTGGAGAACGCCCGCAACCGCGTGCTGCGCCGCGCGGACGCCGTGATTGCCATTTCTGCTCAAATCAACGAAGAGTTGCTCAAGCGCGGCGTTTCGCCGGCCAAGATCGTGTCTTTGCCGAACGGTGTGAGCCTGCGCAAATTCCGCCCGGTATCGGACGTCGAGCGCACGGCATTGCGCACCCGATTGTCGATTCCGACTGATCGCGTAATCGTGTTGTATGCCGGGCGCCTGGCGCGAGCCAAGGGTGTGCCGTTGCTGGTCGATGCGTGGCCCACGATATTTGCGCAACATCCCGAGCTGTATCTGGTGATTGTCGGCTCGGGCAACCGCTCCTTCGATGACTGCGAGGGCCAGGTCAAGGCCCGGGTCAAAGAGTTGGGGCTGGAACGCGACGTGGCATTCTTCCCGGAAACCGATGCAGTGGTCGACTATCTGCAGGCCACCGATGCCTGGGTGTTTCCAACCGAGTACGAAGGGTTCAGTCTCGCGCTGGCTGAAGCGATGGGCTGCGGCTGCACCGTGATAGCGACAGCCGTGGGTGCCGCTCCCCAGTTGATACAGCATGGCCACAGCGGATTCCTGTTTCCACCGTTGGAAACCCGCCCCCTGATCAACGTGTTTGAAGAAGCCTTGAGCGTTCGCGATCAGTGGCCGGCCATCGGCGCTGCCGCGCGCGAGTCAGTGACGCCCTACGATCTCGACCTGATCGCAGGCCGTTACGCGGACCTGTGTCGTTCGCTGACGGAAGCGAGCGGCGGCCTGGGCCCTACTCTCAAAGGCTACGCAGGCTAGAAAAGCTTCTTCAGGCGGCGCGTGATCATGCGCCGCAATACCCTGCGAAACTCCGCACCGGAGAATGCCAGGCGCTTGCCGTCCACGAGAGTCACTCCTCCAACACCTGACAGCGTATGGAGCCCATCGGGATAGGGTCCACCCGCATCCGGGGCTACAAAAGAAACGGGTTCTTCACGGAAAGTCTCCGGCGTCAGGGCCACGACGCGATTGATAACAACCCGCCCACCATAGGTCTGCGACGAATCCTGCGCAGGACGATACAAAACGCCGTCTGATACGAAGGTCGCACCGGCAGGTCGCGCAGAGCCCACGTCAGTCTTGACCGGGTTGGCGGCGTGAGGAGTCCAGGGACCCAGGATGTCCTTCGCATACCAAAGGTGCAGGTCGGCGCCGAGGTGGGCTCCCCCGGGATCGGATGCACCAGCCAACCACCAATACCCGCCGTGCTGAAACAGTGTTGCATCCACAATCATACAGTCGGTCAGCAACGTGGCTACTTTCACCCACTGATCCGGAAATCTCTGTAACTCATACAACGCCACTTCGCGCGCGCCCTGGGTCTCCGGAATACACAGCACGCGGCCTTCGTGCTCAAACACCTGTGGATACGAGAGATGCACGCGCGGCACGGGGCCAATGTTGACCGGAACGCGCGGCCCGGTCCCGGAAGCCGCCATCGCAGCAATCGTCCCGATGGCATCACCACCGTAATCCAGATGCTCACAAAACACCGTCAATTGCCCATCGCGCTGCAATCCGAACGGATCCGCCACAAACTCGCCGGGCGCCGGTGTTGGTAGCCACTTGATCGGCCGGCGCCCCTTTTGCGGATGGACAAAATCCTCGATCGGCTGCTCAACCAACCCGATGTTCCAGTGATCGTGCGCAATCCACGGCCGCATGCCGCGGCTCACGAGATACCAGGCCATCCGAATGATGAAGCGCATCACCCCTTTGTTACAGGGCGCGGTGTTGAGTGTGGGCCGACCCCGCACGGGCTCGCCTGCCAGATACTGGCTGTCGCCACTGCGGATGTCCCGGCACACCTGCGCGGGCCAGTGCGTGAAGCGACTCAACAGTTGATCGCGATTCTTCGGGTACGAGAAGGTCTTCGTGCTCAGACTGCCGTGCCGCAGGGGGATGACTTCATCGCGATTCGCAGTCAAACGGCACAGCATCGCACCGGAAGCCGGCGCGTTCCTGTACACCTCCCAAAATCCCGGCGGCGTGCCCCGGAAGTGTTGCCAATCGCCGAATTCAAACTTCCATACTCCGTAATATGCAATTTCATGCAACTCGTGAGCGGGGGCTGTGCTGAAGCTCAATACAAAATCTAGCTGTAGCGCACGGATTTGAGTTAAAGCGTCGTGTGTATGCAGCTCGATGACGGGTAAACTAGCCAGGCTCGCAGGCAGCCCGCACGTGCCGGCAGGACTGTCCGCGGCCACCTTGTCGAGCAACCGGAACAGACTACCCGCCCCTGGATAGGGGTCCGCACTCGAAGAGTGCACCGAGCGAGCAACCAATAAAACAACGGGAGCGATACCCGGGAGCGACTGTACCTGCGCGAGGCAATTGCGCTGCCAGAGTTGCAATTGCCGACCGTCGCAGAGAACTCCGAAATGCATCGAGCGGCAGTTTACAGGCCAGACACAGAGGACGAAAGCTGATGACGCGAGTCGAATACGCCCGGCGCCAGATCGAGAACCGCATTTACCTGGATGCGGTCGGCCAGTCGCCCGGCACCCCGTGGGACCTGTTACGCGCCTTCTTCACGGAACACGGCTTCGCGGAGCGCGTTCTGAGAAAGCGGCTCGGACTACCGACACCACTCAACACGACCGACCGCATCGTCATGGAACGCGACATCTTCCCGGAATACGCACGCGATGCGTCCATCAAACGCATGCTGTTCGTCGGCTGTGGCCGCTACACCGCGCATTACCAACAACAGTTCTTCCCGGACAAGGACTTCTGGACCATCGAGCCGGACCCGGACGCTGCCGGCTTCGGCGCGAAACAGCACGTGATCGCACCTCTCGAGGACCTCGACCGTCATTTTCCGCCCGCGCATTTCGATCTGATCATCTGTAACGGCGTCTACGGCTGGGGGCTCGACCGCAAAGAGCAGCTCGAGGCCGGATTTGCCCAGTGCCATTCGCGGTTGCGTGACGACGGACACCTGTTCTTCGGCTGGGACGACATCCCGGAGCGGGCGCCGGTCGACCTCGACACCGTGTCCAGCCGGGCACTGTTCCGCAAGTACACATTCCCCACGCTCAACACGTGGCGCTATCTGACCGACACCCGGTATCGACATACCTTCGACTTTTATCGCAAGTGAACCCCAACCGAATCAATAACAGCCTGTACGGGTGCGCGGTTGCCCTGCTGCTGGGGGTCATTGCGTTCGGAATGACGGGGCCCCTCCTGGCCATCGGGCGTTACATCCCGCTGGATCCGAACGAAGGTTGGAATGCTTACTTCGCGGATGCCGCGATTCACGGTGGTGTGTTATATCCGCCGGCCGACGCGCTGATTACGAACAACTACCCGCCACTGTCGTTCTATATCGTCGGTCTAGTCGGCTCCCTGACCGGTGACAATATTTTCGCGGGCCGCGCGCTTGCCCTGCTCAGTCTGTTGTTTGTGGCCTGGAGCATTTATTACTGGCTGCGTCGTACCGGCACACCGGCACGGTTCGGCCTGCTCGCCGCATTGACCTTCCTGGCTTACGCAGTGACCTACGCACGCGATTATGTCGCCATGAACGATCCGCAGTGGCTGGCACATGCGCTGATGATGGCCGGCCTGCTGGTCCTGTGGAGCGGTCCCAAAGACACGCGCCGCATCGTGCTCGCCGCCGTTCTGATGATGGCCGCGGGTTGGACCAAGCACTTGTTGATTCCCCTGCCGGTCACGGTCTCGCTCTGGTTGCTGTGGCGCTCGCGTCCGGATTTCGCCAAATGGGCCATCAGCGCAACCGTCACCCTGGCAGTGGTGGCGGCCGTGGCCTGGTGGTTGCACGGCCTACGATTATTCGAGAGCCTCAACGAGCCTCGGGAGTACATGCGACATAAAGCTATAGCTCAAGCTACAGCTGCGCTTTGGTGCTTTTCCCCTCTCGTCACGCTCTGGCTCGCGGCTCTCGTCGAAGTGCGGTTGACCGAACGTATGGCGTTCGTGAGCTTGTACGTGCTCATTTCGGGCGCCGTTGCTCTGTTCGCAGCCGGCGGCGCCGGCGTTGACGTCAACTCGTTCTTCGACCCGTTGATTGGTCTTTGCCTGGCACTCGGCCTGGCACTCGAGACGCTCGCCACTGCGCCGCGTCTGGTGGCCGCTCCCGCGGCCGCAGCACTTGCTGTCTGTCTGGTGATCTACAGTGCGATGCTCGCGCCCCAGCAGCTCCGTAACATTCGGAATATCGAGTCCGACGAGCAGGCCGCACTTCGGGATATCGAATTGATCAAGGCAGACGGCCACGGTCGCGCGGCCTGCGAGATGCTGAACCTGTGCTACTGGGCCAAGAGTGCATTCACCGTGGATTTCTTCTATTTCGGGCAGAAGCTCAAGACCGGCGTGCTGCCGCGAACCGCGTGTGCGGACACGTTCGAGCACGGCAATATTGCGATGGTTCAACTCGAGGCCAATCCCCGATGGCGTCTGAAATTGCTGCCCAACGACTGCGATACCTTGATCACGAGCTACTATCAGCAGGTCCGCGTTTCCAACTTCGGGCCGCTCATGACGCACGCCAACACGCGATGAGACACCTCGTTGCGTGGTTCGCGTGCGCTGTCGCTCTGGCCGGCTGCGCCGCTCCGAGTCGTCAAATCGAGTCGATCCGGTTCGATTGGGCCGGCGGTTACACCGAACCCAACGGCAGCGACCTTTGGCCGGTGACCTGGGGCCGGGATGGCAACGTCTATACGTTCTTTGGTGATGGCGGCGGCTTTGGCGGCGACAACCATCGAGGCCGGGTCAGCTTCGGAATTGCGAAAATCACCACGCCTCCGCCCATCACACCAGCCAGCGCCAAAAACATCTATGGCGGCTACCAGGCCGAGCATCCCGCCACGCTCGACGGCAAGGCCGGCTCGATCATTGCAGTTGGAAACGACTTCTACACCATCGGCGGCCTGTGGGATGCCCGCGAGCTGGCCGGCGTCAAAGGCCACAAATCCGGCGCCCCGCGGCGTAACCAACTCGGCTATTCCAAAGGCAATGCACACTCCTGGCAGGCGGTCCCCTGGACCTTCTGCAGTCCAACGTCCGCGCCCGGCGGCTTCTGCGCCGGGGGATTCATCAACTTCGGCCCCGGTAATCACGGCGCTCCCGGCGGCTATGTCTACCTGTTCGGCGTAGCCAATTCAGCCGACTACTGGGCGGGCGACGATGGCCCGGAAGTGGCCGCGGAGTTGGGTCAGACCCCGGCAACCGCGGCTGCCACGGCCGGCGACTCGGTTGCCTACACCTATCTGGCGCGGGTCTCGAAGCGACACGTTTTGCAACGCGAGGCGTATGAGTTTTTCGCCGGCCGGGATGCCAAGGGCCGACCACGCTGGAGCCGTGACGAGAAACAGATGCAGGCAGTGTTCACGGACAATAACCAACAGGCCATGACCCTGGAGAGCGCGTCCTACATCGCCGCTTTGAACAGATATGTTGCAACGGCTCAGGGAGCCTACATAGGTCAGACGTCCTTCTATGACGCGCCGCAGCCGTGGGGCCCCTGGACCGCGTTTTCATACAACAACATTGATCCACAAACAGGAACCGGGGGCTGGGCCAACCTGGGCAAGGCGGGTGGCGGGTCCCTGGGTGTGCATATAGTCAACGCCTGGACGAGCAAGGATGGCTTGTCGTTGTGGATGACGTACTCATCGGACGGGAAGGCACCCGAGGGCGCCCTGTTCCCCCCGGCCGGCACGCCGCTGGATTCGTTCAACCTGGTGCCGGCGCAACTGGTTTTGCGACCGGGGTCCTTGGACTCGGGAAAATCCGACCGTTAAACTGCGGGCGCCCGGTATTCCAATAACAGCAGGCCTCGAAAGATGACGGACAAGCCCATTGCCACCGACTTCACTGTCGTAATACCCACGCTGGGTCGGCAATGCCTCAAGGAATCGGTGCTCTCCATCGTCGCCGGTACCATGGTGCCTGCTGAAATCATCCTGTCACATCAGGGCGTGGTCGGCAGCATGGATGCCATGATGGAAGAATTTCGACGTCTGCCGGTCAAAGTGACCTATCTGCATTCGAACCAACGCGGAGCCGCGGCGGGACGCAACACCGGCATTCGTAACGTCAAAACCGCATTCTTCGCTTCGACCGACGACGACTGCACGGTCGCGCCCCGATGGTTGGAGGAAATCGTTCAGGGTCTCAAACAGTTTCCGAACGCGATCGTCACCGGCCGGGTACTCGCCAGCGAGGCAGGCGCGCCTTCGGTCAACGATTCCAGTGCCAACAAGGTGTTCCGCTCGTTGCCCCTGAAAGGCGATCACTTCGCCGGCGGCAACTTCGGTACGGCCATCGCCACGTTTGAGGACGCCGGTCCGTTTGATGAGACCGAGCTGTTGCGCTATTGCGAAGATCCGGAATGGTCCTATCGTGCGCTCGTGAAGGGCCACGAGATCCATTTCATTCCCGAAATCACCGTGATTCACCTGCACTGGCGCGGCGATGCCGACATGACCGAGGTGTATTCACAGTACGCATATTCTCAGGGCGGTTGGTTCGGACGCCGCCTCCGACGCTACGACGCGGGCTTCCTCGTGCGACTCGCCTACGAGCTCACACGCGGGGCAAAGCGTTGGTGCTTCGGTACCGTTCGAGGCGATCTGCTGCGCAAGGTCAACGGTCGGGCGTTTGTGGTTGACCTTTTGAGAGGCGTGGCGGCAGGCTTGAATGGACATTGAGACGGCTGAAGCCACAGCAACCCCGCAGGACAAAACCGTAACCTCAGGCGCAACCGACGAGAAGCGCGCCGGTAAGGCACTGCTCTGGAAAGCGGCCCAGCTCGGGTCGAGCAAGCTTCTCAATCTGATCGGCGTTCTCGTCCTCGGGCGGCTACTGACGCCCGAAGACTTCGGAATGGTCGCCATCGCGAGCGTTGCCGTCACCACGGTAATGACCGCGACCGAAACCGGAATGACCAACGCGCTCGTTCAGGCGACTGAACGCGAGCGCGAACACTACGACGTTGCCTGGACCATCGGCCTGTTGAGAGGATCGATGGTCTGCGCGGTCCTTTGCATTCTCGCTCCCTACGTCGCGCAGCTGTTTGGTGACGCCCGCGCCACCCCGCTGGTGCGCATGATGGCCTTCCTGCCACTGCTCAACTCAATCAACAGCCCGCACATGACCGACCTGATGCGCGAGCTGAAATTCTCACGCATCGCCGTCGTCGCGGTCACCGCGGTGGTCGTTGAGCTGGTTACCTCAATCACCCTGGCGAAAACGCTCGGCGGCGCCGCCATCATCCTCGGCAAGCTCGCAGGCGCCCTGACCACCATGCTGCTGAGCTACGTCGTGGCGCCCTACCTGCCACGCTTCCGGCCGCATTTCGCCTCGGCCAAACAACTCATTGCCTTTGGCCGCTGGCTGTTTGCCATCGGCCTGGTAGCCGTCATTTCGGACTTCTTCACCAAGGTCGTCGTCGCTCGCAGCCTGAGTGTCTCGGGCCTCGGCGTGTTCTCCTTCGGCGACCGGCTGGCGGAGACGCCGACGCAGTCGGCCAATGAGTCCATTGGAGCGGTGGCCTTTCCGCTCTATGCGCGCCTCAAGTCGGATCCCGAACGCCTGGAAAGCGCGGTCCACTCACACCTCACGGGACTCATGTTCCTGTTGTTGCCGGCCACCGGGCTGATCATCGGCATCGCGCCGTCCCTCGAGCAACTGCAATTGGTGGGCAATCCGGCTTGGATCGGCACCGCCACCATCATTACCCTGTTGGCGATCGGCTACGCGTGTGAAGTTTCTTTCAACGTCACGTACTTTTTACTGCAGTCTTTAGGCTGGGGTGGCCGCTTGTTCGCCGCGGAGCTCACCCAGTACATCGTCCTGATCGCCTCCGTAGCCCTGCTCGCGGGACCCTATGGACTGGTCGGTATCGGCGTCGCCCGGATCATCACGGCGATTGTTGTGGCGATTGCAGGAGCCAAGGCAGCGCCGCCGTGGTTTGGTAGGATACTGCGCAGAACGTTCCGGACTGCGGTGGCGCTCGTCATCCTTTCGTCGCTTGCCGGCGCTGCAGCGTGGTTCGGTGCCTCGGTCGTACCCGGTATGGTGGGAGTGGCTGTCGGCCTCGCTGGCGGCGGGATAGGCTATTTCCTGCTCGTATTGCTGACGGATCAGCCTTTCAACCTGGGGGTACGCCGGGCCTTGGCGTTGTTTTTCCCGGCACTCGCGAAGGGTTGATATTTTGCTGGATCAGCGATTAAAGGGCCGCCTCGTGGTGGTCTCGCCCCATTTGGATGATGCCGTATTGTCCCTGGGCGCCACCATCGCCCATGCCGCGCAGTCCGGGGCCAAAGTTGAAATCCTCACGGTGTTTGCCTGTGCACCGGATTCCAACGCGCCGACGGATGACTGGGACCGCAAGTCGGGATTTGCCACCGAAGGGGAAGCGGCCCAACAGCGCCGCCGCGAGGACGCAGCCGCCTGCGCCATACTTGGCGTGGCACACCGTTGGTTTGAGTTCGGCGCACAGCCCTACAACAAACGCGCGAGCATGCACGATGTTGTTGCAGCGGTGGTCGCGGCTACCGCAGCCGCCGACACCGTGCTCATGCCTGGATTTCCGCTGGCGCACGCAGATCACGCGGCCCTGACCAACGAATTGTTGGCTCATGGGTTGAGCTGCCGGAATGTGGGACTGTATGCCGAGCAGCCCTACTCCTTCGATCGCAGTGCGACTCCGGTCGGGCCGGTGCCGGATATGCCTGCGGCCCGGGTACGCAGTGGGACACTGACCTGGCAGCGCTCCTGTGCCACGAGGCAACACCGCGAGCTGAAGTTACGAGCCGTGCAACAATATGTTTCACAACTCCCGCAGCTCGGGTTGCGACAGCGGGGACTGGGCTACCTGCGACTGCGCAGGATGTTATGGAATGAAGCGCGCCTGGGTGGCGAAACCATCGCATGGCCGAACGCAACATAACCGGGCGCGTTCCCAACCTTAGCCGGTTTGTGTGACGTACCGCACGTACGCGGGTATCATTACTGAGCTATCTAGTGGACTTCGCGCCGCGGATCTCGCGCGACTAAAAAGCCTGGGTAGCTGGGCAACTCAAAGACGAGCGCGGCGTTATCATTAAGCTATGCAAGCCAGGGGACACGGCAATTGATGCTGATCGACCATCCTAAGACCCGTCCGCATCTGTCGGTCATCGCACCGCTGTACAACGAGGAAGACAACGTCGACCCGCTGTACGAGGCTCTGACGAATGCGTTGGATCCGACCGGCATGGATTATGAAATGGTCCTGGTGGATGACGGCAGCAAGGACTCGACGTTGGCCAAGGCCATCCAGATTGCCCAGAACGACCCGCGCGTGAAGGTCGTGAAATTCCGGCGTAACTGTGGCCAGACCGCGGCCATGGCGGCGGGCATCGAGTACGCCTCCGGTGAAGTGCTGGTCACCATGGACGGCGATCTGCAGAACGATCCCCTGGATATCCCGATGTTCCTGGAGACGATCGACTCCGGCTACGACATCGTGGTCGGCTGGCGCTTCCAGCGGCAGGACAAGCTCATCACCCGCAAGATTCCGTCCAAGATCGCCAACTGGCTGATCGCCAAGGTCACCAAGGTGCCCATCAAGGACAATGGTTGCTCCCTGAAGGCCTACCGGGCCGCGGTGATCAAACAGATCCCGTTGTATTCGGAGATGCACCGCTTCATTCCCGCCATGGCCTCGATGGCCGCCCCGCGTATTGCCGAGGTCAAGGCCAGGCATCACGCGCGGCGTTTCGGCAAATCGAAGTACGGTCTGTCCCGTATCTACAAGGTCCTGCTGGACATGCTGGTGATCAAGACACTGGCCTCGTTCGCCAGCAGTCCGCTGTTGTGGTTCGGCCTGCTGGCCGTCCCCCTCATGCTCGCCGGCACGAGCCTGCTCGGCTATGTTTTCATGCACACCCTGCTCGTGGGTGCGCCCATATCGCTGCCCATCGCGGGCTGCGGAGTCATTTTTCTCACGTCCGCCTTCATGATGGTCTGCAGCGGCGCGCTCGGCGAGTTGGTTTACAACCTCGGCGACATGCGCGACCACGAGTTTGCCCGCCTGACCCAGAAGCTGCGGATGCGACCCGCCCACGTTGAGACCCAAGCGCAATGAGTGAACGCAACCTGAATCGAATTTCCGTGATCATCCCCGTCGGCCGGCGGCACGAGGCGCTGCGCGAGCTGTACGCCGAGTACAGTGCCGGGCTGGACGCCGTGCGGATGCCGTACGAGTTTGTGTTTGTCATGGACGGGCCGCACCGCGATGCGATGGCCGAAGTCGAAACTTTGATCGACCAGGGCCAGGGCAACATCCAGATGGTGGTGTTGAACCGCAGCTTCGGTGAATCGACCGCCATCATGGCCGGCTTCGAGCGCGCGAGCGGCGAAATCATCATGACGCTGCCGGCCTATCACCAGATCATCGCGGCAGACATTCCCAAGCTGATCGCCCCTCTCGAGACAAAGGATCTTGCCCAGGGCTGGCGTTGGCCGCGCAAGGGCGGCGGACTGGAGCGGATGCGCCGCTCGATGTTCCATGGATTGGTCAGCCGCTTTACCGGCATGCGTCTGCATGACCTCGGCTGCGGCGCGCGCGCCATGAAGCGGGCGGTTCTGCAGGAGCTGTCACTGTACGGCGATCAACATCGCCTGCTGCCCGTGTTGGCCAACCGCCAGGGCTTCAGTGTCGTCGAAGTTGAGATGCGGCAGTCCGACCGGGATGCCTTCAAGGGCATGTACAAGCCGCGCGAGTACGCTCATTTCGTGCTCGATGTATTCACCGTGTTCTTCCTCGTGCGCTTCACCAAGAAGCCGCTGCGCTTCTTCGGCATGTTGGGCGCCAGCATGTTCGGGCTCGGTGCGCTGCTCGTGTTGTGGCTGGTCGTCGAACGGCTGGCATTCAACACCAGCCTGTCGGATCGCCCCGCACTGCTGTTGTCAGCGCTCGTTGTGGTGTTGGGATTGCAGCTGTTCGCGCTCGGACTGTTGGCGGAGCTGATCATTTTCACGCACGCACGGCACATCAAGGACTACCAGGGCGCGGAGATCATCCAGTATCCGCGCGCCGAGCTGCCCCGGAAGGCACGGGAGGCGCGCGCCGAGAAGTCGGCCGCCCTGTAAATCCGCCTCCGTGACCTCCGACAGTACTTCAGGGTCACGCTCCGCGTGGCTCGGTCCGCTTGGGCTGCTCACGATACTCTGCGTGATCGCGGGCGCTCTCGCCCGCTTCTGGAATCTGGGCAAATGGCCACTGGCCATTGATGAGTATTACTTCGCCCAGTCCGTGCAGAACCTGCTGCACTACGGCTTCCCCAAGTTCGCCTGCGGCGGCTACTACGTCCGCGGACTTTTGCTGCAGTACGCCAGCGCAGGCCTGCAGCTCTCAGGCCTTTCAGCCGAGCTTGCGCCCAGGCTGATTGCTGCTGTTTGCACACTCGTCGCCCTGCCCGCCGCCTACCAGATCGGCCGGCGGTTGGGGGGACGTGACGTTGGGTTGCTGGCCGTTGCTGTGCTTGCGCTTTCGGTGTGGGAAATCGAGATCGGCCGGTTCGGCCGCATGTACGCGCCCTTCCAATGTCTGTTTCTCTGGTACGTCGTGTTCTTTCTTCGGTACGTCATCGACGGCAGCCGCCGCGCGCTGATCCCGATGCTGATCCTGTCGGGCCTGGGCTTTGCTGTATGGGAAGGCGGCATCTTCCTGGTGATCACCAATCTGCTGCCGCCCTTCATCCGGCATCCGGATGGGAGGCTCACCGGTCGCGATTGGCTGTATCTCGTCGGCTGTTCCCTGCTGTTGATTCCCGCGTACTACCTGACGATGGCGGATCTACGCACTTCCGACAGTGACATGCCGGCGGACTACGTGGAGCCCCCTGATACACCGTCGGAGAGCCGGCTGGACGCGGCCATTCCGCCCTTCAAAACCCTCAGGGCCCACATGGCCTGGGCGGCTGCGTTCATGATCCCGCTCGGCGTCGTGCTGTGGGCGGGCGTGCAACAACTGCGAACCCGCCTGCAACCTAAAGCTGAGCCATTGGCGCTCCTCGGAATACTGCTGGTCCTTGCGTGTGCCGCACTGCAGCAATTCGAGTTGGCCGTGGGCCTTCTGGCGATCCTGGTGTTGTTGGGTATCGTCAGCACCGAGTCGCTGTCGCCGTTGAACGCCCGACCGCTGTACATCGCAATACTGGTCTGCGCGGTGTTCTGGGTGGCCTACGGTGTTGCCGTCTCAGACTGGCACACACCAGGCCTTTCGTCCCTGCACACCCTCTTCCTCCTGGGTTACGAGTTTGTGCGTTTTCCAGACGCGGTGCGCCAAGTTGCAATGCCGTGGGCGCGGACAGTCCCACTCCTATCCCTGGGCCTGTTCATTCTCGTGACGGCCAACATCCTGCGGGGGGTGCTGCGTTACCGGGACACGGCCCCCGCCGAGCGCATCCTGCTGGCGCTGTTTGTCGTGTTGTTTCTCGCGGCGGCGGCGTCGAATCCACCCCGTCAGGAAACACGGTACGTGTTTTTCCTGTATCCGCTGGCCATCCTGTTCTCGATCATGACCATCGGTCGCTGCATGCGCCGGCTGCTGGGTGAGTCTCCACTGGGCGCGGCCGCCGCCGCCGGCGTCTGCCTGCTCGCGTTCGTATTGAGCGAGGACTTTCGTCCAAAACACCTCTGGAACATCGACAGCGAGGCGATCAACTTCCGGATCGGCATGGGGTCACGGCTGTCCAATCACTACCATCCCCGCAGCGACAGCCGTGCGGCCGCGACGTGGTTGCAGGCGCATGCCATTCCGGGAAAGGACCTGGTCATCATTGCCTTCCCGGGTGTCGACTTCTACTACCCGAAAAGCGATTACTACTTTGTAGCGGAGTCGGACCCGCGCTTCGAATCGTGGGCCTGTAGCCGGGGCACGACACAGCGCTGGAGCAATCTCCCCATGCTCTACTCGTCCGCAGCGCTGCAAGCGAAGATTACGAGCGGCCGGCGTGTCTGGATGGTCCTGGAGCCCTCACGGATGCAACCCATACTGGCCACATTGCCACCCGGGTCCTGGACGTTGGATTGGACCTCCAGGGAGCACGACATCGCGATCGTGTCAGTTCGACTGCCTGAATAAAACCTGAATGTTGTGATGCATGATGTTGAATAGCCACAACGCAATTTGGTTCGGACTCTTGTCAAATCCGCCTTGCTTTCAACCGGGCGTTTGGGTCTGATACCCCTCGTCCGGGAAGCGTATAAATGACCCGCGCAGCGGGCCAAAAAACATGCAAGGGGATGGAATGAGCCACCACCCTGCTACAGATCAGGCACGAAGCCTGCATGGCTCCAGCTGCAGGGAGTGCCGGTGCCGGCCCCCGACATGGAAATCTCTTGGTAATATGCCGCTTTATTGTTCAATGGGAAGGTGGGGGATGAATATGCGTGAGCGTACGAG
>Ga0181534_10001643_pt1 | contig 14402 bp, 13 predicted proteins | sample PEATcosm2014_Bin_37_FD_119758 | JGI IMG/M metagenome (GOLD analysis project Ga0181534, IMG submission 119758) | Peatland microbial communities from MTU Mesocosm Facility, Houghton, MI, USA - PEATcosm2014_Bin17_10_metaG | ecosystem: Environmental > Terrestrial > Soil > Wetlands > Peat | place... | reverse complement strand
CGTCAAGATCACATTCTCCGAGGGCAGATGCACGATGAGGCGGTGCTTTTTTTCGTCGATCAACGGACGGGCGGTCTCGACCGCGGCGTCGATGACGCGGATCAACGGGACACTCTCCCGTTTGAGCACCAGCTTGCCCTGGGTGATTCGCGCGGCATCGAGAAGATCGTCCAGCAACAGCGCCATGTGGGTGACCTGCCGTTGAATGACCGCCTGCGCCCATTGCAGCTGTCGCGGATCGGAACCGGACGAATTCAGGATTTGCGCGGCGGTACGAATCGGCGCGAGTGGATTGCGCAATTCGTGCGAAAGCGTGGCCAGAAATTCGTCCTTGCGCCGATCGGCCTCCCGCAGTGCCGCCTCGGTGCGTTTTGCCTCCTCGATGGCGGTGCAGGTGCCGAACCAACGCAAGATCCTGCCCTGCCTGTCGCGCTCGGCATTGGCACGTACGAGAAACCATTGGAAAACTCCATCCGAGCGGCGCAATCGCATCTCGACCTCGTAGGGCTCGCCCGTCGCCACTGCGCGCAGCCAACGCGCCTTCATCGTTTCAAGGTCGTCGGGATGAATGAGCTTCGACCAGTAATCGGGAGCCTGTGTGTCCTCAATGGTCGAGCCGGTGTAGTCGGTCCAGCACCGGTTGAGGTACTCGCACGTCGTTCCATCCGCCAGGTTGATCCACACGAGTTGCGGCATGGCGTCGGCGAGCGCGGCAAAGCGCCGTTCGCGCTCCTCGAGCTGCCGCTGTGCGCGGTGCCGTTCGCTCAAGTCCGCGATCGAGGCGGCAAAGCCGTCCTCCGATCGGGCGACCGCCATGCGCACATGGATATCCAGCCCTTCCTGCGCGTACGTGTACTCCATGGCGAGGGGTGCCCCGCTCTGCACCACCCGCACAAAGGCGTCGAACAGTCCCGCCGCGCGATGACCAGGGAATTCCTGCAGCAGGCGGCGTCCCACGCACCAGAAGCGAGGCTTGCCGAGCAGCCGCTCGGCGGCCTCGTTTGCGTAAGTCCAGCAAAAGTCAGTGATCTGGCCGGCTGCGTCGCGTACGCTTTCGAACACCACGAATCCGTCGATGGAGGTCTCCTGTACGCCCCGGTAGCGTGCCTCGCTCGCGTGCCATTCACGCTCGGCACGCGCTCGTTCGACGGCGTCCCAGATCCTGGCGGCGACGTTCTCGACCAGCGTGACTTCATCCTGCGACCACCGGCGCACACAGGCGTCGTTTACGAACAAACTCGCGCGAAACCGGCCGTCGCGAACCAGGGGCACGGAGATGAAGGCGGCCGTCCCGATGGATCGAAATGTGTCCGCATCGTTCGACGGGTCGTTCAGCACGTCGTTCACGACCACCGTCTCGCCGCGCCGCTGACGTTCGATATTGCGGACACCAAAAGCCTCGAGGGCGTAGGTGCCGATCAGCGGCGCGACACCCTCGGTGTAGTTGGCCTCGAGTAATATCCGCTCGTCGCCCGACAGCACGTGCCCGAATCCGACCCGGTTGACGCGCAGGTGCCGTCCGAGCGCTTCGGTCGCCCGCACGATGATGTGGCGCGCATCGGCCATGGGGCGCAGCGCATCTTCAAGCTGCAACAGGAACGCCTGACGCCGCTCAGCCAGGACCTGTGCCGTGGTTTCGGTGCACACCACCAACACGCCGCCCACGCCAGTGGGCGCCTCGGCCTCATCGATGGGGCTGAAACTGTAAGTCCAGTAAACATCCTGAAGTTCGCCGTGCCGAATGATCGGCACCAGTTGGTTTTCGTGCCAGGTCGATCCGCGACCCGCCATCACATCGGCGATTTGCGGGCCGATCACGCCCCAGATTTCATCCCACATCTCGCGCCCGCGCGCACCGAGCATCGCGGGATGCTTTTCCGGTCCCAGCGAACGTGCGTACGCATCGTTATACAGGCAGCGGTGTTCCGCTCCCCAGAAGATGAACATCGGGTGCTGTGTGGTGAGCAAAATACGCACCGTCGTTCGCAGTGGCGCCGGCCATCGCTCCGGCGGTCCCAACGGATTCAAGTGCCAGGCAAATGACCTGATTCGCGCCCCCATCTCCCCGCCATGCGCGAGAAAAAACGGTGGTGACACGGCGCGGGCGCCCGACGGGTTGATTGACATGGTCAACGTCCTCGTGTGGATCGGCGCGAGTCCGGCGACCCACGGACCTGGTGTTCTTATTGCGGTTCAGCGCCCCTGAAGCATTGTCGGAAAAGCCTGCGATGAGATCAAGTAGCCGGCCGGTGCCAGTCGGGCTGGCGCTGGCGTTTTTAACAAGTAATAAAAACAATTGGTTATGAGGTTTTCCCATAACAAATCTTGATCCATCAATGAGCGCGCCCATTAAACGCCTTTCATCGAATCCACTACTTTAGTCGCAAGCGCCATTCGGTACATTGCCGCATGGGAAAAATGAACCAGGCACTTTCTAACCCGGCGGCGATGGCGGTTCGCGGCGCGTCCAAGGACGTGGATTTCTGCGTGCGCTGCTCGCGCGCCGTCACCCGGATATTCGATCCGCGGCGCTACCCGCGCAGCGGCGTGTGCCTGTGCCCCGAGTGTTGCGACTGGGCGCTGATCGAACAACGCTCGGCCGAACGGCGCAGTACGTGATCAAACGCTGGGCGCGAATCGCGGAATGACCCGCGGCGCGGCGACGTGTTCGTAGCCCGAGGCGAGGCGCAGCAGCGTCGGTTCACTGAAGGCGGGACCGAAAAAAGACAGCCCGACCGGCAGACCGCGGTGCAGTCCCGCGGGCACACTGATGTGGGGGTAACCGGCAATGGCGGCCGGCGATGAGCACCCGCCGGTATCCGAATCACCGTTCACCGGGTCGATCAGCCAGGCGGCGCCGGAAGTCAGCGTGACGATGGCATCGAGGTGGTGTTCGCCGACCACGGCATCGATGCCCTTGCTGCGCGTCGCGATGAGGCAGGTCGCGCGGGCCTCGCGGTAGGCGCTCTCATCGAGACCGCCCTTGGCTTCGGCCTGACGCAACAGTTCCTGATCGAACAGCGCCATTTCCCGCGGCGACTCGGCCATGTTGAAGCGGATCAAATCGGCCAGCGTGCGGACTGTAAAGCGGCTGGGGAGCTGCGAGAGATACGCGTTCAAATCGCTCTTGAACTCGTACAGCAGAACCTGCAGCTCCGGGTCGGTCCAGGCGCCATGCATGGGCAGGTCCGCCGGATCGACGATCACGGCGCCGGCCGCACGCAGCGTCGCCACGCAGCGGTCGAGAAACGCATCGAGCGGCGCATTGTCGGCAAAAAAACGCCGTGCGATGCCGAGACGCGCGCCGCGCAGACCATCCGGATTCAAAAATCGCCGGTAATCCGTTTCGAAGCGGTTGCCGACCGCGGCGCTGGCCGGATCCGACGGATCGGCGCCGCTCATGGCGGTGAGCAGTACGGCGGCATCGCGCACCGAGCGGGTGAGCGGGCCTGCGGTGTCCTGACTGTGGGATATCGGCACCATGCCGCGCCGGCTGACGAGACCCACCGTGGGTTTCAATCCCACGATGCCGTTGATCGAGGCCGGACTGACGATCGATCCGTCGGTCTCCGAGCCAACCGCCGCCGCACACAGATCCGCCGCCACCGCGACCGCCGAACCGGAACTCGACCCCGACGGGGTGCGGTTGAGGGCGTGGGGATTGCGGGCCTGGCCCCCGCGGGCGCTCCAACCGCTCACCGAGTGGGTCGATCGAAAATTGGCCCACTCGCTCAGGTTCGACTTGCCGAGAATCACGGCGCCCGCATTGCGCAGGCGCGCCGCGAGCGGCGCGTCTTGGGGCGCATACCAGCCGTCGAGCGCGAGTGAACCGGCGGTGGTCATCATCGGATCCGCCGTCTCGACATTGTCCTTGATGAGAATGGGCACGCCGTGCAGCGGGCCGCGCGCACCACGGGCGCTGCGTTCCTGGTCCAATTCCGCGGCTATTTCGAGCGCGCGCGGGTTGACTTCGATCACGGCGCCGAGCATCGGGCCGCGGCTGTTCACGGCAGCGATGCGATCAAGATAGGTCTGCGTCAATTGCCGAGCGGTCAGCCGACCCGCGGCCATCGCCTCGGCGATATCGGCGAGGCTGAGCGGCGTCCCGGCTTGAACCGGCGCCGCGGGGGCGGGTGCCGCCTCGAGCGGCGTCACGGCGCTCGCCAGCGCGGCGGCCGAGGTGGCAAGAAAAAATTCACGACGGTCCATGTCAACACCTCCAGGATTGGCTTGGCGGGCACGCTATCGAGCGGCTAGTGTTGCATATCCCCAATCCGCACGCGCGCTCACAGGCGATCCTTGAGCACATCCGCCACTCGCAGTGCATTGGCGATGATGGTCAGGGTCGGATTGACCGCGCCGATGGAGGGAAAGAAGCTGGCATCGGTCACATACAGGTTGTCCAGTTCGTGGGCCTTGCAGTCGGGATCCAGGACCGAAGCGGCCGGGTCGGTGCCGAAGCGGGCGGTGCCGGCCTGATGGGCCGTGCCGCCGATGGGAATGTTCTTGCCGAGATACAGACTGCGTTCGAGCAGCAGCGGATGGGCGGCGAGTCCGTGCGCGCCGTTCTCCCGCAAGATCCGCTCGAGCTGCTTGCGCAGGCGCCGGTGCGATTCCAGATTGCCCTCCTCGAGGTTCAGGACCACGCGATCGCCGTCGTAATAAATGCGATTCTGCGGCCGCGGGAGATCCTCGCTCGACAACCAGAAATCCATCGAATGACGGGCCATCTGCTCGAAGGGCATCTTGGGCACCCACTCGAGCCAGCCGGGCAGCGCTTCGCCGCGTATCTGCGCGCCGTGCGAGGTTGCGCACATCTGAATGAGGCCGAGCGGATAGGGCCAATCGTCGGCGCCGAAATAGAAGTCGCTCACCGCCAGCGTCTTTTGAAACACGGTGTCATTCGGTTCACGCATCAACGCCATCAAGATGGATTGGTGATGGCGCATGTAGTTGCGTCCGACCTGGCCGGAGCCATTGGCAAGCCCTTGGCGGTGTACGTCATTGGCCGACCGCAGCAGCAGCAGCGCCGAAGACAGCGCGCCGCAGGCGACCACCACGACGCCGGCGGAGTAAGTTTCGCGCATCCCGGCGCGATCGACCTGCACGCCGGTGACGCGTCGGCCGGCCGCATCCGTCTCGAGTTTGGAGGCGTAGGAGTTGGTGAGCAGAGTGAGGTTCGGGTGTGCCTTGAGTGCCGGATCGACGCACATCACCTGGGCGTCCGCTTTGCCATTGAGCAGGCAGGGAAAGCCATCGAATGCATCGCAGCGGATGCATATGCTGGTCGGCGACACCTTGCCGTCGCTCTCGTCGAGCAAAATACCCAACGGAAGGTGAAACGGCTTGAGACCCAGGCGGCGCATGCCGGCGTCGAGCGCTTGGATGGCCGGTTCATGGGATACGGGCGGGTAGGGGTATGGTCCGCTCGCGGCCGGCTCGGTCGGGTCCTCGCCGCGCTGTCCATGCACGTGAAACAAGCGCTCGGCCTCCGCGTAGTACGGTTCGAAGGTCTCGTAGGGCAGCGGCCAAGCGGGGGAGGTCCCGTCCGCATGGTGAATTTCGTCGAAGTCGCGCTGACGCATGCGCAACAGCGCAGCTCCGTACACTTTGGAGTTGCCACCGACGCAGTAATGCAGCCCCGGTTGGAACGCGCGTCCGTCCCCACCGTACCAGGTCTCCTTCGCCTGATAGGCCCCCTCGACGAACACGGTCTGCGAGTCCCAATTGGCCCGGGTGCGCGGCAGGTAGTCGCCGCGCTCGAGCAGCAAGATACGCTTGCCCGTGGGGGCCAGCCGCTGGGCGAGCGAAGCGCCACCGGGGCCGCTGCCGATGACGATCAAATCGTAATGGTTGTCCGCCACACGCTCATCCTCCGGTGGCGAAGCCGGGATACAGCGTCATGCCGCCGTCGACGAACAGCGTCGTCCCGACCACATAGTCGGAGTGATCGGATGCGAGCCAAACGGCGGCACGCGCGATGTCCTCGGGCTCTCCGATGCGGCCGTACGGAATCAACGTCATCAACTGCTCGTACGCCTCCTGCGTCGACCAGGCGCTTTTATTGATCGGCGTGCGGATGGCGCCTGGTGCAATTCCGTTCACCCGGATTCGTTGCGGGGCCACTTCTTGCGCCAGGCTCTCCATCAGCATTTTGATGCCGCCCTTGGAGGTCGCATAGTTGGCGTGCCCTGCCCAGGGGATCTGTTGGTGAACCGAACTCATGCAGATGATTTTCCCGGCCGCACAGGACACCGCCGGGACGACGCCGCGGCGACGGAACTCGCTGATCGCCCGCCGTGCGCAGAGGAATTGCCCGGTCAAATTCACGTCGAGCACCTTGTTCCACTCGGCCAGAGTCATCTGCGTGAAAGCCGCATCGCGCTGCAGTCCGGCATTATTCACCAAGATGTCGATGGTGCCGAAGTGCTTGAACATCACTTCGAACATGTCCGACACCCCCGCCTCCGAGGACACGTCGGCCTGGATTGCGAAAGCGGCCGCGCCGGCGGCGCGGATTCGCGCCACCACCTCCTCGGCCGCGTCCTCACCACTGACGTAGTTGACGATGACGTCGGCGCCGGCCTCGCCCAAGGCGAGTGCGACCCCGCGGCCGATGCCCGAGTTGGCGCCGGTCACCAGCGCCTTTTGCCCCGCGAGGATGCGCTGCGCGGGGAGCGGGGGAGAAGTCGATCGTGCAACGGTCGCGGGAAGGGACGACATGGCAAATCTCCGGTGGGAAACATGGTGGGATGGGCGAAATTCACGGGCGTTCGGCACCGCGCTGGTTGGTATAGATTGCGAACAGGGTGTGCGACGCGCAAACGAAGAGCCGGCTGCGGTGGCGTCCGCCGAATGTGAGGTTCGAAACCGGATAGGGTACATGGATGGTGCCGAGTCGGGCACCGTCGGGGTCGATGCAGTGCACTCCGTCGGCGGCGCTGCACCAGAGATTGCCTGTCTGATCGAGGCGGAATCCGTCGGCATACCCGGGGATGATTTTGTGAAATTCGCGGCCGGACCCCAAGCGTCTGCCGTCGTCGAGCACGTCGAAGACCCGGATGTATTGCTTCGGATCGGCCGCAAATTGCAGACCGCTCTCCGCAACATACAGCCTGCGCTCGTCCGGGGAGAAGGCGATGCCGTTTGGCCCGTCGAAATCATCGGCCACGAGTTTGAGCTCTGCGCGTTCAGGATCGAACCGATAGACCGCGGGCGGCAGTTCCGAAGCTTGCTTGCCGCCTTCATAATCGGTGTTGATCCCGTAGACGGGGTCGGTGAACCAAATGCTGCCGTCCGAGCGGCACACAATGTCGTTCGGTGAATTCAAACGCTTGCCCTGGTAGTGCTCGGCGAGTGCGGTGAGCCGTCCGTCCCATTCGGTGCGCACGATGCAGCGGCGCTGATGTGAACACGTGATGAGTCGCCCTTGGCGATCGCGCGTGTTGCCGTTGGGAAAGCCCGCCGGATGGCGAAAGCTCGACACCCCAGTCGCGGCGTTCCAGCGCAGCAACCGGTCATTGGGAATGTCGCTCACGATGAGGCTGTCCTGATCGGCGAACCACGCCGGGCCCTCAAGCCACGCGAACCCCTCGCCCAATTTCTCGAGCGATGCATTCGGCAGTACGAAGCTTCGAAAGCGCGGATCGGCAATTTCATATGTGGACATCCGTTGACTCGCGGCTAGGTGCGGTTGCAGGGAGTGCCGCTGGGATTGATGTGCATCTGGACCGTCATGAGCACGGCAGGTTCGGATCCGAGGGTGCCCGAGCGATGGCCCTTGCGGCCTTCCCGCCACGCGCAGCCCTGGTCTTCGCCCAGGGAGAAATCGCCCGGACCTTGCTCGATGCGGGTGCCGTCCATCGCTTCGATCCACCACCGGCCGCGCAGCACGACAATCCACTGCGGAGCCGGGTTTTCGTGCCACTCACCGACCCAGCCCACCGGCTGTACGGTGAACACCACGGTCGAATCGCAGCGCATCTGCCGATCGTTCCATTGTGGTGCCGCCGGCCCGACCCGCGCGAGTTCAAATTCGCTCAGTTGGCACTGCGTTTGGTGACTTACCCCGCCGGCATCCGTCCACAGATGCCAGTAGCCGATTTGCGGTGAGGCTAGGGTGCTTTCGGTCATCCACGTCCTCCGTTAATCTCGCGATCATGAGTTTCATCAACGACTGCGCACCCTGGGTTCTGCGCGCGTGTCTGGTGGTGCTGTTTCCCTTCAGTGCCTTGGACAAGATTTTGAACTGGGAATCGGCCTGGAAGCAGGCAAGCAGCATGCCGTGTCCACGACTGCTCCTCGTGATTTCCATCGGCGTCGAAATTGTCATGCCGCTGTGCATCGTGACCGGGTGGCACGATCGATTGGCGGCTTTCATCCTCGGCGGATTTTGCGTGCTCACGGCGGTGCTGTTCCATCAGTTTTGGCGCTTTGCCGGATTCTGGCGATTCGAGGAAGGGGAGGGGCTGCAGCACTTCTGGGAGTTTCTGAAAAATTTCGGCCTCGCCGGCGGTCTCGGCTTCGTCATGCTGGTGACGCGCACACTTCCCCTTGATGAGTTCGTGCGGCATCCGCTCGAATCGACTCATGTGAGCGGCGCCGCGGCCGGAAGTCCGGTCGGCGCCGAAGGCTCTTCGACCAGCAAGAGCCGGTGACCATCGGGATCGGTGGCGAGACGGTCGGCCGCGCGCAGCGCACGGCCGCCCTCGGCTGCGACACCGAAGACAATCCAGTCGGATGCAATATCGCGAAGTCCGCTCGATCCGCGCATGCTGCCGGGCGGCCGATAGGCGAGCAGTTCGAGTCCCGGACCCGAAGATGCGGCGGGGCGCAGCCCGATGACGCGCACGTGTGCATGATCAATGTCGTCGAGTTTCGATTGAGCCTCGCCCCGGTTGATCGAGCGGCCGGTCACCCGCAGACCCAGTGAGCCGTAGAACGCGACACTGCGACGGGTTGAGGTGATGCATAGCGCCGTATGATCGATGCCGAGAAATGGCGAACTTGAGCGCGCCGCGACCTGCTCCCAATTGTGGTGGCCGTTGCCCGGGGGGAACCACAGCAGCTCCAGCGGATGACCGTCCGGATCGCGAAATTTGAAGGCCCGGACGCGCCCATTCGAAACAGGCAGGGTTTGCGGTGCATTTCGGCTGATCGGTTGCCATCCGCGGTGCGCGCGCAGATGCCCATAGGCGGTGTCCATGTCGCTCACCACGATGGCCAGATGTTGGAACCACCGATCGTTGCTGCGTCGCGAAGCGGGATACGGACGGCCGGGGTCTGCGAACTCGACCAAAGCGAGTTCCTCAGCGCCAAGCGCAAGCATCGTCTCAGTTGCACGTGCGCCCTCGCGCGCGAGCGCATCCAACAATCGTACAGGGTTCGGCGCGTGCACGGCGTTGCGAAATCCAAGGGCGGACCGATAAAAGTCCGCGGCGCGAGCGCGGTCCGCCACGACGCGGCACACGCGGATGATGCGCTGTGCTTTCATCCGACTGATAGTGATCATCGTTGCTGACCAGCGGACAGGGTGCAGCTGCGCAAAGCGCTGTCAGATCAAACCGACCGGAAGGGAACCCGAGCCTGACGCTGCCGACGGCGGCAGGGTCGGAGTGGGTCGCAATTACGGCTTTCCCCCATTCACTGGGCTGGGTGGTTTTCGGCTGCACCCGCATACCGGTTAGTGCATAATTACCCCACCGACGCGCTCCTAGGCGCGCGAGTACAAGCAACATACGAGAACGCATCCTCCCGATGAGCAGTTTGTCCGATCCGATCAAGTTCGGCCGCATGGAAGTGCGGTCAGGAATGTTCGAAGCGACGACGGTATACGGACAATGAATCGGCCCCGTTCCAAGACCGGTGTCGGCGCCTCGGTCAAGTTGAATCCGACCGCGCTCAGCGTGCGGCGCGCAATTCGTCCGGCTAACACCACCAAAACCACCCGTGTCACCGTATTGTTCGCCGATCTGCGCGGCTACACGGGAATGGCCGAGCGGCTGGCACCAGCCCAGATCGTGCCCTTGCTGGATGAATTCTTCGGTGTGCTCGCGGCTGCGACGGCGCGGCATGGCGGCCAGGTTTTTCACATGGCGGGCGATGGGATGATGGCTGGCTTCGGGGTCGATGCGGTCGAGGATGGCGCGCGTCAAGCGCTGACCGCCGGCCATGCGATGCTGCAGGAGTTCTGCGCCGTCGCGGCGCGCTGGCGCCGCGAACTGTCGATCGAGACCGGAATCGGGGTTGGGTTGCACCTGGGAGAGGTGGCGCTGGGATTGCTCGGTCCGCCGGGCCACAAGCAGACCACGCTGGTGGGGGATACCGTCAATGTGGCGGCGCGCCTCTGCAGCCGGGCACGGGCGGGCGAGGTATTGCTCTCCTGCACGGTGGCCGCCGCCCTCGAGGCGGCCGGCGTCGCGCCGGGGGCCGATCCGCGCTCGATCCCCTTCTTGCAATTGCCGCAGTTCGAGCTGCGCGGGCGCAGTGCGCCGCTCGATATCTGGTGCGTGCCCGCGGTCGAGCGTCTCGCCTTTTAGAAGGGCTCTGTTACACTTTTTTTGCACGTTGAGCCCTCGTGGCGGAATCGGTAGACGCAACGGACTTAAAATCCGTCGGTTAACAGCCATCCCGGTTCGAGTCCGGGCGAGGGCACCAAAAGTTAAATTCCCCGCCTCCTACACGCGAATGGGAAAACCCCGACCCGATTGAAGAGCCGTTGGCGGCTCAACCGTTTGCTGCCTAGGACGTTACAACGGTATTGCCCGACTGGAGTCTGCAGGTGCCGGCACTCGAGCGGCGGTTCCGGGTGATCGTCGCGGATTTGCCGGGCAGCGGCCACAGTGCGCCACCGCGGGGCGGCTACAGCATCGCCGGCTTTGCCGATGCGATGTGGTCCTTGCTCGATCATCTGGGCGAGTCGCGGGTGAATGTCGTGGGCTTCTCCCTTGGCGGTGCCGTGGCGCTCGAGATGGCGCTGCAGCGCCCCGAACAGGTGAGCCGCCTCGGCCTCATCAACAGCCTCGCAAGCTACCGGCTGGATCATTGGAGTAAGTGGCTCGAGGCCTTTCTGCCGTTGCTGCTCATTCCGCTCATCGGCATGCGCCGGGCGGCGCGGCTCGCGGCCCTAAGACTGTTCCCGCAGCCCTGGCAGCACGGCCTGCGCGAACGCGCCGCGGCCGTGGTCAGTGTCATTCCGGCCGCCAGCTATTTGAGCACCGGGTGCGCCCTGATCGGTTGGAGCGCTGCCGATCGCCTGGATCGGCTGCGCAGCAAAATCTTGATGATCGCAGCGGAGGCGGATTTTACCCCGCTGGCGGAGAAGCGCGCGCTGGCTGCGCGGCTGGGTGCCGAGTGCGTGGTGGTTCGCGGTTCGCGGCATGGCACGCCCTTCGATGCGGTGCGGGTCACGAACGCGAGCCTGCTCGCTCTGCTCACCGACACGGCGCTGCCGCCGGCCGAGCACCGGGTCTGCGATGAGGGCGCCAACGCCCATGCACTGCCGTTGATCGGCAGCCTGGCCGAGGAGAGCATGCAAGCTTCGCGCGCAGCGCCAAAGCCGCGGTTGGCGGCATGAAACTGTATTCACCCTCCACGCCGGTCATCGGTTGATCCTGCGCAGCCGCCCATCCGTTATGCTTGAGCCTCGCCGCGCGACGGCGAACCAGTCACATGCAAAGATCTCTCACCCCCACCGAGTCCGCGCCCCGGTGGCTTCGGCGTTTTGCGCTGGGCCCGACCGACTTGCTGCGCGATGCGACCTACCGGCGCTTGTGGACCTCGATCCTCATTTCATCGTTCGGCGGCCAGGTCACGCTGCTGGCGCTGCCGCTGTCGGCCGCCGTGTTGCTGCATGCCTCACCCACGCAGATGGGGGTGCTGACCGGGGCCGAACTGTTCCCCTTCGTGCTCTTCTCGCTGCCCACCGGCGTGTGGCTCGATCGGGTGCGCAAGTTGCCGGTGTACGTGATCGGCGAACTGTCGATTGCCGTGGCCGTCGCCACCGTGCCGCTCGCCTGGTGGTTCGGATGGCTGTCGATGCACTGGCTCTATTTCGTGGGGTTTCTCATCGGTGCGGTGAACACGACCGCCGGCAGCGCCGCGCAAATCGTGCTCACACAAATCGTTCCGCGCGAGCGGCTGGTCGAGGCGCACGCGAAGAATTCGCTGGCTTCATCGACCGCGGAGGTCACCGGGCCGGGCGCGGCCGGCGCCTTGATCAAGGTTACGGGCGCACCCGTGGCGCTGCTGGCCGATGCGGTGCTGCTGTTGATCTCGGCCTCGATTTTACGCGGCGTCCCGGTCAAGGAAACCCCGAGTGCAACCCAGGCCGCATTCTGGCCCGCCATGCGCGAGGGGCTGACCTTCGTGCGCACGCACCGGCTGCTGGTGACCATGGCGAGCTGCGTTGGCGTGTGGCAATTGTGCAATCAGGCGGCCATGGTGGTGCAGATCCTCTTCGCCACCCGTCAGCTCGGATTGACCGAACGGAGTGTCGGGTTGTGCTACGTGGCGCTCGGGGTGGGCACGGTCACCGCCAGCGCGCTCGGCAATCGGATCGTGCGGCGGCTGGGGCCGGGCCCGACGCTGGTCTTAGGCATTGCGGTTTGCGCCACGGGGTGGTTGGTGCTGGCCGTCGCGCCCTTGAACCGGCTCGGTATCGCCGCCTACGCCTGGATGCTGTTCTCGTACGGGGTGGGCGCGGTGTTCATGTTCATCAATTTTCTCTCCCTGCGCCAATCGGTGACGCCGGGGCCCATGCTCGGGCGCATGACGAGCACCATGCGGTGGCTGATCCTGCTGCCGGCGGGGCCGGGAGCGCTGCTCGGCGGGTGGCTGGGCGAGCATCTTGGCCTGCGCGCCGCGCTCGGCTTCGCCGGGGTGACGGCCCTGTTGCTGGCGGTCATCGCGTCCCGACTCGAGGTCATTCGCAGCATCAGGACACTGCCGACGCTCAGGGCGGAGGCCGTCACGCCCTATTCGGCGGAGGGCGACGGTATTTGACGGCTGTCAACCGGCGGCCGGGTCGATCCGTTTCGGGTGTTAACGAGTAAGGAGATCCCCGATGAAACACGCCACGAAAGTACTTGTTCTCGCCGCCTGCCTCGCCGGCGCGATGCTCGCCCCGCTGGCCGCTTCGGCCGCGGTGGGGGTGGATATCACCATCGCGCCACCCGCGGCGCCCGTGGAAGTAATTCCCGGGCCGCGCGCCGGATACGTCTGGGCGCCCGGCTATTGGGACTGGCGGGGAAACGCGCACGTCTGGGTACCCGGCCGCTGGCTCCCCGAGCGGCATGGGTACCACTGGGTGCCGGATCGCTGGGAGCAGCACGGCCCCCACTGGCATCACGAACCCGGCCATTGGGAGCGCTGATGGGCTCGCGGTGCTGGTCACAGATGAAAAGGTAGCTTCAACTCTTTGATTTGGCTAAGCTCGCCGCCCAATGAGCAGCGAAGCAGACGGCCTGTGTGTCGAAAAAGTCCATGTATGGCGCGGGGAGCGGCATGTCCTTAAGGGCGTGAGCCTGCAGCTGCGAGCCCAGGAGTTGCTGCACGTGTCGGGACCGAACGGCACCGGCAAAACCACCCTGCTCAAAGTGGTGAGCGGCTTGCTGCGCCCGGAGCAGGGCAGCGTCAGCTGGCGCGGCCGCTCGATCTCGCAGGCGCGGTCGGACTACCAGTGCGCCATGGCGTATGCCTCGCACGAGCCGGCGCTCAAGGGCGATTTGACGCCCCTGGAGAATCTGCGCTTCATGGTGGGGCTCAAGCGCCGCGTGAGTCTCGCCGGATTGCGTGCGCGCCTCGAGCGCACCGGCGTTTCCGGCTGTGCGGACCTGCCGGTGCGCGTGCTGTCGGCGGGGCAGCGCCGCCGCGTGGTCATGGCGCGGGTGCTGGCGGCCGAGGCCGATCTGTGGCTGCTCGATGAACCATTCACCAACCTTGATGCGGCCGGCGCGGGTCTGTTGATGACGCTTCTCGAGGAACATCTGCAGGGTGGCGGATCGGCCCTGGTGGTGGCGCACCATGAACTCAAGCTCGCCGCGACCCTGCGACGGCTGGAGTTGGCGGCATGAGCGTCGGGGTCTGGCAGGCCACGCTGCTCATCATTCAGCGTGATCTGTCCTTGAGTTTCCGGCGCCCGGAGCAGCTGCTGCAGCCGCTGGTGTTTTTCCTCATCGTGACGACCCTGTTTCCGCTCGGGCTCAGCGTGCAGCTGTCGCTGTTGCGGGACATGGCGCCCGGCGTCCTGTGGGTTGCGGCGCTGCTGTCCTCACTGCTCTCCTTGGATGCGCTGTTCAAGAGCGACGCCGACGATGGCACGCTCGAACAGCTGGCGCTGTCCGGGCAGAGCCTCACGGTCATCGTCGTCGCCAAGACCTTCTCGCACTGGCTGGTGAGCGGTG
>Ga0181534_10001642_pt1 | contig 14416 bp, 11 predicted proteins | sample PEATcosm2014_Bin_37_FD_119758 | JGI IMG/M metagenome (GOLD analysis project Ga0181534, IMG submission 119758) | Peatland microbial communities from MTU Mesocosm Facility, Houghton, MI, USA - PEATcosm2014_Bin17_10_metaG | ecosystem: Environmental > Terrestrial > Soil > Wetlands > Peat | place... | reverse complement strand
TGCCCCGCACTCCAAACCCGCCGCCGATGCAGGAGCAGGAACGGCGCAGGTCGGTCGGGCGATCCATAACGTTGATTCAGATGCCGAATACCCTGTGCCGCGGCGTCGAGCAACATCTGGTCGGAATCCATGGTTTCCGCCGGCGCGTCCGCCCAATCCGAGAGCAACGCGAAATAAAGCTCACCGTCCGCAGATGCCAGGAAGTGGACCTCGAGGCGATCGATCTGGGTGTCAAGGGCGTCACGCGTGGTCAGCAGTGCCGGGACGACCACCAGCGTCCTGAGATTCGACGGTATGCCGCCGCGCAACGCCATGGCGGGCAGAATCGTGGCGCCGGCTCTGGCGGCAGCGCGATTGACCAGTGCGATCGCCGCGTCCAACGCCGGGATAAGGCCCACGAGCGCGAGCAGTCCCAGGGTGAGAAGGCCGACGCCTCGCGTCCCGAGCATGAGCAGTGGCGCGCCGAGGACGATGACACTCAGCAACCCGATGACCATCATGTAGCCGCCGACCCCCTGGCTCTTCGCGAAACGCCACGGCCGGCTCCAAAAGGTCGCGCGAAACTTCAGCGATATCTCCAAAGCGGGCCGCCCTTCGGCGATCAAGTGGTAGCCTGGATCGGCGGCGCGACCTGGGCCGGCACCATTCGCCGCCGCCACGGCGGCATGAGTCACCGCGAGCTCATCGTGCTTCGACCCGCGCGCGATCTGCTCGATGGCGGCGCGGTACAGATTGCGCGTGGGAAAATCCATCGCCCCGAAATCGCCGGCTGCGCGCAGCGCCTCATCGACCAGACTCACACTTTCAAAAAACTCCGCCCAATCCAAATCCGACAACAAGCGCATGCTCGTGATGATGTTGCGCACGGTGACATTCGAGGCCCCCTGCTTTTGGAGCTCATCATGGACCATTTGATCGCCGGTCGTGCCTTGGGCCGCCAGCCGCTGTTCCAGCCACAGCAGCGCCGGGGTGATATTCGGATCCTGATCGCGCAGCCTCTGGACGAGCTGGACCATGAAGGCGGGCGAGAATTGCGTCCCGCTCGCGGCGCAGCGAATCAGTGCGTCGGGTTCCGCGGGGATACCGCCAAAACCCAGCAACCGGTCGGCGATCCCATCGGCTTCCTGGCGCGCGGCGCGCTTCCCGACGATGCTCGCGGCCGCCCGGCGCAGATTCTCGAGCAGCACGATGCGCAACGTGATGGCGACGGCCCACAACTCGCCGATGGTGAGTGGTTGGACCTGTTGATATGCGCGAACGAAGCGGCGCAGCGACTCCGGGTCGAAACGGCTGTCCGTGTGCGCAACGAAAGCCCAGGCCACGCCGAACACCCGCGGGTAACCGCGAAACGGCTCTCCCTCGAGCTTCGGCAGCAACCGATAAAAGCTGGGCGGCAGGTCTTCGCGGATTTCGCGGATCTGCTCCTCGACCAAGTGGTAGTTGTCCAACAGCCATTCGGCCGCCGGGGTGATCGGACGGCTCTCGGCCACCGCCGCGGCGATGGTGCGGTATGCGGCGAGCAGGATGGTTTCATTGTCTCGAAGGCGGCCAGCCAGCGAGCGCCGCGCGATCGGATTTGCGCAGATGCGTTGTGCGGTGGCGAGACTGCTCGCGTGCTGTTCCAATCGCTCGACACTGAACAGTTCGGCGCGAATCAGTTCCTCGGTATTCCACGGGGAAACCGCCGGCCGCCGTCGGAAGGCGGGCCCGAGCAGGGAGGTCAGCAGGATCATCGGTGGGGCGCCTCAATCGGGACCGAGCATTAGGCGCGTTGGAGGTGCGTTCGGTCGGTGCGGCAACGCACATTGGCCCCGCCGCGGGGTCTCTTCAGCCGTCCTGCCTGGAACTACGTGTCGATGAACGCAACCGCCAAGGCTCGGTACAGACTCTCCCTGCACACCAAAGCGCTGGCTCCCCGGCCAAGCAGAGTTACCGCCATCAGCGGCAGCGTGAGATTGCGATTGCCGGTCATCTCGCTCACGATGACAAGCGCCGTGAGTGGCGCCTGAACCACGCCGGCGAAGTAAGCGGCCATGGTCAGCAGCACGATCGCGCCTGCCGGCGCGTAGGGCAGATACTGGCTCAAGGTGCCGCCGAGGCCGGCGCCGACCGCCAGGGACGGGGCGAAAATCCCGCCCGGGATTCCGGTCACGTAGGATGCCAGCGTCGCGAGTGCCTTCAACAGCGCAAATGAATCGCTTGGAACGACTTCTTGTTGGACGATGGCCCGGGCCTGCGCATAGCCGGTGCCAAATGTTGCGCCGGCCGAGGCCCACCCGATGAGGGCCACGACGAGGCCGCACACGAGGGCGAACCGGATCGGTGCGTGAAGCTTCGCGTCCCTTAGTCGACGCGGCAGGCCGCGGCGAAGTGCGAGCATGCACCGGGAAAATACGCCACCGGCGAGCCCACCCAGCAAGCCGCAAACCGGCACGATGACCCACATGCGCGCTTCGGTCAGCGAAGCCTGGGTCGATCCGAAATACGTGTAGTTGCCGACCAGCGCCACGGAGGTCACGCCCGCCAGGATGACCGCGGTGAAGATGGTCCCGGACGTGCGCTCCTCGAACGATCGGGAAAGCTCCTCGATGGCAAAGACGACGCCGGCCAACGGGGTGTTGAATGCGGCAGCAATGCCGGCGGCACCTCCTGCCAGGATCAACCCGCGATCGACGTCGGCGGCGGAGAATCGGGTGAACCGCCGCAGCGAATGCATGATCGAAGCCCCGATCTGGACGGTGGGGCCTTCGCGACCGATGGATGCCCCGCTGCCGAGCGCGATCAGCGTCAGCAACAGCTTGCCCGCCGCTATGCGCATCGACAGCAGGCGATTGCGCGCACCGATATCCGCGATTGACAGCGCGGCGATGGTCTGCGGTATTCCGCTGCCCTGCGCACCCGGAAACAAGCGATGGGTGAGCCATGCGACGAGTGCGAGTCCCACCGGCGGCGCAAACCACGCCCACAATTCGGTGCGATGAACCCCCCATTCGAACAATGCAAGGGCCGCATCGCTGCCGCGCGCAAAGGCGACCGCGGTCGCACCCGTGGCCACGGCGCCGCCCCAAAAGACCAGTCCCCGCAGCCACGGATCCGGGTTCAACCATCGTCGCAGGCGTCGCACCGCGTTCGGCATACCCCCTGCCGAGGGGGGCGGCGGAGAACTCATCGGAAAACCATCAGGATCGACCGCCGGATCGACACTTCACAATCGCGCAGCATATGGGTGAGTTCCCGTCATGTTCTGTGAGCGCTTCAGGGCCATTGCGCTAGACGTTGGTCATTGGTCCCATTGCCGAGTTTAACGGTTCGAGCTACCGTGCGGCCATCGAAAACATGAGGTGGACCGTGAGAAAATTTTGGGTTGCATGCCTGTTGGTGAGTTCCCTGGTCCTGCCGGCCCTGTCTGCGTACGCCGATGATGACAGCGACACGGTCGAGCTGTTCAAAAATGCCGGTGCGAGCGCGGCATTTTTCAATTCCAGCTACGGCTATGCGGTTTTCCCGACGATCGGCAAGGGTGGTTTCGTGGTCGGCGGAGCTTACGGCTCGGGCCGCGTCTATCAAAAAGGCAATTACGTCGGCGACACCTCGATGACGCAGGTGAGCGTCGGCTTCCAGATGGGCGGCCAGGCTTATAGTGAGATCATCTTCTTCCAGGATCAGCGCGCGTTCAACGAGTTCACATCCGGCAACTTCACGTTCAGCGGCAACGTGAGCGCGGTCGCCATCACCGCAGGTGCGTCGGCCAGCGCCGGTACGGGGGGCAGCACGGCGGGTGCAAGCGGCGGCAAGAAGGACGCGACGACCGCGGGTGAGTATCAAAAAGGCCTCGCCGTCTTCACCATTGCCAAAGGCGGACTCATGTACGAGGCTTCGGTTGCCGGGCAGAAGTTCACCTATAAGCCGAAATAGCCGGCTGATTTCACGCCCGCGATCGCGCGGTGGTTGACAGCGATCCGGACAACCGGATACAAGATCGCGTGCATCCATCGCCATTTCCCTTGCGCCCGGCGTGCGGTGCGCGCCAACCCATGACAAAACCCGTGCTGATCGCACTGTCGTTCGGCCTCGCGGCGGCGTGGGCCATGTGCCCGTGCACGGCGGCGCCGAGCGCGGCGGCTGCGGCCTCCATGGATCGCGACATGCTGGAAGTGACGGTCCCCACCCTGCAGCGCTATTACTCGGAGCACAAATACACCGTCACGCAGGTGGTTAAGTGGCACCTCGCGCGCATCGAACGTTACAACGGTGTGTATCGCGCCGTCGAAACGGTCATGCGCACTCAAGCGCTCGAGGCCGCGGCCCGCGAGGACGCGCAACTCGCGCACGGCTCGCCCATGCAGGGCGCGCTGTGGGGCGTGCCGATGGTGATCAAGGCCAACACCAGCATCGGCGGCGAGGTGACCACGGACGGGTGGATGGGATTCAAACTGCCCGGCCACGAACTCACCGCACCGCGCGATGCCACCGTCGTCGCGAAGCTGCGCGCGGCGGGCGCGATCATTCTGGGCCATACCAACATGCCGGATTTCGCCAACAGCGACACCAATCGGAGCAGCTCCTTCGGCCGCACCGGCAACGCCTACGACGTGCGCTTCTCACCGGGCGGATCTTCCGGGGGCACCGTCACCGCGGTGAATGCCAACATGGCGGTGTTGGGCAACGGCACCGACACCGGCAATTCGATCCGCATGCCTTCGGCGACCAGCGCGGTGGTCGGGGTCTTTCCGACGCGCGGCCTGGTCAGCATCGCGGGCATCGCGCCGCTCGACTGGCTGCCCGACAACACCGGTCCGATTGCCCGCAACGTGACCGATGCCGCGATCGCGCTTGCGGTGATGGCCGGCGAAGATCCGCTGGATCCGCGCACCGAACGCACCGGCGCCGCTGCCGGCGCCGAGCCGGGAACGTACGCGCGATACTTGAAGCCGGATGCCTTGAAGGGCAGGCGCTTCGGGGTGCCGGCGTTCATATTGAAAGGTACCGGCATCCCGTTCCACGGCATACCGGCCGCGGTTCCCGAAGGGACGGTTGCCGAATTGTCGGCGGCCGCGGCGATCCCTCTGCAGCCGAAGACCCTCGAGGCTTTCATGAAAGCGGTCGACGAGTTGCGCGCCGCCGGTGCGACCCTGGTCTTCGATGAGGGAATTCTGCCCGAGAGCTTCGCGCTCGGCGCCTGCCGCATCAGCACCTATGCCTATCAGCGCGAAGGAACCGAACATTTTCTCTCGCGGTATGGCCCGGAGCAGTACCACTCGACGGCCGAGTACGCGAAGGCGGTCGGCGCGCCCATCGATCCGCAAATCATGGGCGCAGAGGCGTCATACGTGCGCGTCGGCGACGTGACCATTGCGCAGGTCGACCTCGAGCGGGATCCGGATGCCGCGGCCGGCTATTACGGCCCTCGGCAGCGCACGCTCGCGGCCTACCTCGAGACGATGGACCGCTATCATCTCGACGGCTACGTCTATCCCGCAACCCAGATGCCGCCGCCCGATGAGACCATGCCGCAGGATGGAAAGCTGAGCGAAGGGCCGCACTCGGCCACCTCCTGGGTCAACATGATCGGCGTGCCCGCGGTGGTGGTGGCGGGCGGCTTCTACGCCGGCGGGCTGCCTTTCGGCCTGGAATTCTCGGGCCGCCCGTGGCGGGATGGGGATCTGCTGGGTTATGCCTATGCGTTCGAATCGCGCACGCATCACCGTCATCCGCCGGTGCTGGTCGAACGCGGCCTGCTCAACGCCGTTCCCTGAGATTCGATGCCCAAGCTCAGCGCAGCCCCCGACTGGTCCTCCCAATTCGCAACCTACGTCGCCACGATCGGCGCGGCAGTCGGACTGGGCAGCATCTGGCGCTTCCCCTATCTCGCCGGCAAATACGGCGGCGGGGTGTTCATCGGTGTGTTCGTTTTCGCCTGCCTGTTCATCGCGGCGCCCCTGCTGGTCGCGGAATTCATGATCGGACGTTACGCCAAGCGGCCTCCGCTCGACGCCGCCGGCGCCATGGCGCAAAGCGTCGGCGGTTCACGCCGCTGGAACATCATCGGCGCCCTGGGAACGAGCGCCTCGTTCGTGATCTGCTCCTACTACAGCATCATCGCGGGGTGGATCATCGCCTATACCTTGAAGTGCGCGCGCGGCACGCTCACCGGCCTGCCGCGCGCGGCGCTGCACGACGAATGGCAGAACTTCCTGTCGCGTCCCGGGCTGCTGATGGCGTGGCAGGTGCTGTTCCTGGGTGCTGTCGCCTTCATTTCCGCGCGCGGGGTCGGCCGCGGCATCGAACTTGCGAGCCGGATTCGGGCGCCGGCGCTCCTGGTCTTGTTGCTGCTGCTCGATGCCTATGCGCTCGCCACCGGCAACGTGGGCGAGGCGATGCGCTTCGCCTTCGCGCCCCACTGGAGCGCGGTGTCCGGAGAACTGGTGCTCGCGGCCATCGGTCAGGCGTTCTACGCGACCGGGGTCGGCGCCGCCGTCATGCTCGCCTACGGTGCATACATGTCGCGCGGCACGCCTCTGGTGCGGCCGGCGCTGATCATCACCGCCTCCATTTTGCTGGTGTCGCTGCTAGCGACCTTGCTGGTATTTCCGCTGGTGTTTCGTTTCCACATGGATCCGGCGGCCGGTGCGACGCTGGTATTCGAAGTGCTGCCCGCGGCTTTCGCGATCATGCCCGGTGGTCGGCTCATCGGCACGGCTTTCTTTCTGCTGCTCATTCTTGCCGCGCTCACCCCTTCGCTCGCGATGTTCGAACCCCTGGTGGCCTGGCTCCAAGCGCGCGCCGTGAAACGCGGGCGGGCGGTCCTGATCACCGCCGTGGCCCTGTGGATCGCGGGAATCGGTTCGGTGCTCTCCTTCAACGTGCTGGCTCAGTGGCATCCGTTCGCGCATGTGCCGGTGCTTGCGGGCAAGACCGTGTTCGAGCTTGCGGATTTCGTCGCCGGCGACATCCTCCTGCCCTTGGGGGCGCTGTTCAGCTGTCTGCTGGTTGGCTGGCGATTGGATGCGCACCGGTTTGCGGCCGAAATCGGCGGCAACACGGCCCGGGTGTGGCGCGTGTGTCGCTTCATGCTGCGCTACCTGTGCCCCGCCGCCATCCTCGCCGTCCTGCTTGCCGCTTTCCTGCCGGGGCAATCCTAGCCCGGCAGGCTCGTCAGCGCATCGACGAAGCGGTCGGCCCAAATCCCGGCCCCGGCCTCTGTGGAAATGAGGTCCTGCCGAAACTCGACCTGAAGGTACGGCAGTCCGCGGCGCATCGCGTGCTGCGGCGTCGTGTAGTCGATGTCCACTTCGAGCGGGTAGGGTTGGTTGTCGCCGACGGTGATGCGCGGATCGCGGCGCAGGGCTTCGATGGCGGACGAGGCGAGCGGATCATCCGGGAGATGGCTCAATCCGATGTGCCATGGCCGGAACTGCCCGTCGAGTCGCGGCGTGCAGGAATGGATCGACAAGAACAGCGGCCGCGCCCCCTGCGCGGCGAGTCCATCGAGCGCGGCGCCGATCGCCCGGTGGTAGGGCAGGAACAGCGCCTCGATCCGCGCTGCGCGCGCGGCAGCCGTCAGCTCGAGATTGCCGGGAACGATTTGTCGATCGCTCTCTGTGGCGATCGAGGCCGGATCCGACGGGTGGCGATTGCAGTCGATCACCAGCCGCGAATACCCGGCGAGAAACGCCGGTGCCCCGAGGCGTTCGGCAACGCCCAAGGCCACCCAGCGCGCACCGAGGTCGATGGCGATGTGGGTGCCGAGCTGCTCGGGCGACATGCCGAGGCTGCCGAGCGATGCGGGAATCGCGGCGCTAGCATGATCGCAGACGACGAAGTAATTGGCGCCGCGTCCCGGCCGCTGTTCGAACGGCGGCACATCGGCGCTTCCGAGCAGGGCGGCGTGGCCCTCAAGCATGGCGGAATTGGACTTCGCTGACGTTCATGGTGCTCGCTCGCGCGGGATTCTAGCAGCTCGCCTTGGGCGATGCCGTGGCGGTCAATCGGCGCTATCATCGACAACTGGCCGCACGAAGGGAGCGCGAGCATGAACAAGGGGGATCTCGCGATACTCGCGTGGAGCGATCTCGGGTCGATATTGCGTACGCGCGCCATCCCGCTCGATCAGCTTCCGGCCAAGCGCGCGCATGGCGTTGGCTGGGCCGCGGCGGGCAATGCGATGACACCCTTCGACGGCATCGTCGACAACCCCTGGGGCCCGATGGAAGAGGTGCGCCAGGTGCCGGTCGAAGGCGCTTCGGTGAGCATTGCGGCACGCGATAACATTCCGGCGTTCCATCTTCACCTGACGCGCACCCTGGCGCACGATGGCACGCCCGGGGACTGCTGTCCGCGCAATTTTTGCGCATCGGCTCTGCAAATGCTCGAGGCCGAAACCGGCTGGACGCTGTGGTCGGCGTTCGAACACGAATTCACGGCGGTCGATGCGCCGTTCCCGCTGGGGGCCGTGTATTCGGTGGAGGCACTGCGCAACGCCGCGGCCTTCGCCGCGGAGACGACGGCGGCGCTGCGCGTGCTCGATCTCGAATGTTTCGAGCCCGAGTTCGGCAAGGGACAATTCGAGGTCAGCTGCGCGCCGCGGGCGGGGCTTTCGGGTCCCGACAGCGCGTTGTTGGTCCGTGAGGTCATCCGCGAAGTCGCGCGCCGTCACGGCCTGCGCATGACCTTCTCGCCGAAGCCCGCGCCCACCGCGGCGGGCAGCGGCATGCACATCCACTTCAGCTTTCGCGATGCGCATGATCGGCCGGTTCTCTACGATTCAGAGCGGCCCGGTCTCGTGACGCGACGCGCGGCGGCCTTCATCGGGGGCGTCATGCGACACATCGATGCGCTCACGGCGATCAGCGCCCCCACGCCGGCCTCTTATTTGCGGCTTGGGCCCGGACATTGGAGCTGCGGCTACGCGGCGTTCGGCGTGCAGAACCGCGAGGCGGCACTGCGGGTGTGTCCCTCCGTCGACGCGGAGCCCGCGGCGGCCGCGGCGGCGACCAATCTCGAACTGCGAACTCCGGACGGCACCTGCAATCCCTATCTCGCGATCGGCGCGCTCGCGCTGGCAGGGCTCGCGGGCGTGCGCGCCAACCTGCCGCTGCCGACGCCTGTCGAGCGCGACCCGGAGGCCTTGGGTGAGGCCGAGCGGCAGCGCCTGGGCATCAAGGCGCTCCCCACGAGCCTGACCGCCGCGCTCGACGCATTGGCGGCCGACGAAGTGGCGCGCGGCTGGCTGCCGCCGCGCCTGTACGAGACATTCATGAACATCAAGCGGATGGAAGCCGCGCGTTTCGCGCACGCCGAGCCCGAGGCGATCGCGGCGGCGTACCGGGCCGTGTACTAGGAACCCCTATGGACGAGATTCCCCTGATCGATCATCACTGCCACGGCGTCGTCACCGGCCCCATGACGCGCGCAGGCATCGAGGCGCTCATGTCGGAGAGCTATGCGCCGCCGGCGCCGGGCACGAACCACTTCCAAAAGCCATTGGGGCTCGCGATTCGCCGCCACTGCGCGCCGCTGCTCGATCTGGCACCCCTCGCCCCGGCCGACGAGTACGTCGAGCGGCGCCTCGCGCTCGGCACCGCGGAGGTCACGCGGCGCCTGCTGCGTGCCTGCCGGATGCGCTCGCATCTGCTCGACACCGGACATCGCGGCGCGGAAATCTCCTCGCCCGAGGAGTTCGCGCTGTTGTCTGGCCACGCGGTGCGGGAGATCGTACGTATCGAAGCGGTGGCCGAGGAAGTCGCCGCTTCCGGCATCGGCGCGGATCGCTTCGCCGCACGCTTCGCCGAAGTGCTCGAAGAACGGGCGGCGAACGCCGTCGGCCTCAAGAGCATCGTCGCCTATCGCACCACCTTCATGATCGATCAAACCGCGCCCACGCCGGCCGCGGTCGCGGCGGCCGCGGGCGCGTGGCTCGCAGGCCTCGGCGGCCGCCGCCCGCGGCTGTCCGATCCTGTGTTGATCCGGCACGGTCTGTGGATCGGCGCCGAACTGTGCCGCAAGCGCCGTTTCCCGTTGCAGCTGCACGTCGGATTCGGCGACCCCGACGTCTACATGCATGCCTGCGATCCGACGCATTTCACCGACTTCCTGCGCAGCATGGAGGCCTGGCAGGTGCCAGTGACGTTGCTGCACAACTATCCGTTCATCCGCGAGGCCGCCTGGCTTTCCGAGGTGTTCCAGAACGTCTACTACGATGTCGGGGTGATCCTGAACTTTACCGGCGCATCGAGCGGGCGCGTCATGGCGGAGGGGCTCGAACTCGGTCCGTTCAGCAAGCAGGTGTTCAGCTCGGACGCGTTCGGCCTGCCTGAACTGCACTATCTCGGCGTCACGCTGTTTCGGCGGACGCTCAAGCAGAACCTCGACGCGTGGATCGGCGCAGGCGACTGCACGGCCGCGGACGCCGAGGCGATTTATCGCGCCGTGGCTTACGAGAACGCGGCGCGGATTTATCCGCTCTGAGCGCGCGCCGCGCGTCGTTGGTGGAAATAGGAGCCCAGGAACAGCGCGAGCACGGCGAGTGTCACCGATGACCAGCGCGGATTGGCGACGAAACAGGCGGTAAAGGACAGGAGCGAGGCGAGCCACGCGAATCCCGAGGTGAAAACGCCGCCGGGAGTCTTGAACGCCGCGGTGACATGATCCCCGCGCGCCCGCATCACCCAATGCGCGGGGATGATCAGCAGGTACGACAGGGTGCCGGCGCTCACCATCAACACGAAAATCTGCTCGCCGGCGCCGGTCAGCGCGAGTGCGCAGCCGATGAGCCCCGGCACCACGACGCCGATCACCGGCACCTGGCGCCGATTCGTGCGTCCAAGCCACGCCGGCAGATAGCGGGCGCGCGACAGCGCAAAGGTCAGGCGCGAATAGGCGAAGATGGCCGAGAACAGGCATGCGAGAAAGCCCGCCAGGCCGCAAAGATTGACCAGTGCGACCACCCAGTGCCCGCTGCCGGCGGGCCGCACCGCCTCGAGCGCCACCACGAGCGGGTCCTGCACGTCCTTGAGGGCCAGCACGCCGGCCGCCCCCGGCGCGGCGACCAGGAGCAGCGCGGCGAATGCGGTCAGGATGAGCATCGCCGCGGTCATGCCGCGCGGCAGATTGCGTTCGGGGTCGCGCGTCTCCTCGGCGGCCATCGCGATGCCCTCGACCGCGAGAAAGAAAGCCGTGCCGAACGGCAGTGCCGCCCACAGCCCGGTCAAGCCGTGCGGCAGCCAGCGGCTCGTGCCCGCGGCCAGCGGCTCCTCGAACAAGCGGCCGACCACGACGTGCGGCGCCGTGACGGCGACGAATACGATCAGGCCGAACAGCGCCACGAGCGCCATGCCGAGCAATACGCGCAATGCTTCGCCGACGCCCACGGCATGGATCGCGACGAAGATCACGAACACCCCGATGACCACGGGCGGCCCGCCGAAACCCGTGAGCGCTTTGAGATAAGCCTGCAGAAACACCGTGATCACCGCCGCCGCGGCCACGTATTCGATCCAGATGCACCCGCCCGCGAGGCAGCCGGCGATCGGGCCGAACGCGCGTTCGGCGAAGGCGGCTCCCGCGCCCGCCTCGGGGATGAGCGTGGCGAGCTCCGCCAGCGTCGCGAGCAATGCCGTGTACATCGCGCAGCCGAATACGACGGCGGCCAGCATGCCGCCCCAGCCGCCATGCGCCAGGCCGAAGTTCCATCCGGAATAATCGCCGGCGATGACGTAGGAAACGCCGAGCGCCGCCAACAGCACCCAGCCGATCGCTCCTTGTCGCAGTCCGGCCGGCGCCGCAGCTCCATCTTTAGGCATCCTGCCACGCTATCATTTTTCGACCCGTTCCACGCAACCCCCAAGCAGCCGGACTCCGTGGCTGCATGTTATTCTTGGCGCCCCGCATCACTTTTGAGTTCTTTTAGGAGATGAACATGTGGACTATGGCGCGCGGTATCCTGATTGCCGCAGCGATCGGCGCAGCATCGGTTGCCGGTGCGGCGGGTACGGATCAACCCCCCTCCCTCGATGCGGCTCTCGCCGTGATGCGTGCGCACCGCTTCGTCGATTTGACCCACAGCTTCGCGCCCGGCATACCGCACTGGAAGGGCGCGCCGGATGAAAGCGTCAAAACGCTGTACACGGTCAAGAAGGACGGATTTCGCATCAACGAATATACCCACATCAGCCAATGGGGCACGCACGTCGATGCGCCCGCGCATTTCCACGAAGGGCTGCATACCGTCGATCAGATCGACCCCAAGGACATGCTGATGCCCCTCGTCGTCCTCGATGTGCACGAGAAGGTCGCCAAGAATCCCGACTACGCGCTGCAGCTCTCCGACGTCACGGATTGGGAGGCGCGGCATGGCAAGATTCCGCGCGGCGCGTTCGTCGCCATGCGCACCGACTGGTCGAAGCGCTGGCCGAATCAGGAGGCGATGATGAACCGCGATGCCGCCGGCACCTTCCATTACCCCGGCTGGAGCATGCCGGTGCTCAAGCTGCTGTACGAGGAGCGCGGCATCACCGCCTCCGGCCACGAGACCACCGACACGGATCCGGGTTCGGCGACGACCAAGGACGATTACTCGCTCGAGTCGTACATCCTCGGCCTCAACCATTACCAGATCGAGCTGTTGGCGAATCTGGATCAGCTGCCCGAGGCGGGCGGAGTCGTGTGGGTGACGTTCCCGAAACCCGAGAACGGCGCGGGCTTTCCCGCGCGCGCCATCGCGATCGTGCCGTGACGGCCCCGCAGCGCAATACGCGCGCGCCGATCGAGTATGCTGATGCGAGCCCGCAAGTGCGGGCGGTGTACGATGACATCATGGCGACCCGCAAGACGGACTGGGTCAACGACTTCTGGAAGGTGCTCGCGCATGACCCGAAGACGCTGCGGCGCACTTGGGCGAACATCAAGGAGGTCATGGGTCCGGGCACGCTCGACCCGCTCACCAAGGAGCTGCTCTACGTCGCGGTCAGCATCACCAACGGCTGCAAGTATTGCATCGCCTCGCACGGCGCCGCGGCGCGGGCCAAGGGCATGACGCCGGCGCAGTTCGACGAGATGCTGGCAATCGTTGGGTTGGCGAACGAAACCAACCGCCTGGTCATCGGCCTCGATGTGCCGGTGGACGAAAGATTCCGATGAGCGAGGAGACGACCCGATGAGCAAACAAACCATACCCCACATCGTCCCGCACCGCTGGACCGAGATGCATCCCGAGCCGCTGAAGGAAGGGCTTACCCGCAAGCTCGTGACCGGCGAGCGCATGATGATCGCGCACGTGTACTTGAAGAAGGGCGTCGATGTGCCGAGGCACTCCCACGACAACGAGCAGCTCACCTACATTCTCGAAGGGGCGCTGCAATTCTGGTTCGGCGCCAACGACGAGCAGGAACTGCTCGTGCGGGCGGGCGAGGTGATCGTCATCCCCTCGAACGTGCCGCACCGCGCCCTGGCGGTGGAGGACACGCTCGACGTCGATGTGTTTTGCCCGCCGCGCCAGGATTGGCTGTCCGGCACCGACGCGTATCTTCGCCGCTGATGGCCGCTCCGCTCATCGATGCCGGAGTGGCGGGCGCGCTCGCGGGTTTCAAGCTGCCGCGGGAACTCGGTTTCGGCGCCGTGTGGGCGCCGGTGATGTTCACGGCCGATTGGCGCGAGGGTGCCTGGGGACGGGGCGAACTCAAGCCCTACGGACCCATCGAGATTCTGCCGGGCGCACGTGTCCTGCATTACGGGGAACTCGTGTTCGAGGGCCTGAAGGCCTACAGCGTCGGTCGCGACTGGCCGAACCTGTTCCGTCCGCAGGAGAACTGGCGCCGCCTCGCGCGCTCGGCGGCGCGGCTCGCCATCCCCGAGATTCCGCAGGCGCTTTTCTTCGAGGCGATCGAGACCGTCGCCGGCGCGTGCCACGCCTTCATTCCGCGCGAGTCCGGGCGATCCTTGTATTTGCGTCCGTTCCTGTTCGGCACCGAAGCGGGATACCTGCTGCGCAATTCGCACACGTTTCGGTTCATGGTGATCGCCAACCCGGTCGAGATTTACGCCTCGGGCCCGATGCGCGTCGCGATCGAGCGCGCCGATGTGCGCGCCTCGGTCGGGGGTATCGGCACCGCCAAGGCTTCGGCGAACTATGCCGCCTCGTTGCGCGCCTCGACCAGCGCGGCCGCGCGCGGGTGCGGCGTCGCTCTGTGGCTCGATGCCCGCGAGCAGCGCTACATTCAGGAGCTGTCGGGCATGAACCTGTTTGCGGTGATCCGCGGCGAGCTGCACACGCCGGAACTCGATGGCGCGATTTTGCCGGGAATCACCCGCGACTCACTGCTCACGCTCGCCCGGCATCTGGGGTTCAAGTTGCACGAGCGGCGCATGTCGATCGATGAACTGCTCGCGGACTTAAGCGCCGGAGCCTGCACGGAACTGT
>Ga0181534_10001641_pt1 | contig 14416 bp, 15 predicted proteins | sample PEATcosm2014_Bin_37_FD_119758 | JGI IMG/M metagenome (GOLD analysis project Ga0181534, IMG submission 119758) | Peatland microbial communities from MTU Mesocosm Facility, Houghton, MI, USA - PEATcosm2014_Bin17_10_metaG | ecosystem: Environmental > Terrestrial > Soil > Wetlands > Peat | place... | reverse complement strand
GGACAAATTGCCGAGCAGCAGACAACGGCGGCCGTGAAGGCTGGCAACACCGAACTGTACCTCACGTATGTGTCTGCACGTCGCAAGGTGGGTGAATTCTATGTATACGGTCCGGGTTCTCGTGCTCTCGTGGCGGTCGGAACCGACGGTTCGGTCCAGGGCTTTCAGAGGCATTGGAATGTCGCTGAGGCCGCTGGAGAGGTGCGTGAAACCCGGTCGAAAAAGCAGGTAGCGGAAGCGATCCGGGCGCAACTGCAACCCGCCGCAAGGTCATCCGATGTCGAGGTGATGAACATCGAGATCGCCTACTACGACGGTAGCCATCAATACCTCCAGCCGGTATATCGGTTCACAGCCCGGGTTCATCACCGGACCAAGCTCGAGGGACGGCCGGTTGACGATGATTTTGTGATCGGGTACGTGCCGATCGGCAAGGAGCGAGAACCCGTGCCTTCGCTGTTAGACCGCCAGGCCGTCAATCCTGTGGAGCCGAAGCGAGCATCCCTTAACGAGCCGCGCCCGGGCGACCCTACTGTCGGGCGGTATGTCGTGCGGGATGATGATTCAAACTGGGTGGCCAATGCGAATGAGTTCTGGGACGGTGTCAGCAGCAACTCCGGCACTGCCTTTTTCACAAATTCCCAGTACTACTGGGCCCATCCATTTGAGTTCAATACGAATGAATTGTCGTTCGTGAACAGCGTCAATGTCGCGGACAACGAGGTCCATGGGGACTGGTGGCTGTTCTCGACAGAGAAGAACTGCTGCGACCTGGTCGACATCACGGCGATTCCTGCCTCAGAAGGTTTTGGCTCCGCGCGCGGCGGAAAGTTGGACTTCTGGATGTTGCACTCCTGCGAGGTGGTTCCGTCCGCCAGCGACGCGCCCTGCCCGACTGATTCGCGACCCTGGTGGACCCCCTGGTTCAACGTGTTCCAGGGTCTGCATACGGTAGTGGGATACCGAACAATCATGTGGATCGATGATGACGTAACGGGTCCGTTCGCCCGCGCTCTGCGGCTCGGCGCGCCGGTGGTGTCAGCCTGGTTCAATGCGACCAACAGCGCCGCAGGTTATCAGGGAAATCCAACCTACAGCGCGCATTGCGGCAACAAGCCACCCATGGGCCGACCGTCGACCGTGAGTGTGTGCGGCCGTCAGAACGATTGGATTTACGACACGTCGCGGTTGTCGCCGGCCAGTTGTCTCATCAATTTCTGGCAGCCGAACTAGGGACGAGCGCGACGAAGTCAGCGGCTAACCGATGGGCGGCTGTGAGGCTCGGTATGCGTTAAGATCGTGCTCTTAGACGGTACGGTCTTCCTCGAGCTGCCGACTTGTGAAGCCGCTCACAGCGTGCGAACTGAGTCCCTGATGCGAATATTGATTACCGGAGCTTCCGGATCCGGGACTACCACGCTGGGGCAGGCGCTGGCGGCTCGATTGGGATGCGCTTTTTTTGATAGTGATGACTTCTACTGGGTGCCCACCATCCCTCCCTTCCAGCGCAAGCAGGATCCGGCCGTTCGCGCTGTACGTTTGTTGGAGGCCATGCAGATTGTGTCGGCTGCCGTGCTGGCCGGATCGATTTTGAATTGGGGCGCCGAACTGGAGGATTCATTTTCGCTGATTGTGTTTCTCACGGTGCCCGCTGAAGTCCGCGTGGCGCGGCTGAGGGAGCGGGAAATCCGGCGGTTCGGTCGCGCGGATCAGGCCTTCCTGACCTGGGCTGCTCAGTATGATGAAGGCACCCAGGAGGGAAGAAGTTTGTCGAAGCATGAGGCCTGGCTGGCGATGCGCAGGTGTCCAGTGTTGCGGATTGACGGCGACACTTCTACGCATCACCGGTTGGCGCAGGTACTCGGGCACCTGTGAGTCTCAGGGCTGCCAGGCGAGCGACAGAGTATGACGCCATTTCCGCCTGCATCGGACATGGTGAGATACTCGCGTAGATCGCGCGGTTACACCGAACTTCTCGAGGTCCTCAATGGCGCTCAGTGCCACCATGTATGTCTTCGAAATACAGCTCGCGGATTCCGACCGCGGGGTTTATGAGTCGCTCGAGGTGCGTGCCGCACGGCATCCGTCCGAGGCGCCTGACTATCTGATCGCGCGGGTCCTCGCCTTCTGCCTGGAATATACGGAAGGGATCTCGTTTTCAAACGGGCTGTCTACGCCCGACGAACCGGCCATTGCCGTGCGAGATCTGACTGGGGCGATGCAGGCATGGATTGATATTGGCGCGCCGAGCGCGGAGCGCTTGCATCGGGCCAGCAAAGCTACTCCGCGGGTGGCTGTGTATACGCACAAGGATGTCTCTCAATTCGTGGCGCGTCTGCGCGGCGAGCGAATTCACCGGATCGAGACGCTGGAGGTGTATGCCTTCGATCGCGCACTGCTCGCGTGGCTGGAGGATAGGCTCGAGCGGCGGCTGGCGCTCTCACTGACCGTCATGGAAAAGCATCTGTACGTGTCAGTGGGTCAGGAAAGCATCACCGGTGTCATCGAGCGCGTTGAGCTGACCAGTTGATGGATTACAGGCTGGAGAAGCTAGGTCGCACGGCTGCTCCGGGGAGGAGCACGGCGACTATGGGCGCTCGAAGGGACATCTGCGCACTCTAGAGCAAAGGGCTGATGCTCGGATCAGCTATCATCGCTCAATGCCCAAGTGGATCACGGGAGTCTGCGATACCGGTAGCGCGGAAATACACTACCTGAGAACAGGCGGGACCGGACGCACCGTGGTCCTGCTCCATGGGTTGACCGGCAACGGCGCTTGCTGGAGCCCGGTTGCCCGCGGTCTCGAGATGGATTTCGATGTGATCATGCCGGATGCCCGGGGACACGGTCGGTCCAGCACACCCCTCCACGGCTATCGATACCACGATCACGCAAGCGATGTTGCAGGACTCATTCGAGGCTTGGATCTGGTTGCACCGATCCTCGTGGGCCATTCCATGGGAGGGATGACTGCCGCCCTGGTCGCGAGCCAGATGGTCGCGAGTCAAATGAGCGAGCTCAGCAGCGGCCTCATCCTGGTTGATCCAACGTTCCTGAGCCCGCAGCGGCAACGCGAAGTTTGCGATAGCGATGTCGCCGAGCAACATCGCCGACTGTTGAGTCGCAACAGGGATGAGGTGCTGGTGGAATTGCGGACTCGCCATACCCGTCGTTCCGCGGAGATGGTCGAGCTGTTAGTCGATGCCCGCTTGCAAACGCGGATGAATACATTCGACGTGCTGACGCCACCCAACCCGGACTATCGCTCGTTAATGAGCAACATTCGCGTCCCTGTTCTGATTGTCCTGGGAGATACACCCGTCGTCTCCATCGAAACAGCCCGAGAACTCCAGAGTCTCAATCCGCGCGTTCGAATTGAACAGATTGAGGATGCGGGCCATGGCCTTCCCTATGACCAACCCGAACGGCTCGCAGCGGCGATCAGGGCGTTCCTTACGACTGTCGCTGCCGCCGATCAGTGAGCCTAAGACCTCCTGGCTCGCTTCCTGATCTTCGCCAACAGCGCGCGTATTTCCAACCGGCGCTCGCGCCAGAATCGGTTCTTTCCCGGCTCGTCCTGCGGGTACAGGCGGCGTAAGCGGATTATCTCCCGCAGCGCGCCCTCACCGGCCAGTCGGTCCGCCTCCAACAGGCGGTAGTGAGCGAGCAGGTGCTCGAGGGCCGGTGCGGCCTCGCCTCCGCAATTGGTTCGCAAGCGCTCCGGGTGGGTCAGCGCCGGTCGGATCGGGTGCCGGCCGGTCAGTTTGACGCCGAGCGCCGAGTCCTCGACGTGAAATTTGATCAGCAGTTGGGGACACCAATAGATGGTCCTGGTCAGCACCAGCTGCAACCACAGATAGCTGTCCTCCCCGAACTTGCAGTGGTCGAGGCCGAAGAATCCGCCGAGACTGTTAAACACTTCTCGACGTATGACGACGCAACTCGAGTGACAGGCATCGACGTACCGTTTGATCTGCCGGGCCGGTGTTGAGGGATCCAGGCGCCACGGCCCCTCCGGCACGCCGATGTCCATGAGTTTGTTACGCTGCACGTTTTGGAACGCGCCCGTGTCATACGCTGCCACGAATGCATCGCACTCGGGATGCGCGTTGAGCGCCGACATGGCACGCTCCAGAAAATGTTCGGACCACTCATCGTCGGCGTCCAGAAAGGCCAGCAAGGGAGATTGCGCCTGGCTCGCACCGGTATTTCTTGCAGCGCCGGGACCGGCATTTGCCTGCCGGATGAGACGAATGCGCTCGTCGGGGACCTTGAGTACTTGTTCGACACTGCCGTCAGTGGAACCGTCGTCAACGATGACCACTTCCACGTCGTGCAGGTTCTGGGAAACGATGGAGTTTATGGTGCGCGCCACCGTGGCTTCTTTGTTGTACAACGGAACGATGGCAGTGATGCTGCTCAAGACCTGCTCCCTGCCCCTTGGGCATTGCCGTTTGCGGCGATCTTATGTGGGTAGCAAGGAGAGTGCCAATCACAGGAATAGCTGGATCTTGGCCTTTCAGGTCTTACCTGGAGAGGGCGTGAGCGCCTGGCAGAAGGCCTGAGCAAACACTCGCTGGAAATCACCCTGCGCTTCGTCTCGCTCGCCCTGAGTGGGAGCGAAGCGATCGAGCACATGCATGAGGGCTGATCGCATGCTCGCGTTCAGCACATCCCGCAGCAATTCGGGCGACACACTCTGCTTCAAAGGCAGATCAATGCCCATCCCTTGCAGTAAGCCGTTAACCAGCGAGTGGTCTGCAGGCACACCGAAGTTATTGGTCGCTTCCAACGCAACCGGCGCGGCACGCGGGCTGGTAGGCGGACCCGCGGGCGGCATTATTACAGTTCGCCCGCGCAAGACCGTCGCACTGGCTTCATCGCTCTCAAAAGCAGCGACGAGCGTGTACCCACCAATTCGAAGCTCGTCCCCTTCGTTCAACAGGACTCGCATACCGGCACTCAGCGGCCGCCCGTTGTGGAGCGTCGAGTTGGCCGTGCTGACGTGCTCGATCCAGTACCCCTCGTCGCCGTGGAGCACCTGTGCCTGAACACGGGAAATGAGCCGTTCAGGGTCCGGCAGGGTGACGGTGGCATTGTCCGAGCGGCCGACCGTTCCCCCGCGCTCATCGAAGCGCCCGATCAGGGGTTGGCTCAACGGCTCGTCGTTCAGTCTGATGCCTTGCAGGACGAGGGTCATGGGTGCATAAGCTGATCCCGGGGCCGCATTCATTCAAATAACTTTAGTCATTTGACGGCGGCAGCGGCGTCTAGCGGCGCAAATGCTTGATCAGGCGGACGAGATGCTTGGGCTGCAGGGGCTTGTGGAGCACGACCAGGCCGCTTTGATGGGCCTTCTTGAGCAGATCGGTCGAGGTGTCGCCGGTCACGAGGATGGCCGGAGTAGCATCCCCGGTCACAGCCCGGACCGCGCGCACCGCTTCGACGCCATTCTCCTGTCCCCGCAGGCGCCAATCCGACAGGATCATATCGATGGGCACGGTGGCTGCCTTCGCCAGCGCGACGGCCTCCGCAATCGTCGCAGCCGCGATGACATCAACATGCAGCGGCTTGAGTAGTTCGCGCGTAGCCTCCCGGATCGCGCGCTCGTCATCGATCAGAAGAACAGTGACGATACCCAACTTGCGCGCGGGCATCGTTGCTTCGGGGATGGTGGCATCCACGGCAGTGATGTCACCTACTGGCACGAGCACGCGAAACACACTGCCCTTGTCCACCCTGGAGCGCAGATCGAGTGGGTGGTCCAGCAGCAGACAGATCCGCTGCACAATCGCCAGCCCCATGCCCAGTCCGCGGCTGCGATCCCGCTCGGGATTGTCGATCTGATAGAACTCCCGAAAGATCATCTCCTGCTTCTCAGCCGCGATGCCGGGCCCGGTATCCCAGACCTCGAGGGCCACAGAGCCACGACAGCGACGCGCCGTGACCAGCACCCCTCCATTGCGGGTGTAGCGCAAGGCATTCTGAACGAGGTTCGCCAACACCCGTTCCAGCAGCAAAGGATCGCTTCGGACCACGCGGCGAGTCGCTCTGAACCGCAGTGCCAAATTACGGCTCTCCGCGTCGCCGCCGAATTGTTGGTACAGGCGCCGGAAGATGTCACGAATCGGAAATGCCTGCGGCAGCGGCTGCACGACACCCGCGTCGAGCCGGGAAATATCGAGCATGGCGCCGAACGATTCCTCCAGCGACTCGATCGCATTCATCATGTTGCGAACCAGCGGGCGCTCCGGAGTGTCCTGCAAACGCTGATCCAGGGTTGCGCAGAACATCCCCAGGGCATGCAGGGGCTGGCGCAGATCATGGGCGGCCGAGGCCACAAAGCGCGTCTTTTCCTGATTCGCATGCGCCGCCACCTCCACCTGGGAGCGCAATTGCTGCACGAGGTCCTCATTGCGGAACCGGGCTGCCAGCAACAATGCGAGGGAATCATTCTGGGCCACCGTCAGCCGCTCCAACACCACCAGAAATGCCGCAGCCAGCGAGCCAAGCAACAGAGAGCTCGTGGACGCGGCCGGCCCGCCCATGAGCGGTCCCAACAGCAGCGTTATCAACAACGGCGCCAGCGCGGGAATGAGCGCCAGGTAGATCGCTGAACGCCAGGCAACCACCAGCGGTGCGGACAGACTGGCCGCTGCCAGGAACATTCCTGTCAGTAAGATGGCCGCGGATGGATTGTCCAACAGCAACAGAGGCGGGCCGACACCCCACACGGCCGAACCTCCCACGAGCAGCAACAGCCACGTGCGACGATGTGGCAACCCCGCGCGTGGTCGGATCCAAAACAACCGGGTGCCCGCCAAAGCCACACACGCGGCGCACCAGACCCAGGCCACATTGGAGAAGGTTCGCCGCTCCACCAGCAGGGCAACAAAACCGGAACCCAACACAGTCACGAGCACAGCGCGACGATCACCGGCAAGCGCCATTCGATACAGCACCGCGGCCACGCGCGAATCCGCGCGCGCAGCCCGGGCATCCGGGGTGTCAGTCTCAGGCACTCAGTGGAACAGGCTGATCAGGTGAGAACGGGATTGAACATCGAGGGCCAGCAGGATGGCGGACACATAGTTTTTCACGGTCCCCAGGGACAATTCTGTTGACGCGCTGATTTCCTGATTGCTGCAGCCTTCGAGAATCAACTCGAGGATCTGTAGATGGCGGCTGCCGAGCTCGGCCACCCGGTCGTAGTGAGAGGTACCCGCGAGGCGCGGGAAACGCTCGGAAATCGTTGTTTTGGCGGCCAGGCCGGAGGGCTGCAACAGCGAGCGTAAGGCGTCCTTGAGCCGCTCCGGGGTCCATGATTTCAGCAGGTAACCGACCGCGCCCATGGCCTGCGCCTGGCGGATCACGAACTCATCCTGGGTACCCGTCAGCATTGCGAACGGGATGTTGGGGCAATCGTTGAGCAGGGTGCGCAGTCCCTGCAGTCCTTTCGCGTCGGGCAGATTCAGGTCGAGCAGCACAAGGTCAAACGGACCCTGATCGCGACAGGCGGTGCGGGCCTCCTCGAGCGAGCGGCAGGGTGTAATGGTGCATTGCACGGCGTCGAGTGATTCCAACAACATGCTGGTCCCGAAGCGGACCAGATCGTGATCATCGACGAGCAGAACTTTCTTGTTGGTTTCCATAATCGGCGCCTGTGACTAACGAAGTGCATCCAAAAAGCGCGCACGCGCGGCATCGTCCCGCAGGTGGGCAGCGAGAGCGGCAATAAACTGTTCGCGGGTGGTATCGGGCCGCGCAGCGCGCTTGGCCAACACCGGCGCAATCGGCCCTACGTAGGTCACCAGCAATTTTGCAGCGCGCGCGATGTCCTCCTGACTCAGTGGCCGTTGTGCTGCCGGAAAGGCAGTTGGATGAGTGCCGCTTTTCGCCTCCGTTTTGGAGTACGCAGGCGGGAGGGTCCGCATGGGAACGAGCCCTACTCCCTTCAGAAACTCCTCACGCTCAGTCGGTACTGCAATCTTGCTGGCGAGTTGCTGTGTCAGCGCGACGACGTCAGTTGTTTCCTTGGCGGCACGCCGTACCATCACTCTTGCGATCGGTCCCATGTAGCGGGCCAGTCGCTTCTCGAGCCGGCTCAGCTCATCCATGTTCCAACCACCCTCGACCAGCGTATTGGTGGAAGGTGGCGGCCGGCTACTAGTGGGTTCCTTCCCAACACCCGGCGTCTCGGGGCGCGGCTGAATGATGGTTTCGTCGGAATTGCCGGAATTGCCGATATGCGCCTGAGCCTCCAGCAGAGCCGTGCGAAACTGGGTTGCGCTCGTGAACCGGTCTTCCGGGTTGCGGGCCAGGGCCTTCATGACAACGGAGTCGAATGCCTGCAAGGACGGTAACCGCCCGGCGACCGACGGGGGTACCGGTGTCTCGTAGCAGACCTTGAACATCACTTTTTCAGCAGTGCCGAGGAACGGCGGAGTGCCGGCGAGCAGCTGATAGAGCACCACTCCCGCGGCAAACAGATCCACGCGGCTGTCGAAAGTGTCACCCAAGTACATCTCGGGCGCGATGAAGCCAGGCGTCCCCATGATCGCGCCCACCTGGGTCAACATCGACGATTCGATCCGGGCGATGCCGAAGTCGGTGACCTTGACCCGACCGTCGGTCATCACCAGGATGTTGGCGGGCTTGATGTCGCGGTGCCACACGCCCCGATCGTGTGCGTACTGAAGGGCCTCCAGCAGCTGTGACAGGATGCTGACGACCTGCCCGATGCTGAAGGGCATCTTCTGCTCAAAACACTCCCGCAGACTGCGCCCTTCAATGAACTCCATCGCGATATAGGCATACGCGTCCTCTTCACCGTACTCGTATACGGACACGATGCCCGGATGGGCCAATCCACCTGCGGCCTGGGCTTCGACCCGAAAGCGCGCGGAGAAATTCTCTGTCTGCGCCTGCTCCAACAGATCGCGACGAATGGTCTTGAGGGCGACCTGGCGCTTGATGTGGGGATCGACCGAGCGGTAGAGAATGCCCATCGACCCCTTGCCGATGACACCCAGCAAGGGGTATTTGCCGAGACTTCGAGGTTCACCTCTGAGCTCGTTCTGGGTTGGGACCTCCATAGATGCTCGGTGTCAGGTTTCGAGCATCTGCATCGCCTGAGCGAGGCTCTTGCGCATCCTTGCCAAAGATTCGGCCAATGTGTGGATCTCATCGCGGCTGCGTACCTCGATGTCGGGCGCCTCGAGCTCACCCAGACTGATACGGTCGGCCAGCGACGAGATCCGGCTCACCGGGCGGATGAACATCCGCCACAGCAGAATGTTGAGTATCACTCCGATCGTGGCCAACACCGCCACCAGGGAGCCCATGAATGTGATGAACGCCTTCTGCGCCCGGCCGAAAGCGACCTGGGTGGGTACGGAAACAACCTGCGCACCCACCGTCTCGTGGAATTTCCACCCAAAGCCGTTCGCGGGTCCGTAGACATCCACCATGGGCTTGGGCGCGGCGTCTACAGTACTGTGGCACTCCAGACACGCGCCGTCCGTGATGGTCAGCGGCCTGGCGAAAAACACGGCCGATCCGGCCGGCGTCTCCCGAACCCCGTACTGCTCCTTCAACTCCGTGTTGTTGCGGAACCGGTTGACGATGTCCGCCTCCCATTCGACCGCCCGGTCGCGGGGGTTGGTGGGATTGAGCAGGGCTTCCTTGTAGCCGTAGTTGGGGTACTTCTTGCGCAGCTCGTTCAGCACTTCGGTGGCCGAAAAAGCGGGTACCGACTGCGGCAGGAAGCTGTAGACCATCTGGGTCTTCAGCAGCGGTTTGATCTGCTGGGACGTATACGACCGCACAGCCACCGCGACGGTCATCATCAACCGCGCGTTCTCAGCGACTTCTTCCTGAGCATTTTTCTGCAGCAGCTCCCAGGAGATATAGCCGCTGGCGCCAATGCCTATCAGAAACAGAACAATGAACACGAGATTGAACTTGACCAGGAGTTTCAATTTTATTCCCCGTTACTTAGGTGGCTGCGCCGCAGCATTGTGGATGGCGGCAGGTGGAGGAACCGTCGCCTCCACTTCGTATTTTTCCGGATGCAGGATCCGATCCCACTCCGGATGCCTGGCCAGGTCCCGATCCAACGGCCCGCGAAAAGCAGGGTCGTTCGCTTTGCGAATCCACAGACTGACGAACTGGCGACGAATGACAGGTTCGGCGTCGAGCCAGGGCTCCACGTCGGTGTACACAAAGGTTCGCGGGTTTTGCGGCTCCGTTGTCCGGGTTACATAGATACTGTAACGAGACGGCAATGTATCGCGGTAGGCGCGTGGTAAAGCCTCCATGAACTGCGCTGTCGGTCGCGGCTGCACATCGGACACCGCGTCCGGCTCAACATCGAGAAAGTCACCTGGATTCAGGGTGATCGCGCCGGAATCAGCGCTCTTGCGCTTGACCACGCGGGCGCTGCCGGATTCCGCGAAAATCGCCCGGCTGTCACCGCTGACACGGATGACCAGCACCCGGGAAATTCCCATGACATCCAGATCCTTCGTGCTGAGGGCGGCATCTGTCCCCGCCTTGCAACCCAACTTGAGCCACCCCTGCAGCAGGTACAGCGCGGGCCGGTTGGCGCGCTTTTTCTCAGCGGGATGAAAGAGTTGCAGTTGACTCTCGGGACCTGCCTCGAGAGAGCATTCATCGGCGTACTCGATGCGCAGCAGGCTTTTCGGCTGCGTGTGTACCAGATCCCCAGGCAGCAGCCGCACGCCTTCCGCGGCCTCGAACTGCACGAGGCCGCGAATCACGGTGGCCTTGCCTTCCAGGATGGTCACCACACCGATGCGGCCCGCCGGCGTAGCGTTGCCTTTCGGTGCCGCGGCGACAGAGAGCTGCACGCCGGCGAGCAGAGCGAGGACTACTAAGAAAAAGTGCCGCGCCCGATGTTTGTAATTGTGATTCATACAAGACAGGTAACGAAAAATAGCCGACTAATCGGTCATTTCCATGGCACGGCAGGCGCTGGCTTGTTAGGTCTGCAGTGTGCCGCTGTCACGCCGTGACGCCACGAGGCTGCGATGCCAACCGCAGCCCGTGGGCGAATCTTGCAACCGAGCGGCCAAGAACAGCAACAGTTGCGTGTACGACAGCCGCTGCTGTCATATGAATATTCATAGTTTTCAGTGCCGGCAGGGTGTTGCGTCACGACCAACAGATTGCCGCTGGAGTGTTGCCCTGTGAGCGTCACTACCCGCATGCACCACCGCAGTGCGCCGCGCCGGGCGCAAGAATTTTAAGGATTCTCTTCAACTACTTGGAGCAGTGCCGGGTGCGCGCGGCGTACTGCTGGCACAGCGCTCGCAATGGTCACCCGGCGAGCCGCGGCTCACAACTTTAAATCAAACTCAACATCACGACATTTTAGGAGACTGACATGAAGATCGAGAACCTGAGCAAAGACCTGGACAGCGCGACCATGACCGAAGTGACCGGCGGTACCGCCCTCACCGGCCAGGTGGTTCCCACCAACGTGCAGAGCAACGAGTTGTTGCAGGGCTTCCACGTCGCCGCCGGCGGCCCGGTTGCCATCGGTAACGACGCCTCCCAGGACAACTACTCGAACCAGGAGACGGTGGCCCCGGTTGGCTCACTGGTGCTCGGCCCTGATTTCCTGCGCCGCGCGTAATCGTCCAGTGTGTGATGGTGGGGAGCCGCCACGGCCCCCACCTGACCTGCGCGACCGGATGTCGCCGCTGTCCCAACAAAGGCCCACCGCCTGTTGCCCGGTACCCGCCAATCAGCCTGATTGCAGCTCACCCGCAACTTTCTCAACCCACACCGCGGCAAACTGTTTCGATTTCCTTTTCAACTACTTGTCGGCCTTGCGCGCCGCCGCGGCCGCGGCTGGCACAGCATTCGCACTCTCCAACAGCGAGCCCGCGCTCAATCGCAATACAACTCAATAAATCCTCAACATCGGAGCACACAGATGGAAATCCAGAATTTGACCAAGGACCTCGACACCGAGGCGCAGAAGGAAGTGAAGGGCGGCACCGCGCTGACCGGCCAGGTTGTTCCCACGAACGTGCAGAGCAACGCGCTCGATCAGGCATTCCACATCGCTTCGGGCGGCCCCGTGGCGATCGCCAACGATGCCGATCAGTCGAACGATTCGGATCAGGGAAGCTTCGTGCCGGTGGGATCGATCATCGCGGATCCGCTGCGCAGCCTCATCAAGTAGTCCCGTATGGCTCGGGGTGTGGGCCTGCACGGCCCGCACCTCGGCGCGTCGTCGGTAACCCAACAGATGAGCAGCAGACTGTTGGCCGTAGCCCACCATCCCGCCCGTTCAAAACACCCTGCGCCACCCGCTCAAAACCTATTTGAGCTTCCTTTTCAGGTACTTGCGGCTCCGCCGACGCCGCTGGCATGCGGCTCGCAATGCAGATCCCGCGACTCACACAACTACGGAAGTCCCCAGCCATGAAAATCGAAGACCTTCCCCGCGACCTCGACACCGAAGCCCGGCAGGAAGTGCGCGGCGGCCTCGCCCTCACCGGCCAGGTTGTCCCCACGAACGTGCAGAGCAACGCGCTCGAGCAAGCCTTCAACATCGCTTCCAACGGCCCCGTGGCCATTGCCAACGATGCCAACCAGTCGAACGACTCCTCGCAAGAGAGCCTGGTGCCGGTCGGCTCCATTCTCGGCATTCCCAACATCGGCAAGCTCCTCGGCTGATTGCAGCAGACACCAGGAACCAATCATGACCACCCTTGCCATCATTGATCTTCCCAAGAACCGGGCCCTGGATTACAAGGCGATGACGGTCATCCGGGGCGCGGGGCTCACCGGTGACTGGTGTCTGTTTGCCTTCCAGCCGTTCGTGCCGGCGAGCGATCGGATCGTCCCGACCGTCAACTTCTTCCAGACCAACTACTTCGCCGACCAGTTGAACCTGACGAACACGAACATCGATGTCCACAACTCCGGCGGAGCCGTGAACATCAGCACGGTGCAAAATGCACTGAACATCATCCAGGGCGCGACGACCGGCACACCGTCATGAGGGCAGAGGACGCCCTGTCAATGGACACGGACAGCAGCTCGTTTATGTGGACTTCGGCCTCCCGAACTCACCCCGGCCGCGTCCGACAGGTCAACGAGGATGCCTGTCTCGAGCAGTCCGATCATGGCTTGTGGGCCGTTGCCGACGGCATGGGCGGACATTCGTTAGGTGACGTTGCGAGTGGCCTGGCCGTGCAGAGTCTGTGGGACCTCCCGCTGACGGAGAAGCTCGAACAACGCGTGACCCTGGCGCTCGATCGACTATGGGAGGTCAATCGGCATCTGCGGGCGGAAGCCCCCCGACGCAACGTGCCGCTCATCGGCACCACCATCGCAGCTCTCGTGGCCTCTGGAAATCTTTGCAGCTGCCTGTGGTCCGGCGACAGCAGAATCTATCTCTACCGGGCCAGGCGCCTCACGCAACTGACGCGCGACCACAGCCACATTGAGGCCGCACGGTGGCGGCACGTTTCCGGATATGAGGACACCGTCGAGCTGCCGAAAGCGAACCACATCACTCACGCGCTGGGTGCCGAAGACACATTGCATATCGACCAGGTCACCATCGAGTTGCACGACGGAGATATCTTCCTGCTGTGCACCGACGGACTCAGCAATGTCGTCAGCGAGCTGTCAATCGAACAGGCGTTGCTGTCAGGTATATGCCATATGTCGTGTGACACGCTGATCGAGATGGCCCTCGATCGCAAGGCTCGCGACAATATAACGGCTGTGGTCGTGCACGCAGAGGACCTGGGCAGCCCGGATCGGACCATCATCCGAATGCGCTAGCCGCTCGGCCGCGAAGTCGCCCGGAAGTCCTTGGAATGAATGCCGTGCTTCTTCAGCAGCACCTGCAGATGCGAGCGATTCATGTTACAGCGCTTCGCCAACTCAACCACGATGCCCCCTACTTCCTGCAAGCCCCGCTCCAGGAACTCCCGCTCAGCGGAATCGCTGGCAGCACGCTTTGCCTCTGTCAGAGCATCCCCACTCAGCGCCGGTCCCTCATCGCCGGCGAGCGGATCCGCTGAGCGTTTAGCTTGAACCGAGGTCCGAATGTCGATCGGCAAGTGATCAACATCAGCCGTCTGCCCGGCCAGGCACGACAGTCGGTAGATGATGTTGCGCAGCTCACGGATGTTGCCGGGGTAGGTATAGTCCAGCAGGAACGTGCGCAGTCGCCGGGTCATTTCGATCGGACGGCGCTTCAGTACTTCCGCGGCTTCGTGGCCGAAGAATTGAAATAGCAGCGGGATCTCGTCCTTGCGCTCCCGGAGCGGCGGCAGGGTGACGTGAATGACGCCCAGCCGATAATAGAGGTCCTCCCTGAAGCGGCCTTCCTGGCTCATCTTGCGCAGGTTGCGGTTGGTTGCCG
>Ga0181534_10001640_pt1 | contig 14434 bp, 6 predicted proteins | sample PEATcosm2014_Bin_37_FD_119758 | JGI IMG/M metagenome (GOLD analysis project Ga0181534, IMG submission 119758) | Peatland microbial communities from MTU Mesocosm Facility, Houghton, MI, USA - PEATcosm2014_Bin17_10_metaG | ecosystem: Environmental > Terrestrial > Soil > Wetlands > Peat | place... | reverse complement strand
CGGTCCCCGGTCCTCGTCGGACACCCCGAGCATGCGGGAGATGACGGCCAACGGGAGGGGGACGGCGAACTCCGCCACCAGGTCGACGGGGCCGGGCCGGTCCAGCGCGTCGGCCAGGTCGTCGACCATCCGCTGGATGTCGGCCGACATCTGGGCGACCATGCGAGGGGTGAAGGCCCGGTTGACCAGCCGCCGCAGCCGGGCGTGGTCCGGGTCGTCCTTGTACACCATGGAGTCGAGGAGCATCCGGACCGCCCTCGGCAGGTACCTGACCACCCCGGGCTTGCCCTGGCCCATGAGGTCGCTCGAGAACCGCGGGTCGCTGTAGAGCTGGAGCACGTCGTCGTAGCGGGTGAGCATGTAGCCGCCCGACCGCACCAGCTGCTTGGAGACCACCCGGGACACCGGTGCCACCCGCCGCAGCTCGGCGTAGCGGGGGAAGGGGTCGGTGAACATGACCTCGTCGGCCAGGTCGGTGACCATCTCGGTGCCCAGGTCCGCGCTCGGGCTCACGCCCCGCCGCTCCCGGTCGTCGTGCCATCTGATCCAGCAACCATCCCGTCACCTCGGTGGAGTCGACAGCCCGTTCCCGCCATTTGAGGCTACTCTATTCTGGCGTAGGCACCTCTGGTCTAGGCACCTCTGGTCTGCGGTAGGCACCGGCCCGAGGCCGGGGCTCGGGGGAGGCGGTCCCCGCCGGATCGGGGGGCGGTGAGCGTGGTGCGTCGAGGAGGCACGTGATGCAGGTCGAGGACATGGTGCTGGTGAGCATCGACGACCATGTCGTGGAGCCGGCCGACACCTTCGAGCGCCACGTGCCAGCCAAGTACCGCGACCGGGCCCCGACCATCGTGCGGGGCGACGACGGCATCGAGCGCTGGGTCTACCTGGGCGCGGCCACCGGCTCGTTCGGCCTCAACGCCGTGGCCTCGTGGCCCCCCGAGGAGTGGGGCCTCGACCCGGTGGGGTTCGCCGAGATGCGTCCCGGGGCCTACGACGTGCACCAGCGGGTGCGGGACATGGACGCCAACGGGGTGCTGGCCTCCATGTGCTTCCCCTCGTTCCCGGGCTTCAACGGCATGAACCTGGCCCGGTGGGGCGCCACCGAGCCCGAGCTGACCTCGGCCATCGTGTCGGCCTACAACGACTGGCACATCGACGAGTGGGCCGGCTCCCACCCCGGCCGGTTCATCCCCCTCGCCATCCTCCCCTTGTGGGACGTCGACGCCATGGTTGCGGAGATCGGTCGCGTGGCGGCCAAGGGATGCACGGCCGTCAGCCTGCCCGAGACCCCCTACGGGGTCGGGCTCCCCACCTTCTTCACCGACCACTGGGACCCGGTGTTCACCGCCCTGTGCGACCACGACATCGCCGTGTGCATGCACATCGGCGGCTCCTTCGGCCTGATCACCATGCCCGACGGGGTGCCCATCGACCACATGATCATGCTGGCGCCCCAGCTCTCGGCCCTCACCGCCAACGACCTGATCGTCGGGGGTGTCTTCCGTCGGTTCCCCGAGCTCAAGGTGGCCCTGTCGGAGGGCGGGATCGGATGGATCCCCTTCTACCTGGACCGGCTGGACCGCCACGTCGACAACCACCGGTGGACCGGCCTCGACATCGGCGGCCACGGCATGACCCCCACCGAGCTGTTCCGGTCGAACTTCCTGGGCTGCTTCATCACCGACCCCTCGTCGCTGCGGCTCCTCGACCGCATCGGCGAGGATGCCGTGGCCTGGGAGTGCGACTACCCGCACTCCGACTCCACGTGGCCGAACTCGCCGGAGACCCTGCTGGACGAGCTCGACGGCGCCGGCATCACCGACGTCCAGATCGACAAGATCACCTTCGCCAACGCCAGCCGCTTCTTCCGCTTCGACCCCTTCGCCACCGTGCCCCGGGAGCAGGCCACCGTGGGGGCGCTGCGGGCCACAGGCGCCGACGTCGACACCGCCGTCACCCCGAAGCAGGAGTACCGGCGCCGGTACGAGGCGGCCGGTCAGCGGTAGGTCGGGGGCAGCCGGGGGGCGGGCGGCCCGGACTGCTCGTCCCGGCCGGCATTGCCGATGTGGGTGTAGGCCATGCCGTTCTGCAGGGCGGTCGAGCGGGTCATGTCCAACGACTCCCAGATGGCCCGCACGGTCCCCTGGACGGCCCGGGGATTGCGGCCGGCGATGGAGGCGGCGATGGCATGGGCGCGCGCCCGCAGGTCATCACGGGGCACGACCTCGGTCACCAGGCCGAGACGGAGGGCGGTCTCGGCGGTGATCCGCTCGTCGGTGCCCATGAGCGCCCAGCGGAGGACGTCCCCGAGGGGGACCCCGCGGGCCAGCATGCCGATGGGCTCGAGCGCCGAGACGATCTGGCTGTTGGCGTGGGGGTCGAAGAACTCGGCATCGTCGGCAGCCACGATGATGTCCGCCTCGTTGAGGAAGTACTGGGCCCCACCGGCCGCCATCCCCTGGACGGCGGCCACCACCGGCTTCCAGCACCGGTGGTGGGTCTTCGGGGCCAGCGTCATGCCCGGGTCGAAGGTGTTCCAGACGTTGGAGCTGAAGAACCAGGTCGTGCCCCCCCGCACGTCGGCGCCGGTGGAGAAGGCCCGGTCGCCGTTGGCCTGGAGGACCACCGCATGGACGGCATCGTCGTCGCGGACGGTCTGCCAGGCCCGGGAGATGTCGGCGGCCATCTGGTCGTTCCACGAGTTGAGGGCGTCGGGACGATTGAGCGTGACGGTGGCCACGTGGTCGTCGCCCAACTCGTACGCGATCGTCTCGAAGTCCATGGACCGGTACAATAGAGTATCCCTAACCGGCACCGGGGGGCCGCCGGAGGGGCGGGAACGGACGCCGGCGCTGCCGGGAGATCGGTATACCCTGAATCGATGCCAGGGACACCGAAGGTGAGGTCCGGGCGCCGTGCCCCGGCCCTGACCGGGCGGCCCATGGACGGGGCCGGATCCAAGCTGGCCACCACGGTGGCGCGCCGGATCGTCGGCGAGGTCATCGAGCTCGGCTGGCCCGTCGGCGAGGTGCTGGGGTCGGAGACCGAGCTCATCGAGCAGTACGGCGTCAGCCGGGCGGTGTTCCGCGAGGCGGTGCGCCTGGTGGAGAACCAGCAGGTGGCCCACATGCGTCGGGGCCCCGGCGGCGGCCTGGTCGTCACCGAGCCGACCGTCGACGCCATCATCAACGCCGCCGTCCTCTACCTCCACCGGGTCAACGCCCGGCTGGACGAGGTCTTCGAGGCGAGGCTGGTCCTCGAGGAGATCGTCACGGAGCTCGCTCCGGGCCGACTCGACGACACCGACGTGGCCGCCTTGCGCCGGCTGATCGACGACGAGGAGGCCGGGCGGGTGCGGGACCACCGGGCCCTCCACACCATGCTGGCCTCCATCACCGAGAACCCGGCCCTCGAGGTGTTCGTGGACATCCTCAACCGGGTCCCCGTCCTCTACTTCAGGGATCCGGCGGCCTTCACGGCCACCACCTTCACCCAGTCGCACCATGCCCATGCCCGCATCGCCGCCGCGGTGATCGCCGGTGACACCGGCCTGGCCCGGCACCGGATGCACAAGCACCTCCAGGCCGAGGCGGACTACCTCCGGGGCCGGCGGTCCTCGCGCCAGCTCCTGCCCGACACCGTCAGCCTGGGCACCTCGGTGGGCAACAAGCGGGCCGAGGACGTGGCCCGGGCCATCCTGAAGGAGATCATCGTCGAGGACCTGCCCCCCGGTGAGCTGTTGGGGTCGGAGACCGAGCTCATCGAGCGGTACGGCGTCAGCCGGGCGGTGTTCCGTGAGGCGGTGCGGCTGCTCGAGCACCACCACATCGCCGCCATGCGCCGCGGCCCCGGAGGCGGCATGTTCGTGACCGCGCCCAGCGCCGACGCCGTCACCGAGGTGGTGGCCGTCTACCTGGTGCGCCGGGGCATGAAGGTCACCGACCTGGCCGAGCTGCGGATCGCCCTCGAGCTGGTGCTGGTCGAGTTGGCCTCCCAACGCATCGACGCCGAGGGGGCCGATCGCCTGCGGGCGGCGCTGGAGCGTGAGAAGGGATCGAGCGACGCCGAGTTCGCCGACGCCGGCCACGATCTCCACGGGGTCATCGCCTCGGTGGCCGGCAACCGGGCCCTCGAGCTGGTGGCCCTTGTGCTCATCCGGCTCACCCGGCTGCACCAGATCCGCCAGCTATCGGAGTCGGCCCGGCGCAAGGTGGCCGACGAGGTGCCCCGCACCCACGAGGGGATCGCCTCGGCCATCATCGAGGGCGACGGCGAGCTGGCCCGGTACCGGATGGGCCGCCATCTGGAGGTGTTGGCCAAGTACCTCCGCTGACCAGCCTGTTCCCTATTGGGTATACTCATCTATCGTGCGGATCGAGGACAACCCCTTCCAGCAGCGGCTGGGTGTGTGGTGGATCGCGCACGACCATCCCGACCATCCCGCCGTCCTCGACGCGCCGTCGGGAGAGCGGCTGACCTTCGGCGAACTGGCCGGCGGTGCCCACCGGCTGGCCCGGGGACTGCGCCACCTCGGCCTGCGGGCCGGCGACGTGATCGCCCTGGCCATGCCCAACGGGGTCGACGTCATCACCTGGCAGATGGCCGCCCAGGAGAGCGGACTGCTCTACATCACCCTCAACCCGGCCCTGACCGTGGGCGAGATCGGGGACATCCTCGACCACTCGGGCGCCACACTGCTCGTCGTCCACGCCGACTACGCCAACCGGCTGGGCGAGCTCCTCCCCCTCCGCTCGGCCCGCTACCGGGTCTCTGTCGGGGGCCCCATCGACGGCTTCGTCGACCAGTCCCTGATCACCGAGGGACATCCGGTGACGCCGTTGGAGGAACGGGTCCTCGGCGGTCCCATCCTCTACTCCTCGGGCACGACGGGCAGGCCCAAGGCCGTGTGGCGGCCGCTGCCCCGGTCCGACCCGTGGGACCTGGCCGACAGGATGAAGACGTTCGGCCGGGCCTTCGGCTTCACGCCCCTCGACGGGGTCCACCTGGTCTCGGCGGGCATGCACCACGGAGGCTGCCAGGGGTTCTACCAGGGTGCCCTCAACGTGGGCCAGAGCCTGGTCATCATGGGCAGGTTCGATCCCGAGGCGGCGCTGGGCCTCATCGATGAGCACCGGGTCTCCTCCGCCTACATGGTGCCGACCCAGTTCGTCCGGCTGTTGCGGCTCCCGCCGGAGGTGCGCGGCCGCTACGACCACTCCAGCCTGACCTCGGTCGTCCACAGCGCCGCTCCCTGCCCCCTCGAGATCAAGAAGCAGATGTTCGAGTGGTGGGGCCCGGTCGTCTGGGAGACCTACGGGGGCATCGAGGGTGCCGCCACCATCGCCAAGCCGCACCGGTGGCTGGAGAAGCCGGGCACGGTCGGGCGGGCCATCCGGGGCATGGACGTCCGCATCCTCGACGACGATGACGTGGCGCTCCCCCCGGGGCAGGTCGGCCATGTGTTCCTCGACTCGAAGGGATCGGACTTCGAGTACAAGGGCGACCCCGAGCTGACCCGCTCGGTCCACCGGGGCACCGCCTTCACCCTCGGGGACCTGGGCTATCTGGACGAGGACGGCTACCTGTTCATCTGCGACCGGGCCAAGGACCTCATCATCAGCGGCGGGGTGAACATCTACCCGGCCGAGGTCGAGGGGGTCCTGGCCGCCCATCCGGCCGTCGGGGACGTGGCCGTGATCGGCGTGCCCGACGAGGAGTGGGGCGAGCAGGTGAAGGCCATCGTCGAGCCGGCACCGGGAACGTCGCCCACCCCCGAGCTGGCCGACGAGCTGGTGGAGTGGTGCCGGCAGCGGCTGGCGTCGTACAAGTGCCCGCGATCGGTCGACTTCCGTCACGATCTACCTCGGACCGACAGCGGGAAGCTGGCCAAGCGCCTCTTGCGCGACGACTACTGGTTGGCCACCGGCCGACAGGTGTAGGAGGCACGCTACCGGCACCGGTGCCGGTGGCGGTCGGGCCTGGTCGTCGGGCCTGGTCGTCAGGCCTGGTCGTCTGGGTCAGGAGTGGTGCGGCGGCCGGTCGTGCCGCTGGCGTTCCATCCAGCACCGGTCGCAGTCCTCGCAGGAGGGGGACCCTCCCGAGCTCGGCCGATCCGAGCGGCGGTGGAAGCCGGGGTGGCCGCACAGGGTGCAGATCGGTTCCGACTCGGGCGGGGGCATGGTTCAGCCCTTCCCGCCCGCATCCGATCGCAGGACGGTGACACCGGTGAAGTCGGGGTCCTGACGCCAGCGCTCGAGGTAGCCGACGTAGTCGAGCAGGCTCCCCGTGTAGGTGAGGTTCCGGGCCGCCCGGGCGTCGATGGCCTGCTGCTCGCTGTTGTAGAAGCTGGGCGTGCAGGCCATGAAGTAGCGGGCGTTGGCGGTGCCGACGCCCAGGAGCACCGCGAGCCACTCCTCCTCGGCGGCCTCCTCCGGCTCGATGGTGACGATCCCCTGCTCGACGCAGGCCTCCACGATGTGGGCCACGTGCTTGGCCGACTCGGAGAGCAGGTGCGAGAAGTTGGTGCCGAACCCACCCTGCACCAGACTGATCAGCAGGAGGTTGGGGAACCCGCTGGCCAGCACACCGTGCAGCGTGTGGGCGCCCTTGGCCCAACGCTCCGAGAGCCTGACTCCATGGCGGCCCTGGGGGTCGAAGCCGAGCCGCTGGTACAGGTCCGTGGTGACCTCGAAGCCGGAGGCGTAGATGAGCAGGTCTACCGGGTACTCGACGCCGTTGACCACCGGGCCACGGGCGGTGAGCTCGTCGACGCCGCGGCCGTCGGTGTCCACCAGGTGCACGTTCCCATGGTTGAAGGCGGGCAGGTACTCGTCGTGGAAGGTGACCCGCTTGCAGTGCTTGCCCCAGTAGGGCTTGAGCCTCTGGGCCGTCTCGGGGTCCTCGACGATCTCGTCGACGCGCCGCCGGATGGCCTCCATGGTCTCGAAGTCGGACCGCTCCAGCGCCTCGGCCTCCTCCTCCGATGCCGCGCCCCGCTGCGTGTCCACCCACATGACCTCGGTCCAGCCGTCGCCCACCAGGTCCACCTCGGGCTGGGCGCCGGTCACCGCCTGGGTGAAGTTGACGATCCGTTCCTGCTGCCAGCCCGGCTCGAGGCTCTCGAACCAGTCGACGTCGGTGGGACGCTGGCCGCGGACACCCACCGCGGCCGGGGTGCGCTGGAAGACGAAGACCTCCTTGGCCACCCGGGCGAGCTGGGGCACCACCTGCACGGCGGTGGCCCCGGTGCCGATGATCCCGACCCGCTTGTCGGCCAGGCCGTGCATGGGCTCGGTGGCACTCCCACCGGTGTAGCCGTAGTCCCAGCGGCTGGTGTGGAAGGCCTTCCCCTCGAACGTCTCGATCCCGGGGATCCCCGGCAGCTTGGCCTTGTGGAGGATGCCCCCGGCCAGTACCACGAAACGGGCCGACAGCCGGTCGCCGCGGCTGGTGGTGACCTGCCAGCGCAGCGCCTCCTCGTCCCATTCGGCCCCGGTGACGTCGGTCTGGAAGAGAGCATGGGGGTAGAGGTCGAACGTGGCGGCCAGCAGCTTGCTGTACCCGAAGATCTCGGTGGCGCTGGCGTAGCGCTCGGTCGGCATGAACCCGGTCTCCTCGAGGAGGGGCAGGTACGTGTACGACTCCACGTCGCACATGCAGCCCGGGTAGCGGTTCCAGTACCAGGTGCCCCCGAAGTCACCCGCCTTCTCCACGATCCGGAAGTCGGTGATCCCGTGCTTGGTCAGGTCGATGGCCGTGAGCATCCCGGCGAAGCCGCCGCCCACGATCACCACGGTGGTCTCCTCCACCACCGGGTCCCGGGTGTAGCCGGGCTCGACGAACGGGTCCCGGTCCAACGCCTCGAACTCGTCGCTCAGGTCGTGCCACTGGGCCATGCCCTCGGGGCGGATGCGCTTCTGGCGCTCCAGTCGGTAGCGCTCGCGGAGCTCCTCGATCGAGGGGCCCTCGGCGCTGTCGTCCTGCTTCATGGATGGCGACCTTCCCCTGTGGACCGGTTCCCCTCGACTCGGTCAGTCCTGACCGCGCCGATTCTGGCACGGCCCGGTAGGCACGACGTCATCACGACCCCGGACCACCGGACCTGTCCTGGTCACATGCGTCAACGACCCAGTTCACCGGCACACTTGCTGCACGCGGCCATCGGCTCGGACTGTCGAACACCAGGCCGCTCGCCCCAGATTGCGCCCAAGGAACAGCTGGTCGCCGATGCCCATGTCCCGGCTCAGAAGTTGAACGCACTCCGCAGGTCCGGCGCGGCTCCCGCGCTCCTGAGCAGTGGGGTCCCGGCGATTTCCTCGACAGCCCTGGTCACGCTGGCTGCCGAATACACGGCACCATTCGTATCGGTCTCGCCGGGCGTTACATACGGACTGATGATGAACAGCGGCGGGTTCGACGGGGTATAGGTACCGGCTGAAGGGTTTCCCCCGTACCCCTCATCCCACATGATCAGAATCGTCAGGTTGCCCGACTGGTAGTCGGACCCTGAGGTGATGATCGGAAGCCAGGTCTGAAGCCACGCATCACTGTCCTGGTTCTCCAGTTGATTGTTGGCACCGGCGTCGCTGGTTCCTGGTGAGTAGTGGCCGTCATCGAGACTGTTCGGAGTCACCGTGCTGATGGTCGGAAGACTCCCGGACATCACGTCGTTGTACAGCGGATTGCCGGGCTCGGCGTCGTTCGGGCTGAAGGCCACGTCGCTGGTCGAGCACCCGTCCAGGTTGGTGAACTCCACCTCCGGATTGTGGCGGTTGAGGTAGTACTGAACCGGTGCACTCCCTTTGGAGGTCGCCGAGGAGAATGTTCCTCCCCCGTCATGGTTCTCACATCCGGTGTCCATCGATTCGGCGTAGCCCTTCCAGCTGGCGCCCTGGCTGAAGATGCTGGGCTCGTTGGTCGTGCAACCCACGGCGTTGGCTGCAGTCACAGGGTTGGCTATGCAATCCGCAGACCACGGAGCAGCCTCGTAGGCCGACAGGTCGCCCGTGGCGACGCCCATGTAGTTGCCCAATGACCCGTGGTCATACGACTGGTAGCCGGCCTCGCCCGCCAGCCGGTTGTTGCTGACCACGGCACAGCTGCTGGCCAGGCTGTTGATGTAGGGCGCATCCTGGCTGTCGCCGTCGACGGCGGGCATCTCGGCGGTGCCCTCGCCCTGATCGATCCACGACTTGTTCTCCTCCCAGATGATCATGACCTTCTTGGTGGTGGGCGCCTGGCCCTCATCGCTGCCACAGAGATTTCCGCCGGCCGGCGGCGTGGCGGCGGGAATGACCTGCAGGGTGAGCTGCAGCGATGGTGCGTTGGCCCCCTGGGCCTGGTTGTCGATCTTGTCCAGGGTTCCACCGGTGAGCACCCCCAGTTCGAGGTTCGTGTCCTTCCCCGGGGCGAAGAGACCTGACGTCGATGTGTTCAGCGAGATGGTGTTGGTGGCGCACATCGGGGAACAGGTGAGCGGGGTGGTCCCGGTCCCGGCCAGTGCACCTTTGACGGGCGGAGGGTCGGTGTCTACGGCCGAGGCGGTGAACGGTGGCGTCGAGAAGACGGTCACGATCCCCGCAGCTGACGCGGCGACAGGCGTGACCGTCAAGGAGGCACTCTGCAGCGACACGCCGGAGCCGAGTGACGCCGTCGGGAAGGTCAGGAACGCCTGGTACGAGCTCAAGCTGAAGGAGAGGGGATTCACCCCTGCGTATCCGGTGGTGGAAGCGGTCGAAGAGTCGAAGGTACCTGCCGATGCCGCTTCCGACACGGTGTAGGTCACAGCCAGCATGGGGGCGCTCGATCCGGCCGATGCCCCGTAGAGGGTGGCCGGCGTGCTGCTGGAGAAGTCGAGGGCGAAGTTGGTATTGCCGCCCTCGGTGATGTCGCCGGTGACGTTGAACTGCTCTTGGACACCCGCAATGGCCACCGCTCCCTCGGTTGAGTCCGCCGAGGTCAGGTTCCAGGTCGGCTGATCGGCGTAGGTCAATGTCCCCTGCGACCAGGCGTCGGGCAGCGCGGTGGCCACACCGGGCAGGTGGAGTTGGACGTACCCCGCGTTGGCGCCGCTCGGAGCCGAATCCGGAGTCACATACAGCGTGGCGGAATCGATGGTCGCCCCCTGCGGGATCTGGTCGGTGTCGAACTTCAGATAGGTCGCAAACTCCGATGACGAAATGTCCAACGCCGGTGCCCCACCGAAGTTGAGCGTCGGTTCGGCGCTGTCCACATAGCCGGTGGCGCTCGGCGTGATGCCGATGGGAGCGCTCGCAGAGGCTGCCTTGGCCACCTGATCATGAGCGATCCTGGGCGTCACGTCTGCGGGCGCCGCCGAGGATGCCGGATCGAACAGGGCGATGCCTGCGGCCCAGTACATGGCCGTCTTGAACGTGCCCCCGAAGCTCTGGCTGCTCGTCCCGTTCACCACCTCGTTGCCGGTAACCAGGGTGGCGATCGATCCCGTCGTTGCCAGTTGGGGCTGCGTGGTGAATGGGGTGGCCGGAACGGTGATGGCCTCCGCATTGCCGTGCCCGGCGACGAATCCCACCGCCAGGTCGCCCGATGTAGACGGGGTCGCCGTTCCCGAGCTGGCCGTGGTACCGGTGTTGGACGATCCTGTCGATGCATCCAGTGGGTTCGTCGCCGCCACGCCCGAGAACTCTTGGACCTCGAAGGAGACGAATGAGGCCGTCTTGGTGGACACCGTCACCGAGGCCACCGAAGGTGCGTCGGCGAGGTACCACATCGCTCCGTAGGAGTTGTGACCAGCCACATAGTTCGTGGCCGATGTGATCTTGGTCCACACGTCCCCGGCCGAATCGGAGACGGTCAGCTGATTGGTCGATCCGGTGTACTCACTGGCCGTGAGCACCAGGAGATCTCCGGCGGTTGTGGCACGGGGGAAGGTGGCCTGGAGCGATAGTGAGGCGGCCGACTCGGTGGCCGTGGCCGATTGGACCAACGCTGGAGATGACGTCACCGCGGCGTTGACGGTGACCGTGAAAGTGGCCGTCTCTGTTCCCGATGGGGCCGTAGCGGTGACGGTGATCGGATAGGACCCCGAGGGCGTCAAACTTGACGTGGTGACGGTCATGGGGTCGGTTCCCCCCGAGGATACCGACGGGGACGTGAACGACACCGTGACACCGGCCGGGGCACCGCTCGACGTCAGGGCGACGGTCTGGGCCGTGCCACTGGTGGTGGTCGTGACGATGGTGGAGTTGGCCGTGCCCCCTGCCGTCACCGTCTGCGAGGTCGGCGAGGCGACCAGGGAGTAGCTGTTGGTCGTCGTCCCTGGCGGGATCAAGACTCCGTTGACCAGGGTCCAACCTGCGGGCAGGGTCGTCGGTGTGCCGGTGATGCCCCCGGAGATGACGTTGGTCAGAATCGCACTTGGCAAGACCGCCGTATTGAGATTGGCATCAGTCAGGTTCGCACCACCGAAGTTGACGAAGTTCGCACTGGTGTTGCTCAGATTGGCACCGATCAGATTGGCTGCGCCCAGATTGACGTGCTCTCCGCTCGTCCCCAGGACATCTCCGGAGAGGTTGGCCCCCTGGAGGTCCGCTTCCCCGAGATTCTCGTTGTCGCCGGCCAGGACGAGGTTCTGGTTGGCCAGGTTGGCTCCGGCCAGGTCGGCTCCGTAGCCGACGAGATAGCCGTCGACCAGGAGCCACACGTTGCTGGGTGAGGCCCCCACCCCCACGTCACCGACATCGACAGGCAACGTCGGCGGTGAACCGCCGGGGTTCACGATGATCGATCCCGAGCTGACCCCCACCAACGTCGCACCGGTGAGGTTCGTGCCGGTCAGGTTCGTACCCGTGAGCACGGCGTCGGACAGGTTTGCACCTACCAGATCGGCATTGGCCAGAGTGACGCCGTTCAGGTTGGCGGCGTCGAGGTTTGCTCCGGGGCCGATGAGGTAGCCACTGGCGGTCAGGCTCCAGTTCGCTGGGAGTGGTACTGATCCCAGCGGCGTTTCCTGGATCGAACCGGAACTGACCCCGGTGAGGGTGGCGCCGGTCAGGATGGCGTTGGTGATGGTGGCCTGAAGGAGGATGGCGTTGGTGAGGTTGGCATCGGTCAGCGTGACACCGGTGAGGTTGGCGTAGCTGAGGTTGGCCCCGGTGAGATTCAGCCCGGTGAAGTCGAGTCCACTCAGATTCGAGCCATCGAGATCAACGGAAGTCCAGCTCGCCGCTCCGAGCTGTGCGTTGGTGGCCCCGGACCCGCTGAGGTTCGCCCCGTTCAGGTCGGCCCCGGGACCCACCAGGTAGGCACCGATCACTACCCACCCCGACGGGAGGAGGGCGGGGGTCCCGACGATCGATCCAGAGCTCACCCCGGTGAGGGTGGCGCCCGTCAGCGTGGCGCCCGTCAGCGTGGCGTGGGACAGGTTCGCATAGGACAGATTGGCGCCGGTCAGATTGGCGTTGGCGAAATTGGCACTGCTCAGGTTGGCTTCCGGCCCCACGAGGTAGCCGCCGATGAGGGACCATGACGGCGGAAGGTTCGTCGGCGTGGCGTCTACCGTGCTGCCGGAACCCACATTAGTCAGCGAGGCGACCCCGGATCCGGAGCCGAAGTCGGCCCCCGTCAGGACCGCGCCGGTCAGCGTCACGCCGTTCAATGATGCGCCACTCAGGTTGGCACCGGTGAGGTTGGCGTTGGTCAGATCCCCGGCAAGGTTGGCATTGACCAGATTGCAGCCCTGGAGGTTGGCGTCCGGACCAATGACCTGGCAGTTCTGCGTGGGGCTCGGAGTGGCCAGCACAACTGGGGAAGGCACGCTGTTGAATCCAGCCGAACTGGTGGCCTTGACGGTCACCTGGTACTGGGTCCCATTGGCCAGAGGAGTTCCATTGGCGATGGTCTCGACCGTGCAGGCGTTGCCACTTGGAGGAAGAACCGTGCACGTCCCCGTGCCCATCGTTGACGATGCCGTGACCACGTACTTGGTGATCGTTGCCGCCCCTCCGCTGTAGGGAGTCGCCCACGAGACATTGATTCCGGTGTTGACACCGGTGGCCTGAACGGCGGATGGTGCCGAGGGTGCCGCCGGAGTGGCCTGGACGACCGACCCGGCTCGTGCCGGGACGGTGGAAAGGAGGGCCACGCCGATGAGGACGGCCAACCCCACCGTCATGTAGGCGCCGATCCTGCGACGCCCATTCATGCAGATCGTTCCGCCCCGTCGTGACCGATTCATGGCCCGCCCCTTTTCGTAGCTCTCGTGCGCGTGTCAGTTAGTGCATGAAGTCCGGTGCATACCGCAGGGAGCCGCCGCTCCCGAATCCCCCGGTCGGACACCGTCAGATGAGGGACCCGCTAGGGACACCTCGATATTTCTATCCGTGGCATGCAGATCCCAGCGGTTCCCGATCGGATCACGAGCGTCCTGCCAACCTCGACGGTCACGCGTCAGCCATTCCGACAACTGGTTTGTTGAGCAGGATATTTCCCGTTGATCCGAAGAACTGAGCGCTCCCGAAATCGAACACACCGCCATCGGATGCCACGAAGCGGTATCCCGCACCATCGGGCGACGCGGCCATGCCCACGATCGGCTGGTTGAGGTGCATACCTCCGGTCGAGCCGAGGAACGGCGCGCCGCCGAACGAGAATATTCCGCCGTCTGCGGCGACCAGCCAATAGCCCCCCGGCACCACGGGGTCGGCAGCCATGCCCACCACCGGTCGGGTGAGAGGAGTGCCACCCTCAGAACCGCTGAAGACGGCGTCGCCGAAGGCAAACACTCCTCCGTCGGACGCCACCAACCAGTAACCTCCACCATCCGAGGTAGCGGCCATGCCGACAATGGGTTCGTTGAGATGGGATCCGCCCATGGAGCCGTAGAACACGGCGTCGCCGAAGGCGAAGACTCCTCCATCTGAAGCCACCAGCCAGTAGCCGTTGCCGTCAGGGGTCCGCGCCATGCCCACGATCGGCGCATTGAGCACCATCCCACCGGTAGAGCCATAGAACCCGGCCGTTCCGTGGGTGAACAGGCCGCCATCGGATGCCACCAGCCAGTAGCCGTTCGAGGCTGTGCCGTTGGATGGGGGTGTCGACGCCATCCCCACGATGGGCTTGTTGAGTCTGGCTCCTCCTTGCGAGCCGTGGAAGACGGCGTCGCCGAAGGTGAAGATGCCGCCGTCGGACGCCCCGAGCCAGTAGCCGTTGCTGGGTGCGGACGTGACCTGGGTGCAGGAGGGCAACGGAGCGCAGCCGCTGCCCGGTGAGGAGGTGGTGGGCACCGAACTCTGATACCAGATGGTCACGTTGCCATTGTTGACCCACTGCCCCTGGTAGTAGGGAGTGGAGAGCGACCAGGCCGGATTGGCGTAGTTCGAGCCGCCGCCGCCACCGGCACCCGCACCGCCGCCGCCGCCGCCGTAGTAGCCACCACCCCCGCCGCCGCCGCCAT
>Ga0181534_10001638_pt1 | contig 14441 bp, 10 predicted proteins | sample PEATcosm2014_Bin_37_FD_119758 | JGI IMG/M metagenome (GOLD analysis project Ga0181534, IMG submission 119758) | Peatland microbial communities from MTU Mesocosm Facility, Houghton, MI, USA - PEATcosm2014_Bin17_10_metaG | ecosystem: Environmental > Terrestrial > Soil > Wetlands > Peat | place... | reverse complement strand
TCGACGCGGCGGACGCGCGCCGTGAGCGGAGCGTCGCCGCCCCAATGCAGCAGTCTCGCCGGCATTCCGGGGCGAACGGCCACGGCGTCCTGCGAGAGCACGTCGACCACGAGCTCGAGCGCCCGTGGGTCGCCGACCTCGAGCAGCGCCGTGCCGGCCTCGACCACCCCTTCGCTCTTGTGGAGCACGTGCAGGACCTGGCCGTGGACCGGGGCGCTCACGTCGAACTGCTCGGCGGGGTGCGCCCCCGGGGAGAACCGCTCGAGGGCCGCCCGCGCTTGCTCGATCTCGTGCGAGGCGACCTTCCCGGAGAACCGCGCCGACGAGAGCTCGGCCTCGCGCATCGCGGCGTCGGCCGTCGCCTGGTCGAGCTGGCTCTGGGGCACGGCCCCCTTCTGGGCGAGCGCGGTCACCTGCGCGAGGTCGCGCCGCGCCTTGTCGGCTGCCGCCTCGTCACGGGTGACCGTAGCGGCCGCCTGGCGCTGCGTGTCGACGGCGGAGGCGAGGTGTTCGACCGCGACCTGCCGCGAGCGAGGGTCGAGCAGCGGGCTCGGGAGCGGGAGTAGCCGCGCGAGCACCATCCCGGGCTCGACGGCGTCTCCTTCGTGAAGTTCGATCCGCGCCAGAGTCCCGGCGACAGGGGTCGATACCGTGTACCGCTCTCGCACACGGGCTCTGCCTTCGTCGACAACCTTCTGATCGAGCTCCGCCCTCACGACGTGCGCGACGTCGACGTCGAGCGGGTGCGGCCGCACTGCGACGAACACGCCAAGGGCGAGCGCGACTGCGAGCAACGACATGAGAATTCGATAAGACCACGTCATGGTGAGCCTCAGTCGCGAGCCTTGAGAACGGCCACGAGGTCGAGTCGGTCGGACTGTCGCCGTACCACGACGGCGCTGGCCAGGGCGGCCAGGAGGACGACGGACGCCCCGCCCACGTAGGAAGACGACGTGACGGAGACGGGGATGCGCAGCAGCTCTTGGTCGATCGTCCGGAGGGTCAGCCCTCCGAGCGCCCGCCCGAGAGGGAGGCCGGCGATGACCCCAATCACGACCTGGATCGCTTGCTCGGACAGCAGGACGAACGCGAGCTCGCCGCGCGTGAAGCCGAGGATCCGCATCGTGGCAAGGTCGCGACTCCGCAGCTCGAGCGCGATTCGCGCGTTGTTGTAGACCACGCCGACCGCGATGGCGCTCGCGAACACCGCGAGGACCAGCTGGAGCACGACGAAGACGTCCCCCTCTTCGGCCCAGACGAGCCCCCGGTCGACGCTCGGGCGGGTGACGGCGGCCACGCGGGGCAGCGCCATGAGCCGCGCGGTCACCGCATCGACGTCCGCCGCGTCGACCGAGAGCAGGATCACGTTGGCGCGAGGACTCTCGCCGAGGAGACGCGCCAGCTCGTGGGCGTCCATGTACGCGGCCACGCCGAGGAAGTCGTCGACGAGGGCTGCGACCCTCACTCGGAGATGCCGCCGATCCAGTTCGAGCACCTCCACCTCGACCTCATCGCCTGCCCGGACGCCGAGCGAGTCGCCAAGAGGGCGTGAGAGCGCGAGCCCCTCTGGAGGCAGCCAGAGCGGCCGCCGGTCTCTGTCGAGCACATGGTGGAGGTCGCCACCATGACTCTGCCCGAGGATCGCGGTCGTCCGCGCCCGGTGGCTCGCGTGCAGGCGGACGGGCACCTGCCGCTCCCCCTCCGCATACCGGACGCCAGGCAGGTGCGCCGCCGCGAACACGGCTCGCCATGGGCGCGAGTCGTCGAGGGTCACCGTGATCGCCTCGGCATGGGAAACCTCGAACTCGAGCCGGAGCACCTCGTCGATCGAATCGCTCATGACCGTCCCGGCGAGGACCACGGCCGTCGCGAAGGCGATGGAGAGGGACGACAGCAGCAGCCTCCACGGACGCCTGAGCGCGTCGCGGATCACCATGCGAGCCACCGGCCTGAAGAGCGCGAAGGTCGCGTCGAGGCGCGACGCTCGGTACCGCGCAGGCGCCTCGGGACGCATCGCCTCCGCGGGAGGGACCGAGACCGCGTTGCGGACCGCCGAGAAGGTCCCGGCGACGCCGGCCGCGAGAGCGACGACCGACGCTCCGAAGACCGCGCGGACGTCGAACCTGAAGTAGTAGGTCGGGAGCCTGAAGTAGTAGGCGTACTGTGTCAGGATCGCGCGCGCCGCGACGTCTCCCAGCGCCCAACCCAGCGCGACCCCCGCTGCGGAGATGACGACCGCGAACTGGAGGAAGTGCGACGCCAGCTCGCGCGTGCGGTACCCCAGCGCCTTGAGCGTCGCGATCTGCTCCCGCTGCGCCCCGACGATACGCGAGAGGAGCACGTGGAGGAGGAATGCCGCCACGCCCAGGAACACGAGCGGAAGAGACCGCGCCATGCGTTCGAGCTGCCCGATCTTCTGATCGACCAGCTTGCTCGACGACTGGTCGGAACGTCCGATGGCTCCGAGCCCTCCGTAGGGCTCGAGGAGGGAGTCGATCCGGGCGATCGTCTGCTGCTCGTCGGCTCCGACCGCGAGCTGGATCGCCACGTCGTTGAAAGCCCCAACCAGACCGGCGGCACGCGCCAGGGCGCCTTCATCCATCCACGCGATGCCAAAGTGCCACGGGTCGGGGAGCCCGGTGCGGGGCGCCGTCGCGGAGACGAACTCCGGCGACATCGCGATGCCCACGACCTGCAGCTTCGCGAGCCTGCCGTCGATCACGACGTTGACGTGGGCGCCTGGCTGGATGCCCCACGTTTCGGCGAACGTCGCCGAGAGCAGGATCTCGTCGGCGCTGCCGGGCTCCACCTGCCTGCCCGCGAGGATCCGCGTCTCGTTCAGCCGCCCCTCCGGGGAGAGCCCGATCGAGACGAAATGGGCCACAACCGGCTCCGAGTCACTGTCGAGCATCAGCCGGAAGTCACCCACCACACGCCCCTCGACCGTCGCGACGCCAGGTAGCTCGCGGATGCGATCGAGAAGCGCCCGCGGCGCGCGCTCGAGGTGGGCGAACACGTCCGCGAAGCGCGCGTCGGCGTAGAACGCGTCGCGCGAGACCTTCACGGAGGCGGCGGACGACACGGCGGCGACGAAGCTCGCGATGCCGCAACCGACGACCATCGCGATGGTCAAGCACTGGTACCGGAGGCGCCAGAGGTCGCGGAGGAGCTTCTTCCGAAGGGTCCTCACCAGGTGACCTCGCTCGGCGCTCGCCGGTCAGCGTTCGGCGCGTCGGTTGCGATGCGTCCGTCCGCCAGCGAGACGACTCGATCCGCCATGCGTGCGATCGGGGCGTTGTGGGTCACGACGGCGATGCTCGTCCCGAGATCGCGATTGACCCGGTCGAGCACCTCGAGGACGAGCCGCCCGGTCGCGGCATCGAGCGCGCCGGTGGGTTCGTCGCACAGCAAGATCTGAGGCTTCTTCACGACCGCACGGGCGATCGCAACGCGCTGCTGCTCGCCCCCGGACATCTGCGACGGGTAGTGGTCGCGACGTGATGCGAGCCCCACCAGGTCGAGCGCCTCCCCCGGCTGCATCGGCTGGTCGGCCAGATCGGCCACGAGCGCGACGTTCTCGGCGGCGGTGAGGCTCGGAATCAGGTTGTAGAATTGAAAGATGAACCCGATGTGCTCTCTTCGGTAGCGGGTGAGCACCTCCTCCGACGGATGCGACAGGTCCTGGCCACCGTACTCGAGGTGGCCCGTGGTCGGCACGTCGAGGCCGCCAAGAATGTTGAGGAGGGTCGACTTGCCGCTCCCGGACGGGCCGAGCAGCACGACGAGCTCGCCGGGCGCGAGGTCAAAGTCGATGCCGCGGAGCGCTTCGACGAGCACGTCACCCATCCTGTAGGTCTTGACGAGCGCCGTGGCGCGGATCGACCCACCGCTTCCGCGGGGGACTGCTGCGCTTTCTCGGCGGGGCACGAGGCCGACGCTATCGACCGCCGTTCACCGTTACAAGCCGGACAGCGGCCGTCAGCGTCGCCGGAAACACGGCATCGGAGTAGGTGCAGCTCCAACCGACGAGGGGCGATATCGGGACGACCCGGGACTCGCTACGGGAGTCGCCCTCGCGGGCCGGCGGCACCCTCGCCTTGAGGTGAGTGGCCGTCGACGCACCGCTCCTGCCTCCCGACGCCGACATCTCAGAGCCCGCCGTGGCACTCGGACGGAGCCTTCTCCTGGGTACGGTCGGGGACGAATCAGGGGATCATCACGCGGCTCACGGCCATCCAGAACTGGCGGGGGCACGGAGAGTAGATGGGCTGGTAAGTCACCGTATCCGCTCCCGTCGTGATCAGCAGATAGACCTCTCCATCATAGTACGTCGGTTCGTACGTGCCCTGGTAGGCGAACCCCGCCCCGCGCACAGGGTCCCCCGACGGTCCGGCGACGAGGTAGTACAGGCTGCCGGCGGAGGCATCGAACTCGATCCCGATCGCGTTCGCCGGGCCGACTCCGAGGCTGCCCGTGCAGATGCGCCAGCTGCCGACTAGCTCCGTATCGGGGGCGCCCACGGTCCCGAATTGCACCGCCATGCCGGGGACGGCGGAACAAGACTGAACACAGCTCGCCCCCGCATCGTCTTTCCCTACGTCGAGCGCGGCGAGAATGGCGCCACCACCGCCGTCACCGGGCAACGCCGGCGGCGAGTCCCTCGCTGAATCGAGCGTCGAAGCACCGCCCGAGTCCCGACGCGAGCCCGAGTCCCGATGCGAGCCGGAGTCCGAAGCGTCCCTTCGCGGCACGTCGCCACCCCCATCGTCCGACCCGGCGTCGCTCGGCTTGCCGTCGCACGAGCCTTCCGCCACGCAGACTTTCTCGCAACACACGAAGCCGGCAGCGCACGGACAGCCCATGTCCTGGAGCGAAACGGTGGATCCGCACGCAATGACGAGCGAGCTTGCGACGAGGGGGGGGAGGAGGGAGGGAGCCTTCATGACCCTGGGACGAACGACGAAGGGCGGATGGACGAACCGCTTTTCGAGTGTCGCGCCGTAGGATAGGCCAGCTCGGCGGTCGCCCGATGCGCCACGAGCGAGAGCACGAGCAAGAGCAGCGCGTAACCAGCGACGAGCCACCCGCTCTCCCACATCGCAGGCTCGAAGCGCGCGAACAGGAGGAACAGCGGCACGTGGAGGATGTAGGTCGCGTAGCTCGCGCGCCCAAGCAACACGCACGGCGCGCTCGCGAGCCACCGCCCCATCACCCCACCGCCGCCCGGACCAGAGAGCGCGGAGACCATGCCGACGAACACCAGGGTGAGCGCTCCTCCCTGGAGGAAGGCATACGGGACCATCCCGGTCATCGCGACGGCGAAGACTACGACGGCCGCGAGGACAGCGAGAAGCCCCGGGACGGCGACCTCCCGAGCGAGGCGTCCGGCGGCGACGCCCGCGATGAAGATAGGAAGCCGCTGCAGCGGGAAGAACTTCAGGTACCAGCTCCACAGGATCTCGTCGCCCTGCGCGAGCGGCCGGCCGAGGTGGTCAGGGTCGACCGCCGTGTAGATCAGAGGCGCCAGCACCGCCGCGAGCGCGCAGCCTACGAGGAGCCCGAGCAGGAAGCGCCGGCTCCTCCGTGACAGCCACGCGACGGTCCAAGGGAAGAGCAGGTACATGAACGCTTCGACCGAGAGCGACCACGCGGCCCAGTTGTGCCGGAACATCCACTTGTGAGACACCGCGTTGAGGAGAGCCAGCTGCGCCACGATGCGCACCCGGCCACCCGACGTCGCAAGGTCGTCCCACGCGCGTGGGCACTCCGCATAGAAGCCTGTGGCGAGGCTCACGAGGTAGACCGGGTAGAGTCGCGCGAATCGCCGCCAATAGAACGCGCGTCGCCCGGCGGGTGTGGAGAGCTCGGACAGGTTACATCGGTGGGCAAGGACGAAGCCGGAGAGCACGAAGAACAGGTCGACGGCCACGTGGCCGGAGCCGATGAGTCGTGCGAGGGGGGAAGGGACGAGCCCGCGGGCGAAGTGGAAGGCAACGACCCACCAGGCGGCAACCGCCCGCAGGCCGGTCAGCGGCAAGATCTCGTCGGAAGCGGCTCGCGAGTCGGAACGGGGCACGGCTCGCAGGAACGCCGGACCCGGATTCACGATTCCGCGCGCGGAACGGACCTCGCCTTGGGCTCCGAGAGCGCAGCTCACCTCACGCGGCTTCAGAGCTCGGCGTGCGGCGTCTTCTTCGTACTCGGCGGCAGCTCCGGCTTCTTGATGTAGTCGGCCGGCAGGTCGCCGGTGAGGCACCCGAGCCATGCGACGATGGCGTTCGCCTGCGCGTCGGTGAGCTCCTTGCCGACCTGGTGCCGCGCCATCATACGTACGACCTCCGGGAGGGACGTCATCGACCCATCGTGGAGATAGGGGCCCGTCTTGGCGACGTTGCGGAGGCTGGGGACCCGGAAGACCATGTAGTCTTCGTTCTTCTGCGTGAGCTCGAACTTGCCGCGGTCGCGCGAGGACGGCCACGCCTTCACGAGCCCGAGCTTCTGGAACATCGATGCGCCGACGTAGGGGCCGAAATGGCAGGTGGGGCAGCCCGTCTCGACGAACGTGTTGAACCCGACCTTCTCGGCGGGCGTGAGCGCCGCCTTCTCGCCCGCCAGGAACTTCTCCCAACGGCCTGGGGTGAAGAGCTTCCGCTCGAAGGCGCCGATGGCGCGCGCGGTGTTGTCGAAGGTGACGGGCGACCTCTCCCCCGGAAACGCCTTCGCGAACATCGCGACGTACTCGGGCATGGAGCTCAGCGTCTCCTCGACGCGCTTCGGCGTCGTGTTCATCTCGACGTCCTTGGTCAGCGGCCCCTTCGCCTGCTCCTCGACGTTCGGGAACCGTCCGTCCCACATGAGCGCGAAGAACCCCGCCGAGTTGTAGACGGTCGGTGCGTTGCGCGTCCCCGTCTGCTGGGCATGGCCCGTCGACACCTTCTTGCCGTCGACGCCGTACGCGTCGAGCAGGTGGCACGTGTTGCAGGACACGTCCTGGTTCTTCGAGAGCCGCGCGTCATAGAAGAGCATCCGCCCGAGGGAGATCTTCTCCTCGCTCAGAGGATTCTGCGGTGAGCTCACCACGTCCGGGAGTGGACCGAAGCTCTCGAGCCGCCCCTCGTCGATCTCCGCGCTGGCTGCGGACTCGGCGGCGGGAGCCACTGACGCGGCCGCCGCGGCGGCCTGCGAAGCGCTGGCTCCCCGCGTGTACTGCCAGATGCCGACGCCGGCGACGAGACCGACGACCGCCGCCGCGGCGAGTGTCGCACCCCGCAGGCGGCGCGACGGGGCCGTCTTCACCGTGACGCCGACGCCGATGCCGCTCCCGGTGCCCATGCCCGAGCCTGCCGCGAGGGTGGGCGGCGACGCCTCGATCGCCGCGTCCTGCGGCGACGGACCTCCTGCGACGAGCGTCCCGGAGTTCGGGCCGCGAGACGAGACGTTCGACGCAGGCGCCAGGTCGTCGAGCTGGCTCGCCGCGACGGCGGCGGCCATCTGGTCCTTGACCTTGCGGTCGAGCTCGGCGCGCACGTCCTTGAACATGGCGCTGATGCGCTGGCCGACCTCTTCCTGCCGGACGACCTTGGTCGTGTGCGTGATCCACGTCTCGAGCGCGCCGCGCATCTCGGCCGCGGTCTGGAAGCGCTTCGCCGGCTCCTTCTCCAGCGCCTTCGCGACGAGATCGTCGAGCTCGGGGTCGATGTTCGGAAGAACGGACGACACGCGCGGCATCGTCTCCTTGAGGATGCGGGTCAGCGCCGACGGCCCCGACTCACCTTGCGACATCGACGTGAGCGTGAGCGCCTCCCAGAGGACGATGCCCATCGCGTAGATGTCGGCGCGCCGGTCGATGGGCTCGCCGAGCGCCTGCTCGAGCGACATGTACGCGAGCTTCCCCTTGAGGACGCCGGACTGCGTCGCGTCGCTCGAGCGCGACGCGCTCTTGGCGATGCCGAAGTCGACGACCTTCACCTGCCCGTCGTAGGTGACGAAGATGTTGTGGGGGGAGATGTCGCGATGGATGATCTGCAGCGGCCGCCCGTCGTAGTCGGCGAGCTCGTGCGCGTAGTGGAGCCCGGCGAGCGCGTCGGACACCAGGCGGACCGCGACGGTGGGCTCGAAGGGCACGCCGTGCGCCTTCACGTGGTCTAGGACCTGCTTGAGCGACTGCCCCTCGAGGAACTCCATCGCGATGAAGTACTCGCCGTCGGCCTCGTCGACCTCGAAGATGTGGACGACGTTCGGGTGGTTCAGGCGAGCCGCGAGGCGGGCTTCGTCGAGGAACATGTCGACGTACGCCTGCTCCCGCGCGAAGTCGCGCTTCAGGCTCTTGATGACGACGAGCTTGTTCACGCCGCGACGTCCGCGCGCGATGGCGAGGAAGACGTCGCCCATGCCGCCGCTCCCGAGCGTGGCGAAGGCTCGATACTTGCCGAACGCCTTCTGGCCGGTGGGGAGGGTCTCGTCGCTCATGGACTCGGGGCAGCGTATCACGTGCCGCCGGAGCACCGAATAGGACGCCTTCGTTCAGTCGATCGAGATCTCGAGGACGCGCCCCCATCCGCCCCCCGTCATCGCTACCCGCGTCGTGGTCCCGCGGCCGAGCCGGAGCGCCGGCCTCCAGTCGAGGTGCGCCCCGTCGGCGGTCGATTCGTCGTACATCACCTGGAGCACGACCGTTCCGTCCCCGGCGTGGCGGGCGTCGAGCTCGAGGGACTGACTCGAAGCCCCGTGCGGCGAAGCCGACTTCACGCGCGTGCCGAGCTTCCAGTCGACGAGCGTGTTGCCCGACAGGAGCACGCCGTCACCATCCCCGACCCGAAGCATCCGGTAGCTGACCGCGAGGGCGGGGTCGGGGGCGCTCGGCGGAGGCGCCGCCGCCAGCGGCGGGCCTGGGTGTACGCAGGAGATCAGCATGGGGAGGAGCGACGTGACGGCTGTGGGAAGGAGCAGAGAGCGGTGCATGGGAGCCTCCGGAGTGAGGGTGGCGTTTGGCGTGTCGCGCGAGCAGCGTCCCGCGACGCGAAGCCATTCCGGGCGGCGGGGCGTTTGACAGAGTGACGGAGGCCTCGGCCCCGGAGCACGGGCGGCGGCCCCGGCGTAGGATGCTCGCCATGAGCGAGCCTCTTCCCCCGGTTCGGCCGATCCGCCTCGAGGATGTTCGCGCGGCGCGCGAGCGCATCCGCGGCCTGGTCATCCGCACACCGCTCGTGCGCCTCCGGCACGACGGAGACCGGGAGATCTGGCTCAAGCTCGAGAACCTGCAGCCCATCAACTCCTTCAAGATTCGCGGCGCGGCGAACGCGGTCGCGATGCTCTCACCCGAGGCGCGCGGCCGCGGCGTGTGGACCATCAGCGCCGGCAACGCAGGGCAGGGGGTCGCCGCCGCCGCGCAGAGCTTCGATGTGCCTTGCACGGTGGTCGCGATAGAGACCGCTCCCGAGACCAAGGTGCGGCGCATGCGCCGGCTCGGCGCGACCATCGTGAAGGCCCCCTTCGACGCCTGCTGGCGCGCCATGGGCGAGCGCGCGTTCCCGGGCGTCACGGGGACGTTCATCCACCCCTTCGACGACGACGACTTCATCGCGGGCAACGCGACGCTCGCCCTCGAGATTCACGAAGACCTCCCCTCGCCCCGCGCCGTCGTGACCGCGGTCGGCGGCGGTGGGCTCCTCGTCGGGGTCGCGAGCGTGATGAAGGCGCTGGCACCCGGGGTTCGCGTGCTCGGCGCGGAGCCGGAGACGGCGGCCCCTGCGGCGGCGTCTCTGGCCGCGGGCGCGGCTCGCGAGTTCGGAGCGTGGACCCCGTCGTTCGTGGACGGTGCGGGGGGCAAGAGCATCTTCCCGAGGATGTGGGAGCGCATGCGCGGTCTCGTGGACGGGTCGGTCGTGGTGTCGCTGGACGAGACGCGGCGCGCGATGCGGACGATCGCGGAGGAGGCTCGGGTCATCGCGGAGGGCGCGGGCGCGCTCTCGGTCGCCGCGGCGCTCTCGGGCCGCGCCGGTGAAGGCCCCGTCGTGGCCGTCGTGTCGGGCGGGAACATCGATCTCGCCAAGCTCGCGGAGCTCATCACCCCCGCGTGAGCCGTCCGCGGTGCTGTCACTCATTCGAGCGACGCGCGCGACGGGTCGCGGGTGCTATCCCAGCCGTGAGGTGAGCACATGAGAAGCAGGGTCCTCGTCGGCATTGGGCTCGGTGTCCTGTACGCCGTCGTCGCTTGCAGCTCGTCGGGGACGAGCGCGACGCCGGACGCGAGCATCGGCGGCGCCGCGTGCGAGGGGCTGGCCGTGTGCTGCACACAGATGCAGCCGAGCGGCAAGGCCATCTGCGCGACCATCGCCGCCGCCGGCGACGAGCCCACGTGCGCGAGCGAGCTCGTGACGTACCAGACGACCGGAGCCTGCGGCGCGGCGCCCGCGTCGAGCGGGTCGACCGGCGGGAGCACGAGCGTCGCCACGACGCAGGCCACGGCGACGTCCACGCCGACGGGTACGACCTCCAGCCTCCCCTCTTCGATCGGTAGCACCTCCACGGCGTCGCCGAGCGCGGGCAGCACGGGACCGAGCGGCAGCACGAGCAGCAGCGGCGGGGCCACCGGGGGGTCGAGCACCAACGTGTCGACGCGCTCGAGCGCGCGGTCCACGTCGAGCACGTCCACGGAGTCCTCCTCGGCATCGAGCGCGACGAGCGGCAGCGAGACGAGCGGCAGCGAGACGAGCGGCAGCGAGACGAGCGGCAGCGAGACGAGCGCAACGAGCGACAGCGAGACCTCGGCGACGACCAGCACGACCACGCCGAGCAGCTCCACGTCCACGACCGCGACGAGCACAGGCGTCGATGGGGGCTGCGGCTGCTTCGGCTCCACCCCTTACTGCAACTCGTCCGGGATGTGCGTGGGCTGCCTCGAGACCAGCCAGTGTCCGATGGATCAGGTCTGCGACCCCACCAACGATCCCGGGGACGCTGGCGAGCCGATCCCTGCCTGCATCCCGTCCTGCGCGGTCGCGGGGGGCAAGATCTGTCCGTCCGATCTCAAGTGCAGTCGGGAGAGCGGCCTCTGCGTCCAGTGCCTCACCGACACCGACTGCGCGAACGTCGATCCGTTCTCCCCGATGCCCTACTGCTCCGCCAGCGGGACCTGCGTCCAGTGCACGAAGTCCTCCCAGTGCAGCGGGACGACGCCGCTCTGCGACACGCAGCAGGGGACCTGCGTCGGCTGTCTCAGCGACCACGATTGCTCGGGGACACCGGCGACCCCCTACTGCAGCGACATCGACAGCACCTGCGTCCAGTGCAACTCCCCCTCCCAGTGCCCGGCGAGCGCGCCTGGCTGCTTCCTCAACTCCTGCGGCGGATGTGCGGCGAACTCCGACTGCCCGACGGGACAGGGTTGCTACGGCGGGCTGGGCGACCTCTTCGGCGACGCGGGGCTGGGGGGGTTCGGCGGGTTCGGCGGCTACATGATGTGCGAGCCCCTCTGCGGCTACGGCGGCGCCGTCACGCCGGACGGTGGGCTGTGCGCGCCGTGCGCTTCGAACGGGGAATGTTCCCCGGCGGGCGAGACCTGCAACGCGAGCACCGGGGCCTGCGGCTGACGGTCACGCTGCTCGAGGTCTCTGGCGCGCACGCTGGTCCGCTGAAGATGACCGGCCATGCGATAACCTGCCGCCATGCACCGGGCCCTCACCGTCCTCGCACTCCCGCTGATCGCGTCCTGCGCGGCCCCCGCGGCCGACGTCCGCACCGCCGCGTCCCCGGTTGCCTGCGAGGCGCTGACGGGCCTCTCGCTCCCTCATCTGTCGGTCGTCAGCGCTCGTCTCTTCCCGGCGTCGCCCGCGAGCGAGAGCGCACCGACCCTCCCCGCCTCGTGCCGGATCATCGGCATCGCTCGCCCGACGACCGACTCGGAGATTCGCTTCGAGGTGGCCATCCCCAGCGGCGGCGCGTGGAACGGCCGCTACAAGCAGGTCGGCAACGGCGGCTTCGCGGGCAAGATTCCGGAGGACGAGATCCTGGACGGACTCGCCGAGGGGTACGCGACGGCGGGGACCGACGACGGACATGACTCGGAGAACCCCACCGACGCCAGCTGGGCGCTCGGACACCCGGAGAAGGTCGTCGACTTCGGTTACCGGGCGCTGAAGGAGACGACCGACGCGGCGCGGGCCATCCTCCGCGCTCACACCGGGAGGGCCCCCGTACGCTCCTACTTCGAGGGGTGCTCCGACGGCGGCCGCGAGGCGCTGATGGAAGCGCAGCGCTATCCCGACGACTTCGACGGCATCGTCGCGGGGGCCCCCGCGAACCACTGGACGCGCCTGCTCGCCGCGGCGGCATGGAACGCGCAGGCTCTTCAGGAGACCCCGGCGAGCTATGTCCCGCCCGGCAAGCTCCGGGCGATCGAGGACGCGGCGCTCGCGGCATGCGGGGACGCCGATCGTGTGGTCGAGGACCCGCCGAGCTGCCGCTTCGACCCCGCGGTGCTGCGCTGCGCCGGCGCCGACTCCGACGCGTGCCTCACCGACGCGCAGATCAAGGCGGTCCGGGCGATCTACGCAGGGCCGAGGAACCCACGCACGAGCGAGCTCATCTTCCCCGGCCAGGAGCCGGGCAGCGAGGCGGAGCGAGGCGGATGGCAGACGTGGGTCAGCGGTCGCGCGCCGGGAAAGGAAGGGGGCGCCGCGCTGACCCTCTTCGCGAGCAGCTTCTACGCCTACATCGTCTTCGGAGACCCGAGCTACGATCTGCGACGCCTCGACTTCGACGGCGATATGGTGACGACCGAGGCTCGCGTCGGGAAGATCCTCAACGCCGAAGACCCGGACCTGACCGCGTTCCGCCGCCACGGCGGGAAGCTCATTCAGTGGCACGGATGGGGCGACCCCGCGATCCCGGCGCGCGACTCGATCGCGTACTACGAGGCAGTTCGCACGAAGCTCGGCGGCGTCGACGACTTCTACCGCCTCTTCATGGCGCCCGGGACGCTGCACTGCGGCGGCGGAGCCGGCCCCGATCACTTCACCCGGCTGCCGTCCCTGGTCGCGTGGGTGGAGGAGGGGAAGGCGCCCGAGCGGATCGTCGCGGCGAGGATGACCGGCGAGCCTGGACACGAGACCATCGTGCGCACGCGACCGCTCTGCCCGTACCCCCGGAGGGCGACCTGGGACGGGAAGGGGGACCGGGCGCGGGCGGAGAGCTACCTCTGCACACCGCCCGCCGTCTCCCCGAAGTAAGTCGCCCAGGCGCCTAACCTCCGAAGAGAGCGCTGCTACGGCGTGGCGTCCCCGCCGTCCTCTTCGAGCGCGGCACCGTGGCACTTCTTGAACTTCTCGCCGCTCCCGCAGGGGCAGAGGTCGTTGCGACCGACCTTCGGCGCCTCCCGCTTGATCGGCTGCGGAACGGGCCTCGGCGCCGCGGCGGGGGGGCGTCCGCTCGGCCGCGCGCTCGCTCCCGGTGACGGCTCGTCGCCCGTGTCGATCTCCGAGCCGTGGCGCATCTGCATCGCCTCGGCGGCGCGCTGGTGGCGCTCGAAGTCTTCCCGCTCCATGCGCTCGATGTCGTTCTCCTTCTTCACCTGGACGCTGAAGACCTTGTTCGCGACCGAGGAGGAGGTCGACGCCATCATGTTCACGAAGATGTCGTAGCCCTCCTTCTTGTACTCCTGCTTCGGGTCCTTCTGGCCGTAGCCGCGGAGGCCGATGCCGTCGCGCAGGTGCTCCATGTTGGTCAGGTGGTCGACCCACGCGCGGTCGATCTCCTCGAGGTAGTAGTGCCGGAAGACGCGGAGCATGAGCTCGTTGCCCATGCTCTCTTCGCGCCTCTCGAGCTCCTGAACGGCCTGCGTGTACAGGTTGTGCGCGAGGTCTTCGAGGTCGACCGTGTGCTCGAAGTCGACGGGCTTGACCGAGAAGTGCTCGACGAAGCCGCTCTTCAGCCCCTTCCAGTCCCAGTCCTCCGGCGGCTTCCCCTCGGGACAGCACTCCTCGACCATCGCGCCGATGATGCCGTCGATGAGGTCGAGCAGGCGCTCGCGCTGCTCGGAGAGGCTCTGCGGGATCTCGGCGAGCAGGCGCTCGTAGACGGCCTCGGGCTTCTTCGCCTCGCCGTCCTTGAAGGCCACCCGGTAGCCCCAGTACTGGTAGATGTCGCTCCGTAGCGACTCGAGCGAGAAGAGCTCCTTGATGTCCTCCACCTTCTCGGGCTTCTTGAGCTCCTCGCCGGGGGCCTGCTGACCGGGCAGGGGCGTGCCGTAGTGGAGGAGCATGTCCTTGATCGCCCCCTCGACGTCCGACTTCAGGCGCGGGATGGTCTTGATCTCGCGGATGCGCCCGGTGGGCTTGCCGGTCTCGTCGAGGTACTCGGGCGTGTAAGTGCCGAGGAGGAGCTGCTGACGGATCTTGTAGACCGTCTTGCGCTGCTCGCTCATGACGTCGTCGTATTCGAGG
>Ga0181534_10001633_pt1 | contig 14459 bp, 11 predicted proteins | sample PEATcosm2014_Bin_37_FD_119758 | JGI IMG/M metagenome (GOLD analysis project Ga0181534, IMG submission 119758) | Peatland microbial communities from MTU Mesocosm Facility, Houghton, MI, USA - PEATcosm2014_Bin17_10_metaG | ecosystem: Environmental > Terrestrial > Soil > Wetlands > Peat | place... | reverse complement strand
GCAGACCTCCCGTGTACTGGGAGATGTAGTTGCGCAGCTCGCCGCGCCCCATACCGCTGTCAACCAGCGCATAGCGCTTTGAGCCGCGGATGAGAAACATCTTGTCGTTGTCGGAGTCGCGAATCATCCGCACGCCGGGTGCAACTTCTTCCGAGATATAGGCCGTGCGGTCGCGCCGCTCCACCCTATAGGAGAAGGTGACGAGATCGCTTGCTGCCATCCCTTGCTTCATGGCGACTGCGCGTAAGGTATAGCCGGTCTGCAGGCCCTTGTTGCCCTCGTAGACACCGCCTATGAAGAGCACCTCGCGCGGGTCTTGCAGCGGTGAGCTTGCCGTGGGCTCGGAGCCATCCCAGGTGTAGTGAATCTCTGTGCCGGGCACTTCGTCCCGCAACGACAGGGAGGTCGTATTGTAGTAGGTGCCGGGTGCGGGAAAGATCGTCGGCGGCGGAAGTTTGGCCCCATCCGCGGCTCCCGTGGCAAGGGCAAACAAACTCAGCAGACTCGCGAAATGCACCATGATTGTTCCGCACGCGATTGAACTGGCCTGACCAGTCTAGCCGATTATCGCTCCCGACGTTGCGCGGTATCATCCGCGAAATGAGTGTACTGCCGCATGAACGGATCTTTGGCGCATTCCTCCTGGTGACCGGAACGCGTCTGTTGGCTGACGCCCCTGGAAGACCCTGGGCAACGGTGTTCTTCGCATGCCTGGTCGCCGCAGCGCTGCTGATCCTGTGGACCGAGCGCAATCCGACACCCGATCGCTGGCGAATACGCCTCGCGTTCTCCTATGTGTCGATGGGAATCTGCTTCTTCTCGATGGGAGCGGCCGTTCCACTGCTCGGCACGCAGCGGGTAGACGGCATGCTGCTGACCTGGGATCGCGATCTGCTGGGCGAAACACCTGCCGTGCTCTGGGAACCCTTTCTGCGGCCGTGGCTGGAAAACGTGGCCATGGCCGGTTACCTGTTTTTCTTCTATTACCTGCTGGCAGGCCCGGCGTACTACTGCTTCCGCGATATCCCGATTTTCCGCAAATGCATCGTCGGACTGTTCACCATCTACGGCATCGCCTTACTCAGCTACACCGTCCTGCCGGCCGCGGGTCCGCATCTGTTTATGACCTTCCACACCGCTCTGGAAGGGCCATTGCTGCTCGACTCAACCATCGGGCTGGTAAACCGCGGCAGCAATGCAGTGGACGTTTTCCCCAGCGTTCATGTGGCGGCATCGCTGTACCTGTTGCTGTTTGATTGGCAACACTTCCGCCGCCGCTTCTGGTGGTTGTTAGGCCCCTGTATTGTGCTGTGGCTGTCCACCCTGTACCTGCGATTCCACTACTTTGTGGATATCGTCGCGGGTGTGGCCGTGGCCCTCATAGGCTCGTGGATTGCCGAGCGCTATGGCCGAGATCAGTACAGAGTGAACGCGTAAAGCATATCGCCCGCGGCAACCATCACATACTGATGGCCATCCAGCATGTAAGTCTCCGGTGCGTTGGAGACGCCATGCAGGCGTGTATTCCACAGCGCCTTGCCATTCGTGGGGTCGAAGGCGACGAGGTTGTCACCCTGATCCGCCGCGAACAGGAGATTGCCGGCGGTCGTCAACAATCCAGAGCCAATCATGCCGGGCAGACCCACGCCATTCTCGAATGGGTGCTCCCAGACGGTTTTTCCAGTCTTATAGTCGATGGCACGAATCGACGTTCCCAGTGATACCTGGCCACCACGGGCAACACCGCCCATGCCCATGGCGCCACGAGGATCCGTCTCCGTGAAATAGTACAAGCCGTAGTTCTCGTAGCCACGGAAATAGAACAGGTTGGTCTGCGGGCTGAAGGACGGGGGTGGCCAATTGGCCCAGCCATCGAGGTTCGCGATGGTGCCGCCCACCTGCGGATCGTGGGCCGGATCGCGAATCGGCTGTCCTTTCTCGTTGAGACCCTTCACCCATTTCCCCCAGGGGGTGAAACGGGAGGTGAGCAGATGCTCGCCGGTTACGCGATCGAGCACGAAGAAATGACCATTGCGGGCGGCTTGCAACACCAGCTTGCGCTGTTTGCCGTTGAATTCACCGTCTACCAGCACCGGGGTCTGAGCCGAGTCCCAGTCGTGAGTGTCGTGGGGAGATGTCTGGTAATACCAGGCCAGCTTCCCCGTATCCACGTTCACAGCCACCATCGAACAGGTGAATAAATTGTCACCCGCGCGGTTCGACGAACTAAAGGCCGGCGAAGGATTGCCCGTTCCGAAAATATACAGGTGGGTCTCCTCATCATAGGAGCCCGTCACCCAAACGTGTCCGCCGCCGTGCCGTGCGGCTTCGATGTTGGGCCACGTATCGGCACCGGGATCCCCCGGATTCATGGGAGTCGTGTGAAACCGCCACTGCACCTCGCCGGTTTCCGGATCGACCGAGCGCAGGGAGCCGGGCTCATCCGAGTCGTTGCCCGCGCCTACCAACACATGGTTGCCGATGACAATCGGCGCCGCTTCCGAGAAGTACTGCTCCGGGAAGCTCTCGATCTCCTTGTGCCAACGCTCCTGACCAGTGCGGGCATCCAGGGAGACGAGGTAGTCGTCGGCAGTTTCGAAGAAGAGCCAGTTTTTGTAGATGCCCATACCTTTGTTACCGGTATGGGTACCGCCCTTGGTCTTCCAGAAGTAGTGCCACAGCACCGTGCCGGTACGTGCATCGATAGCCCAGGCATTGTCTGGTGCTGTCGCATACAGCACACCATCGACCTGCAAAACCGCGCCACGAACGCTGATGGGGGCGTCCGATGAAAACACGCCGCCCGTGACAACCGCCTCCTTGGCTTCGCCGCCTACGATCTGCGGTGGTGGGGGCGGTGCGAGGAGCCCACCGCCCTCATCGATCCCGCCCTTCAGACGGCTCACCCAGGCGAGCGTCAGATGTTTGACGTTGGATTGGTTTATCTGATTGAGCGAGCTGAACCGCCTGCCCGTGTAATCCCCGGAATACGTCGGCCAGGCATCGCCCAGCGGCGGCAGCGATGGAGCGGGGCCGGCAGCCGCGCTCACCACGGGCAGCGCGCACAGGCCTGCCAGCAACAACTTCGATATGACAGTCATTTGAGCGTTTCCAGGTAGGCCGTGACATTGTGCAGATCGCGATCCTCCCATTGACGGATCATGTCGAGGTGAGGCTGCCGCGGATTGACGACCTCAACCCTGGGAACATCGCCGTCGCGCCGGATCGAGCGCCGCCGACCGTCGGCATCGCTCAACACGACCACAAAGTCATCGAGGCTGATCAGAGTGCCTTTGACCGCCTCGCCGGTTGGAAAGGTGACAGTGACTGTACGGGGCTTTGCGCCCGCAGCGGGCGCGCCGAGCAGACCGGTGGCACCGCCCGCGAAGATCGCGTCCTGCAGGCTCTTGGGATCCATCGCGCCGATTCCGGCGAGATCCTTCGTCACGGAGTGACATTTGGAGCAGCCGCCTTTGCCGTTGAAATAGGCCTTGCCGGCAGCGGCATTGCCCACGAGCACCATCCTGGGCGTGAAGTTGCTCATCTTGCCGACCTTGATGCTGTGCAGGTAGGCCGCGATGTCGGTCACGCTGTCGCGCGGCAGGTTGAATTTCGGCATGCCCTTGTCGACACGACCATTCAACACAACCGCGGCGATGATCTCACCCTTCTGGTCGTTCAGGACCAGGGGCGAGCGCAGCAGGTTCGGGCCACCCTCGCCGCCGCGGCCATCCGAGCCGTGACAGAAGGAGCAATTGACACTGAAGACCTGCTTGCCGCGGGCCACGGTGGCCGGATCATCGGCCGGCCGGTCAAAGTCGTGACTCTCCAACGGATTGCGCTTGGCGGGCGGCTCGTCCGCCGCCCAGGCCGTGGCGAATGTCAGCCACGAGCTCAGTGCCACCAGCGCCGCCGGCAGCACCCCCCTCATGAGATTTGCCATAAAAGAATCTCGGATGTAAAGCTTTACATGCAGTGCAAACTATAGCGCGCCCTCCGCAACCTGTCCATGCGCGGGCGCCGTGTGCGGCTTGAACAGCCTGCCGCCTTCCGCCGCCAACACAAACACCAGGCACGCGCCGCCGCAACACAAAACTCCGATGGTGAACGGCAAGGTCGAGTTGTCGAAGGTCTTGCCGATCAGGGCACCGATGAGCGCGGCGCCTGAAGTCGTCACAAACCCCTGCAGCGAGGCACCCGCCCCCGCCACGGCCCCCACCGGTTCCATGGCCATCGCCCCGAAGTTGGACACCATGAGCCCGAAGCAGCCCATGGCGAGCGCCTGAAACAATACGAACGTCCACAGCCGCTCGTAACCCTGCAGCGCGACCAGAAAATGCAACAGCGCAATCGCGATCGAGCCGAGCAACGCAGAGTGTGAGATGAAGCGCATGCCGAGCCGCTCCACGAGACGCGAGTTCAGGTAAGAGGCCACGCTCATCGCAATTGCGCACAGCGCAAACATGCCCGGCAGCCAACCGAGGTGTCCGAACACCGTGCCGAAGATCTGAGGTGACATGCCGACGTAGGCCAGGACGGAGCCGAACGTTACAGCCACGCCCAATGTGTATCCCAGGGAAATTTGGTTGCCGAGCGCAATGCCGGCAGCGGCAACGAGATGACGCGGAGACAGTGATTGCCGGCGCTCCACGGGCAGCGTTTCCGGCAGCCGCAGCAATGCCCACGCCATCGCCACTGTCGAAAACACGCAGAACAGGACGAAGATGGCACGCCAGGGCCAGACCATGAGAATGGCCTGCCCCAGGGTCGGGGCGAGAATGGGAATGACCATGAAGACGATGAAGGTCAGTGACATGACACGGGCCATCGACCGGCCCGAGTACATGTCGCGGATCACCGATCGAACCACGACCGCGCAAGCCGCCGCTAGGCCATTCACCAGGCGCGCAACCAACAACATCTCGAAGTTGCGGGTGAGCGCGCAAGCCAGGGCGGCAATGCCATACACCATCAGGCCCCAGATCAACACGGGGCGACGCCCGAAGCGATCCGACAGCGAGCCCCAGACCAACTGACCCGCCCCCATCCCCAGCACATAGGCCGTGATGACCCACTGCACCCGGTTGTCACCCGGGCTGAGCATCTCCTGGCTGATGGCCGGCAGAGCGGGCAGCATGGCGTCGATAGCGATGGCCTGGATGGCCATCAATATCGCGGTCAACGCGACGAACTCGCCAAACCCGATCGAAGCTCTGCTGGAAGTCATATATCCTGAGACGTTGTCGTGTATTGCAGCGTAAATTATGAACGAACAAAGGGGGCACGTGATGCATTCGAGAAGGGATTTCGTGCGCTTGGCCGCGCTGAGTCTGCCTGCCTGCGCCGCTTTCGCGGCAGCCGGCGAAGTGCGACTGGGCGTGCAGACCTACAGCTTTCGCGAGATGCTGGGCAAGCCCGGCGACATGACGGACAAACTCATCGCGGCGCTGCAACAGCTGGACCTTACGGAATGCGAGCTATGGGAGCCGACGCTGCAGCCGCCAAGTTTCTTTCCACGCTCGACTGCCTACCGTGAATCAGTGCGTACCTGGCGACTGGGCCCCGGACTCGATGACATCAAGACACACGGCGCAAAGCTGAAGGCTGCGGGCATCCGCATCTTTGCCTTCAATTTTGGCCTCGACGACCAGTGCACCGATGCGGAAATCCTGCGCGGCATCGAGATGACCCGGGCTCTCGGCGCGAAGGTGATGACGGTGTCGACAACCCTCAGCATGGCAAAACGCTCGGTGCCGTTTTTCGAGAAGGACGGACTGATCCTGGCATTGCACGGCCACTCCAACGTGTCCGATCCGAATCAGTTTGCAACGCCGGCGAGCTTTGAGGCGGGATTGGGGATGTCGAAGCTGTATCGGGTGAATCTCGACATCGGACACTTCACGGCCGGTGGCTTCGATCCGGTGGACTATATTCAGAAGCACCACGACCGCATCACCAATCTGCACATCAAGGACCGCAAGCGCAACGACGGTCCCAACACGCCGTTTGGCCAGGGCGATACGCCCATCAAGCCTGTGCTGCAGCTGCTGCAACGCGAGCACTATCCCATCCCGGCCTACATCGAGTACGAATACGCCGGGACGGGAACCGCGGTCGAGGAAGTGGGCAAATGCCTCGCTTACGTGCGGGCCGCGCTCACATGACTGTCTTCAGATAGTCGAACGAGTCCCGCGTTACCTTCATCGGGTCAGTGGAGCGATCAAACTCCACGTAGTAATGCTCGATACCGGCTTTCCGAGCGGCGGCCAACAGCACCGGGAAATTCAACGTGCCCTTGCCGACCGTCTCGAAGTCACCGGAGGCAGTACTGTCCTTCAGGTGACATTGCTTGTAGCGCCCGGGGTTGTCCGCAAGATATTTCAGCGGGTCCTGACCCGCGTGCGAAATCCAGTACATGTCCATCTCGAGTTTGACCGTCTTCGGGTCCGTGTTCTTCACGATCAGGTCGTACGGCACATACCCGTTGATCGGCTTGAACTCGTCGCTATGGTTGTGGAAGTTGAACACCAGGCCCGCCTTCGCACACAGCTCGCCCGCCGTGTTCAAACCCTTGCAGAACTTGTCCATGAGCTCGCGCGTGGCCATCTGCTCCGGCCAGATGATCTGCAGACAGAGGTACTTCTGGCCGAGAATCCTGGCGCGCTCGATACCCTCTTCGATGACGGGTTTGATGCGCTCGATGGCCATGGTCTCCTGCCACTGCTTTTGAATCTCAGGGCCCGAGACCTTGTGTTGGACAAACTGGTTGAACAGTGCGTAAAGGTTGCCGGGCACGAGGTGCTGTGAGGGGGTCACGAGCCCGTATTTGTCGAGAAGGTCACGGACCTGCTGCGGATCACGCCCGAACGCGCCGATGGTCTCGACTTCCCGGTAGCCGATCTGCGCCACGGTTTTGAGCGTTCCCTCGAAATCCTGCTCGAGGTTGGCCATTACGGTAAATAGCTGCAGGCCGATGGGCCGATGCGCGGCTGCCCGGACCAGATTCGACCCCAGGATTGAGCCGCCCAGGGCGGCAAACCCGGCCGCGGCGGCGCTCGCTTGCAGGAAATCTCGGCGCATCATCGTAGGCTTCCCCCCGTCGCTTGTAATGGTTTACATGGCTGAAAGAATATACAATTCTCCCTGAGGATACGCAAAATATTCGTCCGCGGGAGGCGGCGTGCAACATGGCGGTACAACCCTTTCAGCCCAAGATCATGCAACTGAGTCTGCTCACGGCAGCCTTGCAGGAATTGACACCCCGACAGCGTCGGGACGCCGATCCGGATGTCGCCATCGAAGAGTGGCTGCAGTTCGCCCAGGATGTCGGTAGTCCCAACATCCAACTGTCTGCGGCGTTGCATCCAAGTCAATCCGACGTACCGCCGGAGGCTCTCCTCGATCCGGTTGCCAACACGCTCGATCTGCGGGAGCCGTTCACCGAGGTGCGCGCCAAGCGAGTGGCGGCTGCCATCAAACAGACGGGCGTGGGACTGTCAGACCTGGGCTATTTTGACAACATGTTGGCAGCGGACGCGGGTGCCCGCGCACGCAAGCGGGAGTTCATGCTCCGCGTGTTCGATGCCGCGGTGCTGCTCGGGACCAAGGCGGTCTGTGGCTTCGTCGGCCGCAATCCGGATATCGAGATGGATCCCAACCTCGAGATGTTCGAGAGCGAGTTTATCCCGTTGCTGGTGGAAGCCAAGGCGCGCGGGTTGGTATTCCGGGTCGAGCACTGCCCGATGCCCGGGTGGAATACGACGGACAAGTGGCACAACAATCTGGCTTATGCGCCCGGCCCCTGGATTGCCTTGCACCGGATCTGCGAACGGCATGGTGTCGGTGATCAGTTCCGCATTCACTATGACCCGTCCCATGCCATTCTGATGGGGCAGGACACCCGCTCGATCTTTCAGTATCTGAAAGAGGAAGGGTATGGGTTTCTCATCGATGGCTTCCATGTGAAGGGACAGGTCATCGATGCGCGCGGCATTTCCGCGTGGGGGTACGGGGGACAAACCATGCAGCGGGGTGACTGGATCAAGGGCAAGCCCTCCTCCAACCCGGCCGACCAGGTGAATGCCTGGAAGAAGCAGACGGTGTTTGCCGAGCACGAGTTGCCCGGGACCGCCCGCCACGATCCATTGGGTTACCTGCAGAACCGCACGGTCGACTGGCTCGATCACCAACTGGCCGCGCGCGAGTTGTTGGATATTGATCCGGCCAACACGGTGTTGGTCCTGGAGCATGAGTATCCCAAGGCACGGCTGCAGGACAAGGAGCGCCTGGCGCCGATTCTGGCGGGCTCGCTGGAATTCGTACGCGCGATCGACGCAGCTGCCGCTGCCATGTACTCGCTACAACACGATGTGTTGGCGGCGCAGGGCATCGCCGTGCAGGGATACGGGCGTCAACCGTATCGCAGTTGAATCCGTGCCCGCCCCTGGCTCAAACATTCACCCAGACATTGCCGTTGCGCGAAGATTGCAGAACGGCCGAGACGAATCGCATGCCACGTACCCCGGCATCGATTCCCGGATAAGCCCCCACATCGTAGGGCTGACCGTTGATCGCCTTGGCAACTCCCCGGTAGAGATTGCCCATGGCATCGAAAAAGCCCTCCGGGTGGCCCGGCGGCAACTTCGTGGCTTCGCGTGCCTGCGGCAGGTTATAGGCATGCCCCGGCTTTAGAATCGACAGCGGCTTGCCCTCCTGCAGGAACTCGAGCTCGTTCGGATTCTCCTGCCGCCACTTGAGCCCCCCGCTGCGCCCGTAGACGGCGACCGCCAGGTTGTTCTCTTCCGCCGTGGCAATCTGGCTGGCGCACAACACGCCCTTGATGCCTTTTTCCAGGCGCAACAGCACCGCCCCGTCCACGTCCAAGGCATTATCAGGATACAGCGTATCGATATCCGACAACGTCTGTTGGATCTGCAGGCCCGTCGTGTACTCGATCAGGTTGAAGGCATGCACGCCGATGTCGCCGATACAACAGCTCTGCCCGCCTTTGGCCGGGTCCAGCCGCCAGACCGTCTTGCGCCGCGCCGGGTCATGGATCACGGGGTTGATCCAACCCTGGTAATACTGGACATCCACCTTCTGGACGGCACCGATCGCGCCGGCGGCAATCATCCCGCGCATCTGGCGCACCATCGGGTAACCCGTATAGGTATGCGCGACCGCGAAGACCAACTGGCGCGTCCCGAGCAGCTTCGCGAGGCTCTCAGCCTCGGCGGCCGTCCCGGTTACCGGCTTCTCGCAGATAACGTGGAACCCGCCCTGGATGAGCTTGGAGGCCATCTCATAGTGCAGATAGTTGGGCGTGGCGACCGTCACCACCTTGACTCGCGCAGCCTCGGGCAACGCCCTTTCGGTCGCGATCAGCGCATCGACATCCGCGTAGGTGCGCTTCGGATCCAACCCGAGATCGCGAGCAAACTGCTGACTCAGCGCAAAATCGTGCGTAAAAACGCCACCGGTCAGTTGATAGTCATCGCCCATGCCGGCCGCAATGCGATGGACGATGCCAATGAGTGAATCCGCGCCACCACCCAGCAGCGCCCATTTGATTTTCTCAGGTTTCACGATTTCTCATAACGGACGCTCTCATTGCGGAACGCCAGCGCAAACAGAACAAACACCACGGCGGCGAAGGCAGCCGGGAATTCCCAGATGGATTTCCAGTCGTGCACACCGGCACCCGACGCATACGCATCGGTGATTTTTCCCGCGGCCCAGAAGCCGATCAACATGCCCGCGCCGTAGGTCGCAAGGGTGATCAATCCCTGGGCCGCGCTCTTGATCTGCGGACCCGCCTTGGAATCGATGTAGATCTGGCCGGAGACAAAGAAGAAGTCATAACACACGCCGTGCAGTGCGATGCCGATCAGCAGCAGGCTGACGAGATCCCCGGCATTGCCGAAGGCGAACAGCGTATAGCGCACCGCCCAGGCCAGCATGCCCACCAGCAGGGTCGTCTTCATGCCGAAGCGATGCAGGAACAGCGGAATCAGCAGCATGAACAGCACTTCGGACATCTGGCCGAGGGTCTGCTTGCCGGTGGCGTTGGGAACGTGCAGCTCGGTGAGGAACAGGTTGGCGTTCTGGTAATAGAACGCGAGCGGGATGCAGATGAGGATCGAGCTGACGAAAAAGATCAGAAAGTTGCGATTGGCGAGCAGGCGCAATGCCTCGAGTCCCAGGATGTCACGCAGCTGCGTCCTGCCACGGCCGACCGGCGGCGTTTTCGGCAGACTCAGGCTGTAGATACCCAACACCAGGGAGGCGACGCCGCACATCACGAAAGTGTTACGTAACGCGCCATGCGTGATGGCATCGGCTGAATCCCATCCGAACACGAAGCTGATGCACAGCCCCGCCACGATCCAGCCGATGGTGCCCCACACGCGGATGCTGGAGAATTCCCGCGACGGATCGCGCAGCTGGCGGAATGCAACCGCGTTCACCAGTGCCAGCGTCGGCATGTAAAGGATCATGTAAACGAGCAACAGCGGGTAGAAAGCAGCGAAGGTCGCGGAGCGCGCCGCGGCCAACAGCAACACGCCGCCCAGCAGATGAATGACGGCGAGCACCCGCTCCGCGTTGAAATAGCGATCGGCGATCAGACCGAAAATAAAGGGGGCGATGATGGCACCCCACGACTGCGTGGCGTAGGCGAGACCGATCTGCGCGCCGCTCGCGGTGAGCGTGGTACCCAGGTAGCTTCCCAGGGTGACAAACCAGCCGCCCCAGATGAAAAACTCCAGGAACATCATCACGCTCAAGCGAAGTTTCATCGCGCCGCACCCCCTATTCACTCGCAATGTAATCCATTACACCAGGACTGTCGAGCGGCCGTCAGCGGGGCGGCCGCGGCGGCGCACCGGTGCTGGAGCGAATTTCCAACTTGTGCGGCAATGTTATCGACACGGGTGTGGTGATGGTTCCCTGCAACACGCCCAGCAACAGCCGGACTGTTTCCCGGCCGATGTCCAGCATGGGCTGGCTGATTGTCGTCAACGACGGGCGCATGTAACGCGAGAAGCGGATGTCGTCGAATCCTATCACTGACAGCGACTCGGGCACGGACCGACCCACACGGCCGGCATAATCAAGCACTCCCAACGCCATCTCATCGTTGAAGCAGAACACCGCGGTAGGGGGTGTCGCTTGCGCAAACAAGCGGGCCGCGCCGGCGATGCCGGACTCGATGGAAAAATCGCCATTGACCACCAGCAACTGCTTCGCGGCGCCGTTCTCCTTTGCGCAGGCCTGCACGCCCCGCAACCGGTCGCGACTCAACGGACTGGCCAGCGGGCCCGTGAGCACACCGATGTGGCGATGGCCGAGGCCGTACAAGTGGCTCATCGCCTCGTGAGCAGCCGCCTCGTTGTCAACATGCGCGCTGGGCACACCGAGGTTGGGGCTGTATTCGCAACCATTGACGATGGGCGCCAGCTGCTGCTGCTTCTTCATCATGCCGCTGACGGACTTGCTCATGCTGTGGCCCAGGAAGATCAGGCCATCGACTTCGCGGCGCAGGAGCATTTCACCATAACGCTCCTCGCGCTGAGCATCGTGGTGAGTATCGCCGAGCATGACCGAGTAGCCCTCGCGCAGCGCCGCCTCTTCGATTCCCTGGATGATCAGTGAGAAGAACGGATTGGCAATGTCCGGTACCGTGACGAGCAGCTTTTTCGTGGTCAGCGTACGGAGGCTCTTCGCGGCCGCGTTCGGCGAGTAGCCGAGCTGATCCACCGCCTTCAGGACACGACGGCGGGTGGCTTCGGAGACCTTTTCGGGATTGCTCAGAACGCGCGAAACGGTTGCAGTCGAGACTTCCGCCCGGGCTGCTACGTCATGGATCGTTGGCATCCACCCAGTATAATCCTATTACCCGGCCAGGAGAGTGGGGACCGCCTTTCCGGGCCGGCCCCGCGCCGGGCCACTGGTCGCCGGACGCACTGACTGGTCCAGATAGCCTTTCAACATAGGTAACAGAGACAGCGGCGCGGGCAATAACTGACGCCCCAATCGTGTAATCACCTGTGCCGGCGTGTCGTGTAAGGCAGAACCCTCGATCGGCACGACACTCAGCTCGCCGCGGGCACATTCATCAGCGACGCTTACCTGGGGCAACAGCGTACACAGCTCTCCCGAGCGTAGTAGCGCTTTCAGCAGCGCAATCGAATTGCATGTCACGCTCGGCTGCAGGGTAATCCGCTGCGCAGTCTCCTGCTTCAAGAGTTGGCGCGTAGGACAGGAATCCTGCAGCAGGGCCAGGGCGTGACGGCTCAGCTCTGAAAGAGTCACGCCTGGGCGATGCGCGAGCGGGTGAGACGGCACCATAGTCGCGTATAGCGGGAGACTGACCGTACTCACAACGCGCGCTCGCGGATCACCGCACTCATCGAAGACGAGCCCGAGATGCGCTTCGTCCTCGACGACGAATTTTACGACCTCGGTGGAAGCCGCGAACACGCGTACATCCACCTGCAATCCCGAATGCCCGCCCACGAACCGGCTCAGCATCGTCGAGAAGGCCGTGCCCACGAACCCCTCCCCGACCGCGAGGGTGATCCGGCCGCGACGCAGGCGTTTGAGATCCGATAACTGACTCTCAAAGATCTCGCGCTGCGAGCGCTGGGTCTTGTAATAGTCCACCAGCAGTTGCCCGACCTCTGTCAGGCGGATTTCGCGCGCACCGTGCTCGATCACCGTGGCCCCGATCTCGGCCTCGAGTTGGGTAATCTGCCGACTGATGGAGGACGGCGAAACTGTCAGCAGCTGCGCTGCTGCGCGCATGGTCCCGAGACGCGCGGCTTGGTACAGATATTCGATACTGACATCGTACAAGACGCTGTCTCCCCGGGAATCGCCGGGTCATGTCGAGGGGGCTCGACATGACCCGGCCTGGCGAACTACCAGTGGAGAGATACCTGCAAGCCGTAGGTGCGCGGCGCTGCGAACTGGTAGTTATAGGCTGACCAGAGGCCGTTCTCCTGCGCGTTGATGAGGACGGCCTTGTTCTCCAGGTTGCGCCCGTAGGCCTCCACGCTCCACTTATCCTCCGGTGAGTTGTAAGTGAGCATCGCATCCGTGCGGGTATAGCCACCCTGACGGTCATCCGGATAGTTGTAGACCGTGAGATACGAGGTCGTCTCGAGATGGGTCTGTAACCGTGGCGTCAGGCCGCCGCCGTTCGGTAACGGAAAGCGGTGTTGATAGCCCAGGTTGACCGACAATCTCGGGGCCTGCGGCGGACGATTTCCAGCGAGCTGTACGTTGGTTCCACCGGCCGCCAACAGGAAGTCGGTGAATTTCGCGTGCAGGTAGCCGACATAGCCGTCCACACGATCCTGGTCGGTCAGCAGTGCCGTGCCCTCCAACTCCAGGCCGTAAAGCTGGGACTTGCCTGCATTGCGGATGTAAGTGAGGCCGTCAATGAACTGACTGATCTGCTGGTTGGTGTAGTCGTAGTAAAAGCCCGAGACGTTCAACTGTATGGTGTTGCCGAACAGCCGGTTCTTGGAACCGATCTCGTAGGCGTTGATGGACTCCGGCGCGTAAGAAGCCGCATCGGTGAAGCCGCCGGCCTTGTAGCCGGTGTCGAACTTGCCATAGATGAGGTTCGTCGGGGTCGCCTGCCAATCCAGGCCGAGGTGATAAGTCGTCTTCGAAGAGTCCGACGAGGCATCCTCCAATTCGATTCCGGAGCCGTAATTCAGGCTGCCGACGCGACGCTTGTAGTCCTTGGTGTAACGCACGCCCGCTTCCACCTTCAGCTCATCCGTCAATGCGAACGCGCCCTGACCGAACCCGGCCTTGGAAGTGGCATTGATGTTCGGATAGGTGAAGATGTACAGGTTGGCGGGGTTGGTCGCGGTGCCGGCGTTGTAGTCCTGGAAGAACGACAGCAGGTTGTTGGTCTCCTGGAAGTAGAACGCCCCCAGCTGCCAGGTGAGACGCTGATCCTGCTTGGAAGACAGACGCACCTCGTGGTTCCAGGTACGCGGCTGCTCGTTGGTCTGGAAATAATAGGCCTCGTCGGCCAGACCATCGAGGTCGTACAGGTTGTGATAGTCCAGGCGCCGGAAACCGCCCAGGTAAGTCACATCGGCAAAACCCAGGTCGTAGTCGAGCTTCCAGCGAAAAGCCTTGATGGTCGCATCGTAATACCCGGAGGGCAGGTTGAGCGGCCAACCCTGCGCCTTATCAGGCAGAGGCTGACGACTGTGATCGACATTCCCGTTCGCATCGGTAATGAGGGGCGTGCCGTACACGGCCGGACCGTTGCCGCCGAGTTTGGTCATTTCGGCGGTCAGCAACGCGGTGAACTGATCGGTAGGCTCAACCATCAGCTGGAGGCGGGCAGCCTTGGCGTCCTCGTCGTCGCCGTCTCGCGCCGGAGCGTTGTCGCGATAGCCGTCATGGGACCGCGTAAAGTAGGAAACGCGCAT
>Ga0181534_10001631_pt1 | contig 14465 bp, 9 predicted proteins | sample PEATcosm2014_Bin_37_FD_119758 | JGI IMG/M metagenome (GOLD analysis project Ga0181534, IMG submission 119758) | Peatland microbial communities from MTU Mesocosm Facility, Houghton, MI, USA - PEATcosm2014_Bin17_10_metaG | ecosystem: Environmental > Terrestrial > Soil > Wetlands > Peat | place... | reverse complement strand
GTGTTTTTTCCACCGTGTTTTCATAAAGGTAGAAGGCAATGCGCGTGCGCCGCTGGTCGAGCGGATCGGCGTGAATGCGGTGAAACTGGTAAATCGGCCAGAAATAGGAATCGCTTTCCAGCTCGTCATTATGCGACTGGCTGAAGAGCGGCCAGACGCGCGAAGTGGTCTTGCCTGCGCCGTGCGTGAAAATCACAAGCGGCCATGGCCCCTGCCATTCGCGGTAATTTTTTTCGCGGTCGTCAATCCATGTGAAAAACGGCCACAGCACGGAGGTTGAATCAAGTTCGGGCGAGCGCGACGCGACATATAAAGGGATTGAGGCGCGGAATTTTTCCGGATTGCCGGTGCCGATGCCGTTGTCCTGATGAAAATAAAACGGCCAGAGCGCGAAAAACTGGTCGTGGCCGCCGACGGTTGCAACGTCGCCAAAACCGTTCGTAACGGTCGTCACGTCCTTGTGCTCCTCACCGACAAACGGCCAGAATTGCCAGCCTTGCATCCCGTCGCCGTGCCGCACATTAAAAAACGGGTAAAGATAATTGTCATTCACGACATCGCGCTTCTGGGTCTGGCCATAAATCGGAAACATGATGAAGAAAATCTTGTCGCGGAAAAGCCGTCCGTTGATGTGTCCGTAAATCGGAAACAGGGCGGTGTAATTTTCATTAGTGTCCGGCGAGCGCTGCTGAAAATAGACCGGAAAAACCGTGAATTGTTTCTTGCGGGAGTCGTCCGGGGTCTGGCCGCCTGAAAAATTGAACAGTTGGATGAGCTGCCAGCGATATTCCCGTCCATAATTTACATGAGTCAGCAGTGGATATAGAAAGTCATCTTCGCTCTGTTCGATTGCCAGATCGTTATCGCGTGAAAACAGCGGCGGAAGCGCCCATGTTTTATCGGAATCCCTTTCTTGTTTGTAAAAAAACGGCCCGGCTGCTTCAGTCCGCCGGCCAGAATCCAAGGTCAGGGAAAACTGGTCGTAAAATGGCCCGGCGTGAAATTCGTTTTCGCCAAAGCAATCGCAGCCAAAGCCTGATGCAAAAGTCAGACAGCACACGCAAAGATTGCAAATGAAATTTTTAGGGATGGGGAACACGATTTTTATTTACTCGATGCGATGACTTTATTGAAACCGGAAAATAATTTACATTATCGTTATTGGCTTCAATTTATTCGACTTTTTAAGGCCGTTAGCCGTTGTTTTAACATTGATGTTGACTTTGAATGAATTTTCATTATGTTTATCGCACTTCGAGGTTTTTACCTCGGTTCCTCCTGACCCGGTGTTGGCGATGTTTTGCTGACACCGGGTTTTTCGATTAACGACCGTTTGCGGCCAAGCAAATTGAGCAAAGCCGGCAAAAAAGTCAGTGCCGCGATCATGCACGTCGCAATTCCCACGGACATTACGCAGCCCAAGCTGTGGATGCCGCGATGTTTGGCGATGATGAGACTGCCGAAACCGGCGATGGCAGTCAATCCCGACACGAGCACGGCCTTGCCGGTGCTGCGCGACAAAATGCCCGGCGTGCGCTCTTCGGCGAAGCGGTTGAGGATGTGAATACCGTTGGTGACGCCGATGCCGATGACCAGCGGCAGCGTCATGATGTTCGCCAGATTGAACGGAATGTCGAACCAGCCCATCAGGCCGGCGAGCCAGAGCGTGCCGATGCCGACAGGCAGCAAAGACAAAACCACCGCGAGCAGGCTGCGGAAGTGAATGAGCACCATGATGGCAATCGCGATGAGCGAATACCAGGCGGCATGGACGTAGCTGTTTTTGAGCAGCGTTTCATATTCGTAAAGTTGCACGGGCGTGCCGGTGGCGTTTTCATCCACCGTCCTCAAATCGGAGACGAAAGCTTCCTGGTTCGTGCGCTCCCACACGTCGTCTTTGGGAAAGACCTGCAACAGAAATTTGCCGCTCTCGCCCACAAATTGATCGCGTAACGCGGCAGGCAGGTCGTCCACGGCCAGCGGTGCGCTGACATTCTGATTTTGCAGAGACTCGAATGTTACCCGCATGTCGCTGAAGAGCGCCTGTTGAAACTCCGCCAGTTTGCCGGCGTGTTGCGCCTGCGCCGAGCTGTCACCGGACAGCATGGCCTTCCGCAAATTCTCAATGGCCTGCTGTAAGGCAATAAATTGTTTTGCCAATGCCGGTTCATCTTCGCGCGTCATTTCGATCGCATTGCCGGCATAACCGCTGAGGCCGTATAACGTCAGGCTCAGGGCGGACAAATCCAGCGGCTTCAAGTCTGGCGCTCTGAATTCCAGCGGTGCGACCTCCCGTTTGATGCCGCGAATCAGTTGCAGCTTTTGGATTTGGTTGGATTCGATAAAATCGTTGAGCATATCCGGCGGCGGTTCGATGTCGGCCACCGTGTTGGTCAGTTTCATGATCCTGCCCTCCAATGAAATGGCATCCTCCAGATTGGTGGCCACCACCGCGCCGCACAGCAGGGATTTGTCCGCCGAGTGAACCAGCTTTTGTTCAAACACAACTGACGACAGGGTCGGGCTTTGCATTTCGATCAGGTTGTAATTGAACTTCACCCTGCCCCCGTAAATTTGCGTCAACGCGAGCGCGCCCAGCGCGGCGGTGATGCCGATGACCAGCGCCGGGCGTTGCAGCCAGATGTTTTCAATGCGCGCGCGGGTTTCGTCTTCCGAATGGCCGTGATCCATGACGTTTTGTTTTCCGCGCAGGAGCAGAACCGGCAGCAGCGTCATCATCGGCACCAGGCAAAGCATCAGGCCGCCGCCGCAAATAATTCCCATTTCCCGGATGCCTTTGAAGTTCGTGAACGCCATCGCCACAAACGCACCCGCCGTTGTCAGCGCGCCGGTGAAAATTCCCTGTCCCGTGAATACCATCGCCTTCGTCAGCGCGGCTTCCTGCGCTTTGCCGTGGCGCAGTTCCTCCTCGAAGCGCGTGACCAGATGCACGCCGAAATCAATCGCCAGGCCGATGAGCATTGGCACGAACGTGATCGTCAGTATGTTCAAATGCCCGACCGCCAGCGTCGCGAACGCGAGCGTGTAGCCCAGCCCGACGACCAGGCAAAGCGTTGTCTTCACCGGCCGGCCGGTTTCGTTGTAACCGTAAATGAAAATCAGCGCGCATAAAAAGAGCGACAGCAGGCTGGCCTTCGTAGTGTCTTTTTGCGACTGCGTCATTTCGTCGTAATCCAAAACCGGCTCGCCGGTCAGCCCGACGTTGACGCCTGGCACCTCGTCTTTGGTCTGCTTGATCAGGTCGCGCAAATGGTCAATTGCCTCGCCGTTGAGCGAGTCCGCTGGCGCGTGCGTCGTGAGCAGAAAAATTTTGTCATGGTTGAAAGTGACGTAAACATCGGACGCTTCGCTGGAGCCGAAAAGCGACGCGACGCCGGGTGAGGGCGGTTTGCCCGGCATTTGCAGGCTGCCGCCGGCCTGCGTCAAAATGCGCGTCAACACCGGCAGCGCCTGGACGAGCGAATCCGTCTGCGCGTTCGTCCCGCGTGCGGTGCGGAAATCCGTGTTGATCTGGTCGAAAAATGATATGAAGTTCGTCGTCTGCGTGAACTGCTGGATGAACGGCTCGTCGTCGTGCAGCGTCGCTTGAATTGCCGCCAGATCGTCTGCCGGCACGAAAAACAGGGCTTTCGTTCCCATCATCGCCAGGTCGTGCTGATAAAAAACGTCGCTGAACAGGTTGGTTTCCGGCGCCATTCTCGCCGCGAGCCGCTCGATGAACTGCCGGTTCTTTTCCGGGTCGTCGCTTTCCACGACGACGACGAGGTCGTTGCCCTGCTGCGGAAACTCTTTTTGCAGCGCGAGAAAATTCCGGTGATATTTCAGGTTCGCGCCGACCAGGTCGTCGCGGTTCGTGTCGAACTGCAGGAACGCGACGGTGACAGCGATGCTCGCCACGAGCAGCGCCAGTTGCGGCCAGACAAACCAGCGCGGATGGCGGATCACCGCCGCCGCCAGTCGGCCCAGCAGCCGCGCGAGAAACGAATCTTCGCTCAACGCCTTCATGTTTCAGGCCGCGCGTTTGCGTTTGGAGGTTCAATGATTGAACGGTTCACGTTTCAACGGTTGGTTTCCGCCTCGACATAAACCGCAGTGCCGTAGCACAGCACCTCGGTGATCCCTTGGGCGATTTCCGTCGCGTCGTAGCGCACGCCGATGACCGCGTTCGCGCCGAGCGCGCCCGCGTGCGTGAGCATCAGGTTGAACGTGTCCTCGCGCGCGCGTTCGCAGAGGTTTGTGTAGAGCGAAATGTTGCCGCCGAAGATCGCCTGGATGCCCGCGCCGAAATTCCCGATGATGGAGCGCGAGCGCACCATGATGCCACGCACCACGCCGAAGGATTTGGTGATTCGATAGCCGGGCAGTTCAAACGCCGTCGTCGTCAATGGATGTGTCAGATTCATACGCTGACGATTGAACACCACGCCGCACGGCGGCAAAAGCGAAAAGTTCCTATGGCGAGAGAAATGAAAATGGCGGAAAATTCCGCAGCACGGTGAAAGCTCCGGCGACAACCAGGAACGCCCACAACATTTTCGGAGAAATAAACTGTCCGGCGGGTTTGTGGGAAAAGTGTTTTGCCGCAAACCACGCGCCGCGCGCGGCCAGAAATGCGATTGTGAAAATGAAAAGCGAGTTATCTTTAAGCGCACGCGGAAGATTTCCGTGCAGCAGCGCATACAGCGCGCGCGTTGCGCCGCAACCGGGGCAGTTCAAGCCGGTCAGCCTGTGAAACTGGCACACGGGATAAAATCCGTGCGTGCCAGGATTGAAGAAAAAAACGACTGCGCCGGCACCGACAATTGCCATTCCAAAAACGACGCCCGTGAAAACCGCCAGCGACGGCTGCGCGGCAGGCTTTATTTTCGGCGGAACAGCTTGTGACGCGGCGCGCATGGGCTTGGTTCAGAATGGGCCGTTGTTAATGATAATGTGCGAGTGGCCGGACATCATTGAGATCAGCAGGATCAAAAAGCTGGCGGCGGACAAAATAATCCCGGCGATGGCGAGGCCGCGCCCTCCGTGAAGCTGCGGATTCTCGTTGATCTGCAACAGTGCGACGATGGAAAAAATCAGGCCGAGGATGTTGCACGGGATTCCACCGCAGCACAAACAGAGTGTCAGGGACAAAATGCCGAAAACCATCCCTGTGATTGCCAAGCCGTTCGTCTTTCGCGGCTGGGCGGGAGGTGCGATGGTTTGCGGCGCGATGGCCGGTGGAACGATGCCGGCAAAGAGAGCTGCAAATTCCGGCAGCAGACCCGCGAAAGTCCAGTCGTTCGAACCTTCCGCAAAAACCGGCGTCCGGCTTTCGACGCGGTTTTGCGCGATCCATTGCCGCAATTGTTCGCCGGTGACCGGCCCATATTCTTTTCCATCTTGTCCGATGATTTTATACATGGCGGCTATTCATCCTTGTTTTGGGTGATGGAACGCGTCGTGCCCGTGCAGACGCCGCGTTTTGACCTGAGGACAAAGTCCACCACGGTCTTTGCCGCATGGCTGGAGAATTTCTTCTGCACCTCCTCGATTGCCGAGGCCAGGTTTTTTTTGCGGCGAAAAATCAGGTGGTAGATTTTTTTCAATTCCAGCCGCTGCTCCGGCGTGAAACCCGCGCGGCGCAAACCCACGATGTTCAGGCCGCACAGTTTGTTGACGCCGTATGCCGCCGTGGTGAACGGCGGCAAATCCTGGGTGACGCTCGCGCCGCCCTGCATCATCGCCAGCGTGCCGACGCTGCAAAACTGGTGCACGAGGCAGTTGCCGGAGATGAACGCCCGGTCATACACTGCGGTGTGCCCGCCCAGCAATGCCCCGTTCACCAGGATGACGTGGTTGCCGACGGCGGCGTTGTGACCGACATGCGAACTGGCCATGAAAAAATTGTGCGAGCCGATGACCGTCTCACCCTCCATCGTGGTCGAGCGGTGCGCCGTGAAATGTTCGCGGAAAATATTGTGGTCGCCGATGCGGAGGCGCGTCGGCTCGCCCTTGTATTTCAAATCCTGCGGCGCGTCGCCGATGACGCAGCCGGCGTGGAATTGATTGTGCGCGCCGATTTTTGTGTTGCCCGTGAAATAAGTGTGCGATTCCACGACGCAATGCGCGCCGATTTCCACGCCCTCGTCAATCACGGCATACGCGCCGACCTGGACGGTCGTGTCCAGCTTCGCCTTCGGATGAATGATGGCCGTCTTGTGAATCATTTCGTTAAATCGTTACATCGTTGAATCATTAAATCTAGTCTTTGTTGGCGCAACATTGCAACGATTTACGATTTAACGAATGTTCCTTCACGCGTAAAAATATCCCAGTTCGCGCAACGATGAAAAATCCTTCGTCCGCTCCGCCGTCGCACGGCCGATGATGACGTGGTCCACCACCTCGATTTTCAAAAGCTGCCCGGCGCGAATCAAATCCCGCGTCACCTTGATGTCCGCCTCGCTCGGCGTCGGGTCGCCGCTCGGATGATTGTGGACGAGCACGATTCCCGCCGCGTTCGCCACAATCGCCGCGCGGAAAACCTCGCGTGGATGCACCAGAATCGTGTCCAGCGTCCCGTCCGAAATTTCTTCCACGCGGATCAGCCGCTTCCGCGTGTTCAGCAGCAGCGCCTGAAACGACTCCACATTTTTCAGCCGGTTCGTCTCGCGCATGAAGCTGACGACCGTCGCCGGGTTGTCCAGCACCGGCGATTCCTCGCGCCGCTCCTGCTCCATGCGCCGCGCCAGCGCGAACGCCGCCACCAGCGTGGCCGCCTTGTCCGGGCCGACGCCGGCAATCTGCTTCAACTCATCCACCGTCGCCAGCGCCAGCGCGTTCAGCGAGCCGAACTTCTGCAAAATGTTTTGCGCCACCTGCACCACGTTCGCGCCCTGCAAGCCGGTGCGCAGCAGGATCGCGATCAACTCCGCGTGCGTCAGCGCATCCGGCCCGCGCGCCACGAGCCGTTCGCGCGGCCGCTCGCTGGCGGGCTGGTCTTTGAGCCGTAAACTGTCTGCCATGAAAAATTTGTAAGCGAACTCGCCGCCAAACACACGCGGAAAATTTCGCCAATGGCTTCACATTGCGAGTTTTGCTTCACGCGACAAATCAGTGTTTCATCCGTGTCCATCTGTGGCTAAAATTTCCGCACGCATGGAACCGTCGCGCACCCAATACGATTCACTCACGCCGTCCCAACGGCAGGCGGTCGCCGCGCGTGGCAACGTCCTCGTCATGGCCGGCGCCGGCACCGGCAAGACCCGGACACTCGTCACCCGCTGCCTCGACTGCCTCGACCGCGAACGCGCTTCGCTCGACGAACTGCTCGTCGTCACCTTCACCGAGGCCGCCGCCGCCGAAATGCGCCAACGCCTCCGTAGCGAACTCGAAGAAAAATCCGCCGCGTCGCCACACGATTCTCATTTCGCCGAGCAACTCGCGCTTTTCGACGCCGCGCACATCGGCACGCTCCACGGATTCTGCTTCAAGCTCGTCCGCGAACATTTTTACGAGCTTGGCCTCGACCCGCAGCTTGCCATCCTCGACGAAGGCGAAGCCCGGCAGCTTGCCGCCGAAACGCTGGAGGAACAATTTCAAGCGCACTACGCCGGCGAGGATGAATTTTCCCGCGTCGTCCAAAACCTGATCCAAGTCCACGGCGGCGGCCGCGATGAGAACATCCGCAAACTCATTTTGCGGCTACATAACTATTCGCAAACGCGCCCGGATGCCGCCGGCTGGCTTGCGGAGCAAATCCAGAAATTTTCCATGAGCGAACCAATTGATTGGCGGAATTGGCTGCTTGGCGCGATTGACAACTGGCGTGATGAATGGCTGCCCGTTTTGGAGAATCTAAAAAGCGGAAATGAAAAAGCGGCTGAAGTGGCAGGCATTTTGCAGCGCTTGAAAAGCAATATTGCACGCGGGCTTGCGGCGGAAGTTTTGGAGCAAATCGTCTCCGCTGATGGCAACTGGCCGGCGAAACGCAAAACCGTATTGCGCAAGCCGCTGGAAAATCTGTTTGACGAAGCCGCGTTTCTCGCCGCGCTCGCTCCGGTCAAAAATGGCAGCGACCCGCTCGCGGAAGACTGGGGCTGGGTTCGCGGCCACATGGAAAGCTTGCTGCGGCTCGCGCAAGAATTCGCCCGGATTTTTTCCGACCGCAAGCTCGCCGGCAGCGTGCTCGATTTTCACGACCTCGAACAGTTCGCGCTGAAACTGCTCTGGGATTTTTCCGCGAACAAACCGACTGCCGTTGCGGAAATCTGGCGGCAACGGCTGCGCTTCGTCTTCGTGGACGAATATCAGGACATCAACTCCGCGCAGGACAAAATCATCGCCGCACTTTCCCGCGCCGGCGCGGAGGCAAACCGTTTTCTCGTCGGCGACGTGAAGCAGGGCATTTACCGTTTCCGCCTCGCCGACCCGAAAATTTTCCGCAATTACGCAAAAAATTGGCGCGGGAAAAATGGACAGGCAATCCCGCTGACGGAAAACTTTCGCAGCCGCGAATCGCTGCTCGATTTTGTGAACTCCGTTTTTGAACCGCTCATGCGCGAAGAACTCGGCGGCGTAAATTACGATGACGAGGCAAAATTAAAATTCGGTTCGCCCGAAACCCGCACGGATTTTAGCGCCGCGAAAGATTCGTCGCCGCGAGCGGAACTGCTTTTGCGGCTCAAAGCCGGGCGCAACGACGCGGACGATGAATCCGGCGCGAACGAACTGGCGGACTTGGACGAATCCGAAAAAGAGGCGCGGCTGCTTGCGTTGCGATTGCTCGCATTGAAAGACGGCCCAAATCACAAAATTTGGGACGCCGACAAAAAATATTTTCGCACCGCCGAATGGCGCGACATGGCGGTTTTGCTGCGCGCGCCGTCGGGCAAAGCGGAGATTTTTGCGAAACAGTTCGACCGCGCCGGGATTCCGCTTGTCGTCGAGCGCGGCGGATTTTATGACAGCAGCGAGATTTCCGATTTGTTAAGCCTGCTGCAACTGCTCGACAATCCGTTGCAGGACGTTCCGTGCATCGCCGTGCTGCGTTCGCCGCTGGTCGGCTTATCGCTCGACGAACTGGCGGAAATACGGCTGGCGGCGAAGGACAAGCATTTCTGGACGGCGCTCAATCATGCCCAATCTCCAACGTCTAAAGTCCAAAGTGAAACTGCGGCGAAAACTTCAATATTTCTCGCACGCTTTTCGCGCTGGCGGAAATTGGCCACGCAACGTCCGCTCTCGGAATGTCTCGAAGCCGTGTTAGCCGAGACGCTTTACGCTGACTGGCTGCGGGCGCGCCCGCGCGGCGCACAGCGGGCCGCGAACATTGAGCGTTTTCTGAATCTCGCCCAGTCGTTCGACCAGTTCCAGCGGCAGGGCTTGTTCCGCTTTTTGAAATTCATCGAGGCGCAACGCGAGGCGGAGGCCGAGCCGGAAGTTTCGTCCGTTGCGGACGCAAACGCCGTCCGATTGATGAGCATCCATCAAAGCAAGGGCTTGGAATTTCCGGTCGTCGCCGTCGCGGATCTGGCGAAAAGTTTCAACACGCAGGGCTTGCGCGGTGAAATTATTTTTGACGAGGAATTCGGGCTTTGTCCGAAAGTCAAACCGCCGACTAGCGGACGGCGTTATCCAAGTTTGCCACACTGGCTCGCGCAGCGGCATCAGCGCCGGGAACTGGCGGGCGAGGAATTGCGGCTGCTCTACGTCGCCATGACGCGCGCTCGGGACTATTTGATTTTGACCGCCAGCGTCACGGAGAAAAAATGGGCGGAGCTTTGGATGGAAAATGCCCGAATAACGCCGCAAAAAATTCTGGCGGCGAAAAGTTACGCGGACTGGCTGGGCCTGTGGTTTGCGAATCAAGTCCAAGGTCCAAAGTCCAAAGTCCCGGGCGAAACGGAAGGCGAACTGCCGCATTTGCGCTGGCGGACTGTGGATGATGCGGAACTTGCGGCAAAAAAAGCGGAAAATGGACAACAGAATACAGATATGGAACTGTCCGAAATGAACGATGAAACTTTGCGAAGGCTTCAGGAAACTTTGACTTGGCAATATGGTTTTGGCGCGGCGACGGAACGCGCCGCCAAGTCGTCGGTGACGGCGTTGCGGCGGCAGGCTGCGGACGAATTGGATGATGAGGCGGAGCAGGTTTTTAGTTTTCAGTTTTCAGAAAAACGGCTCGCGAGGACGCTCGCCCCACCGGCTCAAAATCGCAAATCACAAATCGGAAATCGGAAATTGAACGCGGCGGACGCGGGGACGGCGCATCATAAATTTCTCCAGCATGTCGCGCTGGAAAATGCGGGCGAGCTGGCCGCGCTTGAAGCCGAGGCCGGACGACTGGAGCGAGAAAAAGTTTTATCGGCGGACGAACGTCGGGCTTTGGATTTGAAAGCGGTCGCGACATTTTGGAGTTCGGATGCAGGGCAAAAAATCCGGAAGCACCCGGCGAATGTGCTGCGCGAACTCGCGTTCACGGCGAAGTTCAGCCCGGCGGAATTGTCGGAAATTATCGGGACGAAATCCGGGGTGAATCTGGAAAACGAATTTGTCGTCGTGCAGGGCGTGGCGGATCTCGTAGTGCTGCTGCCGAAGGAAATCTGGCTGGTGGATTTCAAGACGGACGATGTGCGCAAAAATGAATTGGCGGAGAAAATTAAATCATACAATCCGCAGTTGAAACTTTACGCGCTGGCGCTGGAAAAGATTTATTCGCGTCCGGTGACGAAATCCTGGTTGCATTTTTTATCGCTGCGCCGTTCCGAGCCGGTCGGTTGAAGTCAGCGCGGCCACCACGAGTCGGGGATTTTTGCGTCGAGCGGATTGATGGTTGTCGGCGGCAGGGCGGCGGCAACCTGCTTGAGTTTTTCGGCGTATTGCGGCAGGGCGAGCAGCGCGGAATGGGCTTCGGTCTGCCAGATTAATACGTAGCCGCGTCCGGTCAAATCCTGCGGGCGCAGCGTTTCCTGCGTGTATTCCAGGATGACATAATCCACCGGATAATCGCGGATGAGCTGGTCCCAGTTCGTGCCGCGCTTTTCGCAAAAACGGCTGTTCAGCTCGAACGTGGATTCGGGATACGTCGTCTCGTAGCGGCCGTCCATGGAAATTTTGATGCGCGGGTAAAGCCGCCACGAACAATAGCAGCCCCAGCGGAACGGCGTTGCGAGATTTCCGACTGCCTGCGCGCGGGACAAAATGTCCACTTCGCGCACGGGATCGTTGCCGACGGGCGCCAGCACGTCGAACGACGCCTGCGGCAGAAATTTTACCGCGACGAAAATGGCGAACGCGCCGTAAAGAATTGCCAATGACAGCGCCGGTTTGAAAATATTTTGCGCGCGTAACGACAGGCGCGAAGCCAGGTCAAAAAGTAACGCCTGCAAAAACGGCCCGGCGAACGCCAGCGCCGCCACGCCGAAAAACGGTGCGTGCCGGCGGCTGCGCCACGCGAGCGTGGCCGTGACGAACAGCATCACAAGTCCTGGCCAGTTTTTCTTTTCGACGTGCCGCCAGCCGAACAGCAGGACGAAAACGACGATGACAAAAAGAATCCGGAAGCCGTTGAAGGCGTCATTTTCAAAAACCGGCAGCGGCTGCCATTCGGTGATTTCCGGCCGTTTGTTCAGCAGCGCGGGAATGAGGTAGGCCCAGAATTTCAGGCCGTAAATGTTGATCAGCGTCATTGCGCCGCAAAGAATCGCGGCGAGAAAAAAGGATTTGAAATGTTTCCGGGTGAAAAGCGCGAAGGCCGAATAAATTCCGACGGCACCGAGTCCCGCGACAAAACCGCCGTGGACATTCGACCAGACCAGAAACATCGGCGGCAGCACGAACAGGGGCCATTTTTTCCCGGCGCGGATTTCTTCGAGGCCGAGCAGCGTGACGGGGAAAAAACAATAGGTGAACGCATGGCTGCGGACTACCGGGATGTAGCCGATGAGTTCGCACCACGCGACGGGAATTGCCAGCAGCAACAAGGTTTCCCAGGAGCAATTATTTTTCCTGCCAGCGGCCAGCGCCGCCAGCATGGCGCCGAACGCGAGGATGATTTTCAACGCCATCAGGCCGCCCGGCCCGAAAAATTTCAGCACGCCGAAAAAAATCGTTCCCGCGCCCCATTCATGCTCGATGTAATGCGGCAGCACCGGCGTGAACGCGAACGTGTCGCGGTCTGGAACCATGCCGAAACGCCAGACATGCGCGCCGATGGCGAGCTTGCCCCAAAGGTCACCGTCGGCAATGTTGTGCGCGGCGAGGACGACGGCGAAGGAAAAGACGCCGAGAAACATCACCAGCCGTCGCAATGTGGTTTCCGATGCGGGCGGCGGATTCATGCGGGAAAAATTATTTCGTCGCCGTTGCTTCGGGCGGCAATCCGCCGGCTTCGCTTATTTCCGCCGTAGATTCCTTCAGGCGCACGAGCGCGGGACGCAAAAGTTTTCCTTGAAACGTGTAGCCCGCGCCGACGGTTTCAGCAACGACGGCGGCGGCGGGCGGCTTTGCTTCGTCAACCGCCTGATGGCGCTCGGCATTGAACGGCTCGTCCGGCTCGGCGGCGAACGGCGTGACGCCGATGCGCCGCACGGCGTCGCGGCAGGCGTTTTGAAAATTTGCGATTTGATCTGCCACTTTCGGCTGGCCGGAGCGCGCGGCGGCGGCGTGCAGCAGAAAAACGTGGTCCAAAATCCGCACGAGCACTTGCAGCCACTCGGCTTCGCCGCGCCGCATTTTTTCAACTTCGAGGCGCAGCGCGGATTTCTCGCTGTCGTTCATTTTTTTCATGAACCCGGTGAACTCGCGGACTTCCTCGGCCATTTTGTCAGAAATCTCTTTTGCGCCGGCGGAGGTCTTTTCAGCCTCCGCTTGCGCGTTCGTCCATTCGTTCGTCGCGGAGGAGATTTGCGTGGCGAGCTTATCGAGGTTCTGGATTTTTTCGGCGATGCCGCCGAGCGCGGCGGCCTCGACGGCCTTGACCATCACGCGGTAATCCAGGATGAACGGCACGCAGCCCAGAACCGCGCCGACCGCGACGCAGGCGGAGGCGGTGACGATTTCCCAGCGGCCAGCCGGGTGTGCCGAATGCTGACTAAAAAAATACGCGACGGCGGGCACGCAAAGCAGCGCGTCGCCGGTCAGAAACGGCCATTTTGGAATTTTCCAATGTGTCGTGTCATTCATCGTGGACAAGTTTCATGGAAATGCGTGGCAAGTGCAAGCAAACGCACAAAGCGCGGTAGTTGCGCGAGCTGGCTGACGAAATTTGATCGCAGGCTTTAAAAATTCACATTGTCGCGTCAAGATTGCATTGACCTTTTCGCGTGGCTGTGGAGAATGGATGGCTAGTGACAGCATTCGAACAGAGTCACCGTATATTCGGAACGCGATGAAAACGATCCTGGCATTGTCCAATCATCCCGCCTTCGCCGAGACGATTCGCGCAGGGCTAAATCCCGAGCAATATCGCGTCGTCCACCGGCTTGGCGTGGACGAGGCCGAGCCGTTGCTCGTGCACGGCCTTGTCGCGGCGTGCATCCTCGATACGGACATGATGGATGTCGAACTGGTCTGGGTCATCGAGCGCCTCCGCCGCCGCGATCCAAAATGCGCCATCATCGCCTATACCGCCTACAGCGAATCGGCCTGGGAAGAAGAAGCGTTTCTGCACGGCCTCACGCACATCCTGACAAAACCCGTCCGCACGCGGCTGCTGGCGTCGCTGTTGGAACGCCCGGAAAGCGCGCCGACACAAATTGCAACCCGTCCGGCGCAACCGCCTCCGATTTCGTCGTCGCAAATTTCACCGTTCCGCCAGCCGGAAATTTCCGTGCCTGACCGTTTCGTCAACGCGGAGCATACGCTCGACGTGCTGCGCGATTTTTCGTCCATCCTTACGCACTCGCTCGACGCGGAGGCGATGCTGAAACAATTCCTGATGTTCCTGCGCGAAATCTTGAGCGTCAACCGCGCGGCGATTTTCCTGAACCGCCCGTGCTCGCCGATGGCCGAGAATTTTTCGCCGGACGACACGAAGTCGCTGCGTTCCGCCGCCGCCATCGGGCTTTCGTCGGGGCTGCTCGAACATTTTGAACTCTCGCTGGATTCCGGCATCGGCGGGCAACTGGCGCGGCTCGGCCGGATTCTGCGCCGCGACAGCGACGAGGTCCGCGCGGACACCGAGGCGCAAAAGGAGTTTGAACTGCTCCGCGCGCAGGTCGCCGTGCCGATCCTCAACCGCGAGACAATCATCGGCGTCGCCGTTTTCGACGGGCGCGTGACGGGCGAGCCGCTCACCAACGCCGAGCTGGAATTGATTTTTCACCTGCTCGGACAGGTCGGCCTCGGCATGGGCAACATCTGGCTGCACGACCAGCTTTCCGAAAATCACGAGATGATGACCGACGTGCTGCGCGAATTGAGCAGCGCGTGCATCGTCGTCGGGCGCGACCTGAAAGTGT
>Ga0181534_10001630_pt1 | contig 14477 bp, 14 predicted proteins | sample PEATcosm2014_Bin_37_FD_119758 | JGI IMG/M metagenome (GOLD analysis project Ga0181534, IMG submission 119758) | Peatland microbial communities from MTU Mesocosm Facility, Houghton, MI, USA - PEATcosm2014_Bin17_10_metaG | ecosystem: Environmental > Terrestrial > Soil > Wetlands > Peat | place... | reverse complement strand
GCGCGTAAAAGGCAGGACCCTGCACCGGTGCGTCGAAACCTGAACTCTCGGTCACGGTTACGTTGTCCGATAACCCCAGATGACCACGCCGCCGCCGAGGCTCATCGTGCGGTACTCGACGTGCTCAATTCCGGCGTTGCGCCACGCGTCGAGGGTCCAGGCCAGTGAGTACTTCTTGTAGTGCGACGAGATGCTCGGACCGAGAAAACGACCGACCTCCCACCACGCCCGGCCCCCGGTGACGAATCCCCCCACGGGAAGAATCAGACGCGTGTAGAGCCACCACGACCAGCGCCACCCGCGCGCCTCGGGCACCGCGAACTCCAAGCTGGCGATGCGCCCGCCGGGCTTCACGACGCGGGCGAGTTCAATCAACGCCGCTTGAGGATCTGCCTCGTAACGAAGGAGGTAGGTAAAGGTCAGCGCGTCGAAAGATCCGTTCGCAAAGGGAAGCTGTTCGCCGCGCCCGAGGACGAGGGACGTTCGCGCTTGCAGTCGCGCCCGACGAAGGTTGAGCCGTCCCTGGCCAATCATCTCAGGGCTGAGGTCCAGGCCGACCACGTGGGCGGTGGTCTTTTTCGCTAAACGCTTGGTCACCGCGCACGGTCCGCACGCCACGTCCAAGATCAGCCCCGGGTGACTAGCCACCAACTGATCGACCATGGTGGCGCGCCAGCGGGGGTCTTGGCCGAAGGACAGAATCGCCGCGAGGAGGTTGTAGCGCGGGGGCAGAGGCGCGAAGAGCCGCCGCGCGAACTGATTGGGACTCTTGCGTGAGTCGGACACGCGGTGACTATTCATCTCGTTTCGACCCTATAACACGCCGCCCATTTTCTGAGGCGCGCGCCTTGCTGGTTCGCCCGATTCGTACGAGCGAGGCCTAGAGCGCGTCCAGCGTGGACTGGAGGTACTCGGCGAACTCGTCGTAGAACCACGATCCGTCGTAGCGAAGGCCGTTCACGAAGAAGGTGGGCGTGCCGTTCGCGCCACTGCGGATGGCGCCTTCGAGGTCGGCTTCCACGCGGGCGCGGGGCGCCCCGCCCGCCAGGGCCTCCTCCACCTTCGTGAGGTCGGCGCCCACGTCCTTCGCGTACGAGCGCAAGGCATCCTCTCCGAGCGAGCGCTGGTTTTCGTACAGTCGGTCGTGCATGGGCCAGAACTTGTCCTGCAACCCGACCGCCTCGGCGAACTCCGCCGCGCGCTCGGCGTGGGGGTGCACGTCGGCCAACGGCAAATTGCGGAACACCAGTCGCATCGACGTCGCGAAGGTCGCGGAGAGTTTCTCGACGATGGTGTAGGCCTGTGCGCAGTAGGGGCACTGGTAGTCGCCGTACTCAACCACGGTCAGTGTGGCGTCCGCGGGACCTCGGACGTGGTCGTCGGGTCCCACCGGAATTGCGAGGTGCGCACTCATGACAGGGCCTCCACGGCGCTCAGGGCGCCGTCGGCGCCGGGACTTACTCCCACGGGTGAGACGTAGCTCCAGGCGATCTTCTTGTCGCGATCGATGACAAAGAGAGCCCGCTCGCAGACGCCATCCTTGTCGTCGTAGACGTCGTAGGCGCGAGCCGTCGCTCCCTTGGGCTGAAAGTCCGCCAGCAGGGGAAACTCGATCTTGTGGTCCGCCCGGAACGCGGTGTGGCTCCACGCGCCATCCACCGAGATTCCCAACAACTGTGCGCCCCGTGACTGAAAGAGCTTGCTGGCCGCTTGGAACATGGAAAGTTCGTCGCCGCAGACCGGACTCCAGTCAGCCGGATAGAAGATCAGTACAACCGGACCGTCGAACTCCGAGAGACTGAGTGACTGATCGGGCGTGGCCAGCAGCGTGAAATCGGGGGCGGGGGTCCCGGGGGGCAGTGCCATGTGAACCTCTCTCCGTGCGCTCTTGAGTCCCGAGGATAGACGAGTCGTTCGTGGCGTCGCGACGCCCGAAGAGCGGCCATCAGTCCATGTACGCGCCGCCGTTGACCGAGATGGACTCGCCGGTGACAAAGGCGGCGGCGTCCGACGCCAGGAACGCGACCACCTTGGCGACATCCTCGGGAGTCTCGAGGCGCCCGAGCGGCGTGGCACCGATCCACATTTGACGCACCTCGTCGGGTTCCGCGCCGCGAAGCTCGGCCTCCCAGGCCAACTCGCGAGTCTGCATGGCGGTCGCGACGAAGCCCGGACAGACGCTGTTCACCCGGATCCCGTAGGGCGCGAGCTCGTGGGCCATTGCCTGGGTGAGACCGAGCACCGCGAACTTGCTCGCCACGTAGTCCGAGAGAAACGGCACGCCGCCCTGTTTGGCCGCCATCGAGGCCGTGTTGATGATGCACCCGGGGGTCTTGAGCGAGATCATGGCGCGCGCCGCCGCCTGCCCTCCGTAGAAGACGCCGTAGGCGTTGACCTCGAAGGTCCGTCGCAGATCCTCCGGCGAGACGTCGACGAAGCGCTGCATCTTGGAGATCCCGGCGTTCGACACCCAGACGTCGAGGCGCCCGTGCTGGGCCACCACCGAGCCCGCCAACGCGTCGCAGGCGAGCGAACTCGTCACGTCCAGGGGGGCCGCCTCGCTGCTCTCGATGGCCCGAGACGTCTCACTCGCGCTCGGCCCGTCAACGTCGGTGACCACCACGTGGTATCCCTGGCGCCCGAGTTCGAGGGCGATGGCGGCCCCGATGCCCGATCCGGCGCCGGTCACAACGGCAACAGGTGTGGTCACGATGAACTCCTCGCTAGGACGTGAGAAATGGACGCGGTCGCGTCGTTGAGTCGCAGGAAGTCGTGATAGCGCTGATCATAAAGGGCCACGTTCTCACGGCGCGGCGCAATGATCTCGCCCTCCTCGAGGGCGCCCGCGACGTAGGACCAGTCGTCGATCCGGCGGGTGCCAATCCCCGCGATGACGGCGGCGCCGTAGGCCGCGCCGGGGTGGTCGGTGATGGAGACGAGATCGCGATTCAACACGTCGGCCAGAATCTCACGCCAGAGGCGCGACTTCGATCCCCCGTTGGTCACGGTGGTACGCCGCAGGGTGAGGCCGTCCTCGGCAAACACGTCGAAGTGGGAGCGAAATCCGTAGGCGATCGCCTCCAAGAATGAGCGGTGGATGTCGCCACGCGTCGTGGCGAGGTTCATCCCCACCATCACGCCGCGAAGATCGGGGTCGTGCAGCGGCGTCTTTTCGCCGAGAAAATACGGCAGCGTCAACAAAGCACCAGGAGCACTCGACTGCGCCGCCGCATCAAGTTCGACGAGCGAGACGTCGTCGAACATCGACTGCTCCCAGCGAAGCAGCGAGCCGCTCGTGGCCATGCAGCCGTTCGGCAGCCACTTGCCCGGCACCGGGTGCCGGTCCAGATAGAGACGCTCGTCGAGAAACACTCGGTCACTGACGGCCAGAATGTCGCCTGACCCGCCCAGCTTGATGAGGCAGTCCCCCTCGTCAACGAGCCCGGCCCCGTAGGCCGAGAGTACGTGGTCGGCCCCGCCCACCACAATTGACGTGCCCGCGCGCAGACCTGTCGCCTCGGCCGCGGCCGGGCTGACAGCGCCAACCGCCGTTCCCGGGGCGCAGGCCTCCAACAGCGTGGGCCACGTAACACCCGAGGCCTCAAGGACGGTGACGATGGGCGTGAGGTCCATGTCGTAGAGCCCACTCTCCAGCGCCCAGTTCTCCTCGACGTGATCGGCCGCACCGAGCATGGCCGCGAGCCAGTCATAGGAGCCACGCACCGAGGTCGCGCGCCGCCAGACCTCGGGCTCGTGGCGCGCCAGCCACAGCGCGGTGGGAGCGACCGACTGCTGGGTGAGAACCGAGCCACTCTGGGCCAAGAGGTCAAAACTGCCCAGGGTCGATCGAATCTCGTCGATCTCCCGGGTCGCCCGCGCGTCGTTTTGGAGGATCGCTCGGCGAAGAACCCGACCCTGGTCGTCGAGCAGCACGACGGCCGGAACCATGCCCGTCACGGCGAGGGCGGCCACGTCGTCGTTCGTGACACCCGCGTCCTCAAGAAGCAGCGGCACCAGCGACGTGAGGGCCAGCCACCACTCGTCGGTGTCCGCCTCGGCCCAACCGGGGTGTTCGCTGTAGAGGGCCACCCCGTAGGAGCGACGGGCGACAATGCCCCGCGCCGGGTCGAGCAGGATCGCCTTCACTCCCGACGAGCCAATGTCAACGCCGAGGAGCAAGTCCCCCGACGGCTCAGGCACTACGAGCGGCGTCGATGAACCGCTTCACCCGCTCGGGGTCCACCTTGTTCCAGGTGTAGCCGTCCTCTTTCAGGTCACTGCCGACGATGCAACCGTCCGCGAACTTCAGATACTCCGCGATGGTGGCGGCCTTCGCGCCGGTATTGAGCAACACCGGCACGGACGGGTCCACCGCCTCGCGCACGTCGGCCACGGTGTGCACGTCGGGCTCGGCGCCGGCCATCGGCCCCGAGACCAAGATGACGTCGGCCAGGCTGGAGACGACGGTCGACTTGGCCATCTGCGCCGGCGTGCGCTGGCCCACCGGGGAGGCGAACTCCGGGGTGACGTTGGCGAATATCGCGAGATCGTCGCGCCCGAAGTTCCGTCGATTGCGCAACAGCGTCGCGGCGTCGGGGTTCCAGGGCCCCATATCGGACTCCCACGATCCAGTGATTACTTCACGCATGAACGACGCGCCCGAGCCCACCGCGATCGCGAGGGCGCACTGGGCGTCCCAGAGAAAGTCGACGCCAAAGGGCCGGTCGGTCGGACGACACTCGGTCGCGACCCGAGTCATGACCGCGGCCGCCTCGAGTCCCGCGCTCAACTGGTAGGGACGGTCTCCCTCGTTGCAAAAGAGCACCGCGTCGAACCCGCCCTCCAGCAGCAGCGCGGTGTCGCGCTTCACCTGGTCAATGAGTCCCTGCACCCCGGCGTTCGCGTCGTACAGGGGCGTGCCCGGCAGTGGCGGCACGTGGGCCATGGCGATGAGCGGCTTCGCCACCTCGGGGAACAGCGAACGAAATCGCGACATTAATCCTTCTCCTCTTCGAAAGGTTCCACGTGCAGAACCTCGACATCGTGGTCCTTGATGCGACGTATCGCCGGGTTGTCGGGCGACGCGTTCGTCACCAACAGGTCGACCGCCCCGATGGGGGCGAACGTGACGAACGCCACGCGCCCGATTTTGGACGCGTCCGCCAGCACGACGATGCGCCGCCCCGAGGCCAACGCCGCGCGCTTCACGTCGGCGTCGTCGATGTTGTACTCGCTCAGGCCCTTGGTATCGCTGATCCCCGCCACGCCCACGAAGACGGTGTCGCAGTTGAGATCGGCGAAGGCGCTCTGGGCTCGCGGCCCAATCAGGCTCAACTCAACGTGACGCACCACCCCACCGGTCACGATGGCCTTCACGGACGGCTTGGTCGCCAGTTCCGTACCGATCAACAGTGAGTTGGTGATCGCGGTGATTGTCAAGCCGTCGGGAATGGCCTTGGCCATCTCGTGGGTCGTCGTGCCGACGTCGATAACGATCGTTTCGTTCTCGCGTAACAAGGAGGCAGCGGCGGCCCCGATGCGCCGTTTGGCGTCGGCCATGTGGGCCGCGCGTTGAAGAATGGGAGGTTCGAAGGAGCGGCTCTGCACCGAGATCGCGCCCCCGCGCGCCCGTCGTGCGAGGCCCTCGACCTCGAGGAAATCGAGGTCACGACGGATCGTCATCTCCGAGGTGCCAAAGTGCGCCGCCAGTTCAACGATCGACGCCTCACCCTCAACCCGGAGTTGCTCGGCGATGGTCGCGCGGCGGGTCTTAGAATCCATAGCGACACATTATGTGAATTTTTAACATTTATCAACCAAAGTATGTGTGAATCTCACAAAAAAGTCTCACATTTGTGGATGAAAGTTACAGAAGCGGGAGACTTCGCGGTCACGACGCACCATCGAAGTCGAACCAGCCGCTGCGGGTGTGCCAATGCTCCCCGCGCTCTAAGACCCCCAGCACCGCGCGCTCCAACGACGTCCTGCGGGGTAGTTCGCCCCGCGCAGTCCCCGGGAGGCGAAAGACGAACTCGAGAACGTCGTCGTCGTCCTCGACCCACCCGGGCACCAACTCAAATCGTTGCTGAAACCTCACGAGGTTCGAGTCGGGCCTCAACAGGGTGGCGAGGCGATCGTCCATGATCCAACTCCGACAGGTCGCGAGTCGCCGATGTTCGACGGGCCAGAGTCGTCCAAGGACCGCCCGCGCCTCGTCCAGTGTGCGATCGAGCGCCGCGGGCGAAAAGTCCGCGTCTTGAGGGATGTGCACACCGAGTGACGCGTCGCCCCGGCGGAACCCGGGACCGAGGTTCCTCGCTACGGCCTCGTCGTACCACTCGGGCGAGAGGGTCCCGACACCGAGCGAGACGAGATGGAACTCCAGCGAGCCGATCTGTAGGAGCTCTCCCCTCAACACGATCAACGTCCACCAGCCGCCGTCGACCCCGAGGTTCCCCCACTTTCGTTGGTAGGTGGCACTGTGCTGGACGAGGATGTTCATGGTGGAGTCGATGACGTGCTCGGGCGTGCCTCGCTGGCGCAGGTACGAGACGGTCTCGTCGAGACAAAGTGCGAAGAGGTAGAAGTAGAAAAGTCGCCCTTCGGCACCCTCGTCGTGTAGGTCCGACCAGATGGGCACCGGAGCGTCGATGTTCCCGCGATCGAGCGAGACCATGGTGTAGCCCGCGGCGAGGAGGCTCGACCACTTCGTGCTCGACTGGACGTCACGCCAGTGCTCGACGATCTCGGCGATCTGGGACGACGCCAGTCCGGTGTGCTCCAGCGTTCGAGCGAGGTCGCCGTCGGTGAAGTCACGCACCCGCTGCGCCGCCGCGGGAGACGGCGGGGGCCAGAACGATCGCATGAGCGAGACGGTGTCGATGGTTATCCTTCGTCCAGGGGTCGAAAGCGAACGCCCATCGCCCGGAGACGCTCGAGATGGTCCCTCAGTCGCGGCCGGAACTCCTCCAGCGAGGTCGTCGTACCCCAGACCACCTCGCTCAAGGCGCACAGACGCGGGAACGCCATGTAGTCCAGATGATCGCGGGTCGCGATGTACTCCGTCCACAGCTGGGCCTGGGCCCCTCGGATGTGCGGGGTCAGGGGTGCGGCCAGCGCTTCGGGGACGACCGCGAACCCGTAGACGCGCTCCCAGGTGGTCGCGTGCGGGGGACGCGTCAGGGCGACCGGTTCGTCGGGCCCGTCGCTGCTCAACCAGTCAAAGTAGAGATACTGCATCGGCGCCACGATCACGTCGAGTCCCCGCTCCGCGGCCTCGACGGCCTTGTCCGTGCTACGCCACGCGGCGATGACCGTACCGGGGGGCACGTCGGCGTCGAGAACTTCATCCCAGGCGATCACTTCGTGCCCGCGCTCTTGGAGCGCGCGGGCCATGCGTCGGGTGAAGAGGCCCTGCAACTGGCGAACATCCCCAAAGCCGTGCTCGGCCATGACCAGGGCCGCGTCCTCGCTGTTCTCCCACTCGGTGGTCGGGCACTCGTCGCCGCCGATGTGCACCGGGCTCTCGGGAAACAGGTCGCCCACGAAGAGCACGGCCTCTTCGGCGAAGTCCAGCGCCTCCTTGCTCACGTTGAGGACGTGATCCGAGATCCCCCACCTCGTCCACACCTCACGGGTAGCGCCGCCGTTGCCGAGTTCGGGGTAGGCGGCGAGGACGGCTTGGGCGTGACCGGGCAGGTCGATCTCGGGCACGATCTGCACGAAGCGTTTCTCAGCGTGGGCTCGAATCGATTCAAGGTCGCTCGCCCGAAAGAAACCGCCGTGGGCCACGTGGTCGTCGATGCCCTCGTCGTCGTGACCGATCGGTGACGACGCTCGGGTCGCTCCCACCGACGTCAGCCGGGGCCACCCGGGAATCTCTACGCGCCAACCCTGGTCATCGTTGAGGTGAAGGTGCAGGCGATTCATGCGGTGCAGGGCCAGCTGATCGATCAGTCGACAGACCACGTCAACGCCGAAAAAATGTCGAGCCACGTCCAGATGCAGCCCGCGCCACCCGAACGCCGGGCGGTCTTGCACGATGGCGCACGGGAGATCAAAGGAGTCGAGCGGCGCGCGCGCCGTCGACCACAGTTGCGCCGGACCGAGCTGGCGCAGGGTGGTGAGGGCGTAGGCGAGGCCGGCGCCCGAACCGGCGTCGATGAAGGAGGTGGGCGCGACGACCAGTTGATACTCCTCCTCGTCGAGCTCCGGAAGAAAGCGAATCTCCAGATCGCACTCGTCGCCCTCGCCCACCAGCTCAACGAGCCAGCCGGCACTCGACTCCAGATCGTGGGCGAAGGTGTCGATCACCGTTCGCCATTCCTCGTGCGCCAGACGCACGCGAAGCGGCGAGCGCCAGGTCACGGTGCCGGCCAGGTACTCGGTGAAGGCCGGCCGGGGTAGGACTCCTCGGGTCACGTCGCCGTGACCGCGAAACACGCCGCACGGTGGGTGGGCGACAGCGTCACCATGGTGGGCGTCGTCGTCCAACAGACGTCCATGACCAGCGGGCAGCGGGGAGCGAAGCGACAGCCGGGCTCCGGGTCGATCACCTTGGGTGGTTCGCCCAGGTCGCGCTCACCTTCGATCTCGGCGAGCGGTAGGCGAGGGTCGGGCGCGGTGGACATGAGAAGTTGCGTGTAGGGGTGCTGGGGAGAGCGGATCACTTCGTCGGTCGTTCCCTCCTCCGCGATCTGGCCCGCGTACAGGACGATCATGCGGTTCGCCACGTAGCGGGCGCTGGCCAGATCGTGGGTGATGTACAGCAGGGACACTCCTTCTCGGTCGCGCAGTCCCTTCATCACGTTCAACAGACCGATCCGGATTGACACGTCGAGCATCGAGACCGGCTCGTCGGCCAAGATCAGCGAGGGATTGGAAGCCAAAGCCTGGGCGAAACCGAGACGCTGCCGCTGTCCGCCGGAGAGTTCGTGCGGGTAGCGACGCAGGACCTGCGCCCCGGGCGTCATGCCCACCCGCTCGACGAGGGCGACGGCTTCGTCGTGACGTTGGGACTTGGACAGTTCGGGTCGGTGCAACTTCAACGACCGCAGGAGGCTGTGGCCCACGCGCAAGACCGGATTGATTGACCCAAAGGGATCTTGAAAGACCATCGGCATCCGCCCGCGCACTTTTCGACTCGAGTGGCCGTTGAGGGCCTTCCCTTCGAAGACGATCGTGCCCCGCGTCGGTTTGTACAGCCCGGCCAGCACGCGCGCGATCGTCGACTTTCCCGAGCCCGACTCGCCGACCAGGGCGACGATCTCGCCCGGCGCCACCTCAAAGGTGACGTCGTCGAGGGCGTGCAGCTGACCGCGCGAGCGTAGACCGCCCACCCGGAAGTAGCGCGACAGACCGTCGACCTGGAGCACGGCTCCGCTCATAGGGCCCCGGGCGGGTTCACCAGGTGACACCGCACGGCGCGCGTGCCCCGGGTGATGAGATCCGGACGGGTCGTGCGACACACGTCCATGACGTGGGCGCATCGCGGCGCAAAGAGACAGCCCGGCGGAGGGTCAACGAGCGCCGGCGGCGTCCCGGCAATTCCCGTGAGTTGACGGGCCTCGCCGAGCAGGGAGGGAAAGGCGTCCATGAGACCCTGGGAGTAGGGATGCTGAGGGTGGTCGAAGACTTCGCGCGTGGTGTCGAGTTCCACCACCTCACCGGCGTACATGACGGCCAAACGATCCGAGAAGTGCGACACCACACTCATGTCGTGGGTGACGAACAACACCGAGAAACCCAACTCGTGACGCAACGACTCCACCTGGCGCATGAGAGATCGCTGGGCGACCACGTCGAGGGCCGAGGTCGGTTCGTCCATGATGACGAGTCGGGGTTCCAACAGCAGCGCCATCGCGATCATCGCGCGCTGACGCATGCCGCCCGAGAGCTGGAAGGGGTAACTCTTCAGGTGCACCCGGTCGATGGAGACCATGGCCAGCACTTCCTCGGAGCGCTGCCGTATTCGCTTGTCGTCCCAGTCGGTGTGCGCCTTACAGGCGTCGGCCAGTTGGGCGCCGATCGAGATGGTCGGATTCAGCGCGTTCATGGCGCTCTGCATCACGACGGAGATATCGCGCCAGCGGTGACGACGCAGCTCTTCGGGGTCCAACGAGGTGAGATCGACGCCGTTAAAGGTGATGGAGCCGCCGACGATGCTGGCCGGATACGACAACAGCTGAGCGATCGCGAACAAGAGGGTCGACTTTCCACACCCCGACTCCCCCACGATGGCGAGGAACTCCCCCTCGGCGAGGTCGAGGTTCACGCCGTGCACGGCCTGGGCCGGGCCGTGGGACGTGGCGTACTCCACCATGAGGTCACGCACGCGCAAAATGGGCTCGCTCACGCGACTGCCTTCATCTTCCTCATCCTCTTTTTCATCTTCTTCTCCGACACCGGACGTAGCGCCGGGTTGGAGACCTCGTCGAAGGCGTAGTTCAACAGGGCCAGGGCGGATCCGAGAATGGCAATCGCCACGCCCGGGGCCAGCGCCCACAACGGAAGTCCGGTCTGGAGGGCCTCGTCGCTCTGGGCCCAGTAGAGCATCGTCCCCCAGGACTCCGTGTTGATGTTGCCCAGTCCTATGAACTGCAAGGCGGAGGCCGCCAGGACGGCGTAGAGGGCGGCCGAGAGAAAGTTGGCCACGATGAGCGACGTCATCGGCGGAATCAACTCGACCGTAATGACGTACCAACTCGACTCCCCGCGCGCCTTGGCCGCCAAGAGATAGTCGCGATTGCGCAGCGACAGCGCCTGCACCCGAAGCTGGCGCGCGCCGTAGGACCACCCGGTAAAGACCAGCACGGCCACCAGCAACCAGAAACTCGCGCCGTGCACGTACGCGGTGATGACGATGATGAGGGGGAAGGTCGGGATCACCAAGATGACGTCGGTCAACAGCGACAGCGAGTCGTCGATCAGACCGCCCATGTACGCCGCGGTGACGCCGATGCCGACCGACATGATGGTGCAGAAGAACCCCACGATCAGAGCAATCATCACCGACTGTCGGGTACCGACGATGAGCTGGGAGAAGACGTCTTGGCCCAGGGACGTCGTGCCCAGGAGGTGGTGCCACGAAGGACCCACGCCCGCGCGAAAGTTCTCGGCCGCGGGGTTGTCCGGGGCGAACCAGTTGGGAAAGGCCGCGATCACCAACAGGATGAACAGGATGATCGAGCCGGCCATCGCCTTCTTGTCGCGTCGCAGGAAGCGATAGGCGCCGGCCAGGGCGCGGGCGAGCGGTCGCAGGCGTCTCATGACCTCACCCGGGTGCGCGGATCCAGCACGGCCGTCACGATGTCCGAGACGAAGATGGCGAGCAGGACCGCCACCGTGATGAGTAAGAAGAGAGCTTGCATCAGCGGGTAGTCCTCGTTTTGCACCGCCTGCAACAGCATGAAGCCAAGGCCCGGATAGTTAAAGACGTACTCGACCAGAATCGCGCCCGAGATGACAAAACCCAGCGACATGGCAAATCCCGTGAGGCTCGGCAACATGGCGTTACGTCCGGCGTACTGCCAAAGAATTCGCTGCGGCGTGAGCCCCTTCGCGCGGGCCATCTTCACGTAGTCCTCAGCGACCACGGTGATCATGTTGTTGCGCATCGTGAGTATCCATCCGCCGATCGAGGTGATCACGATCGTGAAGGCCGGAAGAATGGCGTGCATGAGGACGTCGCCCACGAAGGACCAACTCCACATCTCCACCGCCGTCTCGCTGTAACCGCCCAAGATCGGAAACCAGTTCAGCGTCACCGCGAAGAGCCGGATCGCGAGCAGCCCCACCCAGAAATACGGGAAGGCCGAGATGACGATGAAGGTCGGGGGCAGGACGGCGTCTAACTTTCCACCCCGGCGCCACGCCGAGACGGCTCCCACTGCGGTGCCCACGAGAAATCCAATCACCGTCGACAACCCCACCAGCCCGAGGGACCACGGCAGCGCGCGCATGATCATGGTGGAGACGGGAATCGGAAAGTAACTGATCGAGATTCCCAGATTCCCGTGCAACGTGTTGCCGAGGTACTGAAAGTACGCCGAGATCAGACTCTGGTGTTTCCCAATCCCGAAAGCCGCCTCCAACGCCGAGAGCGCGCTCGGGTTCACGTGGCCGCGGAACCGCGCCATCATGGCCTCGGCCGGATTGCCGGGCATGAGCCGGGGGATGAAGAAGTTCAGCGTGAGGGCGGCCCACAGTGCAACGAGCAAGAAGCCCAAACGCCGAACTAGAAATCTCATCTCCCCGACTCAGTTCGGCAATTAACGTTTTACGACAGTGGTTTCAGGTTGTCCAGTACGTAGCCCCAGTCCGGCTCGTTATAGAGGCCGGGCTGCGCGTAGGGATTGGTCTTGGTGGGATATCCCGAGAACTCCTTCGAGTTGTACTGGAACCAGTCGACCTCTTCCAGGATCGGAATCACCGGGTACTGCGTCACCATGACGTTCTCCAGCTGACTGACGATGCTCTTCTGCGTGGCGGCACTGGTGGTCACGTCGTAGGAGTTGAGCAACGTGTCGACGGCCGGGCTGTCGTAGCGCTCCCAGTTCGAGGAGGCCGCGGTGCCGATCGGCGCCGAGTTCTTCGAGTAGAGCCACTGGCGCATCTCGTAGAACGGCGTGGGACCACCACTCTCGGCGTTGTAGGCCAACTGGTACTTACCGGCGTAGACATCCGCGTAGAACGTGTTCGCCGCGGGGGTCTCGGGGGTGGCGTCAATGCCGACCTTGTTCAACTCTTGAGCCATGATCTGAATGTCGGCCACCCAGTCGGAGTATCCCCCGTTGGTGATGATGGAGAGCTTGATCTCCTTGCCGTCCTTCTCGAAAAAGCCGTTACTCCCCTTCGTGTAGCCCGCCGCCTTCAGCACGGACTCCGCCTTGGCGGGGTCGTACCCCGTGCCGATCTTGGAGGCCGCCGCACTGCTCGTCCACGACGAGAAGGTCGGGGTCACGATGCCGTCCTGACTGGCCGGCGGCTCGTAACCAAACTCACCCTTGGTCGAGACGTCCTGACGGTTGATGGCGTAACTGATCGCCTCGCGCACCGCCACATTGTTGAGCGGCGCCACCTTCAGGTTGGGAAACAGCGAGACGTTCGCGACCGGCGGGAACCAGTAGGTGTTACCGGCCTTTTTGTCAACGTAGTAGGACTTGATGTCCGGGATGAACTGCGATCCCCACTGCGACTGACCGGTGGCCAGGTACTCGTTGCAGGTGTTGTTGGACAAGAAGGCCGGCATGTTGACGGTCTGAACGACCGCCTTGCCCTTCTGCCAGTAGTTCGCGTTGGCCGTCCACTGGATGTTCTGTGGCGTGCAGTGCGACATGATGTAGCCGCCGGTACCTACCGGGTTGCTGATGGCGTCGGTCACGGGGTTCTTGATCTTGCTCCAGAGGTGCTCGGGCACGATCGGCACCTGACCGGCGACGTAGTAGAAGTACGGCACGGCCGGGGTCGAAAAGTTAAAGACGACTTGGTTCGATCCCTTTTGGGCCACACTCTTCAGCACGGACCACACCGCGTTGACGTCGAGCGCCGGGAACTTCTTCAACAGGTTGAAGGTGTACGCCACGTCGGCCGCCGAGAACGGCTTGCCGTCGGACCACTTCACGCCCGGACGGATGGTGAACGTCAACGTCTGGTTGTTGTTGCTCCACGCGTACGCGCTCGCCAGCCACGGAGTGACCTTGCCGCTCTGCAGTGAGTCAACGAAGTCGAGAGTCTCGTAGGTGAGTCCCACCGAGTACGGACTCGATGTCGGCACGAATGGGTTGAACGCGCACGACCACAACTCACCTTGCTCATTGGCCAGATTGAGTGGTACCTGGGTCGCCGCGCCGGCGGACGAGCTCGACACGACCGCGGGGATCGCCATGACGCCCGTGCTCGCAACAAGTACGAACGCCGTTGCTACCAGGCCCCCCTTAAACTTATTTCTCACTGTGAAACCCCTCCCTTGAAGAACCCTCGCTCTTCAGTTCACGTTATGAACTGCCCACTACTCTCGCCAGTTCGCATTACGCGCTGGCGACATTGTTTTTGAAATCTGGAGTCACAATATGTGAATTTTTCACATCTATCAACCTCAATCTGAGAAAATTTAACAATTTAGACTCATTAGTCGAAAGAAATTCGCATTTTCGCCGAGCAAGGGCCGTCTACGCGGTCAGAGTCACCTTCTTTAGGCCCGGAGAGGTATCAATGGGTCGCCCCCGAAGTTCCCCAATACGAAGGGCCAGCACCTGACCCACGATGATCTCGGCCAGCGCGACGCACCAATTCGGCCCCGCTTCGTCCACCACGATCTCCGCGTCACTCGAAAAGGAACCACGCGATGACGGGCGCAGCACGACCGTGCTCATGGAAAACCGGCGGCACTCGTCCACGAGCGTCTGGGCCACGTCGTCTCTCAACTCGTCGGTGACGACGAGGAGCAGAGCGGATCCCCGTCCGTCGGCGCCAATCGG
>Ga0181534_10001629_pt1 | contig 14484 bp, 10 predicted proteins | sample PEATcosm2014_Bin_37_FD_119758 | JGI IMG/M metagenome (GOLD analysis project Ga0181534, IMG submission 119758) | Peatland microbial communities from MTU Mesocosm Facility, Houghton, MI, USA - PEATcosm2014_Bin17_10_metaG | ecosystem: Environmental > Terrestrial > Soil > Wetlands > Peat | place... | reverse complement strand
CAGCAGCACAGTGGCGGTGGCAAAGTATTCGCAATGACCGCTCCGGCTGTGCAGCAAGAACCGGGTCAACGATGTCTCGTTCGTCGTCGCCAGCTTGTCCGGCCCCTGCCAGAGGCTGTAGGTGAATTTGCCCGCGAAAAAGTTTTGGACGGCCAGCAGCTTTTGTTCTTGGTTTGTGCCGGAAATCTTCATCTCCGAAATGACCGAATCCAGCGCGGCGATTTCCGAGATGTTGTTGGTCGGCACGAGGTAATCCAGATTGGTGGCCGCCGGGTTGTCGTCCGGCGGGAAATCAATCGTCGCGCCCGGGCCGTAGTGCGCGTCAAATATCACGAGTCCCGGCCCTTCCGCGAGCACCGCGCCTTCGCCGTTTTTTTGAAGAATGTAGGCGTTCAGATTTTCGAGCCGTCCGCTGCCTCCCGGCAGTGGCAGCAGATCTTTTCCGCCGTCGAGGTAGCAGGCGATGTTGACGGACGCCGTGTTGGTTTTAGGCAGCAGGATCCACGTCGTTTGGTCGTGTTCGGGTGCAATGGGGTTATTGTCAAAATCATTCCGCGGACTGCCGGAATACCAGCTTTGTTTTTGGGAATGGTAGGTGCGATAGCTGGCTTCGCGCAGATAAACCGGCGGCGGTTCGCCGTTTTTTGTCTGAAGGCGGATGACAATTTGGCCGGACAGCTTCAATTCCCCGATCTGGCCAATGGCGGTCGTGCTTTGCAGCGGGTCGGCTCTTTGCCGGATGAAACGCGAGAGCCATTTGGCATTGTAGCCTTCGATGAGTGACTGCAACTCGCCGATGCCGCGCTGTCCAAAATAACCGAAGGCCAGCACGGCCGCCAAAGCCAGCCCCCAGACAAGGATGCCGGAACGGCGCGAGCGGAACCGCCACAGCGCCCAGAAAATCAAAGCGCATTGCCCCCAAAAGAACGAGGCACCGCCTTCGTTGGAATGGATGCCTGCGGAGAAAAGGCATACGATGAAATAGGGGTAGGAGACATTCACGCTGCGGCTGGCCGGGGCATCGCCGCGCTTTTGGTCCTGCCGCGATCGCCAGCGCGAAATGATCGAAATCGCCGTCAGCGGGATTCTTTCGCGGGTGCTGAATGTTTGCGCCGCGACAAATAGAAACAAAAACATCGGCAGCCATTGAAAAAATCTGGTGGAAGTGCGCAGGCTGGAAATTTCCATGGCGTGTCCCACCACGTTGGCCGGCCCGTGAAAACCACCGCCAGCCTCCTGGCTCGCGGTGAAAATGTAAAGCGTGGCAGCAAACGCAAACACGGTGCAAAAGGTCAGGATACGGCGGAAATCCGTGTCCGAAAACTCCCAGCGCACTTTGATGAGCCATGCGCTTTCAAGGATGATTCCCATGGCCGCGCCGATCAGTGGCAATCCGGATTCCCAACCCCAGAACAGCAGCACCGCGCCCAGCAGGAGCGGCGGCGCTTTTAGGACACGCGTTTCGGAAACTGGAGGGTCTTCAGTCATTGCAATCTCGCCAGTTGTTCCGCGATTCGCCCGATTTCCAGGACGTGAAAGCGGTCCGGTTCCTCGCGCAACGGCCCGGCATCCGGTTTGGGTTTGCCCGGCCGCACGACGACCAGCACGAGCAGCGGAATATCGAGGGCGCGTAATTTTGCTATAAAGCTTTTCCGCGCATCGTCCCAGCGTTGGAATACACAGATGCAACCGCTTACGGCGGCAATGTGGTTAAGGACAAGCTGTTCGAGCGTTTCAAATTTTTTATCAGCGCAATTGGTCACCGAGGCAAGGATTTCCAACATTTGATCCGCGTGCGCGAGGCCGCGACCGGCGGTAAAGCAGTAAGACTGGTTGCCGACGAAAAGCAGATCAAGCAGCGATTCCTGCGTGAGCACCGCGCACGCAAAGGAGGCGGCAACGGAGACGGCCTCCTCTAAAAGTTCGCTCTGCGGTTCATCATCGAATGTATCCAGCACCAGCGCGTGCCGCACAAAAAATTCGTCCTCGAATTCCTTCACAATGGGTTTGCCGGTCTTGGCCCAGCTCCGCCAGTGGATGTGTCGCATCGGGTCGCCGTGGCGGTAATCGCGCAGCGCGACGAACTCCTCACTTCGACCCACGTTCGCCGCCAGCGCCACGCCGCCCTCTTGATATTTCATGGTGCCGGGTAACGCGATTGGCGGAAGGGGATGGCGTTTTGGCAGAATTAGAACCGTCTGCGCCGCCGGCGCGCTTGCAAACGAGCGGAACAACCCCATCGGGTCAGCTCGTGCCAATGTCACGCCTTTGAAATGCAGAATGCCACGCTGCAGCGGCGTGAGTTCCACGAGCACTTCCGCTTCACCGCCCGGCAAGAGCGGCGGGACCTCCGCTTCTTTGAGGTTCACGCGCTTAAACGGGCTGGCACGCCGCCGTTCGCTGACTCGAAATGGGTGGGCCCGGCGGCTTTCGGCAAGTTGCACCGCCAGCCATTCCTGGAACGGTGGACGGGGATCGGCAAGGTTTTCCAATAGTGTCAGATCTTGCTGGGTGTGCGCGGTCAAATTTTTTATCAGCACCCGGTAGTGGAACGGCTGGCCGGCGGTGCCAAAGCGGGGCAGGGAACGCGTCGCAGAAAATCTTACGCGAAAGAACCGGCTGGAGACAAAAGCTAGAATCAAAATCGCCAGCAACAAGGCGAACGTTTGATAAGTGACGGTGTTTTCGATGTCCGTGCCCACTCCGCCAGCGACGATAAAAGAGCCGGCCACGCACAGACCTGCCAGCGTGAACCGCCGCCGCGCCCAATACCACGACGCTGAAAAGGCGCGGTAAAACCGGTAGAACAGTTTGAAAATCGGCTTCACGCCGGCACACGTAATTTTTTGACGATTTCCTCGACTACGCCTTGTGCGGTCAGGCCCGAAAAGCGAGCCTGCGGTTCCAGCATCAGCCGGTGGGCGATGACCGGCACGGCGAGTGACTGGATTTGTTCGGGCGTGACAAAATCTGCGCCATCGAACAATGCCAGCGCCTGGGCGGTTTTCATCAACGCGATGGACGCGCGCGGACTCGCGCCGAGCTGAACGCCGCCCGCAGTCCGCGTCGCTGAAACAAGGTCAACAGTGTAGCGTTTCAATTCATCGCTGATGCGCACATCCTCCACAGCGCGCTTGAGTGCGATCACGTCCGCGAGCGTGGCAACGGGTTTCAATTCGTCGAGCGGATGGTTGTGTTGCTGCGCGGTGAGGATGGCCACTTCCTCCCCGGGCTGGACGTAGCCAAGCGTGAATTGCATGGCAAAGCGGTCCATCTGGGCCTCGGGCAACGGATACGTGCCGCGAAACTCGACTGGATTTTGCGTGGCGATGACAAAGAACAATTCGGAAAGATTCCGGCGCTCACCCTCGACGCTTACCTGTGCTTCACCCATCGCTTCGAGCAGTGCCGATTGCGTGCGCGGCGAGGCGCGGTTGATTTCATCGGCAAGCAAGATGTTGGTGAACACCGGGCCTTCGTGAAAATGAAACTGTTGGTCCCGCTGGCTGAACACCGACACACCGAGGATGTCGGACGGCAGCAAATCGGGCGTGAACTGGAGGCGCTTGAATTGCGCGTCAACCGAGCGGGCGAGCGCCTTGGCCAGAGTCGTCTTGCCAGTGCCCGGAAAATCCTCCAGCAGCACGTGCCCGCCACCGGCAAGCGTGGCGAGCAACTGGCGCGTCGGCCCGGTTTGGCCATGCATGATTTTGGCGATGTTGTCCGCAATTTTCCGGCAGGTCTCCCGCGCGGCTTCAAGATGAGTTGGTTTCATGGCAGGTATTGGAAGTTACAACAATGCAAATGTGAATAGGTTTCTGCATCGTTTCATGCCCGCGCAACTTAACAAGCCGCGCTTTCGGTCGCGACCAAAATCAAATAGTGCTTATGTCCGGTTCGTGCGCAAAGTCAGGCGCGATAAAATGGCGACCAGTCCCCATAGAAACAGAAACGCGCCGGTCACGGTCAGACCGCGCATCGGCCAACTGACGGCTTTGGTGCTGGCGGCGTAGAGCTGGATCGTCATCGGCCTGCCACTCTCCGTTTGCAGAACTTGTGTGAACACGAAATGGAGGCCGCGCACCGGCAGATTCACTCGCAACGGCTGCACTTTGGCGGTCACAATTTCCTGCGCTTGCTGCAATTTTTGCCATTGCAGTCCGGCGGCGGTGTCATCGTATTGCAAACCGAAAGTCTGCGACTGACCGGCGGCGTTTTCCCCGTCACCGGCCTGACCGGCGTTGCTGGCGGTGAAGCTGTTCTGGGCCATGACGAGATTGCTCGCCTGCGCGGTCTGCAAATCCTTTTCCAGTTGCGCCACATCGCCGTTCCCGTTTTTGTCGGCGTCAGACCGCGTTTTGGCGCGGTAGAAGCTCGCGCTGGCCTCGCGCACGTTGCCGCCGGCCAGTTGCCGCCGCGCCTCATTCACGTCGTGCTGCAACTCAACCGCTGCGGTCTTCTTGCCGGCCTGTTCCATGCGCGAGTAATCGAGAATTGAAAAACTCGACGATGATGTTTCCGGCGCGGGCGCGATTTCGCGCGTCATCGTGCCGGAAAAATTCTGGTAGTCGTAATCCGGCAGCAGATAAACTTCCCAGCGTGCGTTCTTCAACGGCACGTCAAACTTCGGCGAGGCGAATCCGATGTTTCCGCGACCGCGCGGAAATGAATTCGTGCCGACATAGGTCAATTCAACCGCCGTCGCGTCGTTGTCCGCGTCGGATGTTTGGATGGGCAGGAGCAATTTGCCGTCGCGCAGACTGGGCCGCACCGGCTGGCCCGCGACAAACGCCGACCAGACATTCGCGCCGCCGGGCAGTTCGACTTCCAAAAACTGTCGGCCATTGTTGCGCACCGAGAGCGACATCTCTGTCATCATCTGGCCGTCATCGGCCACAACGCTGGCAAATTGCGCGCTGTCCACAATCGCCTGCAACACCTCTGCCTCGTCAAACCGCCGCACGGCGAGCGTGAGTTTGTAACCCGGCCGCACATAGCGATACGCGAGCGCCATCGTGTTGTCGGGAATTCCCGCCCAATCGGGAAAATCACCCGCATCCACGCGCTGCAATTCCGCCGCGCTGGATTCGCCGACTTGCAGCGGCGCCTTGGCCAGAATCGCCAACAGGCCGGTTTCACGCTCCACGCCGTCGGCAGAAATTCCTGCGATGTCCAGCGCGCGGGTTTTTCCCGTGCGCGGTTCATCCCATGTCACGGTCAAGTTATAAAATCCGCGCGTCGGACTTTGCAATTCCACGAGCCAGACGCCGTCATCCTGCTCGCGGCTGCGGATGTTCGCGCCGGTGATCTCGACATTTTTGAACTCCGCCGGGACGCGCACGCGCAGCTCCTTTACCGGCGCGTTAGCGATGTCGTAACGCACCAGCGCGCGCCCGCTCACCAGCGTTTCGGTGAGCGTGAAGGTGTTGACAATTTCCGCGCGCACCCAGGCGGCGACACTTTCGATCGTCACGCTCAATTTCCAATCCGCCGAGGATTTCGGCGCGGAGGAAATGAATTTGTAAGCCAGCACGTTACCCGTTCCGGCAACCATAGCATAATCCGGCAGCGACACCGCCGGAATTTCCGTCAGCCCGTCAAATGATTCAGTTTTCACCGCCACGCCCGGCTCGGCAGACACGGCGACGAAGTCCGTGAGTTTCGCCACGCCGAGAGGATACGCGCCCGCGACGGCCAGCGACTTCGGCAATTCCTTTAAATCGCGCGACAGTTCGATGCCCAAAGAGCACGCGCCGATTGTGCGCTCTTTCAACGTTACTTCGAGCACACGTTGCGGAGCGCCGGTTTCCGCGCGTTCGGTCTGTTGCAAAAGGTTGTTTCCGGTGACGCTCTCGACGCGATAACCGTCCGGCAGGGCGACTTTCAATGTGAACACGCCCGCGCGTTTGGTCGAGTTCGCGCATCACGGGAACGGCGGTGATTGCCAACACGAACCAACTGGAAATCAACGCGGAGCCTCTTACACCGTAGGAGGATGAGCTTGGACGGAAATCCAACGCATTGCGGACGGGGATGCTGGCCGAATAAAACAAAAACCGCTTTTAAGAAAAAAATGAAGCCCTTCGCTTAACTTTTGGCTGATGAACCCTCATAGGATGCGGATGGGTCATATCACAACTTGAATAACTCGCGGTTAGCTCCAGCACGGTGTGTTATCCGGCTTGTAGCTAAAATAACAATCAGAGCCCGACCGATAGATCAACCTGTTGGAGCGGCAGCGATGTCATATTCTGTTCTGCCCACGCGGCGGCCTTCGCGTTCAATGGGCTTTTTAAGTTGTAACTTTGGTAGCAAATCATCGCCGCGATATGCACGACCATTTGCGCCAACGATTGCCCGGCGCTCCAGTGGTCGCCGATGCAGATTTTCTGTGGGTCAATGTTGGGGTGAAAAACCGGTGTTGTCATACGGCAAAACGGCGGGCGACGCGGGTAATCAATCGGAAGGAACGCTTCGGCTTGATGCAGTTGCATCGGCATTGCCTCATGATGAGGCGATGACACTTTGGTCAGATACCCGCTGGAAAAACTTCGCTGGAAGTATGGGGCATCGGTTGTGTTTTTCGGGACATTTAATCGACGGCCGGGCAAGTCGGCATGGCAATCGAACTCGAACTGTTTCCGGTCGTGTTCCAACCAATTGGTCGAGAATACTTTTAGGTCATGATCCGCCGGCTCGACGACGCGATAACACATCCGCGTCGGCGGCGGGCCCACCGCCGCACATCGTTTTGGAAAGCTCGTGAAAAATTTCGGACTGAATACCAAAGCCGCGGGTGCCTTGGTCGAGAACCTCTTCGGATACGTAATCGGCGCTTGCACCAGCTTGCTACACTTTTTGCGACAGTATTGCCAATTGAATTGAAACATACTATTGACGCGGCTGGAGCGTATTCCGACCAATAGAATCAAGGTTTTTTTCGCCTTAGTTGAAACGCGAAGATACCCATGAAGGTGCAAAAAATGGAATCCTAAGTCTGGCGCGTCTGCCAATTCCGCCACGCGCGCGCGGCCAATAACTTGCGCCGCGCGACGGCGAATCTCAAGCCCGGTTTTGGCCATCGGTTCCCGCCGCGCAACCCGCGATTGCAGGAGCCGGCGGGTTCGTTTAACCTCAAGCCATGCGATTCTGGGTTCGATTTGCTTTTTGCGCGCTCGCCGTCCTGCTCGGCGCCGCGCTGGGCGGCTGCGCGCCCGGCCAGGGGCAATCGGACGAGGAAAAGGAGCCGCATTTTGTGCTCGGCCAGAGCCGCGTCAACGCGATGGATTATCCCGGAGCGATCGAGGCTTTCGAGGAATCGCTCGAAGCGAACCCGCAGTCGGCGGCGGCGCATTTTGAACTCGGCTGGCTTTACGAGGAAAAGGCGGCCGATCCTGCCGCGGCGATTTATCACTACGAGCGGTATTTGAAATTGAACCCGAACGCCGGCAACGTGGCCCTCATCGCACAGCACATTGACGCCTGCAAACAGCAACTGGCCGCTGACGTGCTGGGACTGCCGTCCTCGTCCGCCGCGCAACAGCAACTGGAAAAGCTCGCCGGGCAAAACCGCGAGTTGCAGCAGCAGGTGGACCAGCTTCAGGATTCCGTGAAGCAATGGAACGCCTATTACGCGAGCCAGTTGGCGGAGCGGAGCAATGCGCCGCCGCAAAACAATGTCTTCGCGTCGCCGAACCCCGGCCCGACGCCGGCGGACATTTCGGTGACACCGGCGCCGGCGCCGGACGGCACGCCCAACCAGCCCGCGCCGCCGAAATCTTCCAGGCCGCGCACGCACACGGTTGTCACCGGCGAAACGGCGGTCGGCATCGCGCGCAAGTTCGGCGTGAAATTGAACGCGCTGGAGCTGGCGAATCCCGGCATGAATCCGGCCCGGATCCGCGCCGGCCAGGTGTTGAACCTCCCGCCGCCATGAAAGTTTGAATGATTTCGCGCGGCGCATTTTTTCTGGTCGCGGCGTTTTGGGTCGCGATGAACGTGCTCTTGTGGCGCACGGAATACGGCTCGCCCGGCAGCGGCATTCCGGTGCCGCTGGATTTGGTCTGCCGGAAAATCCTGACCGCGCCGGACGCCTCGTCCTTGAGCGTTTATCAGGGCGGCCAGAAGATGGGCTTCTGCGAATTTTCCACCAGCATCCAGCAGGAAATGGCCAATCTGGACGAGGATAATCCGCCGCCGGAAGGCCTCGTCGCGAGCGCCGGCTACCAAATCCGGCTCACCGGCAACGTGGCCTTCGGCGATTTCACCAACCGGGTGAAATTCGACGGGCGGGTCGCATTTTCGCCGCGCCGCGAGTGGCGCGAGTTGAATTTGAAATTCTCCACGCATACCGTCGCGGTCGAAATCCATTCACTGGCGGCCAACCAGACGGCGTCCGTGCAAATCACCACCGACGGCACGACCATTTTGCATGTGTTCACCTTCGCGGATTTGCAAAATCCCAACACGCTGCTGCGCGTGCTCGGCGAAAATTCCGACGGCGGGTTTGGGAACGGGCTCAACCTGCCGGCCCTGCCGGCCGCCACCGCGGGAATTGTCCAAGGCATCCCGTGGGAAGCCCGCCGCGACCGCCTGATGATCGGCCGCGAGGCGGTGTCGGCTTACCGGCTGGAAACGCGCGTGCTGGGCCAGCCGATCGTCATCCACGTCAGCACGCTCGGGGAAATTTTGCGCGCGGAACTGCCTGGCGGCGTCACCGCCACGCTCGACGAATGGAGCAAGCCATGATCGAACTCGTCCATCTTACCAAAAAATTCGGCGAGCTTGTCGCGGTCAACGATGTGACGCTGACCATTCCGCGCGGTGAATTTTTTGCCATGCTCGGCCCCAACGCCGCCGGCAAAACCACCACGCTCAAAATCCTCGCCGGCCTGATGAAACCGACTGCCGGCACCGCGCGCGTCTGCGGATTCGACATGCAGGCGCAGCCGCTCGAAGCGCGCCGCCGGCTCGCCTTCGTGCCGGATTTTCCATTTCTCTACGACAAGCTCACCCCGTGGGAATTTTTCCGGTTCATCGGTCAGCTTTTCCAGACGCCGGATGCGAAAATTGAATCCAGCGCAAACGAGTTGATTTCGCGGTTCCATCTCGCCGAATTCGTCAATCTTCCGCTGGAAGGCCTCTCGCACGGCACGCGCCAGCGCGTCGCCATCGTTTCCGCGCTGCTGCACGACCCGGAGGTGTTCGTGATTGACGAGCCGATGGTCGGCCTCGATCCGCAGCACGCGCGCGTCGTCAAGGACGTGCTCAAGGAACGCTCGCTCGCGGGCATGACCGTGCTCGTCTCCACGCACCAGTTGAGCATCGCCGAGGAAATGGCCGACCGCATCGGCATCATTCACGGCGGTAAATTGATTGCCGTCGGCAACCGCGACGAACTGCGCAAACAAAGCGGCAACTCCGGCCGGCTTGAAGAAATTTTCCTGTCGCTGACGGCGGTGGAGAAATAGAAATTTTCTTTTTCACTGTGCCATCAGAACACATTTCTTTGGCTTGACGAATTCTTGGGTTGCGCCATCTTGTCACCCTGAAAGATTGATTTTAACCAATGGCTGCAAGCAAATCCAGCTTTCTCGATAAAGTGCTTGGCCGTATCGGGCGGCTGGACGCAGAAGGTCTGCAAACGGTCGTCCAGCGACTCGCGCGCGAGCGGAGTTTTCTCGAAACTTTGTTCAATACCATTGAGGATGGCGTGCTGGTGGTGGACGAAACCGGGCGCGTGATTTATTTCAACCAGGCCGTCACGCGGCTCATCGGCCTGCCGCCGGACGCCGGGGATTTGCACGTCGCGGACATTTTGCCGGAATTGGATTGGAAGACGATTTCCAAGGCCGACCACGCGGGCGGCAAGCGCATCGTGCGCCACGAATTTGAGGTGCATTATCCGCGTCCGCGTTTTCTCCGGCTCTACGCCGCGCCGCTGGATGGCGAGGCGGCGGGCAGTTCCGGCGTGGCGCTGATCCTGCACGACGCGACCGAGGCGCGCCAGAAAACGTTTGAAGCCATCGAAAGCGAACGCATCCAGGCGCTGACCTTGCTCGCGGCGAGCGTCGCGCACGAAATCGGCAATCCGCTCAACGCGCTGCACATCCATTTGCAGCTCATGGAACGCGAGTTGAAAAAAATCAGCGCCGGCGCGGCTCCTGAAAAATTGAACTCACGAACGCGTTTGCAAAATGCCGCCCTGGAAAACGACCCCGCCGAAGTTTCCCGGAGGATGCAGCAATTTCTCGATGTCGCCAAGGGCGAGATCCACCGGCTGGATTACATCGTCACGCAATTTTTGCAGGCCATCCGTCCCGCGCCGTTGCAGTTGAAAACGGTTTCGCTGAACGAGGTGGTCGAAAAAACCCTGGAATTGCTGCGGCCGGAAATCGAAAATCGCGGCGTGACCGTGAATATGAAATTGTCGCGGAACCTGACCGCGACGCCGGTGGACGCGACGCAGTTGCAGCAGGTGCTGGTGAACCTCGTGAAAAACGCGATGCAGGCGATGACGACCGGCGGCGCGCTGACGTTGCTGACCGGCGAGACGGGCGACGACGTGTGGGTGAGCGTGAGCGACACAGGCGGCGGCATTCCGCAGGAACTGATCAACCGTATTTTCGAGCCGTTTTACACGACGAAGAAAAAAGGCACCGGCCTCGGCCTGATGATTGTCCAGCGCATTGTCCGCGCGCACGACGGACGGATTGAACTCGAAAGCAACGTCGGGCGCGGAACGACATTTCGAATCTGGCTGCCGCTGCACGAACGCAAACCGCGGCTGCTGACGGAAACAACCGTGGAAACCTGACGCCAAGGCGCAAAGATGCAGAGACGCAAAAAAGAAATTAAAACCGGTTTGATTAAAACATTTCAACCTGGTCCGGCTTCGCGCCTTGGCGACCTCGCGCCTTGGCGTTAAAACTTATGGCCGAAAAACCGACCTTGCTGATTGTGGACGACGAGAAGACGACGCGCGAAGGGCTTCGCGCGGCGCTGGAGCACCGTTACGATGTCTACATTGCCGAGGACGCGCAGGCGGCGATGAATTTATTGGAAAGCGAAAACTTTGATGTGCTGCTCACAGATTTTCGCCTGCCGAACGAGGACGGGATGAAATTGATCGCGCGGGCCAAATCGCTGCCGAAACCGCCGATCTGTATTTTGATGACGGCTTACGGCTCGGAGGAGCTGGCGGTGGACGCGATGAAACGCGGCGCGGACGATTACATCGCCAAGGGCCGTTTGCAAATTGACGAGCTGGAAATGCGGATTGCCCGCGCCTTGAAACAGCAAAATCTGGAGACCGAAAATGTTTCGTTGCGCCAGCAGCTTGATTCCCGGTTCGGTATGGAGAACATCATCGGCGAGTCGCCGGCGATGAAGGAGATTTTCGAGGTCGTGCAGCAGGTCGCGCCGACGCGCGCGTCGGTTTTGGTGCTGGGCGAAAGCGGCACGGGCAAGGAACTCATCGCCAGGGCGCTGCACCAGTTGAGTCCGCGCGCGAAGCAGCCGTTCGTGACGGTGCATTGCGCGGCGCTGGCGCCGACGCTGCTGGAGAGCGAATTGTTTGGCCACGAAAAGGGCGCGTTCACAGGCGCGCACGAGCGGCGCATCGGGCGGTTCGAGCAGGCGCAGGGCGGCACCTTGTTCCTCGACGAGATTGGCGAGATTGACGCGACGATTCAGGTGAAGCTGCTGCGGTTTCTGGGCGAGCGAACCTTCGAGCGCGTCGGCTCGAACAAGACTCTGACGGCGGATGTGCGGCTGGTCGCGGCCACAAACAAAAATCTGGACGAACTGGTCAAGGCCGGAAAATTTCGCGAGGATTTGTTTTTCCGGCTGCGCGTGGTGGAACTCACGCTGCCGCCGTTGCGTGAGCGGACGGGCGACATCCCGCTGCTGGCGCAGAATTTCCTTCGCGAGTTCGCGGGGGAAAACGGGAAAGCGGTGAACGAATTCACGGCGGACGCGCTCGAATGCCTGATGAATTATTCATGGCCGGGCAACGTGCGCGAGCTGCGCACGGCCATCGAGCACGCGGTGGTCTTGAGCCGGGGCGAACGGATTTCGCAGCGCGACCTGCCGCCGTCCGTCCGCAATGGCGGCGCACCCGTTGAAACCCGATTCCTGCAAGGAAATGATTTGACGGTGAAGGCGGCGGAGAAACAGTTGATCGAGCGCGCGTTGAAAGAGACGGACGGCAACCGGACGCTGGCCGCGAAAAAAATCGGCATGAGCCGGCGGACGTTTCATCGCAGGCTGCACGCGCATCACCTGGAGGGATTTTAATTTATGCCGCCGGGGGAAATCATTCAAAACCTGATCCACAAACTGGATGTCGGCGCGGGACGGCGTTTTTTTCGGATCACTGCGGTGCTGCTGGCGGTCGTGGCGCTGGCCATGCTTTATGATGTCCACGCCTACCGGAACCTCGCCACGCCGGAGGGCATGGACGCGGCGCAACTGGCGCGAAATATTTCCGAAGGCAAGGGCTACACGACGCTGTTTATCCGGCCCTTGAGCCTTTACCTCGTGCAAAAGCACAACGCAGGCGGGACGCCGCCCGCGCTCATAAACGCAAGCTACGATTTCATGCGCATTCAAACCGCGCAGCCGGACCTCGCCAATCCGCCGGTGTATCCGGTCCTGCTGGCGGGCTTGATGAAAATCCTGCCGTTTCAATACGCCGTGGACTTGAAGAGTCCATTTTGGTCCGACAACGGACGGTTCGGGCGTTATGAGCCGGATTTTTTGATCGCGGTGTTCAACCAGATTTTGCTGATGGCGGCCATCGTGCTGACTTTTTTCCTCGCGCGGAAATTGTTCGATGCCAGCGTGGCGTGGCTCTCGGCCATTTTGATGATCGGCTGCGAATTGCTCTGGCGCTTCAGTGTGTCCGGCCTCTCCACGATGCTGTTGCTGGTGATTTTTCTGGGGCTGACGTGGTGCCTTCTGAAGATTGAGGAACTGGCGCGCGAACCGCAGCCGCGCGCGAACTGGCTGTTCGGATTGGCGGCGGCGGCGGGCGTGTTGACGGGCGCGGGCGCGCTCACCCGCTACGCGTTCGGCTGGACGATTATTCCCGTGGTCGTGTTTCTGGTTTTGTTCAGCGGGCAAAAAAAAACGCGGCACGCGCTGGCGGCGCTGGGCGCGGGCGCGCTTGTGCTGACGCCGTGGGTCGTCCGCAATTTCGCGGTCAGCGGCACGCCTTTCGGCACGGCGGGTTTTGCGGCGGCGGAGGCAACTTTTCTGTTCCCGCAATTCCAACTGGAACGCTCCCTCCACCCCGATTTGGCGCATTCACTGTGGTTGAAACCGTATCTGTATAAACTTGCCGGCAACGGCTGCGACATCCTCAACAACCAACTGCCCAGGCTGGGCGGCAGTTGGGCGACCTTGCTGTTTTGGGCGGGCTTGCTGTTGAGCTTCCGGAGCGCGGCCGTCCGGCGGCTGCGCTACTTTTTGTTATTCTGCCTGGGCACCTTCATCGTGGTGCAGGCGCTGGGGCAAACCCAGCTTTCCGTCGAATCTCCGGAGGTGAATTCCGAAAACCTGCTCGTGCTGCTCGCGCCGCTGGTGTTCATTTACGGCGTCAGCTTTTTTTTAACGCTGCTGGAGCATGTGGAATGGCCCGCACTCCAATTGCGCCAGGCCGCCATCGCCGTTTTTGCATTGATGACCTGTCTGCCGATGACGGCGCGGTTATGGACCGAGGCATCGCCGGGGGCGTATCCGCCGTATTATCCGCCGGAAATCCAGCGGGCCGCCGGCTGGATGCAGGAAGACGAGCTGGTGATGAGCGACGTGCCGTGGGCGGTCGCGTGGTATGGCCGGCGCCCGTGCGCGTGGCTGACGTTGAACACGGCGGACGATTTTGACGCCGTCAATGGGATGAAACCGGTCCGGGCGATTTATTTCACGCCGGAAACCATGGACGCCAAATTCTTTTCCGACATGGCGCGCGGCGATGAAAACAGTTGGGACCGCCTCATTCTGCAGGTTGGCGTCCAGAATGAATTTCCGGAACACTTCCCGCTGCGCTATCCGAGATCCATGCTGTCGGGACTTTTCCTGGCCGACAGCCCGCGCTGGAAACCGGCGACGCAATAAAGCCACGCCGCCAATCCATTGGTGTCAAACTGGAACCGGCGCCTTTACGAGGCCGGGGGTGAACCCGCACGTAACGACCGCGGCGGGCGTGGGTGAGTGGGTAACGACAGACGGAGTTGTATTGTTTTTCATAGGCAGACTATGGCATTCGACACTTCATTGCGCCGAACGTCTGCCTTCTCAGCTAATCTTGTTAGAAAACAGGCTCATACTTGCACCAAATCCTTCCCGCTTCGCGTGCCTGGCAGCTTGCCAAAAATGCCGAGAATCAATGCTAGAACCGGTAGGCCAATGGGAAATAACCAATCTACAATCAGTCGCACTCTGCGGTCATCCGAAAAGATTGCTTCAGATAGATGATCAGGT
>Ga0181534_10001628_pt1 | contig 14488 bp, 12 predicted proteins | sample PEATcosm2014_Bin_37_FD_119758 | JGI IMG/M metagenome (GOLD analysis project Ga0181534, IMG submission 119758) | Peatland microbial communities from MTU Mesocosm Facility, Houghton, MI, USA - PEATcosm2014_Bin17_10_metaG | ecosystem: Environmental > Terrestrial > Soil > Wetlands > Peat | place... | reverse complement strand
CCCGGGGCCTGTGGCAGGCGTTTCCCATGGGCGCGGTGAATCACGGCCAGGGCGGATCGGCGGTACTTCGTCTCAGTCCAAGCCCCGTTCCGGTTCGCTTCGTGCGCATTCTCATGACAGCATCCTCGAATATCTGCGGCGCTGAAAAGTCGTCCGATCCGCGCGACTGTTTGGGATATGCCATTCGCGAGCTTTATCTGGGAACATTGTCAGACGACGGCCTGTTTCATGACATTCTGCGGCATGTGCCCGATCAGGAGCAGAGCGCAACGTTCTGCTCGTCGGTCGATCCCTGGCATGCGGCGAGCGATCTCGGCACCACCAAACAGGCTCAGGTCGGGTTCGACATTTTCTTTAACAGCGGCGTGACTCGCGGCCTGCCGGCGGTGATTCCCGTGGCAGTCCTGTATGAGATTCCGGAGAATGCGGTGGCGGAAATCGCCTATCTGGAGAATCGGAAATTTCCAATTTCCTACGTCGAGATGGGAGAAGAAGCCGACGGGCAGTATTTTAGCCCCGAGGATTATGGCGCGCTGTATATCCAGTGGGCCACGGCGCTGCACCGGTTCGACCCCAAGCTGAAACTGGGAGGGCCTTCGTTTGAAGGGGTGAATCAGGACATCCTGACCTGGCCGGACGCCGAGGGCAATGTGTCCTGGACCAACCGCTTCCTCCAATACCTGAAACGCCATGATCGATTGAAGGATCTTGCGTTTTTCTCCTTCGAGCACTATCCGTACGATCCCTGCAAGATTCCATGGAGCAGTCTGTACGACGAGCCGCAACTGGTGAGTCATATCATGCAGGTGTGGCGTGATGACGGGGTTCCCCCCGATATTCCGTTCTTAATCACGGAAGGCAACCTCTCGTCGGGGGCCAGTGAGACGTTCATGGACATTTTTTCCGGGCTTTGGCTGGCGGATTACATTGGCTCCTTCCTCAATGCCGGGGGAAATGGAGTTTACTTCTTTCACTATCTGCCGCTTCCGATCGAACATGGCTGCAATAACTCGCCCGGAACCTTCGGGTTGCTCAGCGTCGATCGCCAATACAACATTCAGCAACCGCTGGCGCAGTTCTTCGTCTCGCAGCTCATTAATCTCGAATGGGTGCTACCCGGCGAACAAATGCACGATCTGTTCCCGGCGAACAGCGATGTTTCCGACGGCGCGGGACACGAGCTTGTGACCGCTTATCCGCTGAAACGCCCCGATGGACAGTGGTCCCTGATGCTGGTGAATCGCGATCAGAGCAACGCTCACAGAGTGAAGATCGCGTTCGAGAGCCACCGCGACGAGATCTCCCGCTCATTCGAAGGGCCGGTTGAGATTTCAATCTTCGGTAAGGATCAATATCAGTGGCATCCCGGCCTGACGCGGCCGGCAGGACACGCCGAACATCCGGCCCAGCCGTCTGTAGTCATGGAAACGGCGGGTACCGCGGACCCCGACGGCCCGATTCTCCACCGCAGCCAGAGCGCCGGCGCGAGCACGCTCTATGATTTGCCCGCCGCCTCAGTTGTGATCATTCGCGGGCGCGTACCGAATCCCTGAAACCCCTGCAGGTCGATGTTTTCAGACTGAGGGCATCCAGGCATATCTCCAATTTGTGGGCGGAATGGGGTGGGGTTGGATCGGTATTTCATGCAATCTCAATTGCGCGGTTGGCGCGAGTGTTATACGGTAAACAGTCCACTCCTGGTGGTCGATTTGATCTGGTCGATTTCGCTCTATGGCTGATCGCGAGACATGCGCCGCAGTTCCGCCGCAGGAATCTACCGCAACCGGCACCCCGAGTTCCGGAGCGGGGGAATCCGCCATGCTTGCCAGCAAGGTCGATCCGACCTCGGCGCGATTCGAGGCCAACATGCGCTTTCTGGCCGATGTGATGTCGCAGGTGCGCAATGAGGGGGAGAAGATCTCCGAGGGGGGCGGGGCCAAGGCGATTGAGAACCAGCATGGCAAGGGGCGGTTGACGGTGCGGGAGCGGATTGAACGGTTGATCGACCCCGGAACATTTTTCGAACTCGGCATCTATGCCGGGCATGGCATGTACGAGGAATGGGGCGGGGCGCCGGCGGCGGGCGTGATCACGGGGCTGGCGCGAGTACAAACCCGGATGGTGATGATCATCGCCAATGACGCCACGGTGAAGGCGGGGGCATTTTTCCCGATGACCGCCAAGAAAGTGATTCGCGCCCAGAACATTGCCATCGAGAATCGCGTTCCCACGATTTATCTGGTGGACTCGGCGGGCGTATTCCTGCCTCTGCAGGAGGATGTGTTTCCCGACACCGACGATTTTGGGCGGGTGTTCCGCAACAACGCGGTGATGTCCGCGCTGGGGATTCCCCAGACCGCGGCCATCATGGGCATGTGCGTGGCCGGCGGTGGGTACCTGCCGGTGATGTGCGACCACGTTCTGATGACGGATGGCAGCGGGCTATTTCTGGCCGGCCCCGCGCTGGTGCAAGCGGCGATCGGACAGAAGGTTTCGGCGGAGGAGTTGGGGGGGGCGGCGATGCATGCCGGCATGAGCGGCACGGTGGATTTTCGCGAGCCCGATGACCCAGCCTGCCTGGCTCGGATTCGCTCGATCGTGGAGAAGTGGGGATACCGGCGTTTGTCTCCCTGGGATCGCAAGAAGCCGGTGGAACCGGCATGGGCAGCCGAGGAAATCTATGGCATCTATGATTCGTCGCCGGCACGTCCCTATGACATGAAGGAAATTCTGGCGCGGGTTCTCGACGGGAGCCGCTTCGATGAATACAAGGCGGAGTACGGCAAGACGCTGATCTGCGGCTACGGGCGCATCGGGGGATTTGCCGTGGGCATCGTGGCCAATCAGAAACTTCATGCCCAGCAAACCGATCGCGAAGGCCACAAGCGCACTGAATTTGGTGGCGTGATCTATACCGAATCGGCGGAGAAGGCGGCGCGGTTCATCCTGGACTGCAATCAGAATCTGATTCCGCTGGTGTTCTTTCACGATGTGAACGGTTTCATGGTGGGGAGGGACGCGGAATGGAGCGGCATCATCAAGGCGGGAGCGAAGCTGGTGAACGCGGTTTCGAATTCGGTGGTGCCCAAGATTACGGTGATCGTGGGCGGGTCGTTCGGCGCGGGGCATTATGCCATGTGCGGCAAGGCCTTCGATCCGCGATTCGTCTTCGCCTGGCCGACGGCGCGGTATGCGGTGATGAGCGGCGACTCGGCGGCATCCACTCTGCTGGAAGTGAAGGTGAAGCAACTGGAGCGTGGCGGCAAGAAGCTGACCGAAGAGGAAAAGAAAGAGCTCTACGAGTCGGTGAAGCGCACCTACGACGAGCAAACCGATCCGCGTTACGGGGCGGCGAGATTGTGGATCGACAAGATCATCGATCCGATTGAAACCCGCGATGCGATTACCCAGGCTTTAGAAGCCGCGGCGCTCAATCCGGATGTGGCGGAATTTAAAGTGGGAGTGCTGCAAACTTGATTCGCCGCGGATTTACACGGATCCGCCGGAAAGAAAGTTAGCGCCGATAGTTTTTTTGCTGCAAGATTGTATCCGTGAGAATCGATGTAATCCGTGGGTGTTTAGATATTGCCAACCATCGATATGCCAAGCGTCAAACTGATCGAATGTCCGCGCGACGCCTGGCAAGGCCTGAAGGGCAAGATTCCAGCCGACATCAAGCGGGCGTATCTGCAAGCCTTGATCAGCGCGGGGTTCAGGCATATCGACGCGGTTTCCTTCGTCTCGCCGAAGGCGGTCCCACAGATGGCGGACTCGGAGGAAGTGCTGAAGGAACTCGATCCGCCGGCCGATGTGGAGATCATCGGAATCGTGGTGAACGAGAAGGGAGCGCAGCGGGCCATTGAAACCCGTGCAGTGCAGACGCTGGGATTTCCTTATTCGATTTCGGAGACGTTCCTGCGCAAGAATCAGAATCAATCGGCGGAAGATGCTCTGGAAGAGTTGGAGAAGATTCAGAAAAAAGCCGAAGATGCCGGGCTGGAGGTGGTGGTTTATATCTCGATGGCGTTCGGCAATCCCTATGGCGATCCATGGAACGTCGAGGAAGTGACGGAAGCGATTTCGTTGATGGAAGTCGACAACTTGAAGATGATTTCCCTGTCGGACACGGTGGGCGCGGCCAATCCGAAGGAGGTCGGCGAAGTGGTCGGGGCGGTGATGGCGCGATACGAGTATCTTGAAATTGGAGTTCACCTGCACAGCCGCCCACAAGATGCCGGAGAAAAGATTGTGGCGGCGTACTCCGCCGGCTGCCGGCGCTTTGACTCGGCGCTGGGAGGGCTGGGTGGATGCCCATTTGCGCAGGATGCATTGCTGGGGAACATAGCCACGGAAAGAGTTATCGAGGTTTTGAAACAACAGGGCGCGGAGTTGCCTCCACTAAAATCGCTGGATACACTCATGCGTGCCACGGCGGAGATAGGATCCAGATATTTGAAACCGGTCAGCAGTGATGAATTCTTCATCGATGAGTTACAAAACAATTCAAACTAACTACGAGGCGGGCGTGACCACGATCACGCTGAACCGTCCGGACAAGCGGAACGCGGTCAGCTTCGAACTGGTCAGCGAACTGATGGCGGCGCTCGACGAGGTCGAACAGTCTTCGGCAAACGTGTTGATGATCACGGGCGAGGGCAAGGCTTTCTGTGCCGGGATGGATCTCGACGAATTGAAGTCGCTTCCGGGAAAGAGCCACGAAGAGAACGTGAAGGATTCGGCGAAGATGGCGGCTATGTTTCGGCGCCTGTACGAATTTCCGAAGCCCACCATTGCGGCGGTGAATGGCGCGGCCATTGCGGGAGGCACCGGCATTGCGACGATGTGCGATTTTACCCTGGCCGCGCCGGAGGCCAAGTTTGGCTATACCGAAGTGCGCATCGGATTTGTCCCGGCCATTGTCTCGTCCATTCTAGTGTGGCAGGTGGGGCACAAGATTGCGCGGGATCTTCTTTTGAGTGGGCGTTTGTTCGATGCTGCCGAGGCGCATCGCCATGGCCTGGTCAACGAGATTGTGCCGGGAGACCTACTGCTGGCGCGGGCTCGCGCAGTGGCGGAGCAACTGCTGCAGAACAGTCCATCATCGGTGCGGGCCACCAAGAGGCTGATCAATGGATTTATCGTCCGGCAATTGGACGAACAGGTGGCTGCGGCCATCGAGGACAACGCGCGCATTCGCACGACGGCTGACTTCCGCGAAGGGGTTACGGCTTTTCTAGAGAAACGAAAGCCAGTGTGGAGTGGAGGATGAACCCTCTTCCTCTGGCGGTGAACGAAACCCGCCTGCGGGTGCGTTATGCCGAGACCGACAAAATGGGAGTGGTCTACCATGGCAACTATTTTGTCTGGTTCGAAGTGGGCCGCGTGGAATTGCTGCGTCAAATGGGATTCTGCTACCGGGACATGGAAGTGGAAGAGGGGATTTGCATCGCTGTAGTCGAGGCGCAGTGCCGGTACCGGGCCCCAGTGCGCTACGACGAGGAGGTGGTGGTGCGGACGCAGTTATTGCAGGCTAAGGAGAAAGTACTGCGCTTCCGTTATGCCCTGCGGCGGGCCGAGGACAACACATTGCTGGCGGAGGCGGAAACCACCCATGTCGTCACCTCCGCCGACATGAAGGTTTCCGCCATGCCAGACAAGTATCTAAAAGTATTTCGCGCAGCTCTGGGAAAAGCGGAATAGAGACCCTTTGAACGCACTTCACCTCACTGGCAACGATCTGACACTGGAAAACGTTCGCGAGGTGGCGATCGAGCGCCGGCCCGTGCTCCTGGCAGCCGACGCGCGCGAAGCCGTGGACCGGGCGCGCGCGGTGGTCGAGGAAATCGTGGCCCGGGAAAAATTGGCCTACGCCGTGACCACCGGGGTGGGCAAGCTCAGCGACATCCGGATTGCGGGTGATCAGATTCGTGAGTTGCAGGTGAATCTGGTGCGGTCCCACGCGGTTGGGGTCGGCGACCCGCTGGCGGTGGGCCCGACCCGGGCGATGATGCTGCTGCGAGCGAACTCTCTGGCCAAAGGCTGTTCCGGGGTGCGCGCCGGGGTGATCGATACGTTGTGCGAGATGTTGAATCGCGGCGTAACTCCCTACGTTCCGTCGCAAGGCAGCGTGGGCGCCAGCGGGGACCTGTCTCCCCTGGCCCATCTGGCGCTGGTTCTGATCGGCGAGGGCGAGTGCTTCGATTCCGCCGGCAAGCTCATCCCGAGCGCTCAGGCATTGAAACAGGCGCAGATAAAGCCGCTGGTGCTGGAAGCCAAGGAGACGATTTCGCTCATCAACGGCACGCAGGCGATGCTGGCCGTGGGCGCGCTGGCGCTCTTGCTGGCGGAGACGCTGGTCGATTCCGCGGACGTTCTTGGGGGTCTGGTTTGCGACGCGCTGCAAGGCACGGATACGGCGTTCGACGAGCGGATTCATCAGGCGCGTCCCCATGCCGGACAAAAACGCTCGGCTTTGAATCTGCGTAAAATGCTCGAAGGCAGCGAGATTCGGGAATCGCACCGCAACTGCGGCCGAGTGCAGGACGCTTACTCGCTGCGCTGCATCCCGCAAGTACACGGCGCGGTACGCGACACGCTGGCCCATTGCCGCCAGGTATTCGAAATCGAAGCGAACTCGGCGGTGGATAATCCTCTGGTGTTCACCACCGGTGCGGAAAATTCTGAAGGCGACGTGATCTCCGGCGGCAATTTTCACGGCGAACCGCTGGCCTTCGCCCTGGATTTTATTGCCATCGCGATGAGCGCATTGGCGGGAATCAGCGAGCGGCGAATCGAACGCATGGTGAATCCCGCGCTAAGCGAGGGGTTACCGCCATTTCTGGCGCAGGCCGCGGGATTGAATTCGGGCTTTATGATGGCGCAGGTCACCGCGGCGGCGCTGGTCAGCGAGAATAAAGTGTTAGCCCATCCCGCTTCTGTCGATTCCATCACCACGTCCGGCAACAAGGAAGATTTCGTCTCCATGGGCATGACGGCGGCCAACAAGCTAAGCCGGGTTGTGGAGAACACCCGCAATGTCCTGGCTATTGAAGCCATGGCGGTGGCACAGGCGCTCGATTTCCTGGCGCCGCTCAAGACCTCAAAGCTTGGGCAAGCGGCGCACTCGGCGATCCGGTCGGTATGCCCCACAATGGAGAAGGATCGCGTGATGTATAAAGACTTCGCGCGGATTGCAGAATTGATCGCAAGCGGGAAAGTGGCGGAGGTCATCCGCTGAGGCAAACCCGAATCCAGCGGTGAGCCAGGTCGTCAATCAGCCATAGCGAAGCAACATCATGAAACCAAAATCCATGTGGCTCTGTTGGTGGCAATGAAATAGAGTGGGTCCGGGGTTGGCGGCCACGAAATCGATCTCCGCATTACTCTTTGCCTTCACCACCACCACATCTTTTCGCAGGCCGGAGATCGAATTGCCGTCGAGGCTCGTAACCTCGAAGGTATGCCGATGCAGATGAACGGGATGATCGTCGCTGCTCCTATTCTGCATCTCCAATCGATAGAGTTTGCCCTCTTTGAGCGAAATAGTCTCTGTCTTGGGGAATGACTTGCTATTGATCATCCAATAATCGAATTCCCCGTGGCCGCGAAACTTCGACTCAAATACGAGCGGGATTCGAGCGTCGGGCTCCGGCACAGATTTCGACGGTTTTGCAAAGAGAGTGTAGTCCCACAAGGTCTCGGGAGGATCGATCCACTTCGCCTCCTCCTGCCGATTCGCATACTCCACGACGATTCCCATCCCCGCGCGGCGGAAGTCTTCGCGGGTTTCGCCCAGCACCCATATGCCAGGCCGGTTCATCTCCACCAATAATTCAATACGCTCGGCCGGAGCCAGGCGCACGGCAGGGACGTTAGCCGGCTGCGGAACAGCATTGCCATCCATGCCGACCACGGTGCAATCATGCCCCGCCAAGGCCAGCCAGTGGGTTGCGGTCGCACTGGCGTTCAGCACGCGGAACAGCACCCTCTGGCCTTCGCGCACCTGGATCGGATCGCCGTGGCCCAACATACGGTCATTGATGGTGGCGTAGTCGTAAAATGCGTCCATGGACGCATCTCCGCCGCCGCCCATGTATGCCTTCCAATCGTGTAGTGTGAGGAAAATCTCCCGGTCGTAGTCGCCCGGAGACTGTTTCGGCTCAATGTAGAAAACTCCGAACTGGCCGGTATAGCCGCCTCGCTTCAAATCATGTCCGGCATAGGTGTGGGTGTGGTACCAGCGGAAGCCCGCCGGCCGCGGGGTAAAACTATAGCGGCGTTCGCCGCCAGCGGCGATCATGGGCGAACCTTCTTCCATTGCGCCATCTTCCTCCGCCGGAATCCATAAGCCATGCCAGTGCACAATCTCGGGCGCGCGCGAGTGGTTCACAACGTCAATCGTGATGGGCTTGCCTTCCGGCCAGCGAATCAGAGGGCCGGGAACGCGACCGTTGTAGGCGACGGTGTGAATGGTCTTACCGGGCGCGATTTCCAATTGCAGCGGGGCGATTTCCAAGCGCACATCTGGCGGCGGCAGCGCCCACAATTTCGGCTGAGCGACTGCGCCTAGTAGCGCCAAACTTGCGCCTCGCAAAAAATCTCGCCGATGCATTTGGTTCACCTTCATCCGTCGGGCGCTGAAGCGCGAGACTAATCTTAAACTGCTTCAGGGCACGACTGAACGAGGTTGCGAAAAAAAGTCGATTCGGATTGAGATTACTGCCACCGGGGCTGAAGCCCTTGATCTTTCGAAGGGACTTACGCGGCTCTGAAGAGCCGCTCTTCCACGGTGAAGCTGAGATTTGTGAATTTTTCCGCAGCCTCTGAAGGTCGCGCTTTCCCAAACCACGAAGGAACGGCGCGGCTGAAGCCACGCGCTTTCAAGGCGATCATGCTTAATGTCATGAACTTGAGAGTCGGGACAGCAGGCGCTACTGCGCGCTCTCCGAACTGCCGGCGCGATGATGCGTCCAATCGAAGCGGCGTCCCACGATACCCTTCACAATCAGATGATCGGTCCCGCCGGTCGCGCCAATGCCCACGCCAAAATTTATCTCCCATTCGGGAGACACATTCAGATCGATGGTGGGGAAAAACTGCTGCTCCTGATTGTGCAGCGGAGCAAAACCGGTGATCGAACCATCCGAGGCGTAATACTCCAGTCCTCCGGAAACATATTTATTGAAGTCATAACTGAATTTCGCGCTGGGAGAAAATCCTACACCCTCATTCACACTGGGGCCGTGGAAAGATCGCTCCAGAGCAGGGTTCACGGCGAAGTACCAGCGGCCGATGGTTTTATCCACGATTGGCCGCAGTTCGATCGTCCAGGTGTCCTTGTCGAACGCCGCGCGCTGATAACCAAATTCCATGGAGAGGCTTGCACCCACCGGCCAATGCCAACTCTCCGGCGCCCGCACACGCGGACGGATATGATCGCCCACCCATTGCCAGCCCTCCCCACTGCGCGCGCTGGTGAAGATGTAAAAGCCGACCTCCGACCATGCATTCACTCCCTGAGTAATCTCAACGGTTTCGTGCTCGGCGCGGTTGGTGGGATGAACCCCATCCGCCGTGAACTTCGAGCCGGGAGCTGGTTGGCTGCCTTCGGCGGTGAAGTTGCTGTGAAGTTCGAGCATGGTGGTTTTGGGAGCGACCGTCTCGGAGCCGTAGACCTGGATTTCGTAGTTGTCCTGGGCTTGCGCGAGCTTGGGACCGTCGAGGTTTAACAGAGAGACTAAGAAGATGAGCAAATAACCACGTACGGCAATCGAGCGCAGGGCGGCCGGGAGGATGCTCCACTGGCTCGCGTTGAGGCCGGGCGTCTTCACAACTTGAAGTGTATTTCAAGGCTGTCCATAGGGAAATTCGTTTCTGTCTACGCTCCAATGGGGAGATTTGATGCAAGAAGTGTGTCGCGGTTAAAGCGGAAGCGATTTCCGCCGTGAACTAACCCGTTTTCGTAGCGGTTCCGTCCAGCCCAAGTTCTACCGCGATCCCTTGCAACGCGGCAATGCAAAATTCGATGTGCTCGTCCAGATCCACGCCCAGCGCGGCGGCGCCGTTGATGATATCGTCGCGATTCACTTTGCGGGCGAAGGCTTTGTCTTTCATTCTTTTGCGCACCGACTTGGTATCGACCTCGGCGAGGGATTTTCCCGGCTTGATCAGAGCGACGGCGGTGATGAATCCGGCGAGCTCATCGCAGGCAAAGAGGGCCTTTTCCATGGGCGTGTCGCGGCTGACGCCAGTATATTCGGCATGCGCCAGGATGGCCCGGCGGACGACCTCCGGCCAGCCTCGGTCTTTCAAAATCTCGGAGCCTTTATAGGGATGGTCCTCGAGACTGGGATATTGTTCGTAGTCGAAATCGTGGATCAGACCGGTGATTCCCCAAAGGTCCTCTTCGGAAAGTTCCTCAGGGGATGAAGCCCGATTTTGAGAGGCCGCGATAGCGGCGCGAGTGAACTCGTGACCTTCCCGATCTACGGCTCCCCGGGCCTCGCCGTTTGCGCCAAATTTGTTCGCGCAGGCGCGCATGCAGGCTTCCACGGCCAGCGCGTGTTTGCGCAAGCTTTCGGATTGGGTGAACTCAGTTAGTAAACCCCAGGCAGTCTCGCGATTGATCATTAGTTTGCCTTGTTTTCCGCGGCATTTCGCCGCATCGCTTCGGTGGTTGTCCACGAAATCCGCGGCTGCCTGCATTTTAACCTTGACTTCCACAGGGCAGGTACCGCATTGTCCATGCAGTCGGAACCTTTCCCTCAAGATTCGGTTCCCGGTAGTAGAAGTTGGAGTAGCCCGCTCTGGCACTCCCACAACCCGATGGCCACGACTCTTGCCCCGGTAGATTCACGGGAAGTCGTACGTTGCGATCACTGCCTGCTGGTTCAATTCCGTACCGTCAACAACAATTGCCGACGCTGCCACTCGTCGCTCGATGAGGAACCCGAGCCCGAGCCGGTGGTGATGACGCCGCCGGTGATGATGCCGATGCCGGGAATGGGGCGCGGGCATCTGAACCTGGCCACATCGATCCGTTCGCTGCGCTTGCGCAGCGGATTGAGCCAGCGGCAACTCGCGGGACGCATGTCCGTGCCACGGACCTACGTTTCGAAGATCGAAAACGAAAAAGCCACGCCGACGCTCTCTTCCTTGGAGCGGCTGGCGCGGGCGCTGGAGGTGACCGTGCCAGAATTGCTGAGTGGCGGCGAGAAGAATCGCCAGGACGAAATCGGCGACCTGGTGAAAGACCCGTTCATCGCGGAGATTCTGCCTTTTGTTTCGCAGCTGAATGGGATGCAGATGTCGAGCATCCTGACCCAGGTGCGGGATTTGACGATCAGGCCGCGACGAACCGCGTAGTTTTGATGAGGTGTCTGCGGCAGCCGGGCCTTACCCGGCGGCCAGGACTTTCCGCTTCGCTCGGGGCACGCTTGGCGCCGCTCTGACAGTTTTATCCGGGCAACCTGCCAACTTGATGCCGGGACCGAAACATCGGTCCCGGCTTTTTCCGCTTTGAGTCCTGGATAGATCGATCAACATCTATGCAGCATGCAACCCGAAGAATCTTTCGACTTCCTGTCCGGAGCGAATCAATCCGAATCGAACGGCTGGCCGGGCGAGGCCGGCCGGATCGAGTCGTCAATGGCGGGCGCCGCACGGAATGATAACGCGTTGCTCGATGCTTACTCCCGAGCCGTGACCGGCGCGGTGGAGCGCATCAGCCCGTCTGTAGTCAATATCGAAGTGCGGCAATACGCCGGAAAGACGCAGTCCGGGGAAACCCGCGAGCGGCGCGGCGGAGGTTCAGGATTTGTTTTTACTCCCGACGGATTGATTCTGACCAACAGCCATGTGGTGCACGATGCGCGGCGCATCGAAGTGACTTTGACGGACGGTCGCCGCATGCCAGCGACCGCTTTGGGCGACGATCCGGCGAGCGACCTGGCGGTGATCCGCATTGAAAAACCGCGGGTGGAAGAACCTGGGTTGACGGCGGCGGCGCTCGGCGATTCGCAACAGCTTCGGGTGGGGCAACTGGTGGTGGCCATGGGCGCGCCGTATGGCTTTCAGTCGACGGTCACCGCCGGTGTAGTGAGCGCGTTGGGGCGATCGCTGCGGTCGTATTCTGGACGTTTGATTGACGACGTGATTCAAACGGACGCCGCGCTGAATCCGGGTAATTCGGGGGGACCGCTGGTGGATTCGGCGGGAGCCGTGGTGGGCGTGAACACGGCGACGATTTTGCCGGCGCAGGGAATTTGCTTTGCCATCGGCATTAATACGGCAAAGTTTGTGGCCAGCCGCCTGCTGCGCGACGGGCGGATTCGCCGGAGTTTTATTGGAGTTTCGGCGCAGACGGTACCGCTCCATCGGCGGGTGGTGCGCTTTTACGATCTTCCGAACGAGATGGCGGCGGTGGTGCTTTCGGTGGAGCAGCAGAGTCCGGCGGCGCGTGCCGGCGTGCGCGAGGGAGATTTCATCGTCGCACTGGAGAGTCATGCGGTGGCGGGCGTGGACGACCTGCATCGCATCCTTACCGAGCTGAGAGTGGGCGTGAGTTGTTCGCTGACGCTGCTGCGGCACACGGAAAAAGTCGAGTTGAGGATTGTGCCGGAAGAAATGCCGGGGGCTTAGCTGCCCGGTTTCAGCGGGCGCGGGCAAGAGCGACGATTCCCGCCTAGCGGCTGCGCGTGTAGCGCCGGGCATACTCCGGTGGTTGTTTTCCCTCCACGAGCCGCGAGTCATCGATCGGGCTTCCCGCCTTCATCTCCAGGGGCACCACTCCCGCCCATGTGGGGAAGGAATAATCGGGTTCGTCATCGACCACCGGGCCTTTTCGAACTTTGGCGGAGAATTCTTCGATGGGAAGGCGAAGGACCGAGGTGGCTTTAATTTCCTTCTCGTTGGGCTGCCTCGAGTCCGCCCAGCGGCCTGGGATTATGTGTTCCGACAGAATGCGCAAGGCTTCGAGTTTTTCTCCTGGATCATCGACAAGGGTTGCCCTGCCCAAGACCATGACCGAGCGGTAATTCATGGAGTGATTGAAGATGGAGCGGGCGAGCACCAAGCCGTCGAGCAGGGTGACCGTGACGCAAACCGGAACGCCCTCTTTCATCTGTCGCAACATGCGGCTGGCGGCGGAGCCGTGAATCAGGAGGCTATCGCCTTGGCGACCGTAGGAAGTGGGGATGACAAACGGCTGGCCGTCGGCGACGAAACCGACATGGCACAGAAAGCCTTCGTCGAGGATTTTGTAGGCGGCTTCGCGATCATAGACGGCGCGGTCGGCTTCGCGGACGAGACGGGTCCGGGGGGTGGGAGTGTAGGGCTGAGACATGGGGAAACTCCGGGCAAGCGCCAAGGATGGGTGAAGAAAGAGTGTAGCAGGAGGGCGGGGTTTCTGGCTTCGGCTAGCGGGCTTCGGATTTAGAAGTGGGACTTCTCGCAAGAGGAGCGAGAAGTCCGACAACCGGTTTATTCAGCTTTAAGCTGGTATCGATTTTCGCGGTAGAAGCGGCTGAAGAGGATGCCGACCAGCAGCAGGACGGTGGGAGTGAAGATGCTGGCTTCCGGGCCGACGCTGCCGCCAGTGAGCCAAGCGGGCCCGCGGAAGCTGGAATTCAAAAGGTTGTGATAGGGAGCGAGGCCGCTATCGGGCACGCCATAGAAGAAAGTTTGCCCCCAATCCCATCCCGCATGGAACCCCACGACCCACCACAGATTGCCGGTGCGGCGCAGGATGAAGCAGAATAGGATTCCGAAGCAGACGACCGAGAGCAGCCCGAACTTGCTTTCGCCGGGATTGCCGGTGTGGGCCAGACCGAACAGGGCAGACATCAGAATTCCCGCCGGCCAGAAGCCCATGCCGGTGGTGAGCGTGTATTGCAAATAGCCGCGGAAGGCAAATTCCTCGCCCAGGCCGACGCAGAGGAACGCAATGCTCCATGCCAGGGTGGACCAGAGGAGCGTGGCGCCATGAATGGCGAGGCCGGCGAGACGAAATCCGTGCAGGAAGAACATCGCCAGCAGGGCGGTACTGATGGCTAAAAACCCTGCGACAGCCCCGACCCAAAAATCTTTGCCAAAGGCGTGTCTGGCCGGCAAACCATACGCCGCCCACTTGCGATGCTCGATGCGGGCCATAACGAGAGCGGCGAGCGCGGTGAAGAGAAAAATGGCTCCGTCGCTAAGGATGGCAGCCGCGGGCGTGAGGGAGGAAATCGCTCCTATGCGCGGCGGGCGGTGAAATACGAAGCGCGCCACCAGAAAGACTGCGAGGTTCACCAACGCCACCAGCCCTGCCGTGAGTGCCAGAAATATAAGTACCCGCCATCCGGCGCGGATGCCATTGGGACCGCGGAAGACGGTGCTGGTGGGAGGCGGCGGAGTTGGCGGCTGAGGAACTGACGGTTCCGACGGAACGTTGAGGGCTGGCTCTGACATGGAGATAATTTACGCGAAAGTCGGACGAGCAGTTCCGGTT
>Ga0181534_10001627_pt1 | contig 14492 bp, 20 predicted proteins | sample PEATcosm2014_Bin_37_FD_119758 | JGI IMG/M metagenome (GOLD analysis project Ga0181534, IMG submission 119758) | Peatland microbial communities from MTU Mesocosm Facility, Houghton, MI, USA - PEATcosm2014_Bin17_10_metaG | ecosystem: Environmental > Terrestrial > Soil > Wetlands > Peat | place... | reverse complement strand
GCGGCTTCAGCGGACTACTGTCCTTCGCACCGTCCGGCGGCGGGGAGAGGGCCGAGAAGATTCTTGACACGCTGCGCCTTGTGACGCGAGCGGCCAGCTTGGGGTCGGTGCACTCTCTTGCCTCGCGACCGTCGGCGATGTGGAGCAGTCAGCCCGCGTATCGAGACCAACGGTCACCAGAATCGAACGAGGCGCTGATCAGACTTTCGGTCGGTATCGAGTCCACCGCCGATCTCCTCGCCGACTTCGAGAACGCGCTCGCCGTCACCAGCTAAACCATGGGCGAGAAGCTCCTACGCTCAGGTTCCACTCTCCGCTCGCCGCGGGGAACGACGGCGTGCAGCCGGAGTCAAAGTGCCGAGCTGGTGAGCCACCGCGTCGTAGCATTTACTGAGACGGGCGGTGAAAGATGCGACGAAAGCTCCACAACACGCTTCGAGCGAACTTCCTTACTCGACGCAGCTCCGAGCGGGGCGTGGGCATGGTCTCGACGCTGGCGGTCGTGGTCATCCTCGGGGTGATCGTGACCGTGGTGATCACGAATGGCCCTAGTGGCCCAAAGTCGGCGGTTGTGGGCGGGTCCGCTACTACCACTACGACGACCTCGGTCAAAAGTATCGGCAGCGACGCCACCGCCTCAGCGATCTCCGCCTGTCTCGCGAGCTACACCGAAGTGAACACCGCGTTGACGTACTACAAGACTCTCAATGGCGCCCCGCCCCCGACCGGCACGGCGTGGGCCACGTCAACGACGAGTGGCAGCGCCCTGATTGAGTCGTGGCCCTCGGGTGCCCCGTACTACAGCATCACGTGGAATGGCGTCGAACTGACCGTGACACCCACACACGGCGTCGCCTCGCACGGCACCTCGGGAACGAGTTCGCCGGCAACCGGCTGCTACGCCGCCTGAGTCGCCAGTCGTCATTATTTGCGGGGTGAACGTGAAGTGTTCGCCTCACCATCTCGCGGCGTAGATGAAGTCCGAAGCCGGGCGACCCAACCACTGCGTGATTCGCATGGCCAACTTCATACCCGTGGCAAACTTGGCCGTTCGAAGGCCAGTCAGTTGCGAGGGAGTGCAACGGAGGATCTCGGCGAGCTCCTTCCAGGTCAGCCCGCGCTCGCGTCGTTGGGCGTTCATCGCCTCGTACAGCGTCCCGAGGTTCCAGCGAAGTCGTCGATCGGGCCCGACGTTGGGGAGGGTCGAGTTTGGTGCGGTCGTCGCGTCGTGAAGAAAGCTCTCGGGCGTTCGTTCCAGCCAGCGCAACATGAAGAGGGCGTGTTGGCAACTCGTTTCGGGCCACGCACCCATTCGCGACAACGTGGAGGGACTGATCGGATGATCGTGCCGGCGATCGTTCAGTACCTTCGATAGATCCCATATCTGATCCGCTACCTGTCGCCAGCTGAGGTTGCGGGCTCGTCGTTGTTGCTCCAGCGCTTGGTAGAGGTCCTCCACCGAGAACTCTCCTATCGGCGAGTCGTCCACGGCGCTTACTCGCCGGTCTCGCCGTCCACCGCCTCACGAATCAGGTCGGCGTGGCCGTTGTGTCGGGCGTACTCCTCAATCATGTGGCAGAGAATCCAGCGCAGGCTGGGCGCGCGGCCGTCGGGCCACTTCCGTCGAGCGAGTTGGTCGACGCCGCCGTCGCGTAATGCCTGGTCGATCATCGCGTCCGCGTAGTTCACCGAGGCGCGCCACTGCGCGCGAAGTTGTTCGGGCGAGTTGTCGGCCGCGGTGCGCCACTCCCAGTTGGGATCGCTGTCCCAGTCAATGGCGTTCCAGGGCGCTCGGGAGTCCTGGTTCATGAGACGTTCGCCGAACCACGACTCTTCAACGAGCGCCAGGTGCTTCATCATCCCGCCCAGGGTCATCGCCGACGACGCCACCGTGGTTCGGAGTCCAATCGCGTCGAGCCCCGCGCACTTCCAGGCGAACGTGGCTCGTTGAAACTCTAGAAATCCACGCAGGGTACCGGTCTCGTCCGCCGCCAGCGGTGGTTCTGGTCGCCCTTGCTCGTCAATGTCGCTCACGGAGAGCGAGTGTAGAGGAACCCTCCTACACGGGACCACCGATCAGCGATCAGTCACGTCGCTCAGCTTGGCGGTACGGCGTAGGCAATGATTTGAGACTTCCCGTGCAGCGTCGCGTCCTTGGGTCCACCGTCGGGCACGATGATCGTGTTGCCGGCGATCGCGATGGGCGAGTTTTCCGTCCTCGGAAGGGGTTGGGTAAAGACGACGGCGCCGGTGGACCGGTTGAGAGCGACGAGTTTGCCTTCGAACAGCGGGGCGAGCACCAGGTTGTTGGACACCGTGGCGGCGCCGTCGGGAAGTCCGTCGAGCTTGGTGCTCCACTCGACGGCCCCGGTCGTCGCGTTCAGCGCCACCAGATCGCCACTCTCGCTGATGTCTTTGCCCGACGGGCCGTTGTCAACCTGGTCGGCCGCGGTGAACTGGATGGGTAAGTTCATCGTCGCGGCGTAGATGGTGTTGTCCGCGTAGGCCATGTTGGTGAGAATTCCACCGAAGGCGCCCGGCAGAAAGGTGAAGGGCAGTTTCAAGGGCAGTTTTCCCTTGGCCTTGAGCGCGTTGAGCGACTGGTTGTCGTGTCCGTTATGGATACCCACCGGCGTCTTCCACCGAAGAGCGCCGCTTGAGGCGTTCATCTCGTAGACGTAGCCCATTTTCCCGGCCCCGATCACCACGCCCGTTCCCTTCACGGTGGCCGAGATTGGCGACGCCTGCAAGTCATAGTCCTTAAAGTCGTTCGGTACCGCCTGGTAGTACCAGAGCAGTCTTCCCGTCTTCGCATCGAGGGTCACGTCGCTGTCGCTGTAGAGAAGTTTTGCGGGCTCGGAGTAGGCGTCACCGACCGATTGGTACGGGTTACCGATGCCGTAGGTCACCGTTCCGTTCGCGTTCACGAGCGGGGTTTCCCACGCTCCCCCCGCGCCGAGTCCCAGGCTCTGGACGCCCGGTTCGGGACCGGTCATCGTGTTGAACGTCCACAGTTCGTGGCCGTTGGTGGCATTGAGGGCCAGCAGAATGCCACCACCTTTTCCCGATCCGTACTGGCTGGCGAGGAAGACCTGACCGTTGGCGACCTGGGGTTGGATGCCGAACGTGCCTTGACCAGCGTGCAGCAGATGCTTGTCGGACCACAACAGGTGGCCGTTCGTGGCGTTGAGCGCGAAGACGACGGTCGGCGAAAGGCCGTAGACCACGCCGTTGGCGACCGCGACACCGTTCGGCCCCGGCCCCGACTTCTCTGGCAGGTTCAGTGCGTACTCCCACGCGAGACGACCCGTGGCCAAGGAGATGGCGTAGACGTTCGAGCGGAGGTCTTGCAGGTACACCACCCCGTCTTGCACAATCGGGTTGGCCGCGAGAGTGCCGTAGCCCCCGACGTTCTTCGTCGCCGTGCCGGTCAGGGTGAAGGACCACAGCTTCTTCAACTTCGACACATTGGCCACGGTGATCGTGGACGTCACCGCGTCGCGCGTATTTGACAGATCACCATTGGGGTACGGCCACGACGCGGAGGGACCGGCCGCTCCACTGGCTCTCAGCCCCAGCCCGAGCGCCGACGCGCCGAGGAGGGCCCCCACGACGGTGGCTCGATAGACAAGGGCCGTCTTCATGTCTCCCCCTTTCATCTCCGAGAGTGTGCGTCGTCGACCTCGGGCCAATGATGCATACGTCTCGTCAGACTTCTCCCACGTTGCTCAGCAACCGCGCCGCGAGCCAGGTGCACAGTTTCTCTGCACCGTATCTCTCAATACTTCACCTCAATAGAGAGTGCGACGTGCACCGCGTCTCCCAGCTCCAAACGCTCACGTTTTCGAACCGCCGCCTTGATCGGCACGACGTAGCCGCCGTCTTTGGGAAAGAGCGAGGTCGTCCAACTGGTCTCGCCAATCTCGGCGAGCACCGGAATAACGCCCCAGCCGTAGGTAACGAGCGCCGCGACGGCGTGAATCTCCGCACTCTCGTTCTCGGGCACGGTGACGAAGTGAAAAGGAGACGGACCTCTCCAAAACCAAAGTTCGCCATCAAAGTCGAGCCGCATTGGCTCAGTTCTACTACCTCTCCCTTCGCGACGACCTAAGCGAACTCAGTGAGGTGAGACCAAGAGCTCAAAGTTCTCGTACAAGGAGGGCTCGCCTTCTTGTTCGCGAGCGGCCAACGCGTGAAACTTGACTCGACTCCAGATGCCGTCGAACCAGTACACGTCGCGGATCAAGTCCCGATCGAGAACGTTGTGTTTGACCAGCGCCCCGACCGCTTCTCCAAACATAAGGACCTTGCGAATGCTGGGGTCATCGGGCGCCGCCTTCTCACCCTCAAATGACTCGCTAAAGATCACGCTCAAGGCCTCCTCGACTCCGGCTTCGCTATCCCAGCGAAGTAACTGAACCACCAAGGCGGCGTCGTCATACGTTGCGGTCATGTTTTCCTCTTTCTCTCCTACTCATACCTCTGTACGACCTCCTCACCGCGAGAAACTCATCGGCGTTGTCGACGGCTCACTCCTCTAGTTCCACGGGCAGTCCGAAGCGCGAAAACTCTACGGCGTCGACGTACCCATCATCAGAGTTCGAGCCGCCCTCGTCACCGCTGAAGAACGCGGTCACGGACTGGACCAGGCCGTCTCGGATCGTCAACACGTCGAGAACCGAGCCCACGTAGGTGCCGCGCTCGTCGTCGAAGATGTAACAACCAATTGCCAACTGCCCATTGGCGGAGGTCGTACGGTGGCGCCAGCGCACCTTCGACACGGAGTTCTGATGAAACGCTTCGATGGCGCTTCGCCCCTGGTACCAGTTCGGATGAGGCGGCATCGACCACGTCGCGTCGTCGGTGAGCAGCGACATGATCCCGGGGATGTCCGCCTCGTCGATGGCGGTCGCGTAGCGCTCTGCGAGGGCTTGAACCCGGTCGTCTCCGAGGCGCGCCAACTCATCGCGCTGACTGGTGGCGGGCAGCCGGTCGGCCAGCGTCGCCCGCGCCCGCTGCAGTGAACTATTGACCGCGGCCACGGACGTTTCGAGAAGTTGCGCCGACTCGATGGCCGAGAAACCGAGTACGTCGCGCAGAATGAGGGTGGCGCGCTGATGAGGGGGGACATTTTGAATCACCGCGATGAACGCCAACTCCAAGCTTTCGCGCGCCTCGTAGCGGGCGTGCGGGGACTTTTCTCCCGCTTCGACGAAGTGGTCGGGGTACGGCTCGATCCACCCCGCGTCGAACCAGGCGTCGCCCGGAGAACCACCCGACTCGATGCGCCTCCCTCGTTCGATCGGCAGTTCTCGGCGCGAACGCTTCTTCAGCAGATCAAATGACGCGTTCGTCGCGATTTTGAACAACCACGTTCGAATCGAGCTTCGCGACTCAAATCCCGCCAGACCCTTCCACGCTCGAAGGAGGGCCTCCTGCACGGCGTCGTCGGCGTCGTGTACCGAGGCGAGCATTCGATAGCAGTGGGCGTGCAACTCATCGCGGTGCCCGCCAATCAGAGCCTCGTACGCTCGCTCGTCTCCGTCGCGCGCTCGCGCGAGCAGGCTTGATTCTTCGTCGGTCGTGAGCTTTTCCATGGTCATACTGATTAGACCACGATTGGGGTGAAAACTCATCGGTCGCGGTGCAAGGGCCATTGTTCTCGCGGTGCGGTGACCGCGTGAACGACGCTCGCGGTGTTTGACCTAACTTCCCGAGACTCGCGTCCCGTTCACCTTGGACGACGGCAAGACGCCCGCCTTCGCGGTACCGGTCATCGTGTCGCCGTCGACCGTGACATCGAATTTCAAGGTGAGCTTCATCGGCGTCGTGGTCTTCAGTATCCAGGTGAGTCGATCACCGTCCGCCGCGGCGTCCAGAATGTCGACGGTCTCTTTGTCCGTGCTGGCCGTACCGCCGATCGCCCCGTCCCGCTCGGTGATGTTGAAGGCTGCCACAATCTGGCCGATCGGCGTATCCATGGTCGCGTTCCACGTTCCCGCAAATGTTGTCATTGGGTCTGTTCCTTTACGTAGAGCGAAATAGATCGCGGTGACGATCTCACCACGTCGTCATTCGACTTCAAACACTATCGGGCGTTTCGAACGTCACGGATCGATCCGAGCGTGAATCCTCCGGGCTGACCGGGAATAATGACGTACCGGCGACCAGTCGGACCATGGCGCGTTCGACGTCGATTCCTGCCTAAAATTTCGAGAGATCATTTCTACTTACCGGTTTGGAGGCCACTCCGTTGGCAGTCTGGCACTGGATACTGCAAGTTACCGGCACGGCGAACGAGTCCGGAAAGTGGTACGCCTGGTGGAGCGGTTTTGGAGCGGACCTCGCCGAGGGCGCCATCTTTCTCAGCCTGGTCGGGCTCTACCACCGGCACAAGTGTCAGAGCTGTTGGCGACCGGCTCTCAAATTCGGGCTCGGAAAAGTCGAAGGCACTCACTACGAAACCTGTCACAAACATACGAACACGGCTGATCACGAAGCGCTGAAGAAAGAGCACGCGCTGCGCCATCCCGCGTTGCACGAACGCTTGAACCGGGACACCGCGTGATCGCCTCGTCCTTCATCGAACGCTGGGTCTGGCCGGCCGGTGGATCGGGCGGCATTCCCGGCGACGTCGTGGCCACCCTCATCTGGGTCATTATCGCGGGGGTCGCGACCACCATTCTCTATCCCCCGTTTCGAAAGGCCCTCGAGAGGTTCATCAAAGGTCACTTTGAGTCCGAGACCGCGGAGCTACACGCCAAGTTGGACCACATCATTGAGCATCATCCCGACATTCCGCCCTACGTGTCAAAGAAGGACCAGTCGCCCCGTTAGACGATGCCGGCGGCGCAGACGCGCTACGCCTGAAGATCTCCGGGTCCGGCCGGCACGTCCACCGCGTGCTCGCGAAGTGCCTCAATCGGCACGAGGTCGAGAACGCGCTCGTTCGTTGAGGCCAGAACCACGTAGGCGGCCGCCCCGTCGCGATGGGCGCGAAACCAGTTAACGGCGGTCACGCACCACCGATCCCCCGGCGTCAAACCGGCGAACCCGTACTGGGGCGCCGGCGTGCTCAGATCGTTCCCGATGGAGATCTGATGTTGAAGAAACTCGGCCGTCACGACGGCACAGATGGTGTGGCTCCCCCGGTCTTCCGGCCCAGACGTGCAACATCCATCGCGGTAGAAACCCGTGAGGGGCTCAAACCCGCACGGCTCCAACTCCCCGCCCAATACGTTTCTCTCGACCATGCGTCCAGTATCGCCGATGAGAACGGAGCGACGCCCCGGCCGGGCAGGAAACGGCGCGGCCCGGGAGAGACTGAGGCACAGTGGAGTCACGCGTGGGAGGATGACGGTACGGAAAGTACGGTGCAATCGCTCATCGTCTCTTGGAGTGGATTGGGCCCGCTCCGCGGCCCTACGCGGAGGTCCAGGACGCCTGGCGAACGTCGTGCCCAAAACTTCCGGTCTGGGAGGACGCCGTCGACGCCAGCCTGCTCGACAGTTGGTTCGAGCCTGGTCGCGGGAGACTCGTCGCCGCGTCGACGTCGGGGATTGAGTTCCTTCGACGTCACGGGCGAGACCAGGCTTTCACCACGGATGCGCGGCCCGCTCTAGGGCAAACGTCCGACGACTGACCCCGTCCCACTTGGACGGTTTGACGGCGGCGTAGTGTGTGGTGACGGAAACGAACCACATGGTCGCATCAGAGAAGAACGTTCCCAAGGCCCCGTTGACGGGGGACAAAAAGGCGTTGGTCGCGGGATTGCTCTGTCTGGAGATCCCCTTCGGCATCGTCTTTTTTCCAATGGCGGCGGTTCTCGTTCTAACGGGGATCCTCGCACCGCTGGGGATGATGTCCTTTGCCGTCGCCACGATGCCCCTGTCCTTGGCGATGAAGTACAGAACCGCGTGGCAATCTGGCGGTACGGTGACTACTCCCCAGAGGGAGCAACAATGACGAGATATCTCATCTCCTTCGACGATGGCACGATGACCTTCCCCGACGAGGAACTGGACGAGGTTGTTAAGGCCGCGCACGAGGTGGTCGAGGAGGCCCAACGTGCCGGAGTGTGGGTGACCGGAGCGGGGCTGCAAAGCCAACGGGCCAGCGTCGTGGCCACCGACGGAACGGTCACGGACGGGCCGTACCCCGAAACCAAGGCGGTCCTGGGCGGTTTCGCCATCGTCGACGTGCAATCGCGTGAACAGGCGCTGGAGTGGGCTGCCAAGATCGCTGCCGCCTGCCGCTGCGCTCAAGAAGTTCGAGAACTCATGCACGATCCGAACGTCTGAGCGAGGCTCCCAACGGAATCTGTCGCGATCAGAGTCCCAGGCGGTGGTCATCGTCTCCGGAGAACGTCGCACTTTCTCAACACGAATTAAACGACGGTCACCGTCGTCGTCAATCTGAGTATGCGCTAGCCGTCGTCTCGACAGAGACAAAATGGGTGTCCCGCGGGGTCAAAGAGAACCCGCACGTTCTCCCGGGGTTGATGGTTCGCCATGACTGCTCCCAGCGCTGCGGCTTCAGCGACCGCCGTATCAAGATCACCGACCTGGAAATCGAGGTGCATCATCGGTCGTTGGTCACCGTTCGCCGGTGGCCATACGGGTGCCTCGTAGCCGGCCGACTCCTGAAACACGAGGTACGTAGACCCCTCCGGTGCCGCCAGGATGGTCGTCCCTGGCTCCTGGTGACCGATCGGCCACCCGAGCAGTTCCGAGTAGAACTTCGCCAACCCCTCGGGATCGGGAGCCTCGATGGCGCATCCCCACCACATGCCCCCGGCTCGAGATTGCATGTCGCGATTATGCCACGGCGCAACGCGCAATGATCGCGCGGATCACTTCCACACCGCAATGTGCTCAGCAGTCCTCAGCATCTCCCTCCCCATCGGCTGAAGGTCGATCTGGGTTGCGAGGAGCCCCGTGGAGACCCGCTCGACGACTCCCCATTCCCAAATGGCTGTGGAGTTCAAACCGCACCGACGCGCCAGCCAACGCGCTCGTTCGTGGGGGTCGCCGACGAGCAGTTCGAGAGGATCCTCTCTCATCAAGATTCCTAGGTCGTACTCCGCCTCGGCTAAAAGCCCGTCGGGGTCAACCAATTTAAAACCATCTCGTGACTGCAAGGCATTCCACTGGTGAACGTCGCCGTGAACGAGTACGGACTGTTCGGGATCGTGTTTGAGAATTCGATTCTCGGCACACGAAACCGCGTGGTCGATCACGCGCTCGGAACATGGATGGTTCAGTTTTTCCGACAGTTCGAGAATGAATTGGATCAACCATCGGCCCTTCTCGGCGCCCGTTTGAAGTCCCGCCTCGGGCGCCGGTCGCCAGAGTTGCTCCACCGCGCTACAGAGGATCTCGTGACGCTCGTTCATCGGTAACGACAGATCGTGCAGTGTTGGTCCCAGTCGCTCCAGGAGAAGCGCTCCGATGGTCTTGTCGCTCTTTAACAGCGCGACACACCCTCTGCCCTTCGCCAGCTGCAACACCTTGATCTCGTTCGAAGCGGAATCTTTCTCTCGAGGAATCAATAACTTGAGAACGACCTGAGCGCCGTCTTCGTCGACGGCTTCGGCCACGTACGACTCCGTTCCCCCTTCGATCGGGAGGCCCACCGTGATCTTCCAGCGATCTTCTAGTTCCGCTATGAGATCGGGGAGACTTTGGATCCAATCGTCGGCACCGAGCGCGGCCGCCTTATTGCGCACGACGTGAGAAACCTTGATCACTCTCGGGATTCTTGCACTGGACTTAGCGTTCGGTAGTTCCCGCTCGGGCGCTACTCAACGAGAAGAGCCATCAGGGGGTTCGTCCCGTCCAACGTGCGGGACTGGTAGAGCGACTGCACTTCAGTGAACTCCGACAGGCCCCACTTGCCGTTCTCCACGCCGAGACCGCTCCATTTGCAACCGCCAAAGGGTTGGCTCGGCGCGAGACCGAGGTGGGTGTTGACCCAGGCCGTGCCGCACTCGAGCTGGGCGGCCACCTGAGAAGCCCGCTCCACGTCGCTACCCCACACCGAGCCCGAGAGACCGAAGTTCGTTGCGTTCGCCCGCTCGATCGCGTCCTCGAGCGAGTGATACTTCACCACGGGCAGGGCCGGTCCGAACTGCTCCTCGTCGACAATGCGCGTGCCATCGGTGAGTCCCGCGAGAATCGTCGGCGCAAAGAAGTATCCCGGCCGCTCCATGGCCTGACCGCCCGTCACCGCGGTGGCGCCGTGACGCAAGGCATCGGCCACTAACTCCTTGACCCGCTCGAACTGCGGCTTATTGTTGATCGGGCCCAGTTGGCTCTGCGGGTCGGTTCCCTCACCGACCTTGACCGCGGAAGCACAGGCCGCGAGGCCGTCGACCACGTCGTCGTACAGGGCCTCTGGAACGTACACCCGCTTGATCGCGCTACATATTTGGCCGTTGTTCGAGAAGGCGCCCGTAAAAATCGCCTTCGCCACCATCACCGGGTCGGCGTCATCGAGCACAATCGCCGGGTCGTTTCCCCCCAACTCGAGGGTGACGCGCTTGAGGTCGGGGGCGGCGGCGAGGGCCACCTTCTTACCGGTCTCAACCGATCCGGTGAAGCTGATCTTTCGCGGCACCGGGTGCGACGTCATCTGAGCGCCCAATTGGTCTCCGCCGCTGACGGCGTTCAGCACGCCCGCCGGTAGCACCGACTGCAGCAACTCGGCAACCTTGAGCGTCGAGAGTGGCGTAAAGGGCGACGGCTTAATGACCACGGTGTTGCCCGCCAACAGCGCGGGGGCAATCTTCCAAAAGGCGAGTAGCAGCGGAAAGTTCCACGGGGTAATGGCGGCGATCACGCCGAGCGGTCGCTGGACGACCTGGACCAGGGCGGACTCGTCGTCTTGTATGACCTCGGGAGTGATCTCCAGGTTCGCGAAGTACTGGCACCACATCGCCGCCCCGAAGACCTCCAGGTTGGCCTGAGAGTACGGCTTTCCCTGCTCGGCGGTGATGATCGGCGCGATCTCCCCGGCCGAACCCATGAGCACGTCGGCCATTGCCAGCAAGGCCTTGCGGCGATCGCTTTCGTTGGAGCGCCACGTCAGGTAGGCCTGCTTCGCGCTGGCGAACGCCGCGTCGAGTTGGTCCGGGCTGCACTCCGGAGCCTGTTCGAAGACCTCTCCTGACGCGGGGTTGATGACCCCGAAGGACTCCTTCGCGGCGACGGACGCGCCCCCGATGGACATTAGGTACTTAGACACGGCGACTCCCCCGCGGTTGACTGTTTCCGTACCCTACGTCAGATGCCGAACGCGTGCCCACGTTCTCGATCGTGCCCGCGCAGCTCAAAAGGACAATCTCGCACTCGAGCCGTCGCGTCGAGAGCGACTCCGGCGTATCTTGGTGGCTGAACCGCGACGAGTGTGCGATGGTGGAAGCGGTGGGCCGAGCAGCCAACGCGGCCTACGCCAGAGAAACGGGATCGAAGATGACGGCAACTCTACGAGTGACCCATAAGTCGATCGGCGTCGAGGTCCGACGCGGCCCGTACGACATCATCGTTGACGCTCAGCGAGTGGGATCGCTCGCGATGAATGACACGATCGAGATACCCCTCGAAGTGGGTCGTCACACCGTGAAACTTCGCAGTGGCCGAAACTCCAGTCGGACTCACCCCTTCGAGGTCGCTGAGGGCCAGACGGTCGCCTTCCGATGCACCGGCAAGAGTTTTCTGCCGGTTTTCCTCGCATCCTTCGTGGTCCCCGGCCTGGCGCTCCACCTCCACCGTGAAGTCGACCCGTCGTGACCCGTCTACGGCGCCACTGGGTTGGCATTGCCGGGAGTCGCAGTCTCGACGCCACTGGTGCCGCGCGCGGACTCGGGTTCTGGACTCACGCGTGGGCCATTGAGCATCGATAGTGGAGAAAGACCACCCCGCTGCGAAACCGACGCTCTCCCACTAATTCGAGGTCCATTCGCGCCTGAGTGCTCAAGGCCGGCTTGCCGCTCCCCAGAGCCACGGGCATCAGGAAAAGTTGGCACTCGTCCACGAGACCGGCCCGGAAGGCGTGGGCCGCCAAAGTGGGGCCACCCACGGCCATGTCGCGTTCTTGAACGGCCTTCAACTCTTGGATCTCCCTCGGGTCGAACACCCGCTCCAGTTGAGTCCGGGCGCTGGAAACGGTCGTGAGCGACGTTGAATAGACGATCTTGCGGGCCCCGCGCCAAATCTCACCGAACGCCCGTGAAGAGTCGTCCAAGCCGACGAGAGACTGCGCACTCTCCCAAAAGACCATGGTCTCGTACATCCGTCGTCCATAGAGGTAGGTGCCCAGTGGCGCTTCCAACTCGTTGATGAAGCGAAGCACCTCCTCGTCGGGCTCCGCCCAGTCAAAGTTGCCCACGGCGTCTTCGATATAACCATCGAGGGAGGTGATCGCGGAGAAGATCAACTGGGCCATAGGCGAGAATAGTTCGCGCGGGGGTGCGTGACAATTATCGAAGACCGACAACGACAGACCGGCTAGGAGTGTTGGCCGCCCCAAACGAGGTTGAAGGCGCCGGTGATAACGCCCAGACCCGTCAGCGTTGCGGACGGTGCAATCGGTTTCGTCGCGTTGTCCAGCATCATGACGACCACGTAGGTTTTGCCCGAGCTATCGCGCGCTAAATAACCGAGCGTCAAAACCCCCGGTTCTGAACCCCCTTTGAACCAGATCACCGGCCACGTCGAAGCGCTCAGTTCGATTCCTCCATTGTTGGTACTGAGAATGGTGTCGAGGGGACCGAGTCCCGGTTCGCTCGCGAGTGTGCGCAGCCCCGCGAACGCGCGACATATGTCGTTGGGCGAGGCGAACCACTCGATGGAGTTGATGTCGCGCGGGGAGTTCGACGACGTGATGGCGCTGTCGGGAACTTTGTCGATCGTGGTGGTGAGGTAACCCAGGCGCTTCGCGGGGGTGAGCGAGAGATAGTGCTCGGCCAGCGTGGGGAAATCGTGCCACTTCAACACAAACATCTCGGCCACGCTGAGAAACGGCGCGTCGAGTGAGGCGTGCGACGACCAACTGCGCACCTGTGCGCTGACGGCGCTGCGGCCCACCAGGTTTAGCAGGATGTCGGCCGCGGTGTTGTCGCTCTCCGAGATCATCTGGAGGGCCGTTTGCTCGACCGTGAGGGTTGTTCCGTCGGGGTCGTACTGTAGAACGCCGCTGCCGCTTACCTTGACCGCACCGGTGACCGTGACCCGTTGATCCCAACTGATCAGGTGGTCTTTCACCGCGTTCGCGAGGGCCCCCAGGACGAACAGCTTGAACATTGAACCAAGGGGCCGGGGCGTGTTGGCCTTCAGAGCGCGCACTTTCGTGCACGTCCCGTTGGCATCGAGCCGCGCCGCCAGGAAACTCGCGCGCGGGGCCATTTTCTTCAGGTCCTTGTCAACCTGCGTCCAGGAGGAGACCTTGGGGATAGGAATTGGCGCCGCCACCGAGAAATAAAGACCTTCGATGAGACCCGTTGAGTCCACCGACAGCTGAAGGTTGAACGTAATCGCTCCGATCTTTACCTCAGCCGTTAAGGCGTCGCTGGAGACATCTGACAGTTTCAGCAGCGTCACCTTCGATCCGGTCGAACCGAGACTGGCCAACGCGCCGTTGAGCTTCGCCACCGGCTCGGCAGCGACAAAGCCCGCGTCAAAGTGATCGGCCTCCTCCTTGCTCGAAAGAGGTAGTCGGGATCCCACGCCGAGCAACCACGTCAACTGCGTACCCACGGGTGAGGTTGGCACGACCACGGAGGGTGCGTCATCCGCGAGATCGATCGGGATCGTCGCACGATGGCCCGCGCTCGCCGGAAGCGCGAAAGCGATGATGAGAGAGATCCCGACGGCACTCGCGACGGCCCATCGCACTCCGCGACTGGGACTCACTCGTGAACCCGACCGCCCGGCGTTCATGGCGCTGCCCGCACTCTCACGTCAGTCGAGGAGATATCGCTCCTTCGCGGTGTCAACGTGCTGCTGGAACCGAAGTAGCTTTCCGCCATCGAGTGTCCAGACATGAGCCATTTACACTTCGGCGGGCCCGCCGGAGTCCTTGCGGTTCCAGGTGTAGGTCTCCAGGGCTACGACCGTGTCACCGTCGGCGACCAATTGATCCAGATTGACCGAGAAGTTGTCGCCAATCTCCCCCAGTCTCAGAAACACCCCGTCGACAATCGCCTGGGGTCCGACGAACGTACCGTCGTACAGTGGCCATCCTTCAGCCTCGGTCCACTCAATGTTGGGATCCATCAGGGCCAGTACCGCTGGTACGTCACCTGACGCGAAGCTGTCGTACGCCGCTCGCACGATCTCTTTGTTGGTGGGCATCACACTCCTCACCGTCGATGTGCTCGGCATTTTCACATGTTTGCCGGCTCGCAGCAAATAGTTGCGGGTACGCCCTGGAAAAGGTGTCCAGGGCGGCGAGCGTCGGAGCCCCGCGCCTCGCTGCGACCCCGCGAGCGGGCG
>Ga0181534_10001624_pt1 | contig 14517 bp, 15 predicted proteins | sample PEATcosm2014_Bin_37_FD_119758 | JGI IMG/M metagenome (GOLD analysis project Ga0181534, IMG submission 119758) | Peatland microbial communities from MTU Mesocosm Facility, Houghton, MI, USA - PEATcosm2014_Bin17_10_metaG | ecosystem: Environmental > Terrestrial > Soil > Wetlands > Peat | place... | reverse complement strand
CACTGCGATTCTTTCTTCGCGAATCCAGGTCTGGCATAGCACCTGGCATAGCAATAGACGCGTCCCAAGCCATTCCGTGAGCGGGATTATAGGCCCGATTCTCCAGTTTCCAGATACGAGCGATAGCTAGAAGGCCTCGCCTGCGCTGTGAGGCTTCGTGCATGACTTGCCATCGCGTCCCGAGACGCCCGCAGATGGCCCGCCAGTTCACTGGCGGGAACCATTCCCCAGCCTCCGCAACATCCCTAAATTCCCCGTGTTCCTAACCCTGAGGGGCCGGTAAACTCCAAAAAGCCCATCCCGCGCCCCCTCTGGCCACACGCCACACTCGAGGACAATGATGACAGCTCGCGCCCCACTGGCCTTCCTGCTCGCCCTTCAACTCTCGGCACTCGGCCTCGGCCAGGCCGTCACGCCACTCTGCAACCCCTCGGTGACTTCTCCCATCGTGGTCGTCTCGCCTGCCCAACGCAAGGCTGCCGGCGAAAGGGCACAGCCTCCCATCACGGATACTTTCAACGGCTTCGCCTGGCCCGATACCCCCCTTGGCGTGATCAAAACTGCCACCGCTTATGAATTCTTCGGCAGCGATGGCGGCGATCACGCGCGCCAGATGTGGCACGGCCACTGGGTCGGCAACAACAAGGCAGGATCGTTTACCACCACCGTCGGCACTCTCGACAACCCGCTCGGCGCCGGCGTTCCGCAGGATGTCAGCGTCTCTCCCAATCCCGAGCGCGCCCTCAACCCCATCTATCCCAGCTATGGCTACATGGGCGGAGGCCCCGTCTACCAAGTCCCCGCAGGCTTTCCCGGAGCCGGCAACTTGCTGGCGACTTATCATGCCGAGATGCCGAATGACGCGCTCTACGCCGCTCTCGGCCTCGCCGCCTCCACCGACAATGGCCTAACCTGGACCGACCTCGGCGAAATCATCCGCCTCAATCAGGCCTACGCCGTCGGACTCGACGGCTTCGAAATCGGCGATGGACCGCTCGTCCTCTCGCCCAACCAAAAATATTTCTATTTATATTTTCCCGACTGGATGGCCAACGGTACGCTCCACACCGCAAACCCGCAAGGCGTCAGCACTACGACGAATGTCTCCGTCGCTCGTGCCCCAGTCTCCGCCGTGCTAGCCGCCGCCTTCGGAAGCGCGCCCCATCACGCCGTCCCATTTCAGAAATTCTACGAAGGCGGCTGGATCCTGCAGCCCGCCATCGGCGGGGCTTCCAGCGATCTCATCCCCAACGCGCCATTCTCCGGCTATCTCGACATTCACTTCAGCAGCTTTCTGCAACGCTACGCCATGATTGTCTCCGACGATACCAACTTCGCCTACGCTGAATCCATCGACGGCCTTTCCTGGACGGCTCCGATTGCTCTCGGCACCTTCGGACCCATTGCCGCCTATCCCACTGCGGTCGGCCTCGGCGACGATCCTCACACCCTCGGCCAGAGTTTCTACGTCTACTTCACGCATCTGCCGGCCAAGGGCGAAGGCTGGAACGGCGGATCCCTGCGCCGCCTGACGCTTACTTGCCAATGATCCTGGCATCCAATCACCGAACTCACGCAATTAGCGCTTGATCAAACTCCCCAATGCGTGGGTGACCGTGGAAGAGCGACTCCTCCGAGCCGCGTAAGGTCATCTCTTAGGCTTCAGCCCTCGTGGTTGTATTTTGTTCGTCCGCGTCGCTGGTTTTTTCCGCAGCCTCTTACGCTCGTGCCCTTCCAAAAGCAACTCGACACTGAAAAGCCGCGGAAAAACCAAATTGCACCACGGCCACCGATCCCGGTTAGAGCGGAACCGGGATGCTAGCTTACAATCTTCCTGCCATGACGGTGACGGTGCGGTCATTCGCGAAAGTCAATCTCGGTCTGCGCATTGGCCGGCTGCGGCAGGATGGATTTCACGAACTGCTGACTGTCTATCAGACCATTGCCTGGCACGATCTCATCCGGCTAAGCCTGGAGCGCGGCCGGGGGATTGAGATTCGCTGCGAGGATGAGCGAGTCCCGAAGAATGAAGCAAATACCTGCTGGCGGGTGGTGGAGAAGGCCATGCACACGCTTCGGGCGAAGGGACGTGTCCGGATCGATATCCAGAAGCGACTGCCGGTGCAAGGAGGGCTGGGCGGGGCTTCGGGCAATGGGGTGGCCACCCTGCTGGCGCTGGAGCGGGCGCTGAAGAAGCGCCTGTCGGCTGCGCAGCGGCTGGCCATTGCGGCGGAGGTAGGATCGGACTTGCCCCTGTTTCTGGTGGGCGGGACGGTCTTAGGAGTGGGGCGTGGCGAGCAGGTTTATCCCTTGCCCGATTTTCCCGCGACGGCTTGCGTGGTCGTGATGCCGGACGTAGGAGTCTCGACGGCGAAGGCGTTTGGCCAATGGGATCGGCGCATGGCGCCGGGGCTGAAGCTACATCCCACGGGGGGCGCTGACGCGGCTCCGAAGAGCTACCCTGCCACCCTGGATGAGCCCTCTTTCGTGGTGGAGGAGCGCGCCTCGCCCTTGCGCCCGCCAATATTGACGTCTTCGCACGGCTCCGATAGAATGGTGGAGCTTAGTCGTGAGTTTTCCGCATGGCTGAGTGAACGTACCTCCGGTGCTCCTTCTAGAAGGGGCCGGGCCGAGAATCCACTTCTCGCGCTTGTCCGGGCCGGGATCAAGAACGACTTTGAACACGTCGTCTTTCCTGAATATCCCGAGCTGAGTGAAGTGAAGTCTGGGTTGGAGCGCGTGGGCGCAAGCTATGCGTCGTTGTCGGGCTCCGGGTCGGCTTTGTATGGGCTGTTCGAGTCGAAGCAGGCGGCCGCCGCGGCAGTAAAGAAGCTGACCCGGCAGGCTTGGCGAGCCCAGGCAACGGCGAGTTTGACCAGGCGGCAATATTGGTCGCGGATTTTCGAGTGACGATTTTCAATTGCTGAATTTTTCTGGCGCGATACACTAGAGACGCCAGCAGACAATTGGGAAATTGGCACTCAGTACTGGGCCGTCGACTAATGGTAGGTCAAGTGCCTTTGGAGCACTTTGTCTAGGTTCGAATCCTAGCGGCCCAGCCAAAACTCAGCTTTTAGCTGTCAGCCTTCAGCTCTTACGGCAGTCTGAGAGAGCGCGGGCGATCTGGCTAAGAGCTAAAGGCGAAGAGCGAACTATGGCCACTTTGGTGACGCCGCCGGAGAAAGCAGAGAAGGTCGAGAAGCACGCCCCGCCCATACCCGAAGAGAAGCCGGAACGACGGCCGCGGGTGCGGGTGGACGAGAAGTTCAAAATTTTCAGCGGCACCGCCAACGCCGCGCTGGCCGACGAGGTTTGTCAGTTTCTCGGAATGCAGCGCGGCCAGGCCCAGGTCACACGCTTTGCCGACGGTGAGGCCTACGTGCAAGTCCAGGAGAACGTGCGCGGGTGTGACATCTTTGTGATGCAGCCCACCTGCCGTCCCGTGGATGAGCATCTGATGGAGTTGTTGCTCATGATCGATGCGTTCAAGCGCGCTTCGGCGCGGCGCATCACGGCGGTAATTCCCTATTTCGGCTACGCCCGGCAGGACCGGAAAGATAAGCCGCGGGTGCCGATCTCGGCCAAGCTGGTGGCCGATCTTCTCACCACCGCCGGGGCGCACCGGGCGCTGATTGTGGATCTGCATACCCCGCAGTTGCAGGGATTTTTCAACATTCCGGTGGATCACCTGTTCGCTTCACCGGTGCTGGTGGATCATTTCAAGAAGCTGTCTTTGCCGAAGTTGACGGTGGTTTCGCCGGACGCGGGCGGCGTGGAACGCGCGCGGTTTTTCGCAAAGAAGGTGGATGCCGCGCTGGCCATTGTCGATAAGCGGCGGGTGGAAATGAACGTGGCCGAAATCATGCATGTGATCGGCGACGTGAACGGGCGAACTTGCCTGATCATCGACGACTTGATCGACACGGCGGGAACCCTGGTGAAGACGGCCACGGCATTGATGGAGAGCGGGGCCACGGAAGTATATGCGTGCTCCTCCCACGCCGTGCTTTCCGGTCCTGCGGTCAGCAATGTCAGGAGTTCGGTGATCCGCGAGGTGGTGGTCACCAACACCATTCCGCTGACCGTTGAGGCCCAGGCCGAGCCCAAGATTCGCGTGCTCTCGATTGCGGGTTTGATTGGGCGGGCAATTCAGTCCATTCACGAAGAGACTTCAGTCAGCAAATTATTTATTTAAGAGCCAAAGAGCAGAGAGTAAAGAGAAAGACAAAAAGAGAACAAAGAAACAGACAGGAAAAAGATATGGCGACGACATTGGAACAGAACGTTTTGGAAGCGAGCGCGCGGCAGCCTGGAACCAAGAACCACGCCCGGCGCGTGCGGCGCGAGGGCAGGATTCCGGCGGTGGTCTATGGCGCCGGGAAGGAGGCGCAGCCGGTGAGCGTCGATCCCCGGCATGTCCTGCGCATTCTGCGATCCGATTCCGGCCACAATACGATTTTCGATCTGGCCATGCTGAGCGAGGGCAAGGCCGAGGGCGGCGAGCGCACCAAGGCCATGATCGTCGACTGGCAGTATGAGCCCATCAAGGGGCATTTGCTGCACATCGACTTGAAGCGCATCGCCATGGATAAGGCATTGCGGGTCAGCGTACCCATCGAATTGCAGGGCGTTCCCCTGGGCGTGAAAACCGAGGGCGGCATCCTGGAACAAATGCTGCGCGAGGTCGAAATCGAATGTCTCCCAGGAGACATCCCCAGCCACATCGATGTGGACGTCACCGAACTCACCTTTGGCAAGGTATTGCGGGTGGCGGACCTGCCCCACAACGAAAAGCTGAAATTTATTACCGAGGCGAATCAGCCGGTGGCGCATGTGACCAGCGTGAAGGAGGAAGTTGTGGCCGCACCGGAAGCGGTGGCGGCGGAAGCGGGCGCCACTCCGGCCGAGCCGGAGGTCATCAAGAAGGGCAAGGCGGAGGCCGGAGAAGAGGGCGAGGGGGAGAAGCCGGAGAAGAAGGGCGAGAAAAAGGAGAAGAAGTAGCTCCGTGCCCATCGGAAGCGGACGGCCGGCCTTTCGGCAGTCTCAGGGCAAGCTTCGGATGTTCCGGTCAGGTGAAGCCCGGCCTTGCGGGATGGTGGCGTGAAACTGATTGTCGGGCTGGGCAATCCTGGGATCGAATATCAGTTTTCGCCGCACAACGTTGGCTTCCTGGCAGTGGATCGCATCGCCGGAAATTTGGGCTTGGAAGTAAGAAGCCGGCAGTGCCGGGCATTAACGGCGCGGGCGGTGGTCGGCGGGCAGGGCGTGCTGTTGGCCAAGCCCGAAACCTTCATGAACCTGAGCGGTTTGTCGGTGCGGGAACTCGTGGCCGAGTACGATGCCAGGCCGGAATCGGATTTGATGGTGATTCAGGACGAGCTGGATTTTCCGCTGGGCACGCTGCGCATTCATACGCGGCGCAGTTCGGCGGGGCATAACGGGATCGAATCGATCATCGAAGCCTTGGAAACGCAGGATTTCTTGCGGATCAGGGTCGGCGTGGCTCCCGGCCACAAGCTGGAAGACAGCAAGCGGTATCTGCTGGCGCCCATGCGCAAGGCCGATCTGGCGGTGATCGACGGAATGCTGGACACGGCCGGGGAAGCTGTACAAATGATTTTGCAGCAGGGCGCGGCGGCGGCCATGAACCGCTTCAACCGCAAAGAAGAGTAGCCGCGGGGATCACGGATTCTCACAGAGCAATCAACTGTGATGTTCCTGTTATCCGCGACGATCCGCGAAAATCCGTAGCCATGATTGGGAGAATGAAATGAATCGTACTTATGAGTTGATGTTTATTGTCCGGCCCGATATGGCGGACGAAGATCTGGATAAGCTGGTGGCGAACCTCGAGAGTACGGTCACCTCCGCCGGCGGGACGGTGAAGAGCGTGGACCGGATGGGCAAGCGCCGTTTGGCCTACATCGTACACAAATTCCGCGAAGGCATTTACATTTTGATGACCGTCGAAGGCGCGGGGACGGTGGTCCACGAACTGGAGCGCCGCTTGCGGGTGACCGAGCAAGTGATCAAGTTCATCACCGTGCGGGTGGACGAGGAGCAGAAGCGTCTGGACAAGATCAAGAAGCTGCGGGACGCGCGCAAGAAGGTGAGCGCCCAGCCGGCCCCCACCGCCGAAGAAGCGCCCGCGCCGACGCCCACTGAGGCGCCGCCAGTGGATGCCCCGGCAGCGTCGGTTTAGAGGAATACAAGAGCTGTCTTAGAAGACATATCTGGAACACCGAGTGACGAGCAAGTAAGCAGAGAAGGAAGAAGGAGCGTTATGACGGAAGAGACGAAAGCACCAGCGGCGCCCGCGGAGCGGCCCTCACGGCCCTTCGGAGAGCGTTCCGGAGGGGATCGTCCGCGATTTGGCGCGGGCGGTGGGGGTGGGCGTTCCGGGCCGGGCGGCCCGCCGCGGGGCGAAGGCGGACGCAAGTTTTTCCGGCGCAAGAAGGTTTGCAAATTCTGCACCGAGAAGATTGCCGACATCAATTACAAAGATTACCGGCTGCTCGGCCAATTCGTGGCGGAAAGCGGCAAGATCGTGCCGCGGCGTTTGACGGGGGTCTGTTCGCCCCATCAACATCGGCTGGCCTCCGCGATCAAGCAGGCAAGGAATATCGCTTTGCTGCCGTTTGCCGGAAGAGCATCGTAGAAATCAAGTGTCGACCGGCAATTTTGTGATTGTCGATTGAGAGTCGCGGCGGAGCTTGGTCGAGGGTCTCGATCGGCTTCGGCAAAAATCAAGAGATCGGAGTCATGCAATGGAAGTTATTCTCAGAGAAAACGTGGAGAAGTTAGGTTCCCGCGGCGACGTGGTGAAAGTTGCCGAAGGATACGGCCGCAATTACCTTTTGCCCCGTAAACTCGCCATTCAGGCCGACGCCGGCAACAAGGCCATGGTCGCGCAGATGAAGGCGGCTTCCGTGCGGCGCTCGGCCAAGGAAAAATCCCAGGCCGAGGAGTTGGCCAGGCAGTTTGAAGGTCTCTCCGCCACCTTCCAGCGGCGGGCCGGCGAGGGCGACCATCTGTTCGGCTCGGTCACTTCCGGAGACATTGCCGAGGCCATCGCAAGAAAAGGCATCAACCTGGACAAGCGGCAGGTCCAGTTGCACGATCCCCTGAAATCCCTGGGCGAGTTCACCGTGCCGGTCAAACTGCACAAGGATGTGACCGCCCATTTGAAGGTCGTCATCGAGAAGGAATCGGCGGAGGAGTAGAAGTTCTTTCCTATTTCGCGCTCAAAGGGCCTCGTGCGAGATTCGGGGCCGTTTTTCCGCTCGCGCTGGGGAAAGCGGGAAAAGAACCGCGATCCGCCCCCTCCCATCGCGAGTTGTCCCGCACCTGCTAAACGTCCCATCTCTTTCGTAATCTCGACGAACTGCGCCACATTAGCTCAAGTTAAGACTTGTGATTCCAGATCACACGAACCGTCCTAGGACGGTCCTTCCCTCCTGGAATCCAGCCGCCAGAGAGAACAATCAGAAAGAGAAAGAAAAACTCAAAGGTCCCCGACCGGACCACGCAACGCAAGCGCAGGGGGTGAGGGGTTGAGCATTCGCATTTTCATGAATCGTTGTGCATGGCTGGCCTTCCCGGTCGTGGCCGCGGCTCTCGCCGCAGCCCAAAGCGGCAATAGCAGCTATCAAGTCATCTCCGTTGCGGACGGCGGCGTCATCTCCGGCACCGTCAAGTGGTCCGGCCCAGTTCCCCGGCCACTGGATTTCCCCGTGACCAAAGATCCGCAGATCTGCGATCCGGATGGCAGGAAGAACGTCAGCCTGGAGCGCCTCATCGTCGGCCCCGCTGGCGGCGTCGCCAATACCGTCGTTTATCTGAAAAACATCGCCGCCGGCAAGCCCATGGATCTTCCCGAGCAGCGCCGTCACCTCGATCAAAAGCATTGCCGCTACCTTCCCCATATCCTGCTGGTGCCCGCCAACAGCGACCTGGCAATGCAAAGCTCCGACCCCACCCTGCACACCATTCACATGGATGGCGCCGCCTCCTTCAACCTGCCATTCCCTTTTCCCAACCAGGTCAGCACCCGCACCATGGAGACTCCCGGCCTCGTCAACCTGCGTTGCAACGGCGGCCACGTCTGGATGAACGCCGAGATGATGGTCGTCCCTCACCCTTACTACGCCGTCACCGATGAAAGCGGCCGCTACGAATTCACCAACGTCCCCCCCGGCACCTATGAGATCGTCGCCTGGCATGAAGGCTGGTCCCTCGCCGGCAAGGAGCAGGCCTACGACGTGCTCACCGAACGCACCGTCCAGCGCCCCATCTTCAGCGAACCCAAGACCTGGGAAAAATCCGTCACGGTAAGGCCCAACGAACCCACCACCGTCAACTTCATGATTGGAACCAGGTAGGCGGGGACGAAAACTCGGGTTCGCGATCGTCCGGGCAGGACCCGAGAGCGTCGCCGCGTTGAAAGGCGCGGCTTTCACAGCCTCCGGAAAACTCGCTCTACGCCGGCTTTGAAAGGGCGCGAGTTCAGAGGCTGCGGAAAGCTCGCCCTACCGCGGCTTTGAAAGGCCGCCACTTTAGAGGCTGCGGAAAGACTCGCTCTACAGCCGCTTTGAAAGGGCGCGACTTTAGTCGCGCCGCAGAAGTTCAGCAAAATCAACAGCTGCCTCATGGCTGCGGAACCCCACCAATGCAAGAGCCACCGTGCAAGAGCGGCCCTTCAGGGCCGCGTCAGCCGCCGTCACGCTCTCTCCCGCCCGCACCCGCCGCACCGCTGCCAACTTCAACTCCATTGCGCTAGCGAAGGAGTTGGGGATTCGTCGCAAGCGGCTGTATGTGTGGAAAGACCGATATGGGGAGTTGGGCGAGGCCGGACTGCGCCGGGCGGCGGGGAGGCAGACCGCGCAAGGAATGGGCGGCGGAGGAAAACACCACTGAAACTAGGGCGGGGCGCGGGGAGTTGCTGGCGGCGCGGCGGCGGATCGCAGAGTTGGAACGCAAAGTCGGGCAGCAGGGGTGGCCGACATCACCTACGTGCGGCTGCAAGAGAGTTTGTCTATGTCGCCGTGGTTCTGGACGCGCACTCCCGCCGCGTGATCGGCTGGGCGGTCGCCCGACATCTGGGCGCGAGTGTGGCGGTGGAAGCCTTGCGCATGGCCTTGCGCGAACGGCAACCTGCGCCGGGCTTGATCCATCCCTCCGATCGCGGCATCCAGTACGCCTGCGCTGACTATCTTACGCTGCTGGCCGAGCATGGCGTGCAGCCCAGCATGAGCCGCCTGGGGAACCCCTACGACAACGCGAAAGCTGAGTCTTTCATGAAAACCCTCAAGACAGAACAGGTTGGCGGCCAACAGTGGCGCGATCTGGAGGAACTACGTCTGACCTAAAAACATTTCTGCTGGTCACCTACAACCACCAACGGCTGCATTCCGCGCTGGACTATCAAACGCCAGCCGCCTTCCAACGGCGGTTGCTGGCTTGAACCAGACGGTCGGCTTCTACAAAGATGCGTGGGGCAAGGGGGCTGACCGCCCCCTCGCCCCACACCCCACTCCCCGGTTACAATCCATTTCAGAAAAACAATCTGTCCCCAATATCTTTGTCTCACCCGAGGGGTGCTGTTCACGGGACTGACCCAATTTTAGCCGCTAGCGGTTCACAGAAAAATAGGGAACGTCCCGTCTGTCCCCGGTTTATCGCTCAACCGGTGCATATTTATCCACCTTCACCGTGGCCACCACCCAGAACTCCGGAGTCGCTCCAAAAATTACCGCCAGCCCCGGAAGCGTGTGCAAAGTCACCGGCGACGTCGTCACCATGAAAACCGGAGTCGGCCTCTGCACCCTCAAAGCCGCATGGGCCGCCAATACCTACTATCTGGCCGCCACCGCCAATCAAACCGTCACCGCCGCGCCACACGGAACCGTCACTACCATCACCAACACCATTCCCCAGACCACCCACCCGCTGAAGGTCGAGGTCTATTTCACGGTCAGCAACGGCACCACCACGAAAGCAACCGGCAACGTGACCGTCACCGCCGCCTCCGGCCAAACCTGCACCGGTTCGGTCGCCAGCGGCAAGTGCCTGCTCACCTTCACCTCGCCGGAGACCTCAAATCTAACCGCCACCTACCAGGGCAACACCGACAACAGCACCAGCACCTCTGTCCCCTACCTGTTAACGGTGAACTAGGGCCCCGTCCCAGGACTTCGCGGCGCAAGTTCTGCGCGTCGGAAGGGCGGCCCGTCGCCGGAGGGCCGGTTTCTGAGGGGGCGTCTTTGAAAGACCACGTCTTTGAAAGGCTCATCTTCAGGCGCGCCGAGAGCAATCCATTCTTCGAGCCGGGCTTAGCCCGAAGCGTCCGGTTCGAAATGACAACTCGGCCTTGTCATTCCGAACAGCGCCGAAGGCGCGGTGAGGAATCTGCTGTTGCCGTTTGGCAAGGATACAAATGTTTATCAGCGAACCTCGTTGTAAACTTACGCCATTGTAGGAGCTATGTCCCCCCCCCTCCAGCCCGCCCGCATCGCCCAGCTTCTCACTCCTTTTCTTGCCCCCAGTTCCCAGCCGGGCGAGCCCTCTGCCGTTCTCTCGTCCGCTCAACTCGGTCAAATATCGACCTACATCGATCTACTCCTCCGCTGGAACGCCCGCATCAACCTCACCGCCATCCGCACCCCCGAAGAGATTGTCACTCGTCACTTCGGCGAATCCTTCTTCGCCGCCATCCATTTGCTCCCAAAGATTGATCCTGCGACCTCCTCCGCACCCCCAGTGTCCTCTGTGTTTGCCTCAGTGACCTCGGTGGTTAAAGATTTTGATTCGCCGAATGCCCCGTCCCGAACTCTTCGGCAAGGCAGCTCCCTCCGCGCCGCCGACCTTGGATCGGGCGCCGGCTTTCCCGGCATCCCCCTAAAACTCTGGGCCCCGGAAATCCACATGACCCTCATCGAGTCCAATCAAAAGAAATCCTTCTTCCTGCGCGAGACCGTCCGTTCCCTGAACCTGGACAACATTGAGATAGCATCCGTCCGCGCCGAATCTCTTCCCCATGCCTACGATCTGGTCACCCTTCGCGCCGTCGAACGCTTCTCCCAGGCTCTGCCCACCGCCGCCCGGCTCACGAGACCTGCTGGCCGCCTCGCACTCCTGATTGCCTCCTCCCAGATGGAGGAAGCCCATACCGCGCTGCCCGAGTTTTCCTGGCAAAACGCGATCGCGATTCCAAACTCCGAATCACGTATCTTGCTGGTTTGCCGCAGGGATGAATCAAGAAAGTAAAAGTGGAACACACGCACTCAATATCAGGCGATGCATGTTGGCGCAATGCCATTAAATTAAACAAAAGTGGTAAAGTCTCATAATGAGACTAATAGCGTGTCCGGAACACTTTTCGGAACAATGTTCCCAATGTTCCTATCGGAACATAGTCAACCATGTTCCGAAGGGAAGACTTGCCACTGTGTTCCCTTCGGAACATTGAGAGCTTTATTCCAGCCGCGAGTATCCCCACCGGAACGTTTGCAGCAAACTTAACTCATCCTGCCTAATGTTCCTTTCGGAACATATCTATCTTTTGCACAGGCCGCGCTCGAAACTCACAACCTGTGACCTTGCTTTCGAGATGCAAAGCGCATTATGCTTCCCAAGATTCTCCGCGCAAAAATTATGGGACGCATTATCGCTGTCGCCAACCAAAAAGGCGGCGTGGGCAAGACCACGACCGCCATCAACCTGTCCGCATCTCTCGCCGCCGCTGAAGTGAACACGCTTCTCATTGATTGCGATCCGCAATCCAATTCCTCCAGCGGCCTCGGCCTGATCAAAGATCCGGAGCGCCTCTCCACTTATCATCTGCTCATGGCCGAGGCCACCGCCGAAGAGGCCCTGGCCACAACCGAACTCGATCAGCTTTGGATCATCCCCTCTCACAAGAACCTGATCGGGGCCAACCTGGAACTAGTGGAGGCGGAACGCCGCGAGTATCGCCTCAAAGACGCTATCGCGCCTCTGCGCGAAAGGTTCCAATACGTCGTCTTGGATTGCCCGCCCGCGCTGGATCTGCTCACGCTCAACGCCCTAGTAGCCGCCGATTCGGTCCTGATCCCCATGCAGGCGGAATACTTTGCCCTGGAAGGCATCAGCGAGCTGCTGGATACAGTGGAGAGAATTCGCGTGGAATTAAATCCGAGGCTGGAAATCGAGGGGGTGGTGCTCACTATGCTGGATGAGCGGACCAACCTGGCGCAGCAGGTGATTGCGGAATTGAAGAGGTATTTTGGGGATAAGTTGTGCGCCGCGACGGTGCCGCGGAACATCCGGCTGGCGGAAGCGCCCAGCCACGGCAAGCCGGCGCTGATGTACGATCCGCGGTCGAAGGGGGCGGAGAGTTATATACGGCTGGCGAAGGAGATCCTGGGACGGGCTTCGGGGCTCGGGGCTACGGCGGGAGGTGAGATGGACCGTTCGGCTTAGATTTATTGTAATCCATATTTATATCGATATTTATCGATGTATGTGCGGGCTGGAGAGAGGAAGGAACTGATTATGACGACGACCGGGGTGGTGGCGGAGAAGAAGGACGAGAAAGTGGAGAAGCGGAAGGCCCTGGGGAGGGGATTGGCGGCGTTGCTGCCGGGGCCGCGCATGGTTCCGGGCGGGGGCACGACGCGGGAGCGCAACGATATGCCACCGGGGCTGAAGCCTGCGGCTTCCAAGGTCGAGGCGACGGCTGAAGCTGCGGCGGCTTCGCTGGACGAAGGGTTGGTGGTCCATTCCGGGCAGAACGAGGTCCCTCGCTTCGCTCGGGATGACAAGGGGGAGCGGGATGACAATGCGGTTCGGGCTGGGGCGCGGCGGGATGATCTTGCCGGGGGTGGTCTTGCCCCGGGTGATCTTGCGCCGGGTGGTCTTGCCGCCGCGGCGGTGAGCGATCCGGGCTTAACGGGGGGACCGGGGGCTGGGGAGATTGAGGCAAAGCGGGCAGGAGCGCCCACTCTACAGGAGTCCCAAAGACACGAGGCGCTGGAACCTGAGGTAGTGGCGATTCAGGCGGCGGTGACGCCCAACATGGTGGAGGCGATCGATCTTTCGCTGATTGACCCGAACCCTTACCAGACGAGGTATCTGTTTGACAAGGAGTTGCTGCAGGAGCTGGCGGATTCGATCAAGACGAATGGAGTGGTGCAACCGATCATGGTGCGTCCGGGGGCGGACGGGCGGTATGTGCTGGTGCTGGGCGAGCGGAGGGTGCGGGCCTCGAAGCTGGCGGGGAAGGCGACGATTCCGGCGATGGTGAAGCGGTTGTCGCTGCAACAGGCGGCGGAGATGACCGTACTGGAGAATATTCAGCGGCAAGATCTGAATGCGGTGGAACAGGCGGAAGCTTTCCGGGTGCTCAGCCTGGAGTTCAAATTAACCCAGGCACAGATTGCGCAGCGGATCGGCGTGTCGCGCGAGACCATTTCGAACTACATGCGGCTGCTGCGGCTGCCGGAAGAGGTGATGCAGTATATGCTGGATGGCCAACTGAGCTTCAGCGATGCCCGGGAGATCCTCTCGCTGGACAATGACGAGCACATTCCCATTCTGGCGGCCGAGGTGGTGGAAAAGCACTTGCGATGGGACGAACTGGAAGAGCGGGTGCGCGAGCTGAATGGATTTGTGGCCATGCAGAAGGCGGAAGGCGCGGAGACGAGAGCGGCGGCAAGGCGCTCGGCGAGGTGGATGGATCCGAATGTAAGAGCGGCGCAGACGGAGATGGAGCGAACGCTGGGGATGCGGGTGCGGATCAAGGACCGCAACGGGAAGGGGAAAATTACAATTGAGTATGCGTCAGTGGATGATTATCAGCGGGTGATGGAGATGTTGCGGGGGAAGCGTGTCAACTGAATCGACCTTGGGGTTCGCCCGTACAAAACAGCCGTTTTAGATGCAAGCAATTTCCAATTCAGCAAATTCGTGGCTTGGGCAAATGGGGAAGGTTCGCTTACGCGCTAGTCCGGTTACACGTGAGATCCTCCGCTACGCCTGAAAAACGGCTGCGCTCAGGATGACAAACTCGTGTAAAGGCCGTCGGGGGCTGAAGCCCACGATCTTTCAACCGAGTCACGCGGCTCTGAAGAGCCGCTCTCCCACGGTCGGCCATGATTCGCGTAGTGCGTCTGAAATCGTGGTCATCAATCTTGCGTCTGGTCTGCCTGGTCCGTGGTGTCCGACATAGAGGTCCAGAGCTTGAAACAAAGGGGACACAGTGGAAAACAGAGGGGATTCTTCCGCAGGAGGGAAAGTTTACCCAGGGGCGCTAAAGCGCGGTTGTTAACAACAAGGCATTTATCGCAGCGGTGAACCGCTGCGCCACCCAAAATCAAAGGGCGCAGATCTTGGTTTCCGCAGGTCTAAGGCCCGGCCAGATCATGCTTTATTCTTCGGCGAGTTTGCATCGACGCGTTTACAGACGCGCCTTTCAAAGTTGCGCAGCTTGCCCGAAATTCTGCGGCGGCCAATTCTGCGACAGGACATTAGTTCACCGTG
>Ga0181534_10001623_pt1 | contig 14521 bp, 16 predicted proteins | sample PEATcosm2014_Bin_37_FD_119758 | JGI IMG/M metagenome (GOLD analysis project Ga0181534, IMG submission 119758) | Peatland microbial communities from MTU Mesocosm Facility, Houghton, MI, USA - PEATcosm2014_Bin17_10_metaG | ecosystem: Environmental > Terrestrial > Soil > Wetlands > Peat | place... | reverse complement strand
GGCGGAGGGGGAAGTAACTGGAGTCGTGCCCCACTTCCGCTACAAAAGCGTGGCGAATTCGCCACAGCAAGAAATTTCGATGTGATTGACAGCAAATAACTTGCGCCATGGTGTTACGCTTGCTCCTTTAGGGTACGCCTTAGGTTTGTGATGCACCATACGGAGATGCAATTTGCGTTTTGAGACGACCGTCCAGCGACCCGTCCAGGCTTCCGGTGTGGGCCTGCACAGCGGTGTTGCAGTTTCCATCCGAATCCTTCCCGCGCCAGCTTCTACGGGTATTGTTTTCCTGCGAACCGATCTGGATAATTTTCCGATTGCAGCCAGTTGGCGGCATGTGGCGCGGGTGAGCTATGCGACCAGCCTGATGCGGCAGGGCGTGCTGATCTCGACCACGGAACACCTGCTCAGCGTGTTCTACAGCATGAGCATCGACAACGCCTATGTCGAGATCGACAACCTGGAAGTGCCGATCCTGGATGGCAGCGGGCAGCCGTTCGTGGAACTGATCCGGGAAGCCGGCATCCGCCAGTACCGGCGGAAAAGGAAGTATCTGCGCATCCGCCGCCCGGTATTCGTGGAAGAGCGGGGCAAGCGCATTTCGATACTGCCGGCGGAGAGCTTCTGCCTGACCTGCGACACCGATTATGGACATCCGCTGGCGGGGCGCCGGTCGATCGAGATGGAGGTGACGCCGGAGCGTTACGCGGCGGAGATCGCGCCCGCGCGCACGTTCGGCTTCGCGCACGAGTTGGACCAGATGCGCAATATGGGGCTGATTCGCGGCGCATCGCTCGATAACGCGGTCTGCTTCACGCGGGACGGCGTGATGAATCCGGGCGGGCTGCGCTTCCCGGACGAGTGCTGCCGCCACAAGGCGCTGGACCTGATCGGGGACCTGGCGCTGCTGGGCAAGCCGCTGTTGGGGCACGTGATCGCAGAGCGGGCCGGGCACGCCATGCATACGGCGCTGGTGGCGCGCATCATGTCGGACCCGTCGCTCTATGAGGTCCTGACGTTCGACCAGTTGGCCGGCCGGGTGGCGCAGGCGCTGGTCTCGTCGGCGTAAATGGGCATAGCTACGCCCGCTTGCGCGCGGCGATGGCCTGGTTGATGAAGGTCCAGACCTGCGGAGCGATGCGGAATGGCTGCATCTGCTGCTTGGCCTGGCTGGGCCAATTGGCGCTATCGGCATAGAGCCTTTTCAGGCCGCCGGCTACCTCCGGATCACCGCCGGTGAACTCTTCGACCAAGCCGGTCCAGCGCGCGGCCAGGGCTTGGCCTTTGGCGCCGGCGGGATCTTCACCCAGCGCGCCTTCCACGTCGCGGATCAGTTCCAGCCATTGGCGGCTGACGCGCTCCTGCAACTCCGGCGACCATTCCTGGCGGCGTTCGGCGATCTTCGCCTGGGCCGCGTCGTTGTAGTATTTCATCGTCCATTCGGCATCGTTTTGCATTTCCATCACCTCGATGATTTTAGTCAGAATTGCGGCTTCCGGCGGCTTGCCGGCTTGCGCCGCTTTTTCGGCCCGGCGAATCGCTTCGATGGCTTGATCCAGCAGGCTGCGCCTGGCCTCCAGAACTTGGCGCTGCGTGCGCAGGGCGGCGGGCAGGTCGAGCGAATCGCGGTCGAGCAGGGCTTTGATGCGCCGCAGGGGCAGCCCCACGAACTTCAGCGCGACGATTTGCTCCAGGCGCACCAGATCCCGCTCGGTGTAGGCGCGGTAGCCGTTGTGCGCGCGTTTGGGGCGCAGCAGGCCCAGGCGATCGTAGTGGTGCAAGGCGCGGACCGTTACGCCGGATAATTGGGCGAACGCCTTCGCCTGGTATCTTCGGACTGGGTTGGATTCGGGCACGTTGTCTGCTCTATCTATGTTGGGGTCTGACGTTGCGTCAGAGTCAAGCGGGATGTTGCCCGGCGGGTAGTAATTTAGAAACAATGGTATACTTTTTCTAAAGATGATGCGAGATCAAATAATTGTACGGATCGGGCGGATGGGGAAGGGGCGGGTCTTTTCGGCTAAGGATTTCCTGGATATTGCCAGCCGTGGGACGATCGATATGGCGCTCACCAGCCTGAGCCGGGGTGGGACGATCCGTCGCATCGGGCGGGGACTCTACGACCGGCCGAAGGTCAATCCCTCGCTCGGCGGGAAATTGAGCCCGGACATCGACGAGGCGGCGCGCGCCATTGCCCGAAAGCAAAAATGGAAAATCGTGCCCGAAGGGGCTTGGGCGGCAAACCTGCTCGGCCTGTCGACTCAGGTGCCGGCCAAGATCGTCTATCTGACCGACGGCCCGAATTATGAGACGCCGGTGGGCCGCCGCCGTATGCAGTTCAAGCATGCACGGCCGAAAGCGATGGCAGGGCTGGAGGGCAAGTCTGCGCTGGTGGTTCAGGCATTGCGCCATCTCGGTAAGAAGGGCGCCGGCCCTCGCGAAATCGCGAAGCTGCGCGCGGCGCTCACGCCCGCCGAGAGACGCAAACTGGTGAGGGAGACGCGGTTCGGTGCGGACTGGATCTATGCCGTGGCGAAACGGATCGCGGAGGAGGAAGCCGGGTGAACCGGATTGCGCGGATGCCCGCGGCCGAGCGAGCGGAAATATTTGCCGAGACCGCCGATCGGAAAGGCTTGCCCCAAGCGATCGTCGAAAAAGACTTCTGGGTTTGCTGGGTACTGATGCATCTGTTCTCGATGGAAGCGCTTTCGGGCAGGCTGGTGTTCAAAGGCGGGACATCGCTCTCGAAGATCTTCCACGCGATCAACCGGTTTTTGAAGATATCGATCTGGCTTTGGATTACGGGGCCCTTGGCTTTACGGATGAGCGGGACCCGAGGAGAGCGGGCATTTCCAGAAGTAAACGGAGCAAGATCCTGGACGAGATGATATCCGCGTGTCAGCGCTACATCGGCAGCGAATTCCTGGACGCGCTGAAGGCGCGCTGCCGGGAGATCCTCGGCGCGGAGGGAGCCTGGAGCCTGGATGTGAGCGAGGCGGACCCGAATGTGGTTCGATTCCGTTATCCGGCGGCCGCGGGAAGACGCTTGCCTACATTGCTCCCCAGGTAGTGCTCGAGCTGGGCACCCATGCGGAATTTGTGCCACGCGACCGCTTCACGATCCGCGCTTTCGTAGGCGAGGAATTTCCGGATCTGGTCGAGGAGCCCCAGATCGGCGTTGTGGCGTTGCTGGCGAAGCGCACCTTTTGGGAGAAGGCCACAATTCTCCATGCGGAATACCACCGTCCACAAGAGAAACCGCTCCCCGACCGGTACTCGCGTCACTATTATGACGTGGCCATGCTGGCCGAGGGGCCGATCCGGCGCGAGGCCCTCGCCGACATGGCGCTTCTGGCGCAGGTCGTGCGCCACAAGGAGACTTTCTATCCCTCCGGGTGGGCTCACTATCGACGGGCGCAGCCGGGCAGCTTCCGCCTTCTGGCGCCTGGAAACCGCCTTGCGGCATTGGCGAGAGTTTACAAGAATACCGGCGTGATGATCTTCGGCCAGCCGCCCGCGTTCGACCCGATCATGGAAATACTGGCTGTACTTGAAGGGGAGATAAACAAATGACGCGGCTACTCGCAGCGCAGCGCGACCATAGGGTCCACGCGCGCGGCGCGACGGGCGGGAAGATAGCTGGCCAGCAGGCTGACGGCTCCCAGCAGCGCGAGCGTGGCGGTCATCACCCACGGGTTGAACGGTTTCACGCCGGGTAGGCCCTTCTGCATGGCCAATGTGGCCAGCAGGGCGGCCGGGAAACCGACGGCGGCGCCCGCGAGCACCCAAACCATCCCCTCGCGCACCACCAGCGCGGAAATCTGTTCGCCGCGGGCTCCGATGGCCATGCGGATTCCGATCTCGCGCGTCCGCTGGGAGACCGCGTGGGCCGCCACGCCGTAGATGCCCATGGCCGCCAGCGCCAAGGCCAGCGCGCCGAAGGCTCCCAGCAGTCCGGCGGCGATGCGCTGCCGCCACAACGAAATTGCGATATGCGCGGGCATGGTCTCGACGGCGTAGAGCGGCAGGTTCGGGTCAAGTCTCGCGACCTCGGCGCGCAGCGCGCCCGCCAGGCGCGCCGTGCCCGCGGCGCCGCGCACGATCAGGGTGGCGCGCCCGTTGTACTCTTGCGCGAGCGGCAGGTAGAGCTGCAGCGTGGCGTCACCGGCGAGGGACCGCACGACTGCGTCCTTAACGACACCTACGACTGTGATGGGGGAACGCTCCGGTCCGCTGAAATCCGGCGCGACGATGCGCTGGCCGATGGGATCGCGGCCGGGCCAAAAGCGGCGCGCCAGCCTTTCGTTCACGATGCCGGCGCGCGGCGAATCGGCGCGGTCCGCGGCGGTAAATTCGCGCCCTTCGATCAACGGGATGCCCAGCGCGCGGAAGAATGCGGGCGCGATCACATCGTCGTCCACGCGCAGGCCCGATGCGAAATCGTCGCCCTGAAAGTTCGCGAGCGGCGGCTCCTCGCCGGGATGGAATATGGCGCGGCGGCCGAAGAACTCCTCCGGCGGGATGGTCAGCCCCAGACTGGCTGCCGTGACTCCCGGTAGCGCGCGCGCCCGCTCCACCAGGGCCGTGTAGAAGCTCAGCCCTTTGGCGGGGGAGTATCCTTGAATGTCCAGGTCGACGGAGGCAAGCAGGACGTTTTCCGGCTGCCTCACGGGATTCGCGGCGAGCGCAAGCCGCATGGCGGCGATGCCGGTCCCGGCGCCGGCCAGCAGCACCAGCGAGAGCGCAACCTGCGCCGCGATGAGTCCACCGCGCAGGCGCGATCCGGACCGGCCCGCGCCCGGCGAGCCATCTTTCAGCGATGTGCCAAGGTCCACGCGCGCGGCCCGCCGCGCGGGCGCTAGAGCGAAGAGCAGCGCGGAAATCAGTGTGACCACTAGCACGAAAGCCAGCACGCGCGCGCCAAGCTGAACGTCCACACCGCGCAGCGTGTAGGCGTTTGGGTTGGCCGACATGGCCAGTGGCGCGAGCATGGGCGCGAGCAGCGTGCCGAGCAGGCCCGCGCAGACCGCGAGCAGCGCACCCTCGGTGAGGAACAATCGAACCAGGCGTGCGCGGCCAGCGCCCAACGCAACCCTCACCGCAACCTCCCGGCGGCGCGCGGAGGCCCGCGCGAGCATCAGATTGGCGACGTTGGCGCAAGCGATGAGCTGTAGCAGGGCGACACACGCCAGGAGCAGTCCCAGCAAGCGCCGCACTTCCGACCGGTCGTCGGAATCGAGGCCCAGCCCGGGAACCAGGGCTACGGTGCGCGTTCGGTTGGTGGCAGGATACGCCTGCGCCAGACGCGCCGCCACCGCGCTCGTTTCCGCTTGCGCCGCGGCGACGGTGGCACCCGCCGCGAGCCGTCCGAAAATGCGCAACCATCCGCTGGCGCGGTTCCGCAGCGTGCCTGGCGACAGGCGCGGCATCACGATGGGCTGGAGCGTAATCGGCGCCCAGAGATCGGGTTGAAACTGGGTCGCTGTGCCGCGGAAGTCGCGCGGCGCTACTCCGACGACCGTGAATATGTGTTCGTTCAGGCGAATCGCGCTTCCCACCACGCGCGGATCTCCGCCCAACGCGCGTTTCCAGAATGCATAGCCGACCACGGCGATGGCCGGCCCGCCTTCGCTTTCGTCGGCATCGGCCAGCAGCCGACCGGCGGCCGGGCGTGCGCCGAGGACCGTGAAGTAGTTGCCGGAAACCAGAGCGGCGGCCACTCGTTCGCTCGCGCCGCCACTGGAGAAACTGGCGCGCGTGGAGGCTTCCGCGGCGACGCCTGAGAAGCACCTCAATTGGTCCCGGTAATCCCGGTAATCGGGATAGCCCAGGTTGCCGAGCAGTTGGCCCGCTTGCCAGCGTTCGAAGACGACCAGTTCATCGCCCGCCTTCACACCGGGCATCGGACGCAGCAGCAGGGCATCGAACAGGCTGAAGATCGCGGTGTTGGCGGCGATCCCCAGTCCCAGCGCCAGCACGGCCGCGGATGTGAAGAGCGGGCTGCGGCGCAGCATCCGCAGGGCGAAGCGCGCATCCTGGAGGAAAGCGTTCATGCTGGTAGGACGCGCGCGCTGCGATTGGTGTTAGCGGCGGATAGCGTAGTTGAGTTAATGTTCATGATAGTGTACACTAAGGTAGATAAGGGATAATATTGTGAACGTTATGAAAAAGGTGCAATCGATCTCGAAGGCGCCTATACCGGTGAGGCGCGCGGTTCGCAAGCTGGGCCACGATGTTCGGGATGCGCGGCGGCGGCGGCGGATCCCGGCCGCGATCCTGGCGGAGCGCGCCTCGATCAGCCGGACGACACTGCACAAGGTGGAGCAGGGAGACCCGGGCGTTTCGCTGGGGATTTACGCCAGAGTGCTTTTCGTCCTGGGAATGCTCAACCGGCTGGCCGATCTGGCGGACCCCACACACGATACGGTCGGATTGGAATTGGAAGAGGAGCACCTGCCGGAGCGTATCCGGCTGGCGCGCGGGCGTGGAAAGCCCAAGTATGGATAAAGACGTTCTGGTCTACGTGGATCTGGAGGGCGCCACGCACCTGGTGGGGCGGCTTTGGGGGCGCATGCGCAAGGGCAGGGAAAGCGCCACGTTTGAATACGACAAAAACTGGCTGGCGAATCCGGACCGGTTTTCGCTCGAGCCCGCCCTGAAACTGGGGCCGGGTCCTTTTCACACGCCATCGGAAAAGCCGCTGTTTGGGGCTATTGGCGACTCGGCTCCGGACCGGTGGGGGCGGGTTTTGATGCGGCGCGCCGAGCGGCGCCGCGCGGAGCGCCAGTGTGAGACGCCGCGCACGCTCACGGAGATCGACTACCTGCTGATGGTGGACGACGAAGCGCGGCAGGGCGCGCTGCGCTTTGCCGGGAGCGAGGGAGGGCCGTTCCTGGCCGAGCACGGACCCGCGAAAATACCGCCGCTGATCGAGCTGCCCCGCTTGCTTTCGGCGGCGGAGCGGGTCCTGGAGGGCACCGACGCGGACGAAGATTTGCGGCTGCTTCTGGCGCCCGGATCGTCGCTGGGCGGCGCGCGGCCCAAGGCCTCGGTGCGGGACCGCGACGGTCACCTGGCGATCGCCAAGTTTCCGAACAAGGGGGACGAGATCAATGCGGTGCTGTGGGAGGGCGTGGCTTTGACGCTCGCGGCGAAGGCCGGCATCGCGACGCCCGCCTGGAGGATACTGACCGCCGCCGGAAAGCCTGTTCTGCTGTTGCGCCGTTTCGACCGCGAGGGCGGAATGCGCGTGCCGTTTTTATCGGCGATGAGCATGCTGGACGCCAAAGACCAGGAGACGCGGAGCTATCTCGAGTTTGTGGACGTCCTGCGGCAGCACGGGGCCTCGCCCAAGCAGGACATGCGGGCGCTGTGGCGGCGGATCGTGTTCAACATCTTGATCTCGAACACCGACGACCATTTGCGCAATCACGGCTTCCTGTATGCCGGTCCCGCCGGATGGCGGCTATCCCCGGCGTATGACATGAACCCTACCCCCACGGACATCAAACCGCGCATTTTGAGCACGGCTATAGACCTTAACGACGGCACGGCTTCGCTGCAATTAGCGCTGGAAGTGTCCGCTTATTTCGAATTGGGCCCGGACGAGGCGCGCAAGATCGCGGGTGAAGTGGGCCGGGCAACCGCCACCTGGCGGCGGGAGGCAAAGAAACTGGGGCTGACCGAGGCGGAGATCGACCGCATGGCGTCGAGCTTCGAGCACCAGGATCTTAAAGAGGCGCTGGCCGGCCCGCCATCCGCCACGACCACATCAGGAACGAGGTCGAAGTCAGGTCGATGGCCGGCTCGGTAGTGCTGTAAGACTGCACATTGTCGCGGTATACGGCCCTAAGCGACGGATTGTACGTTCCGTCATTGCCGTTGAAGATCGCGAACGCATCTCCGCCGCCCGCGGGGCACAGGATCATGCCGGGCACAGTTCCGGCAGTGTCCGCGGTGGCGGGGCCCTCGGACGCCGCGCCCCACAAGACCGGCACGCCACCGGACGTGCCATCGGGCGCTCCGGCCAGGTTGGCCACCTGGTGCTGGATGCAGTTAGGAAACGTGGCGGAGCCATCGCCCACGATGAACGACGATCCCCAGGCGTTGGCGCCCAGAATGTTGGCCAGCCAGCGGCGCGAGTAAGTATCGTACGCACTGTTGCCGGTCAGGTAATACGCTTCGCTGGCCATCACGGAAATGCCCGCGCCGTGTGAGGTAGTATCGCTGTTCCAGACGTCGCCGAAACCCCAGGCGTCGCTTCCGGCTTGCGTAATGGCCGCTTCGACCTGCTTTAGAAGTTGGCTTCGAATGCCGGCCTGAGTGACAGCGAGTCCGCTGGGATTGCCCGCCAGACCCAGCGCGCGATATAACTCGAAATGCGCCAGACCGCTCACGTCATAGAGATTCAAAGTGTCTGAGTAACCGGCGGCGTAGATCTTAGTAATGTAGTTACTCGCAAACTGGGCGGCCTGCGCCAGGTAAGTCATGGGATTGGTGACAGGCAAGCCGGGCGGCGGACTTCCGCGCGCGGCCTGCAGGGCGAGATACAGCTCGGTGGCGCCCAATTCCATATCGTCGTCCCACACGGTTTCGGGATATCCGTCGAAGGGGACGATGGTCAGCAGGCATCCGGTGGTGCAGGTGCCGCTACCCACCGAAGGGGCGGGGTCCGTGTAGGAAGTGCTGGCCAGGGCGAAGATATTCTCGGCGTTGGTGAGGCACTGGTTGGCGAGGGAGGGCTGCGAGGTGCGATTCAACTGGTAGCAGAGGGCAAAGTCCGCAGCCAGACGGCCCGCCAGGTTTGGGCTGATGGACGATCCGGCGGGTCCGGCGACGAATACCGGGCGGTGGCAGATGTACTGCGCGGCGCTATCGCAATTATCCCAGTCGTCGTCGGCCTGGGGCAGGCGCCAGATATCGTAGTCGCTGAGAAGGTTCGGAAAGTTGACCCAGTCCTGGCTGTTGCCGACCTGGTAGTAAAGCGTCTGGGTGGTATCGTTCCACATCTCAGTCAGGAATTGGACGCCAAAGGCCGCCTCCGCGGCGAAGTTGGAGGAAGTGGGCGCTCCCGATGCGGTGCCGGCATACGAAATGGAGTTCGGGGGCGCCGGCGGGTTCATGGGAGCGCGGGCACCCATCTGGCTGGGGAAATCGCGAATGCCGATCTCCTGCAGCGCGACCGTGTAGCTGATGGTCTCCACGTATTTCATGTAGTCGCCCGCATCCCACCAGCCGCCGGAGGCATTGATGACCGCGCCGGTGGGCGTGAGGGGCGTGGTGATGGTCGAGATCAAGTCGTCGGAATTCAACGGCGGCGTTTGAAATACGGAGGCACTGGCGTCGTTGAGGTGCCCAGGCACGGTGCGCAGCGCGTTGGGGATATAGTTCGGTCCGTCGCGCTCGGTTTCGTAGAAGAACAGAGTGTTAAGGAGCAGTCCGGGGTAGAGCGTGGCGGGATCTTCGACGGGAAAAGCGGGCGAGACGGCCGCCACCGGACCGGTCACCGAGATGGTGTAGCCATTGGCGGCCGGAACGGTAAAATCCAGGGCATAGACCGAATACGTCAACGTGGGGCCGCTCCACTTGCCCAGCAATGCGCCGATGGGCGCCGAATACGCCGGCTGGCCGCTGGCGGTCAGAACATTGAATGTGGCGCCGGTTTCGGCCGCAGTGGACATCAGGTAGGCGCGAAACGGTGGACTGGCCGCTTCGTAGCCCACCTGGTTGACGCGCACGTATGCGGATTGCGCCTGGGCGAGCAGCGCACTGCTCATGCCGAGCGTAATGAGGGAGAGAATTGCGGATCGCATCTGCGAAAGTATACCGCGCTTTGCCGTCCAGCTAAAACATGGAATCGGGCGGTTTGATGCCTTTCAAGCGCGGGAAGCGCCAGCAGCAGAATCGGGAGCAGTTTTGTACGCATGAATCGGCCTCCGGAATGCAATTAATAGCATCTTGCGGGTAGGGCCGGGCTCGGGGGCGACCCTGGCGCGGCTACTCGCGATATGATGAAGCAGCGCTTACCGCCATGCACGAGATGAGCATAGCCGCTTCGATGCTGGAAGCCGTCCGCGACGAATCCGCGCGCCGGAGCGCGCACGTGCTGGCGGTGGGGGTCAAGATCGGAGAACTTTCCGGGGTGGATTCCGAATCGCTGCGCTTTTGTTTCGAGGCGTTGGTGCAAGATACGGACCTGGCGCCGCTGGCGCTGGAGATCGAGCGCCTGCCGTGGCGCAACCGCTGCCGGCAGTGTGATCGGGATTTCGACGTGCAGGAGTACCGGACCGAGTGTCCGCAGTGCGGCTCCCCGGAGACGTTTCCGGACAGCGGAAGAGAACTGGAATTCGCTTATATGGAGATCGAAGAAACATGACCCGTGTGCCCCTGGAACGTAAAGTCCTGAACGAAAACGACCGCTTGGCCGACGACTTGCGCCAGGGCTTCGTGAGGCACGGAACCTGGTGCGTGAACCTGATCAGTTCGCCGGGATCCGGTAAGACCATGCTGCTGGAGCGCACGCTGGCATCGTTCGAGCCGGGCCGGCGGGTGGCGGTGCTGACCGGCGACATTCAGACGGATAACGACGCGCAGCGCCTGGCGCGCTACGGCTTTCCGGTGCGCCAGATCACCACCGGCGGCGCCTGCCACCTGGACGCGCGGATGGTGACGAATGCCCTGGGCGAGTGGCGGCCGGATGAGATCGACCTGTTGCTGATCGAAAACGTCGGGAACCTGGTGTGCCCATCGAGCTACGATCTGGGCGAAGAAGCGCGCGTGGTCCTGCTGAGCGTGACCGAGGGCGAGGACAAGCCTTTGAAATATCCGGCGACATTCCACCGCGCCGACCTGGTGGTGCTGACCAAAGTGGATCTGCTGCCGTATGTGCCGTTCCGCATGGATCTGGCGCGCGAGTACATCCGCCGCGTGCAGCCGGATGCGGAGATGCTGGAAGTCTCCGCGACGAGCGGCGCGGGATTGGACGCCTGGCGGCAGTGGATCGACGCGAGAGCGGGCGGCAGCCGGAAATCAGGAGTCAGGGGCCAGGAGTCAGAACGCTGACTTCAGACTTCCGGCTTTGACGGCGAGGGCCATGGCGTCGCGCACCCGGCCGAGAGCCCGCTCAGCCTGCCGGTCCAGGCGCAAGCTGCAACTTGGGATACCCAACGCCGCGAAGGTGTTCTCGGTTTCCTTCAGCGCGGCGTCCGTGAGGCGGCGCACACAGGGGTCCTGTCTTTCCCCCGAGGCCAAGGCTTCGGAGCATGCTTCGCCGATTCCGTTTTCCATCCCCGGCTTATCTCATAGCCCCTATGGCAGTTCGCTCGATTCGCACGAGACCAGTCCGAATCCTGGTATTCTGGCGGGTGCATGCTAAGCGAGTACCCTCTGCTGAACGCGGTGGTCTTTGCCACGCTGGGGATCGCGGTGTTCGCCATCGCAGCCGCGATTTTGCTGAAAGCGACGCCGCTGAAACTGTGGCGCGAACTGGTGGAAGAGCGCAACGTGGCGGTGGCCATCTTCGCCGGCGCGGCGGCCATCGGCATCTGCCTGATCGTAGCCGCAGCCATGCACTGACGATCTCCGTGGTAACTTCTATCTATGGCGTTCGAGTCCGATAAAGTCATGTTCGAGATCTACCGGGAGACACAGTATTCCGGCAAGTACCGGGTGGTCTACTTTACCGAACTGCAGGATCACAACAAGGAAACCGAAATCAACCACGCGCTCAACGGGGAGCATTACTACGACGGCTTCATCAAGAACTACCGCAAGGAAGAGGCGAAGCAGATCATCGAGGAGTGCCTGGCTCGGCTGAACGGCGGCGAAAAAGTGGATCCGCCGGAGATCGAGCGCGCGCTGGGCGAACACATCGCTTGAGAATCCGGTGCAAATTACCCGCTATGCCAGCCTCTCGGAGCAGCAGTTTCTCGGGTGCGTGAGCGCTTTCGCAGATACCCTGACCGGCGAGCTCAATTCCGCCGCCATGTACCTGCGCAAACTGGATGGCCAGGCCAAAGGCGCCGCATTTGCCTACGAGATGACGCTCGACCGGCACCGCTACGGCGCGCTTACGGTGCTGGACCGCTGGGGAACTTTCGTGGCGGCTTTCGGCCCGCACCTGGCGCTCAGCCGGTATCCCGCGATTGTGGCGGAAGCGCCGGCGCGCGTGCGCACCGCCGAAACTATTTTGGAAACCGCCAACCGTTTGATCGACGCGGCGGACAGGTATACAAGCGACGTGGTAGAAGCCTGCGTGCTGGCGTTCCAATCGCTGGCCGCCACGTTCGCCGAAGAGAGCCGGGCGGCCAGCCAGTGCGCGCAACTGGGCCCCATGCTGCCGGACGAATTCAAGCAGGCGCGGGGCATCTTTCTGCAGGATCTGGCGGCGCGCTAATCGCCGGGGCATCCACGTCGGCCTAACGGCGCCCGGATAAGGCTGATTCTCTAAGCGAGGAGCGTCCGTGGCGGACGCGCACGGTCGAAAACCCAGCACGCGCGGCTGAAGCCCGCCCTCCAACTTGGTTCTCATCATTCGTGGGCCGCAGGCGAATGCTACCGAAGGACGGAGGGGAGGTAGATTTTGATGGCTCCGTTTTCGGCGGAAAAGCGGATTTCCCCTTCGGATTGGCGCACGATTTCGTCGAGGGCCGGCAGATCCCGTCCTAACTCGGGCGGGGTCACGGTGACGATCGCGTAGCCGCCGCCGGTGTCCGCGCCGCGGACGGCCGAAGTTTCGATCGAAAACTGGCCGGGAAAAGCGGCGTCGCGCGCGGACAGCGCCAGATGAATCAGGATCAGTTCGATGCGCCCGGGATCCGCCTTGACGTTGGCAGCCTCCTTGGCCAACACAATCTGCAGCGCGATCTGGTCGCCCAGCGCGCATTGCAGCAAATCGTCCAGGCCGGAAATCAGGTCATGGAGATCCAGATTGGAAGGCGCGGCAGGCTGGCGCTGGCCAAACTCGAGCAGACAGCCGGCCAGGCGCGCGGCGTGCGTGCGGCCACTGCCGGCTGCCAGCAGGCGGGTGAATTTCTTGGCCACGGCGGCGCTCAGCCGGCCCAGGATCTGCATGCGGTTCGCGGAGCCATGATCCGGCGTCCCCCAGGCCTCGTCGGCGCTGCGCTGGCTTGCGGCGCGAAACAAAAGGCACACTCCCACCGCTTGCGATTCGTTGTCCGCGACGGGCGTGGCGCTGCCTTGGATGGGCTCGCGGGCGCCGTGCCGGCCGAGCAGCAGCACGTCGTCTCCCAAGCCGATGGCGACGCCTTCCCGAAACACCCTACCTATGGGAGACGGCTGCGGAGCTCCGGTGCGGGCGTTGAGCATGGTGAAAACTTCGCCGGCCGGTTTGCCCACTGCCTCTGCCTGCGTCCATCCGGTGAGGGCTTCGGCCACGCGGTTCATCAGCGCGACTCTTCCGCTCTCTTCGGTCACGATGACGGCTTCATCGATACTGCCGATGGCGGCCGCCAGACGCTGCCCGCCTTCGATCAGCTGGCGTTCGCGCTTGTGGCGGTCGAAGGCGATCTCGATGGCGGTGCGCAGAGTGCGGTCGTCAAACGGCTTCAAGACGTAGCCGGAGGGCGCGGTCAGCTTGGCGCGCTCCAGAATTTCGGCATCGGCATGCGCGGTCAGGTAAACCACCGGGATCTTGAGCTGGCCGTATAGCGCGCCGGCCACCTGAATACCATCCAAAACGCCCTTCAGCTTGATGTCCATCAGCACCAGATCCGGCATGGTTTCGACCGCCATCCGGAGTGCTTCCGTGCCGGTGGCGGCGGATCCCACCACTTCGTACCCCAAGCCTTTGACACACTCCTGTATGTCGGCCGCGACAACCTTTTCGTCCTCGACTAACATAATGCGAGGCTTGCTCATGCGATTCTCCTTTTGGGTTGTTTACTGGACAGGCGAGGACGCCTGTCCTACGGGTTCTTGAAATATGAGCCGGTAATGCGTACCGGCGCCGATCGATCGCTCCACCACCGCGCCGATCTGGTCGGACAGCAGATCCACCAGCCACAGTCCCAGCGAACGGCTATTGGTGGCCTGCGCATCTTCCCGGAAGCCCCGGCCGTCGTCGGCTATGATGAGCTCGACGGCCCCCCCCGGCCGCGCGTGCAAACCCAGCGCTACGAAGCCTCGCCGGCCATCCGGAAAGGCATGCAGGAGGGAGTTGGAAACCAGCTCGTTCACCAGCAGGCCGCAGGGGATGGCGGTGTCGATGGCTACCGGTATGTCTTCGACATCCAGACGCAGGTTGATCTCCGCCGAATTCACCCCGTACGAACAGAAGATACTGGAGGCCAGGTTCCGGATGTACTCGCCCAGGTTGATGCAAGAAAAATCCTTGGCGCGATGCAATTGGTCGTGCAACATGGCCATGGCCATGACGCGCTCGCGGCACTCTTTTAGGGCATGCAGCAGCGTATCGTCGCGCAGGTTGCGCTCCTGCAGGCGCAACATGCTGCAAATCACCTGCAGATTGTTCTTCACGCGGTGATGTACTTCGCGCAGCAGC